>ERZ1034781.864-NODE-864-length-14125-cov-6.173561_pt1 | contig 14125 bp, 9 predicted proteins | sample MGYA00520700_ERZ1034781 | MGnify/ENA primary metagenome ERZ1034781 (study PRJEB33766, sample SAMN09781709) | gut metagenome | biome: gut microbiome | host: Homo sapiens | place: Madagascar | study: EMG produced TPA metagenomics assembly of the PRJNA485056 data set...
CTGAAGTTTGAAAGCAGGGATGAGTAGCTAGGGATTAGTGGCTAGGGATTAGGAGTCTCAAGTGACTCGTGACTGGTGACTGGGAGACATCAGGCACTCGTATCGTCATTTCGAGTGAAGCCCTCAATCTTCCTTGCAGACCGATAAACGAAGGATGTGTGAAAGCAGAAATATGTAGCACCAAGGCGTCGTTTACTTGCAGTGCCTATGTGATACTGACCGGAGTGCAAGAAAGATCGAGGGTAACGCTTTCGATGACGGCGGCGCGAAGCGCTATCAAAACTCCGCGGCACTTCCCTATTTTTATGCGCCGCACCATCCCCGTTGAACCTATAGAACACGCTGAACCTCTTTCGCAAATCATCAAGGGGCGGCACGCCCCACGGGCAACCCTTAAACCCTTCTTACCATTTTCCAAATATGGTAGAATAAATGAAAACGCACCACACATTCTATTTCCACGGAGGAACCAATCATGAAAAAAGTCATTTTCGATATAGACGGCGTCCTTTTGAGCGAAGAACGCTACTTCGATGTATCTGCTCTGACCGTATGGGAGATACTCTACAGCCCTGCGTACATGGGACTTCCCAGCGAACGCGACGATTTTAATGCGGGTCGCATCACCGAAGGGCAGATCGCCGGCTGCCGCAGCGTGGTGTGGGGAAATGACGCCCTGCTATCCTGGCTGAAAGCGCGCGGTATCAATTCGAACTGGGATATGGTACACGCCGATCTCATCACCATCCTCTGGCTGATGGCAGAAACCTATAAAAAACGCTCCAGCGGAGAAAAAATGTCTTTTACCTTCCACCATCCACAAGACTTGAAGCGCGCCGGACAGGAGCTCATGGGACTACCCATGCCGAAAGCAGAAGACGTACTCGATCGCTGGGAGAGTGCCGTCCCCGAAGGCCTTCAGGGAGAAGAGGTCTTCCATGCCCTCAAGGATGCCATGGTGGATACGATCGATGGCGACCTTTCCTGGGCCGACCTTCGCTCCGATTTCTGGAAGATCCATACCGAAGCCTTTCAGGCATGGTACCTCGGAGACGACATCTTCATTTCCCTCCTGCATCATATGCCTTACAGCGCAGGAAAACCTGGCTTCCTTTCCCGTGAAGTCCCGCTTGCGCCCGCCGCTCACATCCTTTCCCTTTTCCGCACATTGAAAGAGCGCGGCTATGACATCGCCATCGCGACCGGCCGTGCCAGAGAGGAGATGGAGATCCCCTTCAAGCTGTTCCACTGGTACGAGGAATTCGATCCCTACACCATGGCGACTGCCTCTGATGCGGAAGAATCGGCCAATAGGCTCGGCGGCCCCGTCCTCGACAAGCCGAATGCCTTCATCTTTTCCTGCGCCATCTTCGGAAGAGATCCGGACAACTACAAGGTCTACTCCGAAGAGACCATGCAGCCGGCCAAGGAGGATGAGATCTACGTCTGCGGCGACTCCTACTCCGACGTTATCGGCAGCCGACGCGCCGGCGCGAAATGCATCGGCATCCTGACCGGCCTTGAAGGCAAGGAGGCGATCCCGATGTTTGAGAAAGAAGGCGTCCCATATGTGGACCGCGTGACGGATATTTTAGAGAAATTGGATCAGAAGTGACCGGCAGCAAGTGGCTGGTGACTCGTACATTTCGTTTGTCATTTCCCTTGCACTGTCATTTTGAGCGAAGCGAGAAATCTGTTTCGTCAGCAGAGAAAAGAGGAGTGGGACAGCGATCCATGGAAAACCTGACATCCCCTTCATGTGCGTGATGGAGGTGGTCCTCACAGTAAAAACCGCGGGAAGAAAGAACTTTGGAGCTCTTTCTTCCCGCGGTTTTTATAAATTCAGAGGATATGTTTCCCAGATCGTCACAGGAATGAGGGGCTAGTGACTACTGACTTGAATACCACTTTCAGGCATCGCCTTTTTTATTTGCGGCGCCGCCGCCACCAGCATGTCTGCTCCTTGGTCAAGAGTCCCCAGCCAACAAATTCCGGACAGCAAAAAACATCCGGGGAACGCTTTCTGCCTTTACCCAAATGCAGGCGGGACACGGAATCGGCGCCGGTGTGGTTACATGTACCAAAGTACGAACGTCCTTGCTGTCGTCGGTGCTCGGCCTCGCAGGGGGCAGGGAAGCGTGGAAAGCTTGGATTTCCCGGATATTTTTTTGTTTGTCTTACGTTTTCAGCCTTAGACAGGTGGGGGAAAAAGACTGACATTTCCGTGCCCTGTCCGATGAGCCGGAGCGCAAAGCAAGATCTTCCTTCCGTACGGCTGCTCTCTGTCGTATTTCTTAGCGCTAATGAATTCTGGAAATCAGAGAACAGCCGCGAAAAGGTGTACACACGATGCGCCCTTGGCTTCATGTCTGTATTGTATACCCTATTTATGAAAATTGCAAGTCTGCGTCTTACGAGCCGCTCACAAGAAATGGTGGATCACTAAAATCTATCAAGCAATGATCGCATATATATAGAATCATCTGCCATTCACAAGCTCTTTTATTCACATGGCGGATTATGTCGTGAGAAGGAGATGCTGGCAGATCGGTCCGTGAGAGGGCGTTTCTTATTTTGCTAAGAAAATGAGACGATCGGGGAATCCATTGCGGATAGCCGTCCTTTTAGGGGGAATACACCTTATCATATGAAAATTAGAAGTAAGAGATACAAGGTTAACAAAAATAAAATTAGATTAAAAAATATTGGACAAAATAAGTAGTTTATGATAGTCTCTTAGAAGGTCATCGCTGAACAGGGAATAGGTGATGAGGATTTTCATCTTTGCCGTGGAAACTCGGACACACTGGCTCTTGATGGAGAACGTTTTCTTCCCGCTCATTTTGGAAAGAGGAGAATATTTATGAGAAAAGGAATGTATAAGATGTTGGCTGCGGCCCTCATGCTCACAATTTCGGGGGGGTAGTAGGTAGTGCTGCTGATACTGTACTGGATACAGTGTATGTATATGGGGATAGAGAACAGGCGGAACTCCAGCCGCTTGGCTCTCTCGCTTATCAGACGCAGAATGTGGGCCTCTTAGGAAATAAAGATGCTCTCGATACGCCATTTACTAGTATGTCGGTAAGTCGTAAATCTATAGATACTTTTGCATCCCCCATGAATGGTGTCATGGATGCATTAGCATTAAATCCATCGGTCAGACCTGTGGGCGCTGGAATTGCGAACGAAGTTTCCATCCGCGGCTTTAAGGTGTCTGACCATTCTTTGTACGTCAATGGCATCCCGGGGCTTTTGGATCAGCAGAAGTTAACAGATGTATATATTGAAAATGCCAATGTCATTTCCGGACCTAATATCGGCGTGGCTGCGACGAGTGCGAATCAGGCGGTTTCTGGTACGATTGATTTCCAGTCCAAGCGTGCACAGTCTACACCGAATACCGATCTAAAACTGACTTATCGCGGCGGATCTTCTTTCCAGCAGATGGTCGATGTAGGCAAACGATTTGACGATAAGCAGCGCTGGGGTGTTCGTGTCATGGCGGACAACATCGATGGAGAAACAGCGGTAAAAGGGGAAAAGCTGACACAGAGAGACGTCTTCGTCAATATTGACCAGAAAACCACAAATAGCAAGACAAATATTTTGGCTGGCTATAACTATAATAAACAGCAGGGGATGGTTTCATATGGGGTAGGGTTTGAGGTAGGGTTTGATTCTTCCCTTACCTCTTTGCCAAAGCCTTTGGATGGTAGCAAGACTTATGGAACTGACTGGACTTTTAACGAATATGATAACTGGATTTTAGGAATCAATCATGAGCAAAAATTAAATGAGCATATGACAGCTTTCATGAATGCAGGATATCATAGAGAAGATTGGTACGGCTACTTGGATGGCGATCCAAAAATCTTGAATGCAAATGGTGATTATGAGGTTTCTGTGGATGTGTATCCACTGGCTGTTACTAGAAAATACATCGCTCTCGGCTTGAAAGGTAAATTTAAAATTGGTGCAAGTGAACATGAATATGTCGCCAGTGTAGATAGAAACTGGGCAACAAGCTATGGCGGAGAATGGAAAAATGCCTTTGGTGTAAATACACCCAATTACTCAATACAGGGAAATACGAATCATCCATCTGCAGGTGTTGCGCCAAATACTAATCCATATGCCGCACCATGTCCGAAATATAGAGAAGTAACCATTAATGGCTGGCATCTTTCTGATACCGTTTCTTTCGACAATGGGAAGTACCAGTTTATTGGCGGGCTTCATGGACAGACGTTAAAAAAGCATAGTGTTTCTAATGGTATTAATGGACCGGAAGCTAAATATGATGCCGTAAGTCCAACATTGGCTTTTTTGTATAAACCAACTGATAATTTTAGTGTATATGTGGCTCATACGGAAAACTTCTTCGAAGGTTCTATGGTAAGCACCAAAGTAAGCTCTATGTATGATGCGTATTATGAAAACGCAGGGCAATATTTGGATCCTTATAAATACAAGCAGAACGAAATTGGCTTTAAACTCAAGTCTGACAACTTACTTCATACGTTAAGTGCGTTTAAAATTGAAAAACCAAATTATGGTGATGTATGGAAAGATGGAAAACTCTACTATGCTGAATTTGGTAAGCAGAAGAACAAGGGAATCGAATACTCCTTCGCTGGTTCTGCAGGAAGCAAATTTGACATTGTGGGTGGGTTTACCTACCTGAATACGAAACAGGCTACCCAGGATGCTAACAATGGTAAGTGGGTTAATGGTGTGCCGCAGTGGTCCGCTACTGCAGGCGTAGTTTTCAAGCCGAGCGAGAATGTCCATTATATGGCAAGAGCGCGCTACATGGGGCATTCCTATATTCAGAATGAAAAGCTCAAAGTCCCCTCTTTCTTCCTGTTTGATGTCGGCGCTGACTACACGACAAAGTTGAATGAAACACCTGTGACCTTTAAAGCCATGGTTTACAATTTGTTCGATAAGAAATATTGGAACCCAATGAATAGTAACAGCCTTGCAATTGGTATGCCAAGAACATTCACTCTGTCTGCAGAATTCCGTTTCTAATTCCAAAGGAGAACCCTATGAGCAGAACTATCCGCCGGATGCCTCTGGCGATTCTTACGATCATTCTCACCGTTCTGCTCCTCTTCTCCTGTCTCCTCGGACTGAAGCTCGGGTATCTTTCTGTGTCCTTGTCGGGGATCGTATCGATTCTTGCTTCGCATCTTTCGGGAAGTGCGCTTCCTTCGGATATCGCAATGGGCATTGCGGATGCGGTCTGGGATCTTCGGCTCCCGCGCATCTTGCTCGCGCTGGCGGTCGGGATGGGGCTTTCGCTTTCCGGCATGCTGATGCAGGCGATGTTTCGCAATCCGATGTCAGACCCTTACATCATGGGTGTGTCCTCCGGGGCATCGCTGGGGGCGGCTTCTGCCGTTTTCTTTGGCGCGGGGGCAGCTTTCGGGGTATCTGCGATCGGATGCGGGGCATTTCTCGGTGCCTTGGCGTTGTCACTCATTCTCGCCATTGCGGCAGGCCGCATGGCACCGGGAGATTCATCCTATCTTCTGATCTTTGGTGCGGCGCTGGCGGCAGTCTGCGGCGGTATCACCAGTGTGCTGGTGTACATCGGGGCCAATGCGACGGGGATGGATGTGACGCTGTACTGGCTGATGGGCTCTGTTTCCTTCGCCAAACTCCTGCCGACGCTTTCTGTGCTCGCCATCGTGCTTGCTTTCATCGTGTTTTTCTCTACACAGACAAGGATCCTGAATCTGATGCTGGAAGGGGAGGAAACTGCTGTCCCGCTGGGGCGGCAGCTCCTCCCTTTTCGGCGTCTTTACCTTGTGATGAATGCGCTCTTGATGGGAAGTCTGGTGACGCAGGCGGGACTGATCGGCTTCGTAGGTCTTCTGGTGCCGCATGGTTGCCGGATGGTCATGGGGGCGGATCACAGGAAGCTCCTGCCCGTATCCGTGCTTTCGGGAGGATTGATGACGGTCTGGGCAGATATCTTAGGACGGATACTGATCCACGGTGTAGATATTCCTTTGGGGGTCAGCTTGTCTCTGATCGGTGCGCCTGTATTTCTGGGGATGCTCATCCGGCGTTCGTATCATTTTGGAGGAGAAGGAGCATGAATATTTCAGTCAATCATATCTCTGCCGGTTATGGGGGAAAGCAGGTGCTGAAGGATGTGTCGATTTCCTTCGAAAGTGGGCAGCTGACGGGCATCATCGGGCCGAATGGGTGCGGGAAGAGTACGCTTTTGAAGTGCATTTACCGTCTGCTTTCGCATTGGTCCGGGGATATCCGGATCGGTGATACGATCTTGAAGGATCTGTCGTATCGGGAAAGTGCGAAGCGCGTCGCGGTACTGGCGCAGCATCACGCAGCCGGTTTCGATTTTGATGTAGAAGAGGTCGTGCTGATGGGGCGCACGCCTTACAAAGGCATTACAGAGGGAAATAATCACGAGGATCGTGATATCGCGCATCGGGCGATGCAGGAAACGGGCGTAGAAACATTAGCGGAGCAGAGTTTTTCTTTTCTCTCCGGCGGGGAGCAGCAGCGCGTGATGCTTGCGCGGGCTCTCACGCAGGAGACACCTTGTCTCATCCTGGATGAACCGACGAATCATCTGGATATCACCTACCAGCTGCAGATCATGGATCTGGTGAGCTCGCGTCATTTGACGGTGCTTGCGGCCATTCATGACCTGAATATCGCAGCCATGTATTGTGACCGGATCGCAGCGATGAAGCATGGAGAGCTGGTCGCCTTCGGCAGGCCTGAAGAGGTCTTGACGGAGGAGCGGATCTGGGAGCTGTATCATGTGAAGGCTGAGGTTTTTCCGCGAAAAGATGGAAGGCCGGCTGTGATTTTCGAAAGAGGGGCTGTCGTATGAAGCCGGTCTATCGTGTGATGCTCATCAGCTTTCTCTGCCTGCTCCTGACGCTCTTCTCATTGGGGGTGGGAGAGATATCCCTTTCACCGGCAGAGACTTGTCACTATCTATATCTGGCGCTGACTTCACCGGAAGGAAATGGGATGGTCGAGCAGGATGTGCTGCAGTTCATCCGTCTGCCGCATCTTGTGCTCTCTTTTTTCATCGGGGCGGGTCTCTCCGTCTGCGGGGCAGTGATGCAGGCGGTGATGAAGAATCCGCTGGCGGATCCGTATCTATTGGGGATTTCCTCTGGCGCAAGTCTGGGCGCGGTGCTGGCGATCGCACTCGGTATCGGGATGATCGGGAGCTTTGATGGGATTGGTGCCGCGGCTTTTCTTGGCGCCGGACTTGTTTCCCTTCTGATTCTTCTCATTTCTTCGATCCGCGGCAAAGGAGAGGGATTGACACTGCTTCTGGCAGGTTTTGCACTCAATGCTGCCTGCTCGGCTGCTGTGAGCTTCTTCGTCACCGTGGTGGCGGATACGTCGAAGACGCGGTCTATCCAGTTCTGGATGATGGGGAATATCCGTGCTGACTCATGGATGGCGATCGGCATTTTGGCGATTCTGGTGACGGCTGGATGTTTCTACTTCTTCTCCCAAAGGCGCATCCTCGACCTGATGCTCATGGGGGATGATATCTCTTTGACCATGGGGCAAAAACTTTCGACGTATCGAAAAGTGTATATCGCTGTCATGGCGCTTCTTGTCGGAGCGGTGGTGTACATGTCGGGTATGATCGGATTCGTCGGGCTCATCATCCCGCACGGCGTGCGTCTCCTCGTGGGGAGCAGCCATGGACGTCTTCTTCCGCTGGCGGCGCTTACGGGAGGGACATTCCTTTGTTGGGCGGATATTCTGGGAAGAAATGCGATTTCCGGACTGGAGCTGCCTGTGGGTGTCATGGCTGCACTGGCAGGCTCGCCCTTTTTCCTATGGATGCTGGTATCCAGAAAGCAGGTGAGGAGATGAAGCGGGCTTGGCTTTTCTCGCTCCTTCTGCCGCTCGTTCTATCGGGCTGTCAGATGCAGAAATCTCATCCCGCCGGGGACGATTCGCGCCCCTTTGTGGAGAATATCAAGGTAGAGAACTACTATGAGACGGGGGTGAATCGGGAGTACTTGTCGGATGTGCCGCAGCGTGTGATCGTCATCGGTGCGAATGAAACGGAGACGCTGCTGGATCTTGGTGTCGAAAAGGCCATCCTTGCCGCTGATGATGGGCAGAATAGTCAGCAGTATGGTATCAAGGCATCGAATGAAAAGGCCTTTCAGGCATTGCCTCGCATCGATCGCAGCACGATCCAGGCGGAGCATTTCCTGGAGATGCATCCTGATATGATCATCGCAGAGCAGCAATTCTTCTCGAAAACCCGTCTTGGCAGTACGGACTACTGGAACAGCAAGGGAGTCCTCACCATGGTGCCGCTGAATACCACATCGCCGGGCAAGCTGAATCAGGTGGAAACCGTAGAGAAGGAAATGAAATTCATTCGTGATCTGGGGATCATTTTTCACAAAGAGGAAGAAGCAGAGAAAATCGTGAGCGCAACGGAAAACCGGATTCACGATATAGCGAAAACTGTGGAATATCATAAGAAACCGAAAGTCATGATTCTCGATCGTATGAGCATCCTCGCTTCTTATGGGCGAAAGAAGATCGCAGGGGATATGGCTGCCTCCATTGGAGGTGTCGTCCCGGATACCACGGCGGCGGTCAGTGATGAGATGATGATGAAGCTAGACCCGGATGTCGTCTTTCTCGTCGTGTATCGCGATGAGGAGAAGGAGCTGGCATGGCTCCGAAATAGGCCTGCTTTCCGGAATCTGAGCTTCGTCAAAAATCATCGTCTTTATGGGATACCGCTGAAATATGTGTATGGCCCGCAGACGCGTACCATCGATGCGATCTGCTATATGGCAGAGCGCATGTATCCAGGGACATTTGATTTTCCTAAAGAGTATGACTTTCATTCGTGACAAAAAAGAGCCGGAGAGATCCGGCTCTTTTTTGTCATGGAGGAAATGGTATGGAGAATGCTATTTTTATGGGATTTAGCTACAAACTCATTTTTTAAATATAAAAACTAATATTGATTTTATCTTCGGGTGGGTGTAATATGAAAACAGATTAGGAGTGAAAATGCATCATGAATGTATATTATGCAATCATGGGCTTGAGAGTTTTTTCTTCCTGAAAGGAGAATATTCTTATGAGAAAATGCATGAAAAAGATCCTGATGGCGAACATCGCAGCTGCGATTATTTGTTCTGTGTCGGGGGGGGTAGCGTCTGCGCAGGATAGTCTGTATGAATACGGTATGACGCCGGTTTCTATTCAGAATGGTAAGCTGCTCAGCGGCGATGTCATTCATAATGATGCATCTACAACCGACATTCAGACAAGCAATACGAAGGGCACAGACAATCATTACTACGGACATTTCTTCTTCGGAAATGCAGATATTAAGGATACAGCGTTTGACAATAATCAGCTCAAAACAGATGGACCCAATGGGGTGGTCTACTTCAACTCCAGCGTAAAATTATATCCAGCTAGCTATGAAGTAGAGACGCCCAATACCGTGACCGTTACGAATTCCTCTTTTAACGGGAATAAGATCGAAAGTACAGGTGGTACCGCCAGCATTTACTCGACTTCCAAAGCCGGTGCCGTGATGGTTAAGGGAACCGATGTCACTTTTAATGATGTCGCATTCAATGATAATAAAGCAAGCGGCGGAGACCATGCACAGGCGATGGGTGGTGCGGTTTATCTGGACTCTACATCCAATACAGCGAACCATGATGGTAAAAAGAGAGTTTTGAAAGCGAGCGCGACTTTCAATGTCACCAAAGATACGACGTATGCAGGAAATACAGTATCCGGTGTCGGTGACTATAGCGACACGTATGGCAGCTACGCGAAAACAGGCGGCGGATTCATGTACATGGATCGTGGCGGTGAGGCCAATTTCAACATCGCTGACGGTGCAACATTGAAAATCGGGAAAGATGGAGAAACGGATGCGAATACGGACTCCATCGCGAGCGCGATCCGTGGCAGCAATGCGGCTTATGGAGAAAATACCATCAATAAAGAGGGACTTGGCACCCTGACTGTCAATGGCAGTATGAGCGGATACCATGGAGATCTCAATGTCAAAGAAGGTACCATGAATATCAATCAGACGATCGCCGGAGATGCGAAGATCTCCGTATCGGATGGGGCTACACTGCATCTGAAAGGGGTAGAGCTTTCCAGCCAGTCCGGTACTATTTCGGTAGCAGATTCAAAGGGTAATATGAGCTCAGTTACATTACCCGAGAGAGACGGCACTCTGGTAGCTGAGACCGGTTCGAAGGTAACCGCGGACACCATCACGCTGAAAGATAAGTCCTCTATGAAAGTCGAGACGGGGGCAACTTTGCAGGCACAGAGTGTATCGGTCAAGGATGATGCTACGTTAAAAACAGAGTCCAACTCGACTTTTGATGTGGACCAGGTGGCAGTAGACCCTGCCAAAGAAGGACATGTCCAGCTGATGGGTGATTTCAGCGGGAAGTTGGTGGACAGTAACGGTCAGGCTCTGACAGCGGAACAAACTAAAAATGTCATGAAAAAAGCAGATGGTGACAACTCCCGTGTCGATATCACTGCGCAGGATGGGAAGTCTGCCACCTCTCTGCTGCAGGGGAATGACGGTACATTCACGATCCAGAGAAAAGACTATGAAAACGGCGGACAGACCACCGTTCTCGCTTCTTACAGCAAAGACGGCACCTACGATGCCAAGGGACATGATATGAAAAATATCGGTCAGCTTTCCGCCAAGTCTCTGAGTGTCGGTCAGATCACTGATGTAGAAACGGCGATCAATAAGAATAAGGCCGACATTGGGGCTCTCGATGATCGTGTCACTACTAATGAGAACATGATAAAGCAGAATACGGATGCTATCAACATTCTGGATGAACAGAATAAGGCCGAGATTGGGCGTCTGGATGGTCGTATCAATACCAATGAGACTAAGATAGAGCAGAATACGGCTGACATCAAGAGTCTGGATGAACAGAATAAGGCCGAGATTGGGCGTCTGGATGATCTTATCGGTACCAATGCGACTAATATAAAGAACAATACGGATGCCATCAAGAGTCTGGATGAACAGAATAAGGCCGAGATTGGACGTCTGGATGGTCGTATCGATACCAATGCTACTAATATAGCGCAGAATACGACCGACATCCGGAGTGCGGAAACGGCGATCAAAACTAATGCGAATGGAATAGCGCAGAATAAGGCTGACATCCAGCGTCTCGATGGTCGTGTCAATAAGGTCGGGGCCAATGCAGCGGCTCTGGCAGCCCTGCATCCGCTCGACTATGATGCATCGGATAAATGGAGCGTAGCTGCCGGTGTAGGCAACTATGGCGATGCCAATGCCATGGCGATCGGTGCCTTCTATCGTCCGAATGAAGATGTCATGCTGAACATGGCAGGCAGCTTCGGTTCTGGTGAAAATATGGTCAATGCCGGTATTTCCTTCAAAGTGGGACAGAGTGGAATGAAGGCGGCAAAGGCTGAAGGTGCGGATGTCAAAGCACTGCAGGAGAAGGTAGAAGCGCAGGACAAAGAAATCAAGGAACTGCGTGAAATGGTAGAAAAACTGGTTGCAAAAGCATAAGATAGTATTTGTGATGAGTTGTTAGTCGGATGATCGAAGCCGCTCTGCGAAAGCAGAGCGGCTTTTTAAGGATCCGTCGTCAAGTAGCTCTATTTGAGCGCCATTCTCTGAGTCACGCCCCATTATACCCTTGGCTTTGAGGGTATAATGGGGTATAATTCTGCATAGAATAGTATTTCACAGGAGGTGCGCTATGGAATTATCCGAGATGCAAACCCGCGTGGCGGAGCTGGAACAGCAGATTTCTGCTCTGCCCGCTGGCTCTGTTACGAAGAAAACCGTCAGTGGCAAGGACTATTTCTACCATCGTTGGACGGAGAACAAGAAACGGCGGGAGAAGTATATTCCTACTGACGAATTGAAGGATTTCCGTGCTCAGATTGAGCGGCGGAAGGCGCTGGAGCAGGAGCTGAAGGCGCTGAAAAAGCAGCTGCCCAAGGAGAAATTTGCGAACCTTTCTGCGTTTACCACCAATGTCCGCACCAGCGAAGCGCTGCGTTCCTTTGCGGCGTCTGTTCGCGGCTATCGAAGGCGCGAGTGCTTCCGGCAGCTGCACGACTTTGTCTACGGAGAACCGCAGGACAAGGTGTTCATCCTCTACGGCCTGCGCCGGACGGGGAAAACCACCATGATCCGCCAGATTTTTGCGGAGATGAGCGATACGGAGCTTACCAAGGCTGCGTTCATTCAGATCACTGCAAGAGACACACTGGCAGACGTGAACCGCGATCTCAAGCTGTTGGAAGCGCAGGGCTTTCGTTATGTGTTCCTCGACGAAGTGACGCTGATGGAGGATTTCATTGAGGGCGCAGCGCTGTTCTCTGATGTGTTTGCGGCCTGCGGTATGAAGATCGTGCTCTCCGGCATGGACTCGCTGGGCTTCCTCTTCACCGAGGATGAGCAGCTTTACGACCGCTGCATCCTGCTGCACACCACTTTTATCCCCTACCGCGAGTTTGAATCCGTCCTCGGCATCCGCGGCATCGACGAGTATATCCGCTACGGCGGCACCATGAGTCTCGGCGGCATCCACTACAACGAGACCTCCACATTCGCCAGCAAGGAAAGCACCGACGAATACGTGGATACCGCCATCGCCCGCAACATCCAGCACTCCCTGCGCTGCTACCAGTATGAGGGGCATTTCCGTCATCTGCGGGATTTATACGAGAAGGACGAGCTGACCAGCGCCATCAACCGGGTCGTGGAGGATATCAACCACCGTTTCACGCTGGAGGTGCTGTCGCAGGATTGGAAGTCCCACGATCTTGGTATTTCCGCCAGCAATCTACGCCGGGATCGGAAGAAGTCGACGGACATCCTCGACCGCATCGACCTTGCGCTTGTCACAGACAGCCTGCGGAAGCTGCTGGAGATCCGCAACAAGAAGGAGCAGACCGTGGTGCTGGACGATGTTCACGCGGCGGAGATCAAGGAGTATCTGGATTTACTGGACTTAACGCGGGAGATCGACGTGCTGCACCTGCCGGATGTCAGCACGAAGTCCGAACGCACGGTGATTGCACAGCCGGGACTCCGCTATGCGCAGGCGGATGCTTTGATCCGCAGTCTGCTGCTGGATGAAACGTTCAGCGCCCTGTCTTTGGTGGAGCGCACCGCCGTGCAGCAGCGCATCCTGACCGAGATCAAAGGGCGGATGCTGGAGGACATCGTCCTACTGGAAACAAAGCTGGCAAACCCCAAGAAGCAGGTGTTTGTCCTGCAATTTCCTGTGGGCGAATTTGACATGGTGGTGTTTGACCCGGAGGCAGGCTCCTGCCGAATTTTCGAGATCAAGCACAGCGAAGAAGCCGCGTCGCAGCAGTATCGCCATCTGATCGATGCGGAAAAATGTACTCAGACCGAGCACCGCTACGGTCCGATCACCGGGAAGATTGTCCTCTACCGCGGGGAAAGCCAAGTGGTAGACGGCATTCAGTATCAGAACGTGGAAGAATATCTGCGACATATGAACAAAGGGGGATGAATAAAAGCGATAGTGTTACGGAGAAGAATACAGTGACACAAAGCGAAAAAAGATTGGCCATTCGACAATAGTAAGTAATATGAGGCGATTTATATCAGATTTTAAGAAAAGCATGGCGCAAGGAAACAGCATATCCTTTCTGTCAGGCCGAATGGGGGGGCAATACAGATCCTTCTTATGGGCAGTGCAGTATTACGGCTATGCTGGTCTATGATATGTTCAGGGATCGATCCACCGCATTCATGTGGATGGCGGAGGGACACATTCCTTCAACAAGATCAACGGACACTATATTGACCTTACCATCGAGCCATTTGACCTCTACCATATTCCTGTAGAGTACGAGCCGAACGATCTTTCTTTTTTTGTTTCCCCCGATAGCTTATTTGAACAAAAAAGGCGATGAGAAATAACGATCATCTTATTTTCGCGTTCCATCTGCCGCGGGGGACTTGCAGCTCTCATAGGAGTGACTGGGAAACCTTATCCCAGCTGTCTTTCATGCCATAGTCACCCTATCCGCCCCTGCG
>ERZ1034781.866-NODE-866-length-14107-cov-24.343083_pt1 | contig 14107 bp, 10 predicted proteins | sample MGYA00520700_ERZ1034781 | MGnify/ENA primary metagenome ERZ1034781 (study PRJEB33766, sample SAMN09781709) | gut metagenome | biome: gut microbiome | host: Homo sapiens | place: Madagascar | study: EMG produced TPA metagenomics assembly of the PRJNA485056 data...
CAACAAGCAGCTCAATGCCTCGAAGCTCAAGAAAGACGTGGCGACCAACCTGAAGAAGTCGGCACGCACGAAATATTTGCCTAAGGTGGATGCCTTGGGCGGATACGAATGGTTCAGTAAGGAGATTTCACTGCTCAATGAGGGTCAGAAATCAGCATTCAGCAATCTGGGATCCAATATCCTGGGCGGCATTTCAGGCAACGCCAACAATATGATGACCGAACTGGTGGGAAAAGGACTGCTTACCCCGGAACAGGCGCAGAAGATTGGCGGATTGCTCAACGAGAAAGGTGGACTTATTCAGCAGCAGGGCAACGCCCTGGGTCAAAGCGTGGTAGATGCCTTCCGCACCGACACCCGAAACATGTGGGCTGGTAGCGTGATGGTGCGACAGCCTATCTACATGGGTGGAGCCATCATCGCTGCCAACAAGATAGCCGACATCGGAGAGCAAATCGCCGACAACGACCTCGACATGCAGACCCAGCAAACCCTCTACAGCATCGACCAGGCCTACTGGCTCGCCGTTTCCCTGAAACAGAAATACAAGCTTGCCACCAGCTACCATGACCTGGTGAAGAAGCTGAACGAAGATGTGCATAAGATGATTCAGCAGGGAGTAGCCACCAAGGCCGATGGACTGAAGGTAGATGTAAAGGTGAACGAAGCCGAGATGAAGATTACCCAGGCAGAAGACGGACTGGTACTCTCGAAGATGCTGCTCTGCCAGCTCTGCGGCATCCCGATGAACCAGCAGATAACCCTTGCCGATGAAGACAAGGAGTCGCTGGCACTGTCAGGAACACCTGTGGATACTGAGCAGCAGCGGGTAGCCGCATCCGATTCTGCCTTGAACACCCGTCCGGAGTTGCGCATGCTGCAGAACACCCTCGACATCTCGAAGCAGGCCACCAATCTGGTGCGTGCCGTCTATCTGCCACACGTGGCTTTAACCGGCGGATACACCATCTCGAATCCGAATGTATTCAATGGTTTCGAGAAGAAGTTTGCAGGTGTATGGAATGTGGGCGTCATCGTTCAAGTGCCGGTATGGAACTGGTTCGACGGAGCCTATAAGGTGCGCGCAGCCAAGGCTGCCAGCAACATCGCCCAGATGAATCTCGACGATACCCGCGAGAAAATCCATCTTCAGATTGCCCAAAGCCAGTTTAAGGTAAAGGAGGCACAGAAGAAGCTCAGCATGGCGATGAAGAACATCGACAGTGCCGAGGAAAACCTGAGATGCGCCAACCTTGGATTCAAGGAAGGCGTGATGGAGGTGACCGACGTGATGGCTGCACAAACAGCCTGGCAGCAGGCACAGAGCCAGAAAATTGACGCAGAAATCGACGTGAAACTGACTCAGGTGGGCCTGAACAAGGCACTGGGAATCCTGCAGTAATTATAAAAACATAAAATAAAAATCAGAAGAATATGTCTAAGAAATCACAGCATAACAACATATTGCTCGCCGTTATCGGATTTACGGCAGTAGTCATCCTCGTGGGTGTCATCGGTTTCTTCACCCTGGAACAGAAGGACGACACCATCCAGGGCGAAGTGGAAGTATCAGAATACAGAGTATCCTGCAAGCTGCCGGGTCGTGTAGTAGAGTTGAGAGTGAAAGAGGGCGACTACGTTCACGTGGGCGACACCCTCGCCATCCTCGAAGTTCCAGAGATGAAATCGCAGGAGCAGATGCTCCAGGCCACCAATGCAGCAGCCGAGGCGATGAAGGATCTTACTGATGCCGGTGCCCGCAAGGAACAGATTCAGGGAGCCTTCCAGCTTGTTCAGCAGGCAGAAGCAGCCGCTACCATCGCCAAGAAAACCTACGACCGCATGCAGAACCTCTACAACGAGGGCGTCATCAGCGGTCAGAAGCGCGACGAGGCTTTTGCTGCCTACAAGGCTACAGAGGCTCAGGTGGCAGCAGCCAGAAGCCAGTATGAGATGGCGAAGAACGGAGCCCGTGAGCAAGAGAAGCGCATGGCAGCCAACAACACCCAGGCTTCGAAGAGTGCCGTGGATGTAGTGAAGAATCTTTTGAAGGAGACCGTCCAGGTGGCTCAGTGCGAAGGCGAGGTAAGCAATGTCTATCCTAAGGTAGGCGAGCTGGTAGGCCTCGGCTCTCCTATCATGAGCATCTCTATCATGAGCGATATGTGGGGAACCTTCAATGTTCGCGAGGATCATCTCCAGGGATTGAACAAGGGCGATGAGTTCACAGCTTTCGTTCCTGCCTTCAACAAGGAAATCAAGATGAAGGTTTACTACCTGAAAGACCAGGGTTCCTATGCTACCTGGAAGGCAACCAAGGATAATGGCGACTACGACCGCAAGACTTTCGAGGTGAAGGCCCGTCCTATCACCAAGCTCGAGGGATTGCGCCCGGGAATGTCACTCATCATTAAATAACTTTGAGATTTTCAATGTTCAAGAAATTATATCATATTGCCCGTAGAGAGTGCGGCATCATGCGGAAGAATCCCATCTATCTCTTCTGCATGGTCATCTTTCCCATCGTGGTGGTGATCTTCTTCACTACCCTGATGCAGGGAGGTGTGCCTACCGACATGCCTGTGGGCATCGTTGACCAGGACAATTCTCATACCTCCCGCCAGCTGGTGCATAAGCTCGACGCTTTCCAGACCACCAAGGTGGTGGCTCACTATGAAAACATAGCCGAGGCAAGACATGCTATCCAGAAGAACGAAATCTATGCCTTCCTGGTGATTCCTAACGGAACGGAGGCAGGACTGATGGCTTCCCGACAGCCGAAGATTTCCTTCTACTACAGCAGCGTTTCGCTGGCAGCAGGCTCCCTGCTCTTCCGGGATTTGAAGACCATTTCCACCCTGGGAGGAGCAGCAGCAGGTATGGCGAAGCTGTCGGCACTGGGAAAGACGAACGATGAAATCATGACCTTCCTGCAGCCTATCGCCGTAGATCTGCACATGATAGGCAACCCATACGCCAACTACAACTATTATCTTTCGAGCGTAATGGTGCCGGGACTCATCATGCTGTTCGTCTTCCTGATTACACCTTATTCTATAGGTACGGAACTGAAGTTCAACCGGGCAAGAGACTGGATGCGGATGGCAGGCAACAATCCTTATCTCGCCATTGCGGGTAAGATGCTGCCACAGACGCTCATCTTCCTGAGTATCTTCCTGCTGTTCGAATTCTACATCTATTATGTATTACAGTTTCCACATCCGGGCGGCGCGCTGCCTATCATCCTGTTAGGCATTCTGAGCGTACTCTCCTGCCAGTGTTTCGGCATCTTTGCCTTCGGACTGATGCCTTCATTGCGCATGTCGATGAGTATCTGTTCGTTGTGGGGCGTGGTGAGTTTCTCCATCTGCGGAGCCACCTATCCGCTCTTCTCGATGGATTCTCCGATCCAGTCTATCGGCCAGCTTTTCCCGATGCGCCACTATTATATGATTTACCAGATAAACATCTTCAATGGTTTCCCTATGGGCGATGCTGTGCTCCACTGGGGCGCAATGGTGCTGTTCTGTGCCCTGCCGATGCTCACTATCTGGAACATCAAGAAGGCAATGCTGGTATATAAATACCTACCATAATGAAGAAAAGTAGTTTATTATATAAGATTATCAATGGCATCTGGGACATGTGCTACATCTGGAAGACGGAAATGCGCAATGTTTTCCGCGATGAGGGTGTGCTCATCTTCTGCATCCTGGTGCCGCTGGGTTATCCGCTGCTCTACTCGTGGATTTACAACAACGAGGTGGTGAGAGAAGTGGATACGGCGATTGTGGACCTGAGCCACAGCCATAGCTCCCGCGAGTTTATCCGCGACTACGATGCCTCTCCCGATGCCAAGGCCACCTATTACTGCAACAGTCTCGACGAGGCGAAGCAGCTGGTGCAGAAGCAGGCGGTGCACGGAATCATCTATATTCCTGCCGACTTCGACACCCGATTGAACCGTGGCGAACAGGCACATGTGGGCGTTTATTGCGACATGAGTCTGATGCTTACCTACAAGGCGATTTACCAGACGGCACAGAATGTGGCAAGCAAGATAAACTCGGGCATTCAGATTTCGAAAGGTGGAGGTTTCACGGATAGAGACGATGAGCTTACCGCCCATCCATTGGTATTCGATGAAGTGCCGATATTCAACACCACCGGCGGCTACGGCAACGCCATCCTGCCAGGCGTGCTGGTGCTCATCCTGCAGCAAACCATGCTGCTGGGCATTGGAATGGCAGCAGGAACATCGAGAGAACTGAACAGAAACCGCGAACTGATTCCGGTGAGCAAGCATTATGGCGGCATTTTCCGCATCGTATTCGGCAAGGCTCTGGTTTATTTCATGGTCTATGCCGTAATGGGCATGTATCTTACGCTGGTAGTACCGAAGATGTTCGGCTTCGTCAGCATGGTAACCTGGACCACTATCCTGGGCTTCCTCCTGCCATACATTCTATCCTGCGTATTCTTCGGATTGATGCTATCTTGCTTGGTAAGATACCGTGAGAATGTAATGCTTCTGGTGGTTTTCACCTCAGTACCATTGCTATTCATGACGGGTATTTCGTGGCCACAGAGCAATATTCCAGCCTTCTGGCAGGGATTTGCGTGGGTATTCCCATCTACCTTCGGTATCAGGGGATTCCTGAGAATCAGCAGCATGGGAGCATCTCTTGCCGATATTCTGCCGGAGTTCAGAGCGCTTTGGATACAGACGGGCGTATATTTCCCCGCTACCTGCCTGGTTTTCAGGCAGCAGTTGCGCTCAGCAAGACTCAAGGCGAATCTTACAGCCGAAGTTGCAGAAGAAGAGGATGAGGCAGAAGAGCTTCTGGAGCCTAAAAAGATAAAGAGCTAAAATTCAAGAATCAGGGGGTTGACCATACAAAAAACAGCTGTTAACTGTTAACCTGTTAACCCCCGATAGAAAAAAGCTAGCCCCATACGCCCTGATAGCCCCATACGCCCTGAAAGGGCAGAAGCTCCTAGCCCAGGGCAACGCCCTGTGGATTATTGGCAAATACAAAAACGCCCTGTAAGGGCAAAAGCTTTAAATATGAGAAGCTTTTGCCCTTACAGGGCGTCTTTGTTTATTACGTGTTTACCCAGGGCGATGCCCTGGGCTAGGAGCTTCTGCCCTTTCAGGGCGTACGGGGACTATCCCTTTAATATTCAGGGCGTATGGGGACAATTAGTGTGTACTAACAATCTTGGTTGGAGACTTCTCCGCATTTCTGCGGTTCACTACCGTCACGATGCTCTGGGCAAGGCTCAGGAAAGCCTGACCGGTAATAGAATCAACCTTGGTAGCAGCAGGCGCACCATCATCACCACCCTCGCAGATGCTCTGCACGATAGGAATCTGGGCAAGCAATGGCACGTTCATCTCCTTGGCGAGATTCTTGCATCCCTCCTTACCGAAGATATAATACTTGTTCTCCGGCAACTCGGCAGGAGTAAAGTAAGCCATGTTCTCGATAAGACCGAGGATAGGCACATTCACCTTGTCATTCTGATACATGTCAATACCCTTTCTCGCATCGGCAAGCGCCACCTGCTGAGGAGTACTTACGATCACCGCACCCGTGATGGCGAGTGTCTGGAGCAGGGTAAGATGAATATCGCTGGTGCCAGGAGGAGTATCGAGGATGAAGTAATCCAACTCACCCCAGTCAGCATCGGCAATCAGCTGCTTCAGGGCAGAGCAAGCCATACCGCCACGCCACAAGGTAGCCGTGGTAGGACTTACGAAGAAACCGATACTCAGGAGCTTCACGCCATATTTCTCGACTGGTTCGATGAGATCTCTGCCATCCTTGTGAACTGAATAAGGACGTTCTTCCTCTACACCGAACATCTTAGGCATGGAAGGACCGAAAATATCGGTATCGAGCAAGCCCACCTTGTAACCCAACTTGGCAAGTGCGATGGCAAGATTGGCAGAAACCGTACTCTTACCTACTCCACCCTTACCCGAGCTTACAGCGATGACGTTCTTCACCTGAGGAAGCATTTTTCCCACTTCAGGACGAGGAGCCGACTTGAACTCAGTAACGATCTCCACCTCTACCTCCTTGGAGATATGATAATGGATGGCTGCCTCAGCCGCCTTCACCGTACTCTTCAGGAAAGGATCGGTATCTCTAGGGAAGAGCAGAACCACCTTCACCTTCATACCATTGATGCTAGGCGTATCTGCCAGCATCTCGCTCTCTATGAGGTTCTTCTTGGTGCCTGGATAAATCACCGTAGCAAGCGCCTCTTCAATCAATTTTGGATATAATGTCATCATTTCTTTTTATTTATTTGGTGCAAAAGTAACAATAAATAATGTAATAAGCAAATAAAAACTAAATAATTTCAGTTATTAAACACTTTTATGTATCTTTGCAGATTGGAGAAGATGATGAAGCGACATCAGGAACTTCGGATTCCCCCTCCACCTTTAAGAACGACAAAACTGAATAAAAATGAATTATAAGAAAATCATAGTAGGTTTCGCCCTTTCTCTGGCTTGTCTTTCCGTGCAGCAGGCAGGCGCTGAAACCTTCAGCAAGAGTAAGAAGAAAGAGAATGTGACTGCAGCTACCAGCATCAACTGGGCGGATGCTTCGGGCAAGGTAAGCTACTCTATCAACGCCACCACTGCGCCTGTGGTGAAGATTGCCCTCAGAATGTTTTCCAACGACATGAAGGCTGTAACCGGCAACGAGGCGAAGGAGAAATCCGGTGCCAACATCCAGATTTACCAGCTCAACCAGCTCACCAACAAGGAGTTTTCTGCCGTAGAAAAGCTCGGCGCTCCTCTCCACAAGTTCATCACAGCCAAGGATGCTTTCTACATCGGAACCCGAAAGGGTAAGATCATCGTGATAGGAAGCGACGCCCGAGGCACTGCCTACGCCATCATGGAGCTCTCGCGCATGGCTGGCGTTTCGCCTATGGCAGGATGGAACGACCTGAAGCCGCAGACACGTCAGAATCTCTCTACCCATGTGGGAACGGAGAAGATAGAAATCCCGAGAATTGAATTCAGAGGTCTTGCCCTGAACGGAAGCAAGTGGATGAACCAGAAGAACTACAGTCAGCTGGCGCGCCTGATGCTGCGACTGAGAGCCAACACCCTCTGGCAGGTGGACGGCAAGCACGAGGCTGCCTACAACAAGGCGGTGGTAGATAGCTTCGACATCTGCATTGCCGAAAACTACAAGGTGACGGAAATCACCGGCAAGAAACACAAGAAAAAGCATAAGAAGACCCTGGAGAACGTGAAGATGATCTGTGCCGGCAACCAGATGCAGCTGGAGAATGTCTCCCCTGCCCTGGTGCTCGAAATGCTGAACAACAGGGATTATCTGGAAACCAAGTCGGAGCACCGGGAGAAATCCCATCGCTCGGAGATGCATCATGATGAAGACTGCGCATGGATTGCCAACGTAACCAATCCGAAGATGGTTTCGCTGCAGCTTGCCATGATTTCAGATTTAGCCTGGAACAGCGAGGCGCTCCAGGGAGGCATCAGCAGCTACCTGCAGAACTGGCTCAGCAGTCTCTTCGGCAACGTGGCAGCCAAGAAAATCAAGCCTCTGATGGAGGAATACTATCGCCTGACCAGTATCCGACAGCCAGCCTTCATGGCAATGCCATACGGCGATACAGAGTTTCATTCGGGCGAATTCGGCAATGAACTGGAGCGCTATCTCTACGCCTACGACCTGCTGAAGACCAAAACTGCCAATCTGGAAAGAACCCTTCCTGCCGATCAGCGAGACGGTTTCTTCGAAATCGTGAAATATCCTATCTTCTCTGCTGCCCTCATCGCCGAAAAGGAGCTGGAGGCACAGGAAGCCAGAGACATCGCCCGTCCGGGACTGTTCCCGAATGATGATGAAGCCAAGGCTTCGGCTGCCGTGAGCCTCAACGCCTTCAACACCCTGAAGCAGCTCAACGCCTACTATCTGAAGCTGGGCAAAGGCAAATGGAGCAGCATCATCGCTACAGATGGGGCAGAAATGCAAGCTCCGCAGTTGCCGGGCACCCTACCTGCCAAGGATATCAAGCTTCTGATGCAGGATGCCTTCGACAGAAATCAAGATCTCCAGCCGCTGGTGACATTCACCAAGAACATCACCGCCAAGAATGCATACGACTGGACGAATGCCTTCCAGGCACCTGCTGCCAAAGATGGAACTGCGGAGAAGATCCAGCTGAAACCGCTGCTGGGTCACAGCAACAACGCCGTGAAGTTGCCAAAGGGAGCCATCCTGAGATACAGATTCGTAAGCAGCAGCATAGGAGACGCGAGATTCACCCTCGCCACCATCCCGAGCTATCTGCCATACGAGAAGAATATGCGGGTAAGCGTGAGCATCGACGGTGCAGAACCGGTAATCTGCCAGATGAAGGAGGATTACAACTCCAAGGAATGGAAGATGAATCATTGGCGCGGACAGGCTCTCAAGAGCTTCTACGTAACCCTGCTCGACGGCTATCATACCGTAGAGATCAAGGCGCTGGATGACAATATCATCGTTGACCAGTGGGTGCTTGATTTTGATGTAGATAGAGAATACTACGTATTCCCGGTTACGAGATAAAGGGAAATACGACTAAAAAGAGGCTTAATAGATGGCAAGCTGGAGGCTTAATAGATGACCGATCCTTGCCATCTATGAAGCCCGGAAAGTGTTAAAGAAGCATATAAAAAAAGCACTCCAAGAAGCGAAAACTCCTCAAAGTGCTCTGAACTTAATATTATCTCTTATTGGTTTTTACTCAATAACTACGGTTGTCCAACCGTGTTTGTCCTCTACAGTACCATACTGAATGCCACGGAGGGTATCATACAGATGCTTAGAGACAGGACCTGGCTTCTCGCCGAAGTTGTAACGCTTGCCAGTATCGAGGTCATCAATGTAGCTGATAGGACTGATAACGGCAGCAGTACCGCAAGCACCAGCCTCCTCGAATGTATCCAACTCATCCTCAGGAATCTGACGGCGCTCTACCTTCATACCGAGATCCTCAGCCAGCTGCATCAAGCTCTTGTTGGTGATAGATGGGAGGATGGATGTACTCTTAGGAGTAACGTATGTATTATTCTTGATACCGAAGAAGTTGGCAGCACCACACTCATCTATGTATTTCTTCTCCTTGGCGTCGAGATAGAACTCGCATGCATAACCCTTCTCGTGAGCGATATTGTTGGCTCTGAGGGAAGCAGCATAGTTGCCACCTACCTTATAGATACCTGTTCCGAGAGGAGCAGAGCGGTCGAAATCACGGATGATGACGTATGGGTTGGTAGAGAATCCACCCTTGAAGTATGGACCCACTGGGGTTACGAAGATGAGGAAGCAATACTCCTTAGAAGGATGCACACCCACCTGAGGACTTGTACCGATGAGCAGCGGACGGATGTAGAGTGTAGCACCGCTCTCGTAGGTAGGAATCCACTCCTGGTTGAGGCGAACCACCTTCTTCACCATCTCCTCGAACAACTCTGTTGGCACCTCTGGCATCAGGATACCACGGCATGTGCTCTGCAGGCGGGCAGCGTTCTCGTCCATACGGAACACGCGTACCTTACCGTCTGGGCAACGATAAGCCTTCAAGCCCTCGAATGCCTCCTGACCATAGTGCAGACAGGTTGCAGCCATGTGCAATTTCAAATACTCATCAGAGCAAACTTCTATTTCGCCCCATTTGCCGTCGCGATAGTAACAGCGAACATTGTAGTCAGTCTGGCGATAGCCAAATGACAAATTAGACCAATCTAAGTCTTTCATAACATTCTATTTTTAAATGTTCTACTAATATTTTGAATGCAAAAGTACAAAATATTCTATTAATCTGCAACTATTTTGCGATAAATTTAGTAGAAACGTTATTATTTTACGTATTTCTGCCGTTTTGAGGCATATTTTTGCCAATTTATGGGGGATTTTTCGTTCTTGCGCCGTTCCTTGAAGCGGATTGCAAATCCGAAATAGGTAACTGGCGGCGGCGGATTGCAAATCCGCCGAAACAGAATCAATCCTCGCTGAGAAGCTTTTTGATTTCCTCATCGGTCTTGGTGAGCTTGTCCTTGCAGAGCTTCACCAAGGTTTTGGCACGCTTCAACTGCTCGGAGAGCTGATCAATATCCAGTTCATCATTCTCCATTCTTTCTACAATCTGCTCAAGCTCTCTTACAGCTTGCTCGTATTTCATTTCGTCTTTTGCCATATTTATATAGTGTTTAATGTGTAGTGTTTAATGTTTACTTTTGAATCAAATATTGCCAGCTTTTATCCATACGCCCTGAAAATTGCCAGCTTTTATCCATACGCCCTGAAAGGGCAGAAGCTCCTAGCCCAGGGCAGCGCCCTGGGTTTTTAGGGTCCAGGCCTGTCGCCCTGAAAGGGCAAAAGCTTTCAATTAACAGGCAATATACAAAGCTTTTGCCCTTACAGGGCGTCTTGTTGAATGCTAGTATACCCAGGGCGTTGCCCTGGGCTAGGAGCTTCTGCCCTTTCAGGGCGTATGGGAAATTCCTATTGCCTCAGGGCGTATGGGAAATTCCTATTGCCTCAGGGCGTATGGGAAATTCCTATTGCCTCAGGGCGTGTGGGGAATCATTTCACTTCCGATTTAATATTGCCCTCGGCGAATCTCGTTTCGATGATGTCGCCAGCCTTCAGCTGCGAGGCAGAACGGATGCTCTTGCCATCTTTCAGCGTGATGCTATAGCCACGCTTCAGCAGTAACTCAGGATCCTGCGCCTGGATGCGCTGCTGGAGAAGCTGCAGTCGATGATTCTCATTGAGCATCTTACGCTCCAGTATCGGCTGGATATTCTGCGAGAGAATCTCTAAACGGCGCTGCGCATTCGATACCTTCGACTGTAGATTCGTCGTAATGCGAGTCATCAGACGGTCGAGATGCGCCCCCTGCTTCGTCTTCACCAGCGAGAACTGCACGGGGATGGTGCTGCTCAATCTCTCGAGCCTCATCTTCTCCACCTGCAACCGGTGCTTCACGTTCTGAACGATGGTTTCCTGCGCATCCATCACCCGGGCATAAACCTCGGCGAGATGATTGATGAGGAAGGCGGCAGCGGCAGTCGGTGTCTTCACCCGCTGGAAGGAAATCACATCGAGCACACTCTCATCCCTCTCATGTCCTATACCCGTAATGATTGGCAGCGGGAAGTTAGCCACATTCTCGGCAAGCGCCAGGGTGTCGAAACCGGAAAGGTCGCTGGTAGCACCACCGCCACGGATGATGACTACGCAGTCAAACTCCTCATATTCGGCATTGATGCTGTCCAGGGCAGCGATGATGCTCTGCTCCACTCCCTCGCCCTGCATCGTGGCAGGAAAGAGGCGGGTGGTGAACTGCAAGCCGTAATCATTATCGGCAAGCTGATTGCAGAAATCTCCATATCCGGCTGCCGTAGCACTCGAAATCACGGCAATGCGCTGGCAGAACATCGGGAGCACCAGCTCCTTCTGCAACTCGAAGACGCCTTCTTCCTTCAATGTATTGATGATTTCCAACCGCTTGCGCGCCATATCGCCCATCGTATAGTTGGGGTCGATATCATCTACGATCCAAGAGAAACCATAGTTCTCATGGAACTGGGCGTGTACCTTGAGCAGCACCTTCATGCCTGCATGAATGCGCTGTCCCGTAACCCGCTCGAAATTCGGCTTGATAAGCATCCAGCGGTTGCGCCAGCAGTTGGCATGCGCCTTGGCTATCGGCGTATTGGAACGCTCATCTTTCTGGATGAGTTCCAGATAGCAGTGACCGCCATAGCCCTCGCGAGCCTCGGAGAGTTCCGCTTCCACCCAATAGCTGTCGGGTAAGGACATCGAAATGATTTCGCTGACTATCGAGTTTAATTCATATAGAGATAATCTTTTTACTTTGAACATTGAACTTGGAATTTTGAACTTTATGAATACTATTACTTGGTACTTAGCCCCCCTGGAACTTCCCTTATCATATAGCAGCAAAGCTAATCATAAAGTTCAAAGTTCCAAGTTCAAAGTTCCAAGATTACTTAATCGCTTTTCCCGTCTGATAAGCTTTCCAGAAATCCGGCACACCGTATCCGAAGACATTATCGGGATGCTGCTGGTTATCGCCTGCCAGTTTTACGAGCTTAATGATCTGCTTGGCAGTCTTGCCAGGCAGCGCCTGCCAGAGGCAAGCCACCATACCCGCTACCAGCGGAGAGGAAAACGAAGTTCCATTATCATTGATGATGCTGCCCCTGCCCGTAATCACGCAGGTAGGACTTCCGAAGGCCATCACATCAGGCTTGATTCTGCCATCCGCCGTAGGTCCTACGGCACTGAAGGCAGCATTCATGCCATGTTCGTTGATGCTTCCCACCGTGAGGATATCCTTGGCATCGGCAGGGAAATTGATTTTCTTCCAGGAACCCATACCGTCGTTTCCGGCAGAGTTCACGCATACGATTCCCTTGTCGGCACACATCGATGCGGTTCGGGAGATGAGGGCGGTGTTGCCATCCTGCTCATAATAGTGATGATCCATCGAGGAATCATCGAAGCCATGATAGCCGAGCGAAGAATTGATGACGTCCACGCCACAGCTGTCAGCATATTCCGCAGCACTTGCCCAGTAATCCTCCTCGGCAAGGCTCTCGGTGCGTTCATCTTCGCATCTTATCAGCAGATACTGCGCCTCAGGAGCCACACCCACATAGAAGTCGGGCGCATTGGCAGCCATCGTAGAGAGCACCATCGTGCCATGTTCCATCTCTCCAAATACATTCTTGGATTCAGGAACCACGAAATCCTTCACACCCGCCAGCTTGATATTGTGCAGGGCAGGAATCTTATCCGCATTCATGAATCCGCCGTCGAATACGGCTATCATCATTCCCTTGCCACAATAGCCACTTTCGTGGAGCCTTTTGCCGTTCAGTGACTTCAGCTGAGCATCAGCTGCACCATAGAATCCATCGCCCTGACTCCATTCGTTCAGCCCCTTGCGCACATTCGAGCGCATACGCTGACTTACGGAATCGGGAGCCTGGAACACCTTCTTCCTCTTGGTGATGAATTTCAGGCCTTCCAGCTTGCGAAGCTCCTTGTCCTTATGGATGCGGATGAGCAGCGTATTGTTCCACTTGCTCTTCCCCACAATCTCGATGCCTGCCTCAGCCACCTGCTTTTCGTAAGCCGGAGCCACGGGAAGGTCGGTCAGATCTACGGGAATACCCTGACGCTTACGTCGGTCGATGGAGCGCTGGGAGAGGAACTCCGAAGGGCGGTTCACCGAAAAGGGCGTATGGTCGAGGTCTTTATCCTTGAGGTAAAGACGATACATCTGGCATTTTCCACCAGGGAAAGACACCATATCGGCCTCCAGAAAGCCAGTTACCTTGCCATCGCGAGCCAACAATGTCAAGGTGGACAGAATAAATGCATAAAGCATCAAATATCTTTTCATCATTTATCGGTAGTACGATTGTTATATTGTTACATTCTCGTCTGACTGCTGTTGCCCAATCAGATTGTTATTGTTTATACTAAGCTGCAAAAGTACAGTTTTTGTACGAGAATGCCAAAAGAAAAGGGAAGTTTTTATCAGGAAATGCAAGTTTTTCTTATATATATAATAAGGTATCAGATATTTTTTGTACTTTTGCAGACAAGTAGCCGCCACTGCTGCTTTCTGAAAGAAGCTGAGCGAGCGGCTATGAGGAAAAAACAGATATAAATGGAAAATAAACAAGCGACATTAGAATTAGGTACGAAGCCGGTGGGCAAGCTGCTCGTTCAGTACGCCCTGCCAGCGATGATTGCGATGACCGCCTCCTCGCTCTACAACATTGTTGACCGCGTATTCATCGGTCAGGGTGTGGGAGCCATGGCCATCTCGGGTCTCGCCATCACCTTCCCCTTCATGAACCTCACCACCGCTTTCGGAGCCGGTGTTGGCATAGGAGCGTCCACAGCCATCAGCGTGAAGTTGGGACAAAAGGATTATGCCACAGCGCAGAACATTCTGGGCAACACGATTTCTCTGAATCTCATCATCGGTATCGGACTGAGCATCATCTGTCTGCTCTTCC
>ERZ1034781.867-NODE-867-length-14099-cov-6.328112_pt1 | contig 14099 bp, 20 predicted proteins | sample MGYA00520700_ERZ1034781 | MGnify/ENA primary metagenome ERZ1034781 (study PRJEB33766, sample SAMN09781709) | gut metagenome | biome: gut microbiome | host: Homo sapiens | place: Madagascar | study: EMG produced TPA metagenomics assembly of the PRJNA485056 data set...
CTATCTGAATCAGATTCCCGGCTGACGCGACAGGGGCTGACGAAAAAAGTGCTTGACAACCGCCGCCCAATGTGCTATACTAAAGGCGTAGCCGATGGGCGAGATAGTACCGGCACTATCTGAATCAGATTCCCGGCTGACGCGACAGGGGCTGACGAAAAAAGTGCTTGGCAACCGCCGCCCAATGTGCTATACTCAAGGCGTAGCCGATTAGGCTATGAACAACCGCACGACTTAGTAAATGGATAACCAGAGCGCGGGCGATTGTAGGCGCACCTTTATAATTAAATATAGGCCATATAAGTCCCGGCGTGTGTAGTCCGGGTAGGCACTCCTGTTAGAGTAAAAGCACCCCTGATGAGTCTTTGAAAATTAAGACGAAACACGGGCACGGCATAGTGCAAACTATGCCCGTGTCGGGTGATTCTAATTTTAACATTTTGTGTACTTCCGCTGAAAATTCTATTAACCTCGAAATGGAAAGTTACGGCGTGAGAAGAATTGGCCAGCTGAGAACCTGTAAAGCCAGCGTTTACGAAACAAAGAATTGGTTTATCCTGCGTAGTTACAGAACCATTGTAGCCGCCATTCATAAGGATACTCACATAGGGTACGATTTTCTGCGTTACGTTTACGGCTATACCGCGACTTCTGCACAGCACATTTACAAGTTTTTCGCTGACTACGACGCGGACAAGATTTACACATACCGCCCATAAAGGGCGGCGTGTCGGGTGTTCCCAAATTCTAACAACAAAAGGAGAAATTAAAAATGGCAAGAATGCGTATGGTAACTCGCACCGTAGAGGTCAACACCTATTCCGTCATGACCTGCAACACCGAAACCGCGGAAGTCCGCACCATTGACTTCAAAGTAGGTGTTATCCCTCAGTCTATCGAGCCGATGAAGTATCTCAAAAAGCAGTACGAAACCGAAACACTTAAACTTTGCGCTATCACGTCTCATACCGTGGAAAGCATTCTGTACGGTATGCCGGAGGATGAATTTATCAAAAACGCAACCGTTCTTCCTCCTCGCACCACCGCCGAATAAGTGCACAGCACAGCGGCCTTGTGCCGCCGTGTCGGGTGTTCCCAAATTCTAACAATAAGGAGGATTGAAATGACAGAAAGTAGTTACAAATACCTGCAAGAGCGGCTGTCTAATAAGGCTGAGAATAACCCCTATAAATATACAGGTTGTTTTAAGTATGAAAGGGGTTACAAAGAGGGCATTGCCGCCGCAAAGAGCATTTTATCTGAGTTTTATCATAACGCCAATTCACGGAAAAAATGATTTTCCGTGTCGGGTGCAACCCAAATATCTAACAAAAGGAGAAACAGCTATGAAAAAAACAACGACTTACACTACCGCAAGAGCCTATTGCACGGCGTACCTTGATTTGCTGGCTAAAATCACTGAAACCGTGGAAGTAACGCGTGATTGTCACCAAATGTCTGGTAGTATTCGAGAAGCCGAAGCATACAAAAAGGCGGCTACTGACATTTTGAGGGATATAGCTGAGCTTACAGGCGTAGGAGGTTCAAAATGCTGACATTCAAAAAACGCTCATATTCCGAATATGAGTTGCGCGTATTATATGAGGTTCTTTTAGACGCAATAGTATCAGTACAGGAGAAAGCTGGTTGTGGCGATTGTCATACTTGCAAACTTTATAGGCCATGCCTCGACTTGTCAAACTTGCTTGAGTATATTGACACGCTTACGCAGAACGTTGGTCATCTAAATGATGAGGAGGTGAAATAATGCTTGTTTACAGGTTTTCAGGTGAGCATTTACGCCAATTACGCAAATTATTGCGTCACGCTAACGACATTTTTTGCAACAGCAACGATACTTGCGTTGGGTGTCCGGTTGAGACGGTGTGTGAAGAACTCAGTGACATACACGTTGCGACACTTTACGCGGAATGTATATGTATAACCGTAACATGCGAAAAGTGACCTAATTATTTCCTTGACAAATCCCGCGCAATCTGCTATACTGTTATCGTGGTCAGAAGAAGTCCATTTTCACCTCCCTCAATCTTGGTGGGCGGTTCGCCGCCCACCACCTCCACGGGCTGTGCAGTTTCTTTAGCTTGGTTCAACTCCAAGCCAGCCCAACAATTCAAACAAACCATAAAACGAAAGGAGAACAAACCAATGGCAAGAACCCCGATGATTACGCGCACCATCACAACCACCATGGCAAACGTTCTGTGTCTCAACATCGTGGAGGGCGAACCTTTCAATCAGGTTGTCACTCTCCCCCGCACCTACAAGGACGAGAAGTCCCTGATGAAGCAGGTGGAACTCGCCATCAACACTGATACCGTCAAGGCGGTTCACGTCGTTGATACCAAGGTCGAGGAAACCCTGTACGGAATGCCCGAAGCCGACTTCATCGCCGCCGCGAAGCCTCTGCCCCGCAAAGAATCCACCGACATTCCCACCGCCGACGCCAACAACTAACTAAAAGGAGGAACAACAAATGACCGGATATAGTGTCAAGATTCAGTACTGCTCCAAGGAGCTGACCGCCCGTGACCGCGTGGCAATCAAGGACACCACCAACGCCATCTCTCTGGACGAAGCAACTCAGGCGTCCAAGGTCATCATCGATATTGATTACTACGCCAAGCTGGCTGTCCACAATGAACACAGTGAGGATAAGGACTATGACAAGTACATCATCGTAGCCAAGGACGGCACGAAGTATGTCACCGGTTCTACCTCTTTCCTCACCGCCATGGAGGGAATTGTGGACGAAATGGTGGACAGCGGCGAGGACTTCCAGATTGTGGTTTACCGGATGCCCTCCAAGAACTACAAGGGCAAGGAATTTCTGACCTGCTCCATCGTGTAAGGTTAAAGAGCCTTGCAGGCATAACGCTTGCAAGGCTCTTTTGTTTTAGTGAGGTGTGAATATGGCAAAATCTCAAATTGAACTTGAGTATCAGAAAGAACTCGACAGAATCAACCGATTTATCAAACAAGCAGAAAAACGTGGTTTCACTTTTAGTGATTACAAGCAACCCAAGCGTCCTAAAAATGTTACCAGAAAATCTGTCCAAGCTTTGAAGCGAGTAACGCCGACAACTCTGTATAGCAAGGCGTCCTATTATGATCCCATAACTCAAACAAGAATGACCGGTAAAGAGGGGCAACATTTAATTCGTTCACGCGCACAAAAGAGTAAGCGCGTCAAGGCTGGCAAAAGTACAGGCACACCGCCCTCTGATGTAGACGATATCCTCACAAACGTTGAGGAACTTCTTACAGGCTGGCAACCTGTTTCGACGTGGACAGAATCTTATGCTAATTTGAAGCGGAAAGATACTAACATTCTTAAAAACATTTTAACAGGTGCAATCAATTCTATTGGGCTAGAACAAGTTGCAAGAAATTGCCAACGTTATGCGGCTCTTGTAAAAGATTTGGCGTTTCACATTTGTTATGGTTCAAGCGACTTCAAATGGAACACAATTGAGGGCGACATTACAGCCATTGCGGCAATAATTTACGGGCGAACACTTGATGTAGCAGAAAGCAGAATCGTTGAAGATGCCCGTGAACAAGTAGAGTACTATGAGGAACCGGAATAATCGGTATTTTGTAGGCGATTTTGAAACGACAGTATACAAAGGACAAGTCAACACAGAGGTGTGGGCAAGCGCTTGTGTAGAAATGTTTACAGAAGATGTTCACATTTTCCATTCTATTGGTGAGCAATTTGACTATTTTGTGTCCCTTGATTCACACATCATTTGTTATTACCACAACCTCAAATTTGATGGCTCATTTTGGCTATCTTATCTGATGGTAGATTTAGGCTTGAAACAAGCTACTGAAAAGCTGTCAGATAATTCTGAGGAAATACGTTTTCTTCCTCCGAAAGATATGCCAAACAACACGTTCACATATTCCATATCATCCATGGGGCAATGGTATCGTGTAACTATCAAAATTCATGACAAGATTATTGAGCTTAGGGACAGCTTGAAACTATTACCATTCTCTGTCAAGAAAATAGGTAAGAGTTTTGGCACAAAGCACAAGAAACTTGAAATGGAATATACAGGTTTTAGGTACGCAGGTTGTGAAATAACTCCTGACGAGCAAGAGTACATCAAAAACGACATTCTTGTTGTCAAAGAGGCTCTTGAAATTATGTTTACAGAGGGGCACAAAAAGCTGACAATCGGCAGTTGTTGCCTTGCTGAGTACAAAAAGTCAGTAGGCGGTAAAACCTACAAGAAATATTTTCCACAACTATATGACATACCAATTTCCTCTAATTACGGAGAAAAAACAGCGGGTGACTATATCCATAATTCATACCATGGCGGATGGTGTTATCTAGCCAAAGGAAAAGAACGTAGGATATACCCACAAGGTACAACAGCAGATGTCAATTCTTTGTACCCCTCTATGATGTCATCTGAAAGCGGAAATATGTACCCAATAGGCGAGCCTACTTTTTGGAAAGGCAATTACATTCCTGATGAAGCTGTTGACGGTGTTCATTATTACTTTGTACGTTTCAAAACCAGATTCTATTTGAAGCCAGGTATGTTGCCCTTTATTCAAATCAAGAACACACTATCGTATCGAGCAACAGAAATGCTTGAAACGTCAGATAGATACAACAAGGACGATGGAAAATACTATACACAATACTACGACATTGACGGCAATCTACAAGAAGCAATAGTGACATTGACAATGACTATGATTGACTTCAAATTGTTCGTTGAGCATTACGAGCTTGTGGACTTTGAAATTCTTGATGGTTGTTACTTCAACGCGGCTGTCGGAATTTTTGACGAGTACATAGAGAAGTACAAACAAATCAAGATTCACAGCAAAGGCGCTCAACGAGAATTGGCAAAACTTTTTCTCAATAATTTGTATGGCAAGATGGCATCCTCACAGCAGTCTAATTTCAAAGTGGCTTACATCAAAGAAGATAAAACAATAGGCTTTTACACGCAACTTGCTAATGACAAAGAAGCTGGCTATATAGCAGTTGGTTCTGCTATCACCAGTTATGCAAGAAACTTTACAATTCGTGCCGCTCAACAAAACTACTATGGCGCAGACAAAGACGGCTTTATCTATGCTGACACAGACAGCATCCATTGTTCCCTCCCTCCTGACCAAATCAAAGGCATCAAGGTTCATCCGACAGACTTCTGTTGTTGGAAACTTGAAAGCACATGGGACGTAGGATTCTTTGTACGCCAAAAGACCTATGTTGAACACGTCATTGCAGAGGATTGTGAACCTATTGAAAAGCCGTACTACAACTTCAAATGTGCCGGAATGCCTGAACGCTGTAAAGAACTATTCATAAAGTCAATGAAAGGAGAACAACCACAAGGAGAAGAACGTGACAAATACACTAAAGAAGAACTACAATTTCTAGAAACAAAACGCACAATAAATGACTTTAACATAGGGCTAAAAGTCCCCGGAAAACTGCTCCCCAAACGTATAAGGGGTGGGGTGTTACTTGTAGACACAACTTATGAAATGAGGTAAATGAAAATGTTGACTGATTCTATCCAGCACGACAAAGATTATTTCTACGCAATCGTTGATACCTTGCACCGTAACGGCATCAAGGAATTCTGCGAATGGCTCGAAACCACTGACTTCTTCACCGCGCCAGCTTCACACCGCTTTCATGAATCCTACAATGGCGGTCTTTTGGAACACAGCTTGCGCGTATATCTAGAACTTACAAGGCTTGCCAGCTTGTACTCTGATATTCCCTTTTCTTCGGAAAGCCTTATCATCACTTCTCTGTTCCACGACGTATGCAAAATTGGCTTCTATACAACAAGCACACGCAACACCAAAATCGACGGTAAATGGACAACCGTTTCTTACTACACAATCGACGAGCAATATCTCTTTGGCGGGCACGGCTCTAAGAGCGTATATCTTATCCAGCAATACATGAAACTTGAGCCAGACGAAGCCGCCGCAATCAACACACACATGGGGCCAAGCGGTAACGACTATTCTTGCTACAACACTTATCGTAAATACCCGCTTGCAATGCTACTCCACACCGCCGATATGGTTGCAACCTGTGAACTAATGCGAGAAAACGTATAAAGCAAAAGACCTCCTATGAAAACATAGGAGGTCTTTCTATATCTGTGACCTGTGTGGGCACAAAGCGGGAAAGCAACCCCGTCAATAGTAGCGGCAGAATATTCCATCTGGCTTGTTCCGCTCTATCCGGTGTGATTTACACAGGCAGATACCTTAGTAAGACAATGCTTTTAGAACAGCCTCTTTGCACCTCAAGTCCTTAAATCTAAAGCACCCTTGTTCAAAGAAGTATCGCATATTTGTGAGGAAGAAACTATTGCGTTTTAACATGACATAGTTTATCTCGTGGTCTGCTGTTGTGACAGTCAGCTTCATACCGAAAGATGTGTCAGGTCTATCGTCACAATAGATTACCCCGCTTTCAGCGTACTCTCTGATAGCATAATCAGTCCCTTTATATCGCAATGTAGCGAGGTATCTACCAATGCCAATAGGCTTTTCAACAAACGCCTTGTTATCGTTCAAATATACGCACTCACTTGAGTACGCAACATAAGCATTCTTTGCGAACGCTCTATTGAACCCGCTTTCTTTCTGAGCAATGGACGCACTTTCAACAAACCCTTGTTCAAGCACGAACCCATCACCGCGCAGAAATTTGGTGTCGTCTTTCAGCCGATTACTTATACCCATTTCAACGTAATACGGATTGATGATTGAAACAGGGTTAGCGCACATATAGACAGGCACATATCTGATTTGTTCTCCCTGCCCTCGTGCGATGCTGGTATGCACCGACACAAACTTCCTGATTTCATCCGCGCAATAATGATTTGTTTCACTTTGGAACTCGTCAAACATCATACGCTTGACATCGCTGAACAGATGACTATACTTCTTCAACTGGTCAGCAGAGTTTAGGGACACAGCATAACCACAAGAAACATCATCAATGAACAGCTCATGGAAGATACCCGCCGCTCTACGCTTACTTGTCATATGCGTACCCTTAAAGAATAAACCAGAGATATCTTTATAGAACTTCTCGGCGCAATCATCAAGCTCATAATTATACCTATAAACCAGACAAAACTTCTCTTTCTTATCGAAGAATCTATTCACGCAAAGACGTCCAAAATATGTGGTCTTACCGCCTGTTCTGTTGGTGGTACACATATATATCTCAGGCTTGTTCCCATTCAGGTCAAGCATGGACAACAATTTAGTGCCGTCATAATACTTACCCATGGCAACCTCCTTATAATTTCTCTACTCTATTATATCATACTTGACAACCGTTGTCAAGTGTGATATAATAAATAGTAGTATGAAAGGAGGTGCGGCTATGAGTATTCAGGATATTCTGTCAATCGTCACAACTGTTGGCTTTCCTATTGCTGTCTGTTTGATTTGCTTTTGGTACATCAACAAAGTGCAGGAAAGCCACAAGGCTGAGATTGACAAACTTAGCACAGCCCTGAACAACAACACGCTGGTAATGCAGCAGCTTGTTGACAAACTGGAAAACAACTGAGGTGATTACTATGACAAAAGCACAGAGAGAAAAAGTACAGACAAAATACCTCGAAACCATGTGGGCAAAGTATGAGAAAGCCGCCGACGACGTGATTGCCGGTAAATACGGCAACGGCGGAGTACGGAGAACCAAGCTCAATGCCGCAGGCTATGACTACGACTTGGTGCAAACTATTGTTAACGTTAAGTTGGGTGGTTAATATGGCTTGGGTATCATATCAGACTGACAAATTCCCTCCCATGACGGAAGCTGATAAGCAGAACAATGTAAGCATCATTTGGGAAGAACTTGGGGCAAAGGGATATACGCTTGAAGCTGTTGCCGCTATCTGTGGTAACATGGAAAGCGAGGGTATTCTAAACCCCGGCCAGTATGAAATTGGTCGCAACTACGACATATATAAATATGGCGCTGGTTTGTGCGGCTGGACACCGGTGTATGTGACAGGTGATAGCGCCACACACTTGGGCAACTGGTGTGATTCCCAAGGCTTGAATTGGCTTGACGGCGATTCACAGCTTGCATATCTCCATTATGAGCTTACAGACTGGGGTGGAACGGAAAGATTCTTCCGTAATAGTCAAGCGCCCAAATGTGGCTATCCTATCAATCCCCCTATCACAGCAAAGGAGTTTATCATTTCCACTGAAAGTGTGCAGGATTTGGCGGCATATTGGATGTTGTACTACGAACATCCCGCTTCACCTAAAAGCTCTATTGCCGCAAGAAAAGCCAATGCTGAAAAGTGGTACGAGTATTTGTCTGGTCAGCCTGCCCCACCTGCACCGCCTACTCCAATTCAGGTTGGCAAACTTCCTATTTGGATGATGATGCGCCCATTTTAAGAAAGGAGAACAACATGGCAGTAAAAACCACAGAAGAACTGCTTGCTTCCATTCGCACCAGAATTGGTGATGACCAGAGCGATGAAGCTATTGCGCTGGTTGAGGACGTGAGCGATACACTTAACAGCATGAAAAACGACAGCAACGAGGACTGGAAAAAGAAGTACGAAGAAAACGATGCAAATTGGAGACAGAAATACCGCGACAGATTCTTTTCTCCCAGCAATAACGATGACGTGGGGGGCGATGATATTGATGTCAAACCTCTCACCTATGATGCACTTTTTAAGGAGGATTAAACAATGGCAAAAAGAGTTGCAATCAGCAATCTGAACGCAAGCACCATTGATATTCTCAACACCATTCGCGCAAACGCGAGTGCTGAGTATCAGGCGCTTGTCCCTGCGGTTGCTAAGGCTACCGACATTCCCCGTGTTGGTGAGGCGCTGTATGGCTACCCCGCTATGGCTAACCAGTTTATCAACGCTCTGGTTAATCGTATCGCCGCTGTGCGCGTCAAGAGCGCTACGTTCAACAACGACTATGCTGAACTCAAGAAGGGCTATCTGGAGTTTGGCGAGACTGTCGAGGAAGTGTTCGTCAGTATCGCCAAGGCTCGTGAGTTTTCTGCTGAAAAGGCAGAAGCCCGTGAGCTGAAGCGAACACTCCCAGATGTTCGGTCTGCTTTCCACACCATGAATTGGCGTGTGCAGTACCCTGTCACCATTCAGGACCAGGACCTGCGTCAGGCGTTCATGAGCATGGACGGTGTGCAGGATTTGATTGCCAAGATTGTGGTCAGTTTGTATCAGGCCGCTGAGTACGACGAGTACCTGCTGTTTAAGTACCTGATTATCAAGGCTGTCTCTCACGGCAAGATGTACCCTGTCGCATTCGATGCGGCTGACATCAAGAACGCCGCTATTGCTTTCCGTGGCACGTCCAACCAGCTCACTTTCATGAGCAACAAATACAACGCCGCCGGTGTTACTACCAACACGCAGAAAGCTGACCAGTACATCTTCATGGACAGCACGTTCAACGCGCGGTATGATGTGAATGTGCTGGCTGGTGCGTTCAACATGGACAAGGCTGATTTCATCGGCAGGCTCAAGCTGATTGATGATTTCACAACGTTCGACAATGAGCGCTTTTCTGACATTACCGCCAACAGTGACATGATTGAAGCCGTTACCGCCGACGAGCTGGCGCTGATGGCCGATGTCAAGGCCGTACTTCTGGACAAGGAATGGTTTCAGGTCTACGATAACAACAACAAATTCACTGAGGATTACATCGGCGCCGGTATGTACTGGAACTACTGGTACAATGTGTGGAAAACCATTTCTTCCTCTCCGTTCTCCAATGCTGTTGTATTCGTGGAGAATACCGCTAACACGGCTCTGCCCGCTACTCTGAATGCGGAGATTACCGCTGTTCAGCACGGCGATGGCGGCATCATTTACACGCTTGAGATTGACGATGATAATGCCAGTCTTGAGCCGCACACGGCACGGTTCGTGCAGACGCAGGCTTGCGTTCAGGCGCTGGTGGCTGTCCATCCCTATGGCGCGTTCATCGTGCCCGGCACTGGCGTGGATAGTTTCATCCCTGTTGCTACGCTGGGCGGTGCTACCTATACGGGTACTGCTGTGACGGTTGCGACAGCCAAGGTGGGAGACACCATTACTCTCACCAAGGGCTAAAACTCATACGAGGGAGGAGGTTACTCCTCCCTCAAAAGGAGATAAGCAATGTATATCGAACCTAATACCGTAATTCGTTTGCTTACGAATTGCCCACTGGATAATACTTATGACCACACAATTTATTTTAACGGTGCAGAAGCGCAGTTTGAGTATTTTGCAGGGTTGACGAAGTATACGCTGACAAAGCAGACGTACCAGAGGGTGAACCGTTCAAGGATGAGGGTGCAGTACAAGGCTGATGATTTGTATGACTGCAATTATCTGATGTTTCAGAACACCAATTTTGGTAACAAGTGGTTCTATGCTTTTGTGAAAAGCGTGGAGTATATCAATAACATTGTTAGCGAGATTGAGTACGAGATTGATGTCATGCAGACGTGGGCTTTTGACTATCAGCTTGGACAGTGCTTCATTGAGCGGGAACACAGCGCGACAGACAACATCGGTGATAACCTTGTTCCTGAAAAGATTGAGCATGGTTCGTATGTCGCTGACAGTCTGGAAAACGATGCACAGCTTTATAACACGTCAATCATCATTGCGTGTACGTTTAACGAGGAATACGCTGATGTGTATGGCTCGTACATTGCCGGTGTGTTTTCTGGTTTGGCTTTTATCAAGTTTCCCAATACACTTGATGGAGCTACACAGGCCGCGCATTTCATCGGCGAAGCAGGCGCTAAAAGTGATGGCATTGTTTCAGTGTTTGTTATACCAACTGTGTTGACAGAAGCCGGTTCTGGTAGCGCTGTTCGTAAAGAAGTTACTAAGGCCAAGCACCTCACACTAAAGAGAGCAGATGGAACAGAAGTTAAAAACAAGAAATTGCTTACATATCCGTACAATTTCTTGTATGTAACAAATCAGCAGGGTACGTCCGCAGAATATCGGTATGAGTTTTTCAACTCTGACGATTGCGAGTTTATACTGTCTGGCGATGTAAGTCCCAGTCCATCCGCAATTCTGTGGCCTACAAATTACAAGGGAGTAACTTCAAACATTGATGAAAAGATTGTGCTTTCTGGTTTCCCACAGTTGAGTTTCAATGTTGACACATATAGGGCGTGGTTGGCGCAACACGGCACAAGCACTGGAATCAATGCTCTAAGTACTGCGCTTGGCGCGGCAACAAAAGCGGCAGTTGCTGGCCCTGTTGGTGTTGTATCTGCGGCAAATACTGTTGCTGGTATTGTTGCAGAATATTATGAACACAGTATCATGCCAAATCAGGCTCGTGGCGGCGGTGGCTCGATGGCACTTCTCGCGGCTGGTTTGCTACAATTCGTGTTCATGACAAAGCACATTCAGCCGCAGTTTGCAAGCATCATTGATGATTACTTCACAATGTATGGGTATGCTACTCACAGAGTTAAAGTGCCTAACAGAAATGTTAGACCTTATTGGACGTACACTAAGACAATCGGCTGTGTTGTTCATGGCTCTGTGCCTTGTGACGATATGAGCAAGATTTGCAAGATTTTTGACAACGGCATTACATTCTGGACAAACGGAAACAACATTGGAAACTATTCCCTCGATAATAGCGTGTAAGGAAAGGAGGTATCTATGAGCGTTAAGAATAAGAATTTTTGGGAAAGCGCGGCGGTAAATACAGGGACATACAGGCAGTATTATAACCGGCTGATTGAGTTGGCTATCAGTATGTTTGAATGGAAAAACCTGCCCGATAGCGTAGACCCAAGATTTCTGGAGCTGACATTGTTCACTGATGGGCAAGCTGTGTTTTTCAAGGACGAGGAACTTGGTTATCTTGCCTTACAGTGCGCTGTCAATGGCGGCTTCGATGTGTATAGGATACCCGTGAACAGGCGCGCTTATGCAGTGAATGGGTATCAGAGGAATCTTAACAACAAGGACAGTGTTATCATTTATAATAACTATCTGCACACGAATAGCAGACTGGACGCCGTAATGTTCGCAAAGAGGTTGTATAACCTTGATAGAGCGATTGATGTCAATGCCAATGCACAGAAAACTCCTGTGGTTATCAAGTGTACGCAGGAGGAGCGGCTTACGCTGATGAACCTGTATAAACAGTGGGAGGGCAACGAGCCGATGATTTTCGGCGATAAGGGTTTGAATACGGGGGCTATGACCGTATTGAGAACTGACGCGCCGTATGTGTCTGACAAGCTGTATCAGTTGAAAACGCAGATTTGGAACGAAGCGTTGACTTATTTGGGTATCAGTAATATCAATGTACAGAAGAAAGAAAGACTGATTACTGACGAGGTTACGAGGAATCAAGGCGGTACTATTGCGAGTAGATATAGCAGGCTCAATGCAAGGCGCGAAGCGTGTAAGAAAATCAATGAAATGTTCGGGCTGGATATTTGGTGTGATTATCGTGAGGATTACCAGACGATTGATGATGCTGATGATACGGTCAAGGGCGAACCCAATTCTGATGGAGAGGGCGGTGAGGTCTTTGAGTAATTATACTACGGAAGTCAGGTTTATCTGTGAGACGCTGGCTGGGTATAGTGAGAGTCAAGGATTTGGGAAAGTGGATGACATTATCAAAAGCGCTATGCCGAAGATTTTTGATTTCGACTTTCCGATTTTTGACGTGAATTACAAGGAGACACTGTGTTGTAAAATCCTGCGGCACTACTACACGAGGGAGATTTGTGAGGAAACTGTGGGATTGTGGAAGCTAAGACTGGAAACAAAAATGAATGAAATCATGCCGTACTACAATCAGCTGTATAGTAGTGAGAAGCTGAAATTCGACCCGCTGATTGATACGGACACCACCACCGAACACCACGGCACGAATAGCGGAGAGAGTGTGCATAGAAATATGTATAGTGATACTCCGCAAGGTAGCTTGACAGGAGTAGAGGACGAGAGTTATTTGACAAATGCAAGTAAGGATACAAGTGAGGGTAGCGGGAAAGATGATTACACAACTAAGTATAGCGGTAAAACTGGTGCGACAAGTTATAGTAAGATGCTGGAAGAATATAGAAAGACGTTTTTGAACATTGATATGATGGTCATTGACGATTTGAAAAGCCTGTTCTTTGGGCTTTGGTAAGGAGGTTATATGAACACTGTAAACCCTATTTATCCGTTCAAGTTCTGGTGTCAGAAGGTTCTTCCTCTGGTGTATGATGATAGCTTGAGCTATTATGAACTGCTTTGCAGGATTGTGAAATATCTCAATGACGTTATCAACAACCTGAATAGCACGGATGAAAACTTCGAGGAGCTTGTGAAAATGTTCAACGAGCTGAAAAGCTATGTCGACAACTATTTTGCAAACCTCAACGTGCAGAATGAAATCAATAACAAGCTAGACGAGATGGCCAAAGACGGTACACTGGCTACCATCATCAACGAGCAGATTTTTGAACAACTGAATGAGCGGGTCACGGCACTTGAAAAACCCGCGCTGTCTGACAGCGTGCAGACGTTCAATGGCTTCAATCAGGGATTCCGTGTAAATGTCACAAAGGACTTCATTACACAAATTGCAAGAAAGACTGTAACAGCATCGCTGGGCTATACCACTGATACAGGAACCAGTCTTTCTGCTGTGCAGTACCTTAATCTGGACTTCCCTATCACGGAACCTGTTCTTGTAGGTAACTCAGATTCTTTCGGAATGTACGTCACCAATGCTAACAGAGTGTCTGCTGGACGGCTGTCGTATAGAATTGCGTCACCGTATCCGTTTGACAGCACGCATCAAAAAGCGCTTATAAACCTCGCTGTATTCGGAAAAAAAGCCATCCCCGATGCAAGCCCGAAATACGGTAGTGGTTCACTTCGTGAGGAAGCGCTTGCTGTTGCTAAGACCTACTGGGATGCTAAACAGGCTGGAAGAAATTTTGCCTACGGTGCTAACTTCATTTACTACGGGTCTAACGTAGTAAACAACAATAAGGGCGAAGCGATGATGGAGTGCGACAC
>ERZ1034781.871-NODE-871-length-14063-cov-12.224229_pt1 | contig 14063 bp, 5 predicted proteins | sample MGYA00520700_ERZ1034781 | MGnify/ENA primary metagenome ERZ1034781 (study PRJEB33766, sample SAMN09781709) | gut metagenome | biome: gut microbiome | host: Homo sapiens | place: Madagascar | study: EMG produced TPA metagenomics assembly of the PRJNA485056 data set...
TAACTAAACTTAGTATGCTCTTGTAACTATTCGGATTTCAGGCTTAATATACAATTTCAACAGTCCGCATATCAGAATCTAATATTTTATAAGAATTTAATAGAGCCTGACCCCACTGTGTGTGTTTAGTTGCACCATCCACCAAAATATGATTTACATTCTCCAATATTTTATTAGGAACTAATTGATTATCAGTAGTACCATTTCCTACCTGACCATAATCATTATACCCCCAACAATATAAATCTCCATTTGTTGTTATCGCTGCAGTTACAAAATCTCCAATATAAATTAAGATAGAGAACATCACTGTCCTCTATCTCCTTGTGCTGTTATTCAATTTTCCAAGCAATTGCTGCAACTGTATTCCTTAAATTTATTAATTCGAAAAGATAATTATAAAAGCTTATCTATTTTCCGTCATTGAATACTCCATAGCCTTCTGACTATACCAATACATCGCTTTGCTGAGATTTATAAGCTTTGTATTTCTGGAATCCATAGATTTCTTTATATAAATATACGGGCTTGTTGAAACAGACATACTCTGACTGCTGTTTTGCTTATTCGTTATCTGCACCACAAAATTATCATCCAGTTCAGTAGCATTTAAGTCATTAATAGTAATACAAATCATATTTCCGTTTATGGATTTACTGATCTGCTTCTTACAATCTTTAACCGAAATATCATATTTCTTATCAATCTCTTTAAGCGAAAGACTATTTTTATTTTCAAAATACAGTTTCATTCCTGTATCTGACTTGCATACCAATGAAGCTCCATAGTATTTGAAATCATTGTTTTCATGGACACCTCTTTCATTATTGGTTATGGCTTTCTTAATATCCTGTGCCAAAATCGAATCCACTTTTTTTATCTCAGCATCCGGTAAAGCACTGTTAACTAATGAATCTGTCTTATATCCAAAATATAGCTGTGCCCTTGCCCCATAATTCAGTATAGCTGATGCAATGTCGGCAGCCTTGCCATACTCTTCTTTTTTATCTTTGTTTTGAACTATTGTATTTAGATAATCTTTGACCGAATACTGTGTAAGAGCATATGATTTATCCTTATAATATAATGTTGCCGTCACTTTGTCACCAATCTGAGCTACAGGAACTTCACATGTATAAACATAGTGTCCATTCGATGTTTCTCGCTGTTTTACCTTTTGTATTCTATCACCGACTTTAAACTCAATGTACGCATCGGTATCATTTGCAGCTTCTTTTGACAAATCAATATAATATTTCAAATCGAAATTTCCATTGATAACAACCTGATATCCATACACCGTATATAAAGCTTCCTTTATTTCAAAGTTTTTAGAAACCGTACCTGAATATATTCCGGTGCCTTTTATTGTAACGGTAGCTGTACCTGCTTTTACGTTATTTGAATACTCCATCGTATAATCTGTGCCTTGTTGTAACGTAGCATATCCATATTTTACTGTTACATCCGGTTTCTTCTCTTTACCATCATATATATAGTTGTTATTTGATAAAGTAACATTTGCCGTGCCTAGCTTTATCGTGTCCTCTTTATAAACATTAAACTCCTGAGCTGCTGTTCCGTTTGGCTCCCATAACTGTGCATTTGTACCAGCGTCCGAACCATCATTAGAAACATCTAAACATAATCCAGTAGCATTCTTTGGAATTAAGAGCTTTCCATTTTTTCCCAATATCAAATACCATCTCTGATTACTATCACCTGTATAATCATAGCAATATACGTTAGCTCCTTTTTGATCGCTAAATTTCTCAACATCAAGATATTTTCCATCAAATAGAGACTGTATGATATATGTACCATCTTTCATTCGTCTGAAATGCCATATATCGCTTCCTTCTGCTTCACCCTCTCCACCAACTTCCAAATTAGGATTTTTGTTTACAAGAGTACTCCATGTACTTGCTTTGATTATATTTGCATAAAAATCATCTCCAAAATTAATGAAGTTTGGAATTTTCGACTGTGTATATATACTAAATTCCTGGGCTGCCACTCCCGCCTGAGCCCATATTTGTGCATTTGTTCCTACTGCTGAACCATTATTAGATATATCTAGGCATAATTCTGTTGCATTTTTAGGAATTAATATTTTTCCACTAGAGCCATTCTTTATATACCATCTTTGGTTATTTTCTCCTGTATAATCGCTAAAGCCCACATTCTGACCATTTTTATTTCCACCATCAGAAACCTCGAGATATTTTCCATCTTCAAGTGACTTAATTATATATGAGCCATCACTCTGTCTTACGAATTCATAATACTCGTTTGCATTTCCCACTTCCTTACCTATGCAAGCATTTGTATTATCATTAACCACATGACTCCATGAATCAACTTTAATTATATTAGCTATAAAATTTGTACCTATATCAAGATAATTTACCCTAAAGGTCACATAGCCCTGCTTACTACTGCTATCATTATAAGCCGTTATATAGGCAGTATACTCTCCCTCTCCCAGATTATTTAATGTATACTCCGAGCTTCCTGAAACCTGAGTTGTAACAATTTGTTCCCCCTTATACCAGACTGAAAACCAATATCCTGTTGCATTATCTACACTGTTCCAGGTTAACGTTGCCGAATTTCCTACCGTATAGCTGTCACTGTTTTTCCAGATGGATGGTGTAGTTGTGACAGGATTTGAGGGTGGTTCCGAAAAATTTGGTCTGATAACGCCCCAAAATTTATTATAATTATGTGTTACCTTTTTACACGCACTACCTCTTGGCCAGTTTTGATCCATAGAAACAAAAGAGTGAACATCAGCTGATAAAATAATAGCAACATGTCCATATTGACTCAATTCCTTACCCCAAACTGCAATATCTCCAGGTTGCGGTACAAAATCCGCAGTGTTTTTTATTCTAGTCCATCCATCCGGCAATTTATTGTTGACAAAATCACAACCATTTCCTGTAGCATAACTTGCTTTACCAAAATAGGCATAATAGTAATGAACCAAATCTACACATTGTGCTCCGTATACCTTATCATAATCAAGAAATTTTCCTTCTTGCGCATATGCCCATTTGACAGCATCTTCACGAGATCCAGCATCACTCGCCCAAATAGTCTGCGGCATTATCGTAATTATCATAACAAACGATATAATCAATCCCATTATCTTTCTTTGTTTTTCTTTCATAAATAAAATTCTCCTTTCTTGAACACTACTTTTCATACTCCCTTGCAGCCTGTCCATAAGCCCACATTGCTTTGCACAGATTCTGCAGCCTGCTATCACCAGACTCCAATGCCTTTTTCACATACACATATGGACTCGTCTCCACAATAACTGAACCCTCATCAGATACCAGGTTTACTCCATAAACATTACCGAGCTCTGCTGGTTTTATGCCTTTTATCTTTATCCAAAAAATGCTTCCGTCAACACCAGTATCATAATCATGCTTGTTTTTGTCAAGTGTGCTGATATCATATCTACCCTTTATCTGCTTCTCTGTTAGCTTATTCTTATTGTTAAAATACAGCTTTAATGAGGTATCTGATTCACATATAAGTGATGAGCCTATATACCCTAAATCTTTATTGCTAAAAAGCCCCTGCTCACTGTATGTAATAGATTTTATTATATCCTCACTCTTTATCGTTGCAGTATTGTCATCTTTTAATATGGCATTTGCAAGATTCGTATTGTCCTCACCAAAATATATCTGAGAATACGCTCCATAGTTCAGCATTGCCTTTACTAGAGGAAGTGCCTTTTTACACTCATTATCAGTATCGGCTTTCTTAATCATTTCATTTGCGTAATCCATAACTGAACATATATAAGTACTGCTTTCTATTCCATCTGATTTTAAAATTTTAAATGAAAGCTTCCCGGACATCTTTGCTGCAGGTACCATACTGACTATTTTTTTCACCGGTTTGTCCTGATATGTTGTTGTCTCATATGACGAAATCAGCTTCTTAATGACCTTTCCATCCGAATTTGTAATAATCATCATTGCACCATCATCACTCAGCACATCATCGGATATCCGCATGTAAATATTAAATCCAATATTATCACTCAGACTGAGCGAACTGGCAACAGGTGTCTGCTTTGGTTGTACCGAATCATATTCACATACCACAAATCTGCCAGCCTCATTCTGCACATCATCCCAGTTACCTGATGAATACATCTGAAGATAATTCTGCGAGGTTCCACCATTAGGCTCGTTGGGTTCCCAGTTACTGTATGTAAACGGTTCACCTGTAATCCAAGACCATGTTCCCTCATTTGCTGCATCAGAACCTCCAAGCCATATACTCTGCTGGTAATCAGTTGAAAGGTTACGGCATCTCATGCCATTAACAAATTCATTCTCTTTCTCATCTGAAATAGTAACAAGATGTCCTCCCTTTTTCTCGCAAAAGAGTTTAGCCGACTCCCAGGTCATTGATTCATTATAAAGCTCATATTTATGTCCTTTAAAATACGACGTCTCAACTGGTTTACTCATGTTGTCATCACTATGGCTGACTTTTATCACATCAAACTTTTGTGGTCCCCAGTCGTTTCCCTTATCCCATAGTGCCACATTGTATGGAGCAGTTGACTGCATATCCATTACCCTGGTATTACTGATTAAGGGTTTTATATAAAAAGCATTGTCCATTTCATAGAAATAGAACTGCTGATTCCTGTTGCCTGTATATTCATTATACGAAAGGAAATTGGTCTTATTTGCATCATTTGAATTTTCTACATCTATATATGAACCATCCAATGTATTCTGAATAACGTAGGCTCCATTTGACTGTCTCATAAATTTCCATATTTGACTGTCATCAGCTGTTGCCGCAGCGCCTGCTACATTACCACTTTGATTTGTTACATATAAATTTGTTCCCTGACATCTGAGCTGTGCATAAAATTCATCTCCCAGTCCGTATGGAATATAATCGCCCATGCCAACCATGTCAAACCTGTATTTCTGCTGTCCAGCATTCCTTGAAAGGTTGTAGCATGCCACATTATATGGCTCTCCTGCTCCCATATCCACGACAAGAGTTTTGGTATTTGCCGGTCGGATATAAAATGCATCATCCATATAATATATATTAAATCTCTGCTTATCCTGTCCTGTAGCACTCCATGCGCGAATATCTGCTCCTGCCGGAACATCGCTGTCCCATTCATCATCCATCATGAGTCCATCAAGCTGACTCATGATAGTATATGAACCATCTGAACACTTATTAAAAAACCATATCTGATCATTATATCCACTCTCAGGAGCTCCAACGATTTTGCTATCTTTGTTTGTAATATAGCATCCGGTCCCTATATTCTGAATCCTTGCTGAAAATTTATCACCAAAATTACATTTTTCAACTACAACAAAATATACCCTGTAAGTATCAACATATCCCGCACTATTTGCAACCGTCATATATGCTGAATACTCTCCTGCTCCAAGCCTGTCAGCTGAAATAGTATACGTACTTCCACAGCCTTCTGTCACAACACGACCAACACCGGTCTTGTCAATTCCTATTGTATAATTGTCTGCTCCCGATGCTACAGCAGTAAATGATACCGTCTCAGACAAATCAAATAGGTAATGGTCTACCCAGAAATTGGAGTAGGTTGGTGGATTTGGAACACTATATTTAGGTCTCAAATATTTTCTAACAATTCCATCTCTGTGCTTATAACCTAAATCTCCATTATGAGAATATGAGTTTCCTCTTTCTACCTTTGATACACCATTACTCCATCTGTTTCCTTCAATAGAGTATGTGGAATCCTCCATAATTCCAACATGACACCATTTTCCAGCTATTGAACTGCATTTTGTACAATAGAAAAATACAATATCCCCCTTTTGAGGAGAACTAACTTCTTGGCAACCATTATTCTTCATACCGATATACATATTGTAACAAGAAGAACTCTTGGCTATACTATCAACCCCAGCCTGCTGAGCACACCATGAGACAAAATCTGCACACCAAGCACCTTTATTTCCACCATAATATTTACTATAATTTGTACTTCCTAATTCTCCTCTTGCAATAGAAACTATATCGTCAGCATTATTTGCTGCCAACACTATATTTGGTGGCATAATAAATACAACGCAACTCAAAGCAATCACTATTGACATTAATACACTAAATATTCTCTTCATAAGCAATTCCTCCAAATCTCTCTATAATCATCAAGCCCTTTAGTACTATATTATTTTATCATTATTTTTCTGAAAATTATATATAAAAAATTCAACATTTTATTAGTTGTTTCTTACAAAAAGAATCCGCCAACCATAGCCATCCTCGGTATAGCGAATTTATAATAAGATAGAGGACATCTCTGTCCTCTATCTCCTAATGCGATTATTCAATTCCCCATCGAATACTGCTTCACTGCTTCATTGTAAAAATATAATGCCTTTACTACATTATTCAGCTTTGTATTAGAGTTTTGTGAATTTAGTGCCTTATACATATATGTCATTGCACTATACTTCTGATTTATCTCTTTTCCTTTCACGCTGATTTTAACGTTATATGTATTACCAAGCGATGAAATGCTAATATCCGGGACTCTTACACACATGATATTCCCATCATACTCTGGTGCAACATTTTGTCCATTTACACTCACATTTATGTTATTCGCCATATTTTCGTCATCCATGCTATAATACAGCTTCATATCTGTACCGGAATTCAAGACAAGACTGCCTCCAACAAAAGAAAAGCTGTTAACACTATCAAATACTGGATAATCATAATTATCTGAAATCTCCACCTTTTCTATTTGTACCGGATCATCTTCCTCAACATACAAATTAGCATTTGCTAAATTAGCGATATCTTCCATAAAAAAACTCTGAGCATAACCTCCATAATTTAACATAGCTCTTACCAGTGGTACTGCTTTTGCAAATTCATCATCATTATCATCGTTCTTCAGTATTTCGTTCGCATATTCACGAATTGAATATGTATATTTCTCCCCTATCCAATCATCACAATGTAGTAACGCAGTAATCTTCTTTGTCATATCCACTGCGTTAAGCTTAATTTGAAAACAATAACAATTGTCACCGTTATATTCTATTTCTTTTGCATCATTTAAATATACTCTTTCAAATCTGCCACCATCTTCATTCATAAATTCCATGAAAATGTTATCCTTATTTAACATCATAGAATCTGATATTTGTACGATATAATTTAATCCGATATTACCACCTAGACTAAGCGAATATCCTTTTAAATCACATGCATAATCCTCTTCAATTGTCTTATGACATATACTGCAAGCATATTTACCTGTTTGCCCATCCAATACCCAATTATGACTGGCTTCTATGGCAATTGATGGCAAATCTATAGTTTTTGTATTATTTGCATAATCACTTTCTGACATAGTGCAATCTACATCGATATACAAATCTTTACTTGACATACTGTCAAATTCTTCTTTTGTTAGTTCTATACTATTAGAACTGTAAGAACCACTTTTTAAGTTATCAATAGTATATTCCTTAACAATTTCATTACAATAATTGCTTACTCTTAATTTTACATTATCAGCATCTCGATATCCTTTATTTTCCACTCTACAATTAATCACATAATTTTGATTACATTTATGAGTTACCTTAACATCAGATAGTTCTATATCATTATGTCTGATTATAGTTTCAACCTTAGAGAAAATAGTATCTCCATCCATAGATTTCAGCTGAAGAATAACGTTCTCTTCTTTAAACCCATTAGGTATGTGATAGCTCAGTTTTTCCTCTCTAGTTTCACCAATTGCTATATCCGTATGGCCTTGATTTTCAGCTAAAACATTTCCTTGCTCATCACTTAAAACAATATTATATCCACTGATATCTTGATTACCATTGTTTGTTATATCATAATACAAGCTTAAATCCTTACCTTCGACAACCTCGTTTTCATCATAGCACAAATAAGTTGTAGATAAAGATTGCTCATTTTCTTTCCCAACAACGCTTAGAACATAGTCACTCATTGATAAGTCAGAATTTACCGTACATAATGTAGCCGCAACATTCAATACTCCATTCTGATCTATGGAACCATCATACGAATTTATATAATTATCCTCTATTCTAAATATTGTAGTTTCGTCTAATTTTCCATCAAGAATCTGTCCATAATAAATCGAAGAGCTCTTATCATTATTTATTACTTCATATACAACATCTGTAATACTTCCGTTCGTTATCACTTTGTAGTCTGAGGCATACGGTATTTGACTATCAGATTCTACCCCATCAGCAACTGTAGTAAGTATATTTCCGTCTATAAAATACAGTTCACTACCACTTGAAACCAAATCCACTTCCTGTGAAAGAGATTTTATAACTTTATCACTTTCATTATTATATGAATGTAACTCGTATGAACCATTACTATTATTATAAACTTGCACATACAGGTTCTCATCAGCAAATGCATAATCAGAAATAAAATCATCCTCTGAACATATTAATGACTCTTCCCATTTATTATCATTATTAATAGTTTCCATGATGCTCATAGAATCTGAAGCCCCATTCAAATAATCCGACGTATATTCTACAAAAGTGAGTTCTATCTTATCGTTCACATTTTTTACTTGGATATTGTCTTCATACGAAGAGTTATCTTCTCTTACCTTTACAGGCTCGGTAAATGAGTTACCGTCAAAAACTGTTAAATATGGATCAATATTTCGGATAATTTGTGTATACTCTGTACCATTCTCAAATATATAATTTCCCTTTTGAAATACAATATAAATATTTCCATCACTTCCTATACAATATGAAAACTCACCATTAAAACAACCATCCCTGCACACTTCCGTCGGTTCAGACCAATTGGAGCCATCAAAAACAGAATACATCAAAGAGGTTCTATTATTATCACTTTTTTCATTATTGTCATCAATCCATAACAACAATTCCCCACTGTCACCTAACAATATTAGCTTAGCTTCATTATTCGGGTACACATTTTGTTCTTTAAATTCTTTTCCTTTAAGATTCCTGCTTTGCCTATCATCAATTCGCTCAGTGCTTATAGCTTTACACAACATGTCATCTGTTGAATAATATTTAGCAGCTTCATAATCATTTTTGTTTACAAACTCAGGATATATCTGGCAATTCAAGTAGTTCCATTTATTATTATATATTTCAATCATCCCAGCAAGTGCTGTAGCTTTAAGTGTTACATCGCCTGACATATCTATTGTAAACTTAGGCTCTGTATTCGCTATATTTGCAGATAATTTAGCGTCAATCATTCCTTCGACTTTAGCAATTATAGGAATTTGTCCACTTATTTTGGCAGATGCTTTTGCCGCCAGTTCTAATGATGTAATCAATTCGGGAACATTATTATTCATTTGCACTTTTAATGTTCCTTCCTCCGATACTCCCAAGCCTAATGAAATATATACCCATGGTGCAACCACGGGAGAAGAAAAATTAGTATCTACAGAAGCCTTCTCTATAATTCCTCCTTCTTTAAAATACGAACCACTACCATCATCAGCAAAAGAAAATTCTAAAAATCCTGTTATTTTCATGTCTGCACTAACAAACATATCACACTTAAGGCTATTTAGCTCTGATTTCATTTTCTCGAAATTATTCCAAGTAGCACGTGTAGTTCTTGCATCATATCCAGTCAAATCTTTATACATCTTTTTTATTGATTGATATTGCTGTCCCCAAGATGTGCTATTTACATCTGTTGTCTGTTTTATCTCCGACTTGCCATCTTTAGACATTCCGAGCAATACTTTAACCGTTTTACTATCGGTATCTATAACCGCTTGGTAATTAAGATTCGACAATGGCATCCCTGCTGCAAAATCAAGATTAAGTGGTGTAAATGTATATTTATTATCTTTTATTGTAAAATCCATTGATAAACCATCTATTTTATCGTTTGCATAATTTTGATCCTTAAGTAATTTATCTAAAAATGCATCTACTTCAGATGCCATAAGCTCATATGATGCCGAAATGTCAACCGTCCCTTTTTCAACAAATTTTATGTTATTATCTTTTGCATATTTCTGAGCATAAGTTCCAGTTTTTCCATAAATACATAAATTTTTCGACCCATGAGAAAAAACATAATCACCCATACTTGCAACACTTGATGGAATTTCAATTTCATTTAATGATGTACAATATACAAATGCTCTATCCCCTATTTTATTTGTACTTGATGGAATTTTAATATTTGCTAATTTATCACAAAATTCAAATGCTCCCCCCTCTATTGTTTTCAATCCATAATTAAACTCTACCGTTTTTAATTCCTTGCAGTATCCAAAAGCACATTCACCTATTTTTTCTACGCTAGATGGTATTTTTATATTAGTTAAACTATTGCAACTATAAAAAGAATATTCTTCTATACTTATTATTCCTTTTGGAATTACTGAATTATTGCTTCCAAATAATAGTGCATTATCTTCTGTATCTATAATAGCATTACAATTATTTCTACTATCATATTTTTTATTATATTCATCCACTGTAATACTTGAAAGATTAGGACAAATAGAAAATGCCAAACTACATATTTTTGTAACACTTGCTGGAATTTTTACTTCTCTTAAATTTTCGCAATCATAAAATGCATAATATCCAATTTCTGTAACTCCTGAAGGTATTTCTACACTTAAAAGACTTTTACATCTCTCAAATGAATACTGCGATATTTTAGTCAGATTTTTTGAAAATTTTACACTTTTCAATCCTTCGCACTGCATGAATGCACTATCTCCAATACTTACAACACTAGAAGGTATATCTATGCTTAGCAATCCTGTGCAATTATAAAATGCTAATTCGCCAATATTTTTTAACTTTTTAGACAGATTTATACTCTTTAAACTCACACAGCTATTGAAAGCCTGATTTCCAATTTCAGTTACATTATCAGACATTTTAATGTATTGTAGTGAACTGCAATCTCTAAATGCCAAATTTCCTATACTTGTAACACTAGTTGGGATTTCAATGCTTATTAATCCATCGCATCCCATGAAAGCGCCCTCGCCTATTTTTGTAACACGATTGGGTATTATTGTACTTTCACAGCCATATAATAATTCATTTGTTTTTGAATCAATTATTGCATTACAATTATCCTTACTATTATATCTTTCATTATCTTCATCAACTACAATGCTTTGTAATCCTTCACACTCCCAAAATGCCTCATCCCCTATATTTATAACACTTGATGGTATAAATATACTTGATAGTTTAGGGCATCTACCAAAAGCAGAATTTCCAATCTTTGTTACTCCCATAGGAAATTCTAATGAAGATAAATTTTCACAATTCCAAAAAGCACATGTCTCAATCTCCTTTATTCCTTTCGAAAGTTGCACCGTTGAAAGACTGTAACATTGCCAGAAGGAATACGTTCCGATACTTGTTACCCCTTCTTCTACAATAACAGTGTTGACATTTCTTAAATAATTTTCCCACGGTGTTTGATGTATCCTCCAGCTATTCATTCTTCCAGTTCCACTAATAGTCAGCACTCCCATATTGTCAATATTCCATTTCAGATTATCCCCACATTTTCCACTTGCGATTTGACTGGTGGACGCCATAACTGTAACAAAATCACAAAATGTCCCACTTGTAAGCAACATTGCACAAATAACAATAGCTATAATAATTCTTTGTTTTCTCATAAACAATACTCTCCTATCTCAACACAGATGCAAAAATGGCACCACTATCCTAATCAAGAATAGCAATGCCATTAATTAACTGTTCCTCATGTTGCAACTGGCTGCCATATATCAGGCCCTATAGCTTTGCGCCACAGAATTTCTCCTGCTTTGCTGTATTAATCTAATTCAAGTATACTCTAGTACTATATTTTATGCAACAATTTATTCCCTTCATTGAGATTTAGCACCAGTATATTTTTGATTCCAAACCTTGCATATATTACCGTTCACCCCCAACAATGTGACCATTACATTTGTATATTCCAATTTGCCTCTTAGCCGTTCATTGCCCGCTACCTGCTACTCACCTCGTAGCGATATGCATTTTCGAGTAGTTTCTTTTTATAAATATTTTTTACTATAAGAAAACTATACCACTATATGTTTTAAACCGATAAAACGATATGTTCGCACCGGCTCAAGCAAAAAATCACACCAACGAGGCAAAATATGCACATATATCCGTTACCTTTTATCATAATAGATTCTTTTCATTTTTTGATAAAATATATTCAAACAAATAAAATCCTGAGCTTGAATAGTGAATTGATTCATTTTCTGTCTTAGAAACACATCCCAGTTCCTTTGAAAAATCTCTGTTAATATCAGAATCAAAGTGCACATAATCTGATGGAACAGTAATATTTTCCTGTTCCAAAATAGGTTTTATTTCTTCATTATCAGTATATTCTTTAAATAAATTTAAACCATTAATTCTAAGAGGTTTCGTGAACTTAATTTCTTTTGATAACTTTTTACAAAATCTTTCTCCAATACTATCGTTTTTGGAAATTAGCACTAAGTTCCTATACAATTTATAATTTTTCCTTGAATAAGTCAAAACAACATTTGAAAAATATTCGATACCATTCCATTTTTTTCCATTAACAACCCAGTTCATCACCGCCTGAGGAACTATATATTCCTCTACTGCCTGGTTATTTTTCTTTTTTACGGAGCAAGCCATTATCAACGGTAATATATTAATATAGCTTAATAATAGTTTTTTATAATTATCATCACTTAATTTAAAATTATCTTTTTCAATAAAACTCTTAATTTCATATGGTAAAATAGCCAGACGTAAAATCCTATAATTTTGGGGTATATCGAATGCTGCCACATAAAAATTATTAACATTGGGTTCTCCACATTCCTGATAACATGTATATATTGTAGCTCCAAGATATAAAAAATGCTGATTCTTCATACTATATCGATACGAACGTTCCAATGATTTGTTTGCATCATATGGCAAATGAAAAATATCACTCCTATCAGCTAAATCCTTTTCAGATATTCTTGCTCTATAATAGATGTTAGAACTTATTTTATCATACATTTCACTAACAAACTCTAAATCTGGAACTATTTTGTTCATTATATTATTAAAATAATCTTCAGCATCAGTATCCTTATTTTTATATTTCTCTATATATCCTAAAATATCAGCGGTTATATCTATAACTCTTTCTATTTTAGAAGTTTTAATCTTAGTTTTTAATTTTTCAAAACTCTCTTCTAATAATTGTTTTAAATCGCCGTCATACTTCAAGGGTAACTTGTCAAAATTTTGTCCTAAAATATTAAGCAATTCTTCTTTTGTATTCATCATTTTCTTCCTTACATTTGTCAAGATACTCAGGATGGAGCGTTTACCGAAAGGCCCTCAAACCAGACCATCCAAAGAACCCTCATAAACTTATATTCTAAAAGGGTCAGCCCCTCACGACTGACCCTCATAAACTTTGATTACCCAAAAATTCACGCCTTCAGATAATCAACAATTACATAATCGGCAACTCCCATTCATCGTTTTCAATTTGTCTAAGAACAATTTCCTCTGATATTACCTGATTTCCATAAATATCATTAATTACACATCTCAGCTTTATTCCATTAAATGCTGCCGGATATGCATATACTGTCTCTGCAGTGTTATTCCCCGGTGCACTCCATTTTGTCCATCCGCTGTCCTGTGGCAGCCTGTATTCCCACTGGTATTTCAGCCCATCTCCGGTTGCCACTACTTTTGACGTTATTTTCTGGCCTTTTACGTATGTCTGGCTTATTGGCTGCTCTGTTATTTTTATTTCCTGTTTAAGGCTGTATGTTACTTCATCAGATATGGCTTTATTTCCATTCACATCTGTTATCACGCATCTCAGCTTTATTCCGTTAAATACTGCCGGATATGCATATGCTGTCTCTGCAGTATTATTTCCCGGTGCACTCCATTTTGTCCATCCGCTGTCCTGTGGCAGCCTGTATTCCCACT
>ERZ1034781.875-NODE-875-length-14031-cov-4.125429_pt1 | contig 14031 bp, 10 predicted proteins | sample MGYA00520700_ERZ1034781 | MGnify/ENA primary metagenome ERZ1034781 (study PRJEB33766, sample SAMN09781709) | gut metagenome | biome: gut microbiome | host: Homo sapiens | place: Madagascar | study: EMG produced TPA metagenomics assembly of the PRJNA485056 data set...
ATTTTTAGAAATCAGATTCAAAAATTGCAAGTTGGTACCAGCTTGCACTGCTTGCAGAAGCTTTGAAGAAAAAGAGTATCAGACGGGAGTATAGATATAAATGTTGCGTCCCATCTCTCCCGTTTCAACATCGAAGCTTCCCGATGCCACTAGTTTTCCGTTATGAGTTATCTCAACATAAATATCCCAAAGGCCAGCAGACTCCCAATATGCTTTCGGCGATTGACGAATCTCTACATTAAGGTCATCCGGAACACCCAAATCTTTTGCAATGATTCGCAGCTGCTGATCTGTAAAGCTATCTCCTTGGGATATTTTATCTGTAGGGTCGTCCCATTCGCAGATGTAGGCACATCCGGCATCAATTATTCCATCTGCATCATTCCATGTCCCATCCTGAAAATTTTCATAGAACATTGCATAGTGCTCAATACCATCCTGATTGTTCGGCTCACCAGAATGCCAATTTGTATAAGCGGTGCTGGTTCCATTGACCCATTTCCAGTTTCCTTCAGAGCTTTTATCGCTGTAACCAAAGTAGGCATTCTCGTACCCTTTTGCTTTCATTGCACTGTAGAGAAGAAAATTTTCCGTTGACGATTCAATGACCGCCAGATGACCGCCTTTCCACTCGCAGCGTCTCTCTGCTTGCTGCCATGTGATTGGGCCGGACTCCCACTCCGATTCGGGCAATGTATAGAACTCATAGAGGTGTCCTGTGTAACCTTCGACCTGTGTTTCCTCGGCCATATCGGATGCTTCCCATTCGCAAATGTATCCGCTTTGCTCATAAACATTACTATTCGCAAGGTCGTTCCATTTTTCCGGCCACATGGCAACACAGCTTTCTCCCGCAACGACATTACTGGAATTATTAGGTTCACCGTCGCCCCAGTTCTCATATTCCCATGGTTCGCCTGTCACCCAACACCATTGCCCCTCCGTGTTTTTATAGCCGCCGATCCAGAGTTTGTGGTTTCCAGCATTATAGAGATTCAACTTCTGTTGTTCTTCTTCTGAAGTAATTGTTGCAAGGTGTCCGCCTTTGGCTTCACAGGCCGCTTTTGCTTCTTCCCATGTAAGCGCATCATAGAAAATTCTGTACTGGTGCTCGCCACTTGGTTCAAATGGCAAATCATCCCCAGTTTGACCTTTGGCTTTCTCATTACTCAGTTTGATTGCCTTTTCCACCGCCAAACGCGCGTTTAACAACGGATATTGTTCCTTAACACTTCCATAACTTCCTGTTGCAGTGCTTATTATAATATCCTTCACTTCTTTGGCGGTAAAGGTAGGATCAATGCCAAAAATCATTGCAGCAACACCAGCAACGTGAGGGCACGCCATGGAAGTACCAACAAGGCCATCATAGCCATTTCCATAAGGAACTGTGCTATAGATGGACGCATCAGGTATTCCGTCAATAGTCTTCTCTCCTCCTGGCGCAAGCACATCCACTCTGCTTCCCCGGTTGCTGTAAGCTGTTACTTCATAACCGGTATGCTTACATTTTCCCCAAGATGAATGCTTTCCTGTATTCTGTGCCGCACCAACAACAATAATCATATCCTCGATTTCCGGATCTGTAATACCGCTAATCATATCCCACTGTGCGTTTACACTGTGAGTTTTACAATTTTCTTTAGAAATCCTTCCAGCATATCGTTTGAACTTTTCATCCCAATATTTTTTCGTTTCATCGTCCGTACTATCGAACTCACCATTCATATATTTCAAATAGTCACTATACAAAATATATGGAAGATTGAAATCATCATCTGCATCTTTTGAAAAAAACAGATCATGGTTGTTATCATTATTTGCGCATTTGCAAATGATAAATTCCATCTTTGAAAGTTCTCGGACATATTTCAAAAATGATGCAAATTCTTCATTAAATTTATTTATAACATTAATAGCATCATCATTATTGTTGCTTGCGTTGCACCTTACTTCTACTCCAAATGCACTTTGTGATATATTGATTACCTGACATTGTTTTTCAACAACAAGATATAACATTGCAATTTTCATGCAATACAGATTACTTCCATCTCCAAAGGTTGGTTTTTTCTTATCAATGGTACGATATAATGGTGAGTCAGACCAATCCACTCCGTATAGTTTTGCATTTGGAGCCACACCGCAAATACCTTTTCCATTATCAAAATCCGCACCAATAATTCCGGAAACATGCGTTGCATGCCCTTTGCCTGACCACTTTCCTTTCCATATACTCAAGCCTTGATTCATCATAGCGGAAGCATTTCCAAGCGGCATTTCTTGAAAGACATCTTTTAGATCCTCATGGTATGGGTAAAAAATGCCGTCTATCACGCCAACATTGACCGGCTGCATTTGATTACGGTATACCCATGCACCCGGCGCATCAATGGCCTTCATGTTCCAGTTGTTTCCAGAATTTCCGCTCCAATCGTCCCATTTTTTATCATTTGGATAATACGCCGAAGAACCCGAAATTGCGTCATTTTCCAGCTCAAATGCATAATTCAGAGAAGAACGTCTCACATAGGGGAGTGCTTTGAGCTGTTCAATCATCTGCTCCAGTTCTTCCTGCGTATGCGCAGCAGGGAGAAGAATCTGGTAATCCGCAGTGACAGGGATTTCACCAACGACCTCACCGCCAATCGTCCGCAGATAATCTTTCAGTGCAGAAAGACTGTCGGAGCTGTCCAATGTGACCAGAAGCTCGTTGTTAACATATCCAAAACCGCCCTGCATTACAACATTTTCTGCTGCCGGTTCGTGATAAATCAGATCACCCATGTCCGTTTCAGGGATGTCTTTTTCTACATTCACCGCAGAGACTTCTTGAACAGTTTCAGTAGGCTTAGACGACAAATTGCTGAAAATCAAAAAAGCCAAAATCGTTCCCAGAAACAGTACAAGAATGCCAAGCAGAGCAAAGAGCCATGTCAGGTTGTTCTTACGGCGCTTTCTGTGAATATGATTCGCAGTAGATTTCTTCATAATGATATTCCTTTGCTTGAGTTATCGAAATTTGTGATGCAATAAAAAAACTGGAAGAATGCCATAAGTTAAAGCTCTGCGATGCTTCGCAGAAGCTCAGAATTTACAGATAGAATGCAGCGAACAGATCGCCGATTCCATAGAAGAAGTCACCGAGACTGGTAAAGCCCCAGTTGCTGCCACCAGACATTGTGTGGGTATAACCATCGGAGTAAGTATATACACCGTTTTTCTTGGAAACGACAGCACCATGGGACTGCTCAAGCATTTTGGATTCGCTTTCCCATTTATCGTAGTAGGTGCTACGGAACATACGTCCGAAAGCATAGCAGACCTGAGAAATGATACCGCCGCCCTCAACACAAGACATTTCACTTTCGTTCAGTGCCATATAATTAGCGGGCATCTGAAGTTTGCTGTTTGCCATAAAGCAACACTCCTTTTATTTTGTGCCTTCTTCCAGTTTTTTTATTGCACCCCTTTCTTTCTATAATTTTCCGATCTCAGCCTTTATATCTTGCCAATAGAACCGACGTATTATCGTGCCCTCCGGGAACAGCAAGTGCCGTTTTGACCATCTGTTCCGCCGCCTGTTTCAGATTTCCCGTCACGGCCAAAATTCTGCACATAGTGCTGTCCGGCAGATAGCGGTACAGCCCGTCCGTGCATTGAATGAGCACATCTCCCTTCCGAAGCTGGAACGGCATCCGGTTTCCGCTGATCAATGTCAGCTCCGAAATCCCAAGATAGCTTGTCAGAGCAGCACGCTGCGGATGATGCAGTGCCTCATCCTGTGTTATGCTGCCCTCCAGTGCCATTTGGTCAAGCTGGGCACCAAAATTGTGATCGATGTTCAACTGCTCTAGCGTACCATCTCTATACAGGTAAATATGGCTGTCTCCTATACTGCACCAGAACAGCTTCCCGTTACGGAGAAACACTGTCGTCAGAGTCGTCCCCGCTTCGATTTTCTGGTTGGCCGGGTCCCGGAGATTCTTGACTTCCTCGTTCAGTCGTAGTGCTGCGCGTCCCATCTCCGTAGGAATATCTTCCGCCTGAGCGTGTTCCAGCAGGTATCTCGTTACCCCATGCGCCGCCAAAGCGCTGGCACGTTCGCCCCCGGTAAGCCCGCCCATACCGTCACACACAGCGCAGACTGTGCAGAAATCCCCAAAATCAAAGCATATCGAATCCTGCTGGCTTTTCCGGGTTCCAATCGACGTATAGCTGGCGATCTCCGCCTGACTCGTCTCATAGGCATCGGCACACATCGTTTTTTCTCCTTCGTCTTTTACGGGTATCAGAAGAGTCTGTGTGATATCATCCATCGCTTCGGGAATGGTATTGGCTTCCTCGCCTGCCTTTTTTCGCTTGAACAGGGACATCACGTTTCAATCACCACCTTGAATGTGTACTCGGGCGACACGACACAAAAAATATCGCCATCTTTCAGTGTATACGATTTTTCTTTTTCCATTGGCTTTCCGTCCGCCAGATAGGTGCCATATTTGGACAGGTCCCTGACGATAAATTCCCGCTTGGGCTCGTTGTAAAACACCTCGCAGTGATTCCGGCTGATCTGGTTATCCGCTGGCATCATCACGTCGCTCGTCGCCAAACGCCCGACCTTCACCGTGCGATTCGGCTCGATTATCCACCGCCGTCTGGAAATGTGACCACCCGATTTCCGCATCGTCAGCTCCAGATATGCCAGCCTGCGTTTTTTCGGATGGAAGAATGCGGCCAGGCGCTTCGGCTCTGGCATATTCTGCTCCTCAACCTGACACATCTTCTCCGAGTCGTCGGAAGTCTCGACATGAATTTCCGCCTGCTTCGATGCCTTTGATTTCGGCATCAGTGCCCCCAAATCGATGTCGTAGTCCTCCGGCCGGACGACCTGTTCCAGTGCATCCAGAAAATCAAGCATCCTGCGATAACGGTCGTGGTAGTCGAACGCCAACGCCTTGTCAATCACGTCCGACAGCTGTCGGGAGACAGCGGGACACAGCTCGTGCAACGGGGGATAGGAGGCTCCTTTCGCACGGCTCAGTGCGTCCAGCATCTTGCGCCCTGACACGATAAAGTAGAAAGTTGCGGCCAGTGCGTAAATGTCCGTCCACGGTCCCTGACACGGTTTCTGCGTATACTGCTCGTAAGGGGCGTAGTTCGGCTTCAGGTAAATTTTTCTTTCTTTATTATCGCTCCCCTGACGGAACGAGCGTGCCGCGCCGAAATCGATGAGCTTTATTTCACCGTCCTGTGTGATAAGGATATTTTCCGGGCTGATATCCCCGTGGATCATGCCGAAACGATGGACTTCTGCCAGTGAACTTCCGAGCAGGAACAGCATCTGGAGTGCCATCTTGAGCGTCTGCTTCGGATTATGATTTTTTCGGAACACCCGCAGATTGCAACCCTCAATCAGCTCCATTGCAAAATATGCCGTCCCGTTTTCTTCAAAAAAATCCAGAATGTCAACGACAGAGATATTTTCTCGAAGCTCCTGAAGGGCGCATGCTTCTTCAATGAACTGCTGCTTTCCCTCTTCATACTCAGGCCGGTTTTCTTCATCTGCCAGGATGAGGGCACCATCTGGTGTCCTCCCCTGAAGCAGACCGGACGGGAAGTACTCTTTGATGCAGCAGCGTAGGCCGCTCTGCATATTCTCAGCAAGATACGTAATTCCGAAACCGCCCTGTCCCAAACTCTTGCCCAACAGGTATTTTTCTTTCAGAATGGTGAACGGTGCCAGATAGTCTTTCACTGCAGAAGATTCTTCTGCATGATACCCGCAGTTCCGACACTCCCCATGATCCATCGCTTCCTGAAAGCAAACGGGACAAAGTTTTTCTTCCAGACCCGCCATCTTTTATCTCACCCCGTCCTAATACTTTCCCGGCTCAGTTTTTGAACTGGAAGATTTCGTTTCCGAGCGTGATATACATACCATTCGCCAGCGTCACTGTATTGCTGCCCAGAATTTTCTCGTCGCCCACGAACGTGCCATTTTTGGAGCCAAGGTCCTGAATGGTGCAGACACCATTGCGGCAGCTAATCTTCGCATGGGCACGGCTGATGATCGGGTTGGAGACGATGATGTTTGCCTGAGAACCCTTGCCGATCACAACCTCTGTGTTATTGTAGATTGCAAAACTCCGGTTCGTGTTCATCTGGATCAAAGAGGCCACGACTGTCATCGAGTTGTCCGTTGCCGGCACGGTTGTGGCATTGCCGTCATCGACCAGATTCGTCTCGGCATCCCGACTCGGATCGTTGCTGTTCCAGTCGTCCACGAACGCTTCCTCGTCTTCATGCACCGCATAGCTAACGATCACGGAAGCCACGGACATGATTGCGGCCAGTACGAGGAGCACAATCAGAATCATAGTCAGTGCAGGGGCAACACGGCTGGTTATCGAAGTGTCCGTCGGATCGATGGAAAATTTACCCGCAAACACAAAGAAGTACACTGCCAGCAACTCGATGATGCCAATCAGGTTCGCCACCAGTGCGCACCAGCTTATCGTGAACACACTAGCAATAGCCGCTGCGACGACCAGCACGAAGAACAGTACCAACAGTGCCACGCAAATTTTAGAGATATCATCCGAGGCATCACTCATGGTTTCAAGATTTACCAGCCTTGCCTTCTGCAAATCGGGACTGACAAGATAGGAAAATACACTCGTACTGCCTTTTTCAACGAATTCATCGATCTTATCGGAGGTAGTGCCCGCACCGAACTGAAAATTCAGCTTTGCTGCTTCTTTCATCTGTTTAAGCTCAGAAGTCATGGTTGCAGGGATATCCTTAAAGGTCCCCTTTTCCGTTTTCATCTGGTATCTCAGCTGATACCCCGGCACAAAAAGTGCCACAAGCAAAATCACCGTTGCAATCCACGAAAGAACCGCTCCAATTTTTTTACCCTTGGGGGCATCCGCAAAGAATGTTGCAAATTTTCTGTTGTCCTCCATAATAATGTCTCCTTTGTTTTACAATATTTTATCCGCCGGAGTAGAGTGTTCCAGCAAGATATCCTTTATTACCTTTTTCCCCGCAGTCTGCGTAGCCTTTTTCCATAATGGGAAAAGACCTTTTTTCTCTCCGACCGCGCTGATAAGGATGCCTGTGATATTGTCCGTCTCTTTTCGTTTCATGCAGAGCTGTGCTGTTTCTTCCAGCGCCTCATGTAACTTTTTTCCCTTGGAAGAATACCTGCAGCTCTTTTTTATTTCAGCCTCTGTCACCTTGCGGCGAAACCCGTCGCAGCAGATCAGAAACGTCCGGTGCGGCAGAACCTCACCGGAAAGATAATCCGGTTTCACATCTTTGCCCGCTCCCACGCACTGAAGCAGGAGGCTTTGTCTCGAATCTTTCCGGGCTTGTTCCGGTGTCAGTTTTCCTTCGGTAAGTTCACGCTGGACGATGGTATGATCTGTCGTAAGTTGCGTGAGGGTATCCGAAATGATATATGTCCGGCAATCTCCGACATGGCAGATGTAATACCGACCTTTCATAAAAAGAACAGCTTCCACTGTCGTTCCGCTGCGGAATCCGGCCTTTTCGGAGTTGTCTTTCAACCGGATATGAAGCGATTGGATAAGATTGTCCCAGTCATCGAACAGCTCCGTCTCCGGTTCTTCCTGTTCATATAGTTCCTCGACACGCTCATCGAACCAGTCCCGGAAGGCTGTCACGACCGTTGCGCTGCTCCGCTCGCCCATTTTCAGTCCACCTACGCCGTCGCAGATCACTGCGAGGACAGCTTCATCGTCCTGAGTCTGACCTCGTTGCACCAGAAGGAGAGAATCCTGATTCGTTTCCTTCTGTATTCCGATATCGGAATAATATGCGGCACAATATTTCATGTTCCTTTTCCTGCTTTCTCAGCGGTATTCGTGTTCGATTTCAAGAAGAACCATTTTCTTCTTTTTGTGCAGCAGAACGCTCCCGACCACGGCCAATAAAACAGCAACCAGCACCAGACAGATACCACACACCACCATGATTTGTCCAACCGTCATTTTCTCCACCTCTTTTACTGCCAGTTGTTCCGTGCCATGCGGTCCAGCTCATCCATCTGCGGGTCATACACGCCAGATGCCTGCTCTGCACGATAGAGTTCAGCAGCCGTTTCGTAATATCCCAGCGTTTTTGTGTAGGATGCTCCGTTCTGCAAATCAAGTTCGCCCTGAACAAAGGCGAGCCATTTATACACCCGGTAGTCCTTGGGGTAATCTTTTTTCAGTGCCTGAAGCATCTCCATCGCTTTGGAGAAATCATGTAGCTGATATTGCAACATTGCGATATTCAGCCGGACTTCCAGCGTGGTGTTTCCGTTTTTCTCCAGCTGCTGATAGGTTCGCAAGGCATCTTTTTGATAGCCGGGATTCCCGGTCGCTTCCGCCTGACGAATATATGCGGACGCCAGCTGTCCGGCCAGCGCGTTGTAATATCCATCGGGGAGCTGTTCAATGCCCTGATTCAGGAGATTGATTTCCTCCGAAAGCATGGAGTCTCCGATATCCTCACAGATCGATGCTGCCAGACGGTACGCGCGTGCAAGCTGGTCGTTGCCGTCCGCCGAGCCGATTGCCTTACGGGCGGCATCCAGCGCATCCGGCAGGTCTCCCTGTTTTCTCAGAAGCTCGCTTTGAACGACCTGATAGGCACCGCTTTGTTCGGCGTCAGGGACAGCTTTCGCCATCTCTGCAAGGACCTCATCCGCGCCAGAATAATCGCCCAGCTGAATCAGGGCGGTCGCCTCACCCTGATAATAGCTCAGGATATCAGGAGAGTATCCTATCGCTTTCTGGTACATCGTCGCAGCCGATTCATAGCTTTCCAGCTCGTAGTAAGCCTCCGCTGCCACGTTGTACAGATTTGCCACGCTCTGTCTGCTGTAATATTTCAGCTCACGCGACTGCGTCGTTTCCACTGCATCGATGCACTCCTGATACTTTCCCTGCCGATAGAGAAGGACTGCCTGTTCCACATATGCTTCCAACTGGTCATCGTAAATCGCGATAGCCTGCTGCAGGTCCTGCTCCGCCTCATCAAAGCGCATTTCATCGGCGGCCGTCCGGCCTTTCCGCACGAGGGCATCATAAGCGGCGTACCGTTCCACGCCGATTCGCTGTACGCCAAACAGGATAGCCAAAGTTCCTGATACCGCAAGGACAAGAGAGACCGCCGCCACAACTCGCTGAGAATGAACCACCTTTTTATAGCGTCCGTCGATTGCGTGGATATCCTGCAGTGCCCGGAGCATTTCCTGTGCGTCGCAGAAGCGTTCTTCCTGCCTTTTCATCATCGCTCTGGCGATGATGAGCAAAAAGCTACGGCTGAATTTGAGTTTATAGCTCGTGATGGGCCGAACATCCTTCAGCGAATGGCCGGGCTGCTGCCCGGTGATTGCATAGTATAGAGTCGCACCGATGCCATAAACGTCCGTTCTCTTGCTGATAGTGCCATAACCACCCGCATTGGTTGCTTGCGCCGCTGTGACAGAATTGCTCACACCTCTGCCGGACGGATCCTTGTTGGATCTGACATTCTGATAGGCGAACGCATCTTTGTATCCTCGCAGCGGCATGGTTTCTTCAAGCGGAACCGTCTCGATCGTATCGGGCGATGCTCCCGGACGGGTATACTGTTCCGGTGCCGCATAGCCCGGCGTTGCGCCAATTGCCAGTACGCCTTTTGAAAAAACAAGTGATGTGTTGAAATCGATGACGCAGATATCTTCGTTGGGCGTTATCATAATATTGCTGGGCTTGATATCACAGTGCAGAATCGGAGGTACCTGCGAGTGCAGATAGGCGATTACCTCACAGAGCTGGCAGGCCCACCGGTATGCAAGCTTCTGACTGACCGGGCCGTGCGTTTTGACGTAGTTTTGCATGTTCTCGCCCGGTATCATGTCCATGATAGTATAGACATAGCCGCTCGGGCTTTCAATCACGTCATAGATTCTCGGAAGATACTTGTGCTTCAACGTTTTGAGGATATTGGCCTCCGCGCGCTCGTCCATCCGTCCCTTGAACTTCTGTTTTACACGCTTGATGACGACATCAACATCCAGACTGTCTTTGTGCGCGCGGTACAGTGTGCCCATCCCGCCCTCGCCAAGAGGTCGGATCGAACTGTAGCCGCTTCCAAGATCCGCCGCCCATTGACTGGTTTCGTTATAATTCATGCACATTCCTCCACACGACTTTTAAGACGGAAATTCGTCTTTCAGACTATCAAACTCCGATTGAATCTGCGACCAGTCAAAATCATCGCTTTCGCCGCTGTCCTGCGACGGGTCATAGGTAGGCGCCGTCACTGTCCCGGACGATTCGGTTCCCTGTCCGCTTCCCGCGCTGCCGAGGCCCTTTCGGAGAGCCTCCTGAGCCATCGAATTTGCGATGCCGGCCGCTTCGCCGGTGAGTCCGCTTTTTTCCACGACCTTGCTTGCTGCGCTGTCCGCTGCTTTCTCGGCCACCTTTTGGGTGACCGTCTTAGCGTTGTCTTTCGCATCAACCTTGACACTTACAGATGCCGATTGCCCCGATTCATCCTTCAGGAAATCATTAATCTGTACCGTCAGCGTGCAGGTTCCATCCGAGTTCGTTTTGATCTTGGTATCGATGGTGTTGAAATCGACGCCATTTGTTTCCGCATTCTGGAGCAGTTTCTCAATGCCGATTTCATCGTCTAGTGCCGCATAGTGTGCTCCCAGCAGGGCATAGGGGTCGGCATTCTGCGGGTCTGCCGCAATCCACGCCTCGCCCACGTCTTTTGCAAAGACCGAATTCAAGTCATTCCAAAAGTGTTCCGAAAGCATTTGGAAGGGAACGTTTCCACCACCGCTTTCAAAGACCAGCTTTGCATCATCCAGAAATCCTGGAAGAAAGTCCGCCTCGTCATCAAACACTTCCTGCGCCTGTTCAAAGACCTTGTTTGCCTCATCGGCTTTTCCCTGTGCTGCATAAGCGGCATACAGGCCCGCATAGGCTTCCTTGTTCGTCGGGTCGTGCTGGATGATATCGATATACTGCAAGATTGCGTTATCATAATCCAGCGAGGTCAAGTAGTTCGTTCCAAGATTCAAGACCTTGGCTAGCGAAAAGACCTCTGCCGTCTCCGAATCTGAATCGGTGGATAATGTTGCCATCGAGCTTCTCGGACTGCATCCTGCCAGTACTATTGCAGCCACTGCCACCAGTGCTGCAACGATGATTTTTTTACTCTTCATTGTCTGCTCCTAAAGCCGGACTCCTATCATCTTCGTCCGCCGCTTCTATCAGCTGAAACTTATTTGCACCATCTGCCAGTGCGACAATACTTTTCCCGGACACATAAGTCGGCACATTATAAGGAATACGCACCCCATTGACGAATACCCCGTTCCGGGAATGGTCGGTAACATTAAACCCAAGATCCTTTCCATTATATTGAACCGTACAGTGAATCCGGCTGATTTTTTCGCCTCTTACGATAAGCGACACCTCCGCTGGGTTCCGACCCAGTTCCACCGATCGTCCGGGTATCAGCTCAAAGCTTCTGCCCGCCAAACTTCCGGTCAACCCAGACAGTCTCCCCCGCATACAGGGCGGGGGAGGTTTCGTGTTGGGGTTGTCGTGCACTTCCGTGCGCTTTTGCCTGCTCCGCTCATATGCCTCAGCCAGTCGGTTCGTATCCTGAATTGCTCGATACATTGCGACGAGATATCCAAGAACCGGAACCAGGATCATCCATACAAAGAAGGTTTCGCTGTCCTGCCGGACCTCCACATCGTATTCCGCCGCATTGTCACAAATGCGATCCACGATCTCCGCAAGCCACACATATTTGTACACGCCGAATGTCAGGACACTGAACAGCATCATTTTTTCGACGCCCACCGTATGTTTTCCATCCTTTTCGCACAGAATGTTGACATCCTTCGCCCACAAGTCCATGAAATAAAAATGGTAGACCGAAAACGTCACGAAAGACAGCAGCACATACAACAGTAAGCTCCGATCCTGCTTCACCTCATCTGTTCCGCGATCCTGATTCGTTCTTTTTCTGCGTCTCTCAGGCATACTGCATCACTCAGCTCAGCCGGATGATATTGTTGTTATCGCCCAATGCAAGCTCCGTTCCCCGGGTCAGCAGCACCGGAGAATTCGCAGGGAGGCGGCTTCCGTTTACGTAGGTGCCGTTGCTGGAAAAATCGGTAACACGATATTTCTGAACCTGACTGTTGAACATGACCTCACAGTGGCGGCGGCTGATCTTCTGCGCACCCTGAGAAAACACAATCTTCGCATAGACAGGGTCTCTGCCCAGAATGACCGGCTGGTTCGGCTCCAGCGGATAGCTCGAGCCCGCATACATACCGGCGACCCCCTCCAGAGCTGCTCCCGCAGCTCTGGAAGCAGCCGGGATATGAGAAGTCGGCTTCTTTCCACCGGTGCTGCCAATCCCCATCAATTTTTTCGGATCTACAGCAATCGTCATTCCGTTGCCGTCAGTGGACGGTTTGATGTCATCCACCATAACCGGGCGGCCCTTCATTTCTTCATAAACAAAAGCAGTTGCCATCATCTTGTACGGTGCAACATACAGGACAGAAAGAATACCGCCGGTAAGCAGACTCAGAATATTCCAGCCGAGATAGCTGAGGTCAAAGACAAACAGGTCGAATTTATGACCTTCCGTCATTACCTTGCAGCGTTCCATAACCTGTTCTGCATTCAGCTGCGGATGATCTGCCTGCACCAGAGCCATAGGCCAGAACTGATATGAACGGTAGGCCGCAACAACGAGAGCTGCAATCATGCCGATCATCACCAGCAGCATTGCCGCCAGATAACTCCGAGAAGCCGCTGCAACAACAGCCGCCAGCAACAGCGTAGCAAACTGGATCAGAACCGGGATCCACATGATCGTCAGCATCCGCACTCCTGTAACAAGGGCAAATTGCATAAAGAAATCAAATGCATCAAAGATGCAGGTGACTTTTGGTCGGATTCCATTCTTCCGCAGAGAAAGATAGTACCGGTATCGTGCCACTTCAAACGGCCCGGCAACTGCTCCACCGGCGATAGCACCGACGAGCGTTGCAATCGGAGTAATCAGCACATAGGCAATGATGATTCCCGCCAGACCAAACAGCTTGAACGGTGCCGACACAACCGCCGACACGACCCCAATGCCGCCTGCGATCATCGCACCCAGCAGGACACTTGTGATTGCCGCAATCACCCGATACTCATATTGCTTTCCATCCGCGGATGGAAAACAGTGTTTGTACCCTTTTCTTTAATGCGTCTCTTTTTGCGCCCAAAGAAAAGCCAGTGCCCTGTCCAACAGTGAAGTGTCCTCATCCTCCGCATCCAGTGGAAAGGACATTTCATGTTTCTTTTTGCCCTCTTTTCGTGGCTGGAACTGGCCGCAAAGTATCCCTAGAATCTCCAAATTTTCAACTTTTTACGCTTTATCGAAAATTTGGAGGTTTAACATGGGATTTAACAATGGTTTTGAGCATGTACGTCTGGAAAACAAGTGGAAGAAACTGCGTATCCAGTACCGGGAAGCAGGAATGTCAGAGGAAGCAATTCAAGAGATGTACAACTTTGATGTTCAAGTTGTCAACTCCGAACAGCGGTACTATCGACATTCAAAAGACCTCGCCTTTAATGATGCAGACACGGAGGACACCCATAGTAACGACCGCTATGAAGAAGCTATTTTGATGGCCGACACATACAGGGAGACCAAAAGTCGTTTTACATGGATTGGCGAAATTGAAGATGAACGCTTGCTCTCTGCCCTTGAGAAATTGAAAGAGGAGGATTGTCTTTGACAAATATGTGTATGAGGGCTACGGCCCGCAGCACATTGCTACCTATCTGAACAATTCTGGCTATCGCGCAAGGTCTGGAAAGTGCTGGCACCCATCCAGTATTCGGGGGATGGTACAAAACCTGACCTACACCGGCGTTCTCCGCTGTGGGGATGCACGGTCAGAATTGATGCCGGATTTGCAGATTGTCCCGCAGGAAC
>ERZ1034781.880-NODE-880-length-13981-cov-13.073891_pt1 | contig 13981 bp, 14 predicted proteins | sample MGYA00520700_ERZ1034781 | MGnify/ENA primary metagenome ERZ1034781 (study PRJEB33766, sample SAMN09781709) | gut metagenome | biome: gut microbiome | host: Homo sapiens | place: Madagascar | study: EMG produced TPA metagenomics assembly of the PRJNA485056 data...
CCGTTCGTGCGGCTGAAACCAGTGCGGCAGGCAAAAGCATCTTTGCCTATGACCCCAAGGGCAAGGTGGCAGAAGCCTACAAATCTCTTGCAAAGGAGGTGCTGGCGAATGCCGATCGACAACGGAAACTTAGCTCTGAAAGGGCTAGATGATCTGTTTTCCACCGAAGAAAACCGACAGGAGGAACAGCGGGAGCAGGTACAGCAGATTCCCATCGGGGAGCTGTTCCCTTTCAAGAATCATCCATTTAAGGTTTTGGATGATGAATCCATGCAGCGCACGGTGGAAAGCGTGGAACAGTACGGCGTGCTTTCTCCGCTGATTGCCCGCCCTCGCCCAGAGGGTGGCTATGAGATCATCTCCGGGCACCGCCGTCAGCACGCTGCACAGCTTGCTGGACTGGACACCCTGCCGATCATTGTCCGCAACATGGATGATGATGCCGCAGTTCTGCTTATGGTGGACAGCAATCTCCAGCGTGAGAACATCCTGCCCAGTGAAAGGGCTTTCGCCTACAAAATGAAGCTGGAAGCAATCGAACGAACTGTTGGACGACCAAAAAATGTGGGACAAGTTGTCCCAGATTATTTCGGGAAACGCAGTACAGAGGTTGTTGCTGAAGGAACAGGTGAAAGTTATAAGCAAGTCCAGCGTTTCATCCGTCTGACCAACCTTATTCCCGAACTGCTGGACATGGTGGACGAAAAGAAGATTGCTTTTAATCCCGCTGTGGAGCTGTCCTATCTGGACGAAGCCCAACAGCGGGATTTTTTAGAAGCGATGAGCGACACCCAGAATGCACCGTCCCTTTCCCAAGCGCAACGGCTCAAAAAGCTGGCGCAGGAAGGGCACTTCTCGTATGACGTTGCTTTTGCTGTCATGGGAGAAGAGAAAAAGGACGAGCTGGACAAGGTGGTCATCAAAAACGACACCCTGCGGAAGTATTTCCCCCGCAGCTACACGCCCAAACAGATGGAGGACACCATCATCAAGCTGCTGGAACAGTGGCAGCGCAAACAGCAGCGGCAGAACGAACGCCGACTTATACCGTAACGAAAGACCCGATGGGGTCTTTTTCTTTTGCAACTAAAAGGAGAAACGCCTATGAAAAACAACGCTACCCGTACCATCCGCTCCGAGGAGATTACCATTGACGTGCGTATCTGCGCTGCACTGGCGGCAAATCGGGGCGGCGAGGTCTACCTCGCAGCCATTGCCCCGGACATGGAGCTGACCGTCATCACGCTGGACGAGGCTCCCGACATCCTGCCCTGCTTTGAGGAGGACGATGCCTGCCTGAACCTTCCCAACACCTCGCTGCTGCTCTGCTACAACCCGGCGCAGGTGCTGAAGATGGGCGGCAAGCACTACCTGACCGGTCCGGTGATTCTGGTTCGCACCAACATGGACGGCGAGGTCATCTCGCTGACCATTGATGAGGTCTACCTGTTCCAGAAGTATCTGGAAAGCCACAGCATCACCCTGATGGCAGATGGTCAGAAGCTGACCTGCATCTGCATCGACTGAGGTGTGCCATGCTGAACTTTTTTATCGGTTTCGCATTTTTTGAAGCAGGTGCCTTTTTCGGCTTCTTCGTGGCGGCTCTGATGCAGGCGGCACGGAGCGGTGAGATCGGACTGAACGGAAAGGAGGATTCGCATGGAAGAGAACACCCTGTCGGTGCTGAAAATTGCGTCGGGACAGTATCCGCAGCAGGTCGAGATTGATAACGACCTGAAGGCTTTGCAGCAGGCGGTGGGCGGTTCCATCGGCGCAAGCTACCCGTTTGAAGATCCGGTTGCCATCGTCTACAACGATGACGGCAAGCTCATGGGACTGCCGTTGAACCGTGCCCTTCGGGATGAGAACGGGCAGATGTACGATGCCGTTGCCGGAGACTTTCTAGTAGTGGGTCTGGGCGAGGAGGATTTTGCATCCCTGACCCCGGAACTGGCGCAGAAGTACGAGCAGCTTTTCCATCAGCCGGAAGCCTTTCTGAAGCTGGGCAACCGTCTGCTGGTGCTGCCGGTGCCTGATGAACCTCCGGCAGAAAAGCCCCGCACCAAGCCCCTGGCAGAGCATGACCGCTAGAAGTACCCTGCTGCACGGGAGGTGATGGCATTGCAGGAAGAAATCGAACAGAAGTCATTCAACATTATGATCTCCACCACAAAGCTGTCTGCCCGGACCGTTCTCCGGGCGGTAAAAGCGGCGTTTCGGCTGTACCAGTCCAAGGCATCCCAAGGCAAGCAAAGTGTCCGCACCCTGTTGCGGCAAAACCGGGGCGTGTCCAGCGTGGAGATCAGCAAGACCGGCATCCGTGGGCTGGAACGCTATGCCAAAAAGTACGGCATCGACTATGCCATCCGCAAGGACACCTCCGAGGTGCCGCCCCGGTATCTGGTCTTTTTCAAAGCCCCGGACGCGGAAGCCTTCAACTCGGCGTTCAAGGAGTATTCGGCATCCCTGCTCAACAAGGACAAACGTCCCTCTGTGCTGGCAAAACTGCATGAGCTGGTGCAGGCAGTGGCAGAACTCCCCGGCAAAGTCCGGCACAAGGAACAGGAGCGTGGACTGTGACCACGAAAAAGCTGACAAAGCTGCTGGCGCTGTATCTGCCCTATATTTTGCTGGGACTGGCGGCGACGAACGTCGGTGAAGCGTGGCGGCTTGCGGAGGGCAAGGAACTGGGTGATAAGATCATGTCCATGATGGGTACTGTTCCGGTGGCGTTTGCGAACCCTCTGCCCAGCCTGCATCCGCTTGATATTCTGGTGGATTTGTGCTGCGGTGCAGGGCTGCGGCTGGCGGTCTATTTGCGTGGCAAAAACGCAAAGAAGTACCGCCATGGCATGGAGTATGGCTCTGCCCGGTGGGGAACGCCCAAGGATATTGAGCCGTTCATGGCTCCGAAATTTGCCGACAACATCATCCTGACCAAAACGGAACGGCTGATGATGTCCAACCGTCCGCCTGACCCCAAGAATGCCCGGAATAAAAACGTGCTGGTGGTGGGTGGCTCCGGCAGCGGCAAGACCCGGTTTTGGCTCAAGCCCAACCTTTTACAATGTCACAGTTCCTATGTGGTTACTGACCCGAAGGGGTATAATTATCGAGGATAAAGCAAAGATGCGTTTACAAAATCGAAAAAGTATCGTATCTTTGTTATATATCGTGCCCCCACTAAAAACAAAAGAAGGTGAAACTATGGCGAAATCCAACCAAGGAAAAATCACGGCACTGTACGAAAGGCTTTCCAGAGATGATGAGCTGCAAGGTGAATCCAACAGCATTCTGAATCAGAAAAAGTATCTGGAAGATTACGCTCGCAAAAACGGCTTTAACAACATCCAGCATTTTACGGACGATGGATACAGCGGAACGAATTTCAATCGTCCCGGCTTCCAATCCATGATTGCCGAAATTGAAGCCGGGCACATTGCAACTGTCATTGTAAAGGACATGAGCCGCTTTGGACGGAACTATCTGGAAGTTGGATTTTACACCGAAATTCAGTTTCCCTCAAAAGGTGTTCGGTTCATTGCCATCAATAATAATGTAGATAGTGCTAATCCAACAGACAATGACTTTACTCCGTTCCTGAACATCATGAACGAGTGGTACGCCAAGGATACCAGCAATAAAATCCGTGCCGTGTTCAAGTCGCGGATGCAGGACGGCAAGCGGTGCAGCGGCAGTATCCCCTACGGGTACAAACGGATTCCCGGTGATAAGCAGACACTTTATGTGGACGAGGAAGCCGCTTCTGTTGTCCGTAGAATCTTCGATATGGCAGCCAGCGGTGCCAGTCTTGCACAAATTGGCCAGACTCTTTCGGACGAAAAAGTGCTGATTCCGTCTGCATATGAAGAACGGCATCATCCTGAATCTGCCCGAAACCATTCATACCATGACCCTTATCGGTGGAATACGACAACACTGACCTATATCCTCGACCGGCAGGAATATCTCGGTCACACAGTGCTATGTAAGAGCATCCGTGAGAATTTCAAGCTGAAAAAGCGCCGTGCTGCAACCCCGGAAGAAAGAATCGTATTCAAAAACACTCATGAAGCTATCATCGACCAAGAAACATGGGATAAGGCACAACGTCTTCGGAAACGTTGCCCGAAAAGACTGCCGGATGGGACATATACACATCGGCTGTCGGGTATGGTTTTCTGTGCTGACTGCGGCTCCCGGATGAGCTTTTCCAGCCCAGAATCCAAACATCGGGATTCTAATGTAGTGTACGATTCGGATTCTTCATGGCAGTGCAGCAAATACCGTAATATGTACGTCTCCTGCACATCCCATTTTATCAAGACATCAACCATTGAAGACGCCATTCTGGAGGCAATAAAAGCAATGGCGCAAAAAGTCCTTGAGGATGAAACAGAATTTGCAGAACAGCTTCGAACTTTATGGGAAAGCCAGAACAGTCAATTTTCTAACGAGTACAAAAAAGAACTGCTCGCTGTGCAAAAGAGAATGGATGAGCTTGACACTTTGATTCGCAGCCTATATGAAAGCAGTGTTATGGGTAAAATCCCGGAACGTCAATTCCAGCGGCTGATGGCACAGTACGATGAAGAACAAACGGGCTGTGAAATCCGTATGGCGGAACTGGAAAAAGAACTGGACAACGCTGAAACAACGAAGGTTGACCTGAAACGCTTTGTAAAACTGATTCGGAAATATAAGGACTGTGAAACGCTGACAGACGAAATGCTGTACGAGCTGGTAGAAAAAGTGGTGATCCATTCCGCATCCGGCGGACGGACGATCTACCGTCAACAGCAAATCGACATTTATTTCAACTTCATTGGCGATACTTTTCCCAGCCAAATCGAGATCAACCACGACGATGCGAAAAAGATTACAGAGAAGCAGCTTGCCAAGCGCAAAAAGTACCAAAAAACATCCAGTGAAAACCGCAAGAGAAAGCGAGCGGCTTTGAGAGAAGCTGCTAAAACTGACCCGCAGGCAGCAGCCGAATACGAAGCACTCTTGCAGAAAAACCGGGAACGCTGCCGCCAGTATGCCCAAAAGAAAAAGCTGGCTCAACAGGAGCCTGCTGATACAGTCCCCATTCAATTTGAACCGTCTGAAGAAATGAAAGGAGAATCCGCATGAACGAACTTGAAAAATCCATCCATGACAACGCTAACGGTTTGGACTACACCCTTGTCAACGACCACTATCTGCCGAACCTGACCGCAGCAGCCCCGGCAGAACAGCACCCCACCGGGCGGTGGGGCCGCTTACATAAGAAATATCTGCAAGAACATCATCCTATCCGGTACAATCAACTGCTCCTGTCCGGTGAGCTGGGCAGCTACCTTGCAAAGCTGGACAAACAGGCCGAAGAACAGCTTGCATTGACCGTCCGGCAGATGCAGGAAGCCGAGGGCGTGACCGAAGCCCTGAAAGCCGCCGATCAACTGGAATGGGTGCGCCGGATGAACAGCATCCGCAACCGTGCCGAGGAAATCATCAAGACCGAGCTGATTTTCGTCTGATATAATATCGCATCCCTGACCGCCTTGCACAATGCACGGCGGTCTTTTTGCTACATCGGGTCTGCACAGGGCAGGCCCTTTTTAATACGGAGGAACAAGCCTATGAAACTGACGTTTGAAGAAAAGAAGCTGCTCTACACCTATGGCTGCGCCGATCTGGAATTGACCCGCAAGCGGCTGTGCGGAGTTGCCGGGCTGACGGTTGACCCCGACCAGAACAAGCTGGTGCTTGACTTCTGCCGGAAGCTGGAGGACGAAACGTTGGCAGACTGGTACGACCAGATGTTCTACTTCGTCCGTTCCGAGATGGATCATTATACCATGATGCAGAAAATGTCACGGGACATCGAGGAGGACGAGGACTGGGGCCCGACCATCTTTGACGAATACGAGGAGGAAGAACTGATTGACGATGTTTAAGCTGGAAACTATGATCTACGCCAGCGAGGACGGAACGAGCAGCGTGTTTACGCTGAATCCCGCCTTGCAGAAGCAGCTTGATGCCCTTGCAGCACAGCACCCGGAGGTGTGCCAGCGGAAGGCAAGGGACGAAACTGGCGGGGTGACGTATCAGGTGCGAGGTGCTGCGCTGGCTATCCAGCCTGTGCGGGCATCTTGAGAGCGATAACCGATCTGCTATGGTAGAATAAAGATTAACGGGCAAAGCGTCAGGAGGGATGCTTTGCCCGTTTTACATAGAACGATGAAATTCACTTTTAGCAGAAAGGGGCGATTCGTTGGGAAATTTATATGGCTATATCCGGGTCAGCACCCGCGACCAGAACGAAGATCGACAGCTGATCGCGCTGCGGGAACTGAAAATTCCGGAGAAAAACATTTTTATGGATAAGCAGTCCGGCAAGGACTTCAACCGCCCGCAATACAAGCGGCTGGTGCGGAAATTGAAAAAAGACGATCTGCTTTATATCAAAAGCATTGATCGTCTTGGACGCAACTACGCAGAAATTTTAGAACAGTGGCGGCTGCTCACTCAAACAAAGGGTATTGACATTGTAGTGCTGGATATGCCGCTGCTGGACACGCGGCGCGGTAAAGACCTGATGGGGACTTTTTTGAGCGACATCGTTTTACAGGTGCTTTCCTTTGTCGCAGAGAACGAACGTACCAACATCCGACAGCGTCAGGCGGAAGGCATTGCAGCAGCAAAAGCCCGTGGCGTGAAGTTTGGCAGACCGCCTAGACCGCTTCCAGATAACTTCTATGAGGTTCACAAAGCATGGAGAGATAAGAGGATGACCCTTAAAGAAGCTGCTGAAGCCTGTGATTTGCCCGTAGGCACGTTCTATGGGAAAGCCATTCGGTTTGAAAAGTCCACCTAAGCAAACACTTTGCAAAATTTTGAAAGGTGTACCTTCTCAAAACACCGCACAAATTTTTATACAGCTTTAGTATACCGCAAAATCAAGGTGTGTTCAACGATTTTCAATGTCTGAACATATTTGATTTTAGGACTTTGAGAAGGTACACAATTCAAAATTGCACCTAAAAGAACTAAAACCGCCATATTTTGTTTGTGATGCCCCGGCACTCAAACGCTGCATCCGCAGCTATACTATCCAAATTCCCGCTTTCTGAACGTATGGGAGGAGTTGTTAAGATGGATAGTTCTTTTGAGCGGTTGATTGAATCACTGCGAAAAGCAAGCACGAGCAAGAGCAGCCAAGGGACGATGATGGAACGGTTAATGAAGCAGTTTCTCCTTGTTAGTCCGCTTTATAGCCGTGTATACGATAAAGTGTGGTTATGGTCTGAATTCCCGTATAATGGAAATCAACATGATTTGGGAATTGATCTGGTGGCACATATTCGCGGCAAAGAAGATGATTACTGCGCCGTGCAAGTGAAATTCTATGAAGAGAGCCATGCAATTCAAAAAGCAGATGTAGATACATTCTTATCCGCCTCTGGCAAACCATTTTATGTAAATGGACAGCCTGTTTATTTTCAAAAGAGGCTTATTGTTTCCACGACTGATAAGTGGAGCAGCACTGCTGAAAATACTATTTTGGGACAGCGACCGCCTGTTAATCGTATTCGTTTGAAAGATTTGCAGGATTCCGGCATTGATTGGGATAGTTTTACACTTTCCTCCATTGAAAGTATGAAGCAGTCCCCCAAAAAGCAACCGAGGCCACACCAGAGAGAAGCCATTGAAAAAGTATTTACTGGCTTTCAGAATTACGACCGTGGCAAGCTGATTATGGCCTGTGGAACAGGTAAAACATTAACTGGTCTGAAAATCGCCGAGAAAATGACTGCTGGTCAAGGAAATGTTTTGATTTTGGTTCCTTCTATTAGCTTACTGAATCAAACTCTTTCTGAATGGGCCGCTCAATGTGTATACCCGTATTCTGTTTTTGGTATTTGCAGCGATCCTAAAGCAAGCAAAATTACAGAAGATGAAATCATTGATACAATGATCCCTGCAACAACGGATGTGAATGCACTATGCCACCAATACGAAGAAAGTGAAAAGAACGGGTTACAACTGTTCTTTTCTACATATCAAAGTATTAACGTTATTCATGACTTTCAGCAGAAATCTGGTTTGCAGTTTGACCTTGTGATTTGCGATGAAGCACATCGTACTACTGGTGTAACACTTGCTGGAGAAGATGACAGCAACTTTGTTCGGGTTCATGATGGTGAATATATCCATGCAAAAAAGCGTCTGTATATGACGGCTACTCCCCGAATTTATGCAGATGCCAGCAAGCAAAAGGCAAAAGATAATAGCGCGCTGCTCTGCTCTATGGATGACGAGAGCATTTATGGCCCTGAATTTTACCGTCTTAGCTTTTCTGATGCTGTGTCGCAAGGGCTTTTGTCGGACTATAAAGTAGTTGTTTTGGCAGTCGATGAAGAATTTGTCAGTCGCTCCTTACAAAAGCAGTTGACTGATAGTAACAACGAGCTAACACTTGATGACGCTGTTAAAATCGTTGGCTGTATGAATGGTCTTGCAAAAAAGACCCATTTCCCCGGAGAAGAGAACTATTTTGCCAACGACCCACAGCCGATGCGCCGCGCTGTTGCTTTTACGCAAACTATTGAACAAAGCAAGAAGTTTGTTGCAATGTTTGAAGAAATTCAGGCACTGTACAAAATCAATACGAATGATGGCCGGAATCATACCGTTGAACTGAAACACGTTGATGGTAGCTTTAATGCGCTGGAACGTAAAAACCGAATTGAATGGCTGAAACAGGATACTGGCGAGGATTCTTGCCGGGTTTTATCGAATGCGCGCTGCTTATCGGAGGGCGTTGACGTTCCTGCGCTGGATGCGGTTATGTTCTTGAATCCCCGAAAATCCATTGTGGATATTATCCAGTCTGTGGGTCGCGTCATGCGCAAAAGTGAAGGTAAACAGTATGGCTATATCATTCTGCCGATTGGTATTCCTGCTGGTGTTGAACCCGAAGTCGCACTTGCTGATAATGAAAAATACAAAATTGTGTGGGATGTGCTGCAAGCACTGCGTGCACATGATGATCGTTTTAACAATACCATCAATCGCATTGAATTGAACAAAAATAAGCCGGGAAACATCAATATCATTGGCGTGACTGGTGGCGATGGCGAAGATGATGATATCAACGGTTCGCATTCTGGCAAGGGATATGATGGTTCCCAGCTATCCTTTGATATGACAGAGTTGGAACAATGGAAGAACAACATCTACGCCAAAATTGTTAAGAAGTGTGGCAGCCGTCAGTATTGGGAAACGTGGGCAAAAGATATTGCCGAGATTGCAGCACGTCATATTGCTGAAATCAAGGTACTCATTGCGCAGCCTGAAATTGCACCGAAATTCGATGAATTTCTTGCTGGATTACGAGGAAGTCTGAATCCGAGTATTGATAAAGATGATGCCATTGAGATGCTTGCAGAGCATCTTATCACAAAACCTGTCTTCGATGCTTTGTTTGATAACTACAGCTTCCTGCAAAGTAACCCGGTATCACGTATTATGCAGAACATGCTGGATGTCTTGCATGACAATGCACTGGAAAAAGAACAGGAAACATTGGACAAGTTTTATGCCAGTGTGCAGGAGCGTGCAAAAGGCATTGACAACGCCGAAGGCAAGCAGAAAATTATTATTGAGCTGTATGAGCAGTTTTTCAAAAATGCACTTCCAAAAGAAACTGAACGACTGGGTATCGTCTATACTCCGGTTGAAGTTGTAGACTTTATCATTCAGTCTGTTGAATATGTAATGCAGCAACGGTTTGGTCGTAGCATCAGCGATAAGGGCGTGCACGTTCTTGATCCGTTCACCGGAACAGGAACCTTTATTGTCCGTCTGCTTCGCAGTGGTATTATCAAGCCGGAGGATCTGCTATACAAATACACAAGTGAGATTCACTGTAATGAGATTGTTCTATTGGCCTACTATATTGCCGCTGTCAATATTGAGGAAACCTATCATGAACTAAGCCAGAGTGAAGATTATGTCCCCTTTGAGGGCATTGTCCTGACAGACACCTTTGAACTTGCTGAACGCTCCGGCACCCGTGAAGGTGAAGCAGACACCAGCATCTTCCAGCCGAATTCAGACCGTGCAGTCAAACAAATGCAAACGCCTATTCAGGTGATTATCGGCAATCCGCCGTATTCAAAGGGGCAAAAAAGTGGAAATGATAATAATCAAAATGTTTCCTACCCAAAGTTGGATTCAGCGATTTCCAACACATATGTCGCACGTTCATCAGCGAATCTCAATGTTGCCACCCACGATACATATGTCAAAGCGTTTAGATGGGCGAGTGACCGAATTGAGAAGAACGGAATTATTGGTTTTGTTACGAATGGTACGTTCTTAAAAGGGACATCGATGGATGGATTCCGAAAGTGCTTAGTTGAAGAGTTTAATTCAATCTACGTTTTTGACCTGCGAGGAAACCAACGTACTTCAGGAGAGCTTTCTCGAAAAGAAGGTGGAAAAATTTTTGGATCGGGTTCAAGGACTCCAGTTGCAATAACGATTCTTATAAAAAAAGCCGGTGCCAAAAAAGATGGTTTTATAAGATATTGTGATATTGGGGACTATTTAACTCGACCCGAAAAGTTGTCAATTTTAGCATCAAAAATAAGTATCAAAAATATCGGGTGGGAGTTTATAACACCTGACGAAAATGGAGATTGGCTGAATTTCAGAAATCCGAACTTTGCAAGCTTTATTCCTCTTGGAGGAAAGAAGTTAAAAGACGGAATGGATTTTTTCAGCACGCGTTATTCAACTGGAATGAAAACGAACCGGGATGCTTGGATATTCAATTTTAGTGCAGACGCTCAAAATGTATATTCAATGGTGAATTTTTACAACTCCGAGATAGACCGTTGCAATAGCCTTATTGAGAAAAATCCGGTTAACTTGGCTTCAAAATCACGGCAGACATTTATAAACAATATCAAAAGTAATGACAGTACAAAAATAAGCTGGTCGGATGGTTTGGTAAAAAAGCTCCTGAAAGGTGAAAAAATCAATCTAGATGGTTCCCAATATATTGAAATGCATCGACCGTTTATAAAAAATAAATTTATCTTTGATAAACAAGTAATAGAGCGCCCAGCCCAATGGGAAAATATTTTTCCGACGAGTACGTCTTTCAATCGTGTGATTTGTGTTGCAAGTGCACCATTGAAGAAAGCATTTTCTGTACTAATGACAGATTGCGTGCAGGACTATCAGCTGATGGAAAATTCACAGAGCTATCCATTGTATTATTATGAAAAAGAAAGCATTACTGGTACGGGGCAAATTCGATTGGATGGTTCAATCGATAGTGATAGAATTGAATATCATAAGCGTTTTGCATTGTCAGATTTTGTTTTAAATAAGTTTCGGGACATGTATGGAGATAAAATCACCAAAGAGGATATCTTTTATTATCTTTATGCAGTTTTACAGTGTTCACAATATCTTAAAACATATGAAGACAATCTCTCAAAAGAGATGCCTAGAGTGCCGATGTTGGCCCACTTCCCAGAGTATGTGCGCATTGGTCGTGAACTTGCTGACTTGCATTTGAGGTATGAAAAGCCTGTAAGTGTAGAAGAACTTGGCGTAATTGTTGAGATGCGCAAAGAAGACTATACCGTTGTGGACAAGATGCGCTTTGGTAAAGGCAAGGATAAGAGCATTATTGAGTACAATCCTTACATTACCATCCGCAATATTCCAACCAAAGCTTACGACTATATTGTCAACGGAAAGTCGGCAATCGAATGGATTGTGGAGCAGTATGCTGTCACTACCGATAAGGTAAGCGGTATTGTCAATGATCCAAATACTTACGCAGGTGGAAAGTATATTTTCGACCTGTTACTTTCAATTATTTCGGTTTCTCTCAAAACGCAAGAGCTGATTGCACAGCTACCAGAGTATAAAGAAATCTGAATATCCTTATACACAAAGAGGACTGTCTAAATCGACAGCCCTCTTTGTTATTTTAGTCAATGCTTCTTTGCCCACTTAATAAAATGAGCCGCTGTTTTCCATAGGGAGAAAATACTTCTTGATGCACGCTTCCCCTATACAAATCATCCCAGTATCCGGTTATATCCGTTGACTGTGAACATAATAATGAATCGAATGGACAGCGTGAAGGAACTGCTGATTTGTCCATATCATCATTGTTAGAAAATGCAAACCATTTCAGCCGATTATTTTCATAGCAAAGTAGGCTCTCGGATTCTGTTTTGGAGTATTGAATCGACTTTATGGCAGTAAGTGTGACTGAGACATCAAATTCATTAGCAATTGTGAATATATCGCTGAAATGTATTTCGCGATTTGGCAATTTTTCTTGTAGAAGAGACGTTGGCAAAACATATTCAGATGCAAATGTATTTGCTTCATATTCTTGAGATGGACTATTGACTTTTATGTTAGACGATAAATTTATTTCAGAAATGTTATTGCAGCAATATAAATTATCCTGGTGTAAAAAATAATGTCCAATTTCATGTGCTGTGACAAATTTTCTTCGGTGTCGATTTTTTATACATGAATTCACAAATATAAGTTTAAGCCCCCCTTGACAAACAAAATAAGCATCTTTATGTAATTCGCAGTTGTTGATAACTTCAATCTCCAACTCTTTGCATAAAGCGTACGGATTACGAGAAGAGGGGGTGATTTCATTGGCAACTGTTAAGTAATATTGAACTCTTGCATTAGTCATGATGTTCTTTCCGTTTATCAATTTCTGCTTGAATTGTACACAAATCAGATTTATCCATAGAACCGCCTTTCGCAGCCATTGCTAAATTGCTAGTTTGATTAACATAAGCTGCGATATCGCTTCTGAAGAAACGCCACTCTCTTCCAACCTTGTGTGCCTTGATGCGGCCATCACGGATCATATTATATACAGTTTGGTTGCTAACGCGCAGAAAATCAGCAGTTTCCTCCAAATTCAAAACATCAACATTAGCGTTTTCTACGCTACCTTCTAATGCGTGCATGAGAGACTCAATAATTTGGGCCTCTTCTCCACTATAAATAACCTCTTTGCATTCCTCACATTCATACCCCGTGAGATTTTTTAATTCGACTTCTTTTCCTTTGTAGTGAAATGTTCTTGATATATTGGTTTTATAAGTCATTTCACCTCCACAAATCGGGCATTCACATTTCTTTTGCAGGCGCATTTTTCTCCTCCGAAAATTTCTAAAAACAAAACACTCAATATTATAAATTATCGTAAAATAGTTCCAAGAGGTTATGTGAACCTTGGGTAAGGATTAAATTTTTCTTATAAGTGCAGGATTTCCATTTTCAACAGTTTCCCATTTTTCTGGGTCAATGGGTTCAACGGTTATAATTAAGATTTCCGGATACGAAGAGGTCTGCACAATACTACAGACAACAATAAACGATTTTTGATACTTCGGATCATAAATCAGCGCACGCGGATGAGTGTGCTTTTGACCGGGAGTATTTGACTTAGATTGAATCTCAACGATTTGATTTGTACTACTGGACAATACTTCTCTGACTTCACTATGAAAAATATCCCGTACCAGTGTTTGCTCAGTTGCATGGTTGGTATATTTTGGCTCTTTGTTCTTGGCTAAGAGCCGAATTGCTGACAAATCAGAAGGCTTTAGAGTAAAATGGTTTACCGGGGTGGAAGAATTCATATGTATATGTACCTCCTATGAATTTTATAACAATTTATAATATCTTATATCAATTAGTATAATAAAACGCTTGCTCTTTGTCAAGAGCAGTAAGAGGTTATTAGTATTCAACTGACCAACTTATGAGCTACTCGCTAGCCAACAATACAGAAAGATAATTTATAAGGAGCGTGATGTCATTGACCCAACCAAAAAACAACCTAGCCTACCTCCGTAGCGAAAAAGCCATAGCAGAGCAGAAGCTGCGCTCTTGCCAGCACCGGGAGAAAATCCTTGAACGCCAG
>ERZ1034781.895-NODE-895-length-13852-cov-8.712256_pt1 | contig 13852 bp, 8 predicted proteins | sample MGYA00520700_ERZ1034781 | MGnify/ENA primary metagenome ERZ1034781 (study PRJEB33766, sample SAMN09781709) | gut metagenome | biome: gut microbiome | host: Homo sapiens | place: Madagascar | study: EMG produced TPA metagenomics assembly of the PRJNA485056 data set...
TAGAATACATGCCTGTCACGCATGGGGTCACGGGTTCGAGTCCCGTACACACCGCAAACGCTTCCGAAAGTTCAATGCTTTCGGAAGCGTTTTGCGTTATACGTCATTTACATTTTAGCAAAATTCAAATCATGCTTTGACAGATTGCAGTCCGGCAAAACACAAACATGCAAACGGACTCAAGCCCAAGCGCTACCTCTAATGAGGGCGACGCGTCCCGAGGTTGCTGAAAAATACTCCGCGGGACGCGTCGCCCCCATTAGTGTTAGCGTTTCTTCAAGCACCAAACGCTACCACCAAACGCTACCACTAAGCGCTAGCTCTAATGGGGGCGACACGTCTCGCGTCGGGAATTTTTTCAGCAGCCTCGTCTCGCGGGAAAGATGCAGCTATTATTTAGTAGAGTTCGTTTTTCCCTCCCATTTCTCTATCCCGACGCGAAACGCGTCACCCCCATTAGTGATAGCGTTTGGTGCTTGAGTCCGTTTGTATGTTTACGTATTACCAGATACGGCAAAAGTCCCTTTACAAAGCCTTTAGTTCAGCAAGATAGTCGTAGTGCTCGCCATCAGCCACCTTGCGTGCCACGAGGCCACATTGCTGGGCCGTGTGCTGCAGCGTGTCAAAGTCCACGTAAAGCCAGTCAAAAGGCTGGCCCTTGCATTGCTTGTAAACCATCTGATAGTCCACCTCGCCATAATACCCCTCCGCAGGGTCCCAGTCAAAGTTTCCATCTTCGTCCTCAAACACATAGCGCAAGTCCGATGAGTCAGCCAGCACCCGTCCACCCGGAGCCAGCAGCGCCTTGCAGCGGTTGAGCAGTGAGGGCAGACGGTCGAGTGTGCCAGCAATGCCAAGCCCGTTCATCAGCAGTACGATGGTGTCAAACCGCATGCCGTCCAGTTCCTGACCAAAAAAGTCGGTGCAGCGGGCGTCCCTCACGCCGCGCAAAGTGCGTGCGCGTGTCGAGAGCGGCGAAATGTCGATAGAGCACACCTCGATATCTCTGTCTTGCAGCGCCAGCGAGTGGCAGCCAGCACCGGCCCCCACGTCAAGCACATGGCCGCGGCACAGGTTGAGTGCCATACGTTCAAGCGGAGGCATTTGCAGTTTGGTGCGAAACAGAGTAGCCACGGGTATCTCGTCATCGTCAAACATCGACGACAACACCCGTAGCGTGCCGGCATGTCCGGTCGAGGCATAGTCCCAAATGGCTTGCCCCATGGGGTCGAGGGTAGGTGATAGGAGCATGATGATTGTAAAATAGTCAAAATGAAAAACACAAGCCATGCGGCATGCAGCCGGCACGGCGGTGCAAAGTTAGTTAAATAAGTAAGTGCTCAAAATTATTTTGAACACCTATTTAACTGCGAAGCCACTGCCCAAATCTTCACATTATCGAAATACACAAGTCACATCAACGTAATATGCCATTCAGAACTTTGCAACCGGTAAATAATATTGCAAAGAAATGAAACAAAAAACAATCGTGTTGGTGCTCATGGTGCTGCTTTGCGCCTTGGTCAACACCGCGCACCGCCTTTAATGCGCAGAGCAACCAAGTGAAAGAGGCCGAATATTACTACTCGAAGCGCACTACCTCTAAGCGCTACCACAAAGCGCAACCTCTAATGGGGGCGACGCGTCCCGCGTCGGGATAGAGATAGGAGTTAAATACGAACGCTACTACTGCTAATAATAGCTGCATATTTTCCCGACGCGAGACGCGTCGCCCCCATTAGAGGTTGCGTTTAGTGCTTGGTTCTATTGCTGAATGGCATAAATCAAAAAAACGCATCCCACTCGTCCGCAGTGGGACGGGTGGGATGCGTTGGTTATGTAAGGCTCAGAGTTGAGCCTGATGGTTCAGAACTTGCAGGCAGTCAGGCTGCTTACTGCGCAACGTGGAACAACTTGTGTACGCGGTGGCCGTTGGGGGCGTCAATCTGCAGCAGGTATGAGCCAGTGGGCTGGCCGGCAATGCTGAGGCTGAGCTGTGTGGCAGGTGCTGAGGCCTTGACGCTGCCGAGGCTGATGCCGCCTATGTTGTAGAGGGTGGCAGTGGTGCCGGCTTCGATGCTGCCGCTGATGCTGACGGTTTGAGCATTGTGGCTCACCTTCAGTGCATCGGTGCTTTGAACTGCGGGGCTGATGGCCGTGATAGAAGCATCGGCAGTGGTGAATCGCAGTGTGCAGCTCTGTGTGCCGCTCTGTGTGCCGCTGGTGGGCGCACAATATTTGCTGAGTACATCGGGACCGCAGCTGCCAGAACCAACACCACGCTGTGCACAGTCGAAGTGGGCGTAGATGGTGCGGTTGGCGGGTTCGTTGTCGATGGTGAGCTCCCAGTTGTGGCTCTTGGCCTTGAGTTCCTGGTCTGTCCAGTAGAGGGTAGAGAAGGCCACGTTGCCCTCGGTTTCAACATAGATGGTGTTGCCCTTGTCGTCGGCCAGTGCCAGCTTGCGCAAATCCATGCGGTTGCCCATTGACTGCGGACGCAGATAGTACTCGTTCATGTCCCACACGGTGGTGGTGTACTGTCCGAGGTACGAACCTGTGCAGCGGTCGTTGTAGTTTTCGAGCGGACCGCGGGCGTAGTAAGTCACATTGCCAAATTCGCCAGAGAATGGTATCTGTACACCAAGACGGCGAATGGCGTGTCTATAATCGGTAGAGGGCTGTGTAGGCTCATATTGTGTGTTGAGGTCAACTGTACCATCGGCATAGATGGTGTATGTGTAGGTAAAGTTGGCCAGTGTGCCCTTGGCGCTTACAGTGGCTGTAGCGCTCATGCCATCGTTGGCAATGGCAAAGGCTGCAGAGCGTGATGTGACGCAGTTGCCTTGAGTGTATACGGGGTCGCTACCATAGGGCGCATCATTCTCAATCCAACGGTAGTTTTCGTAGTCGGGGAACTTGGCGTCTTTCTTAACCTTGATGCCGTTCTGTATCCATTCGGCCACATTGCCGTTGTCGTTTTTGAAGGTCATTGTCACCTTGTCATTGCTGATGGTGGTGCTGCCGTTCTTGCTGGCAAGTGTGAGCTTGCTGGCCCCCGTAGTGCTGACTGCGGGCAGTGCGGCACGTTCGGCCAGGGTGAATTGTGCAGTAGCGATGGTGTAACCTGCATCGGCATAGTCAGTAGCGGCATCGCGTGTCACCTCAATGTTGAGCAGAACCTCCTTGCCTTGTGCCTTGGCTTCAGCCAAGTCGTAGTTGGCAGGTACGGCTACCTCGAGTGATTTGGCAGGTGCAATGGTGGGCAGAGCGGTAGAACCCTTGACCACTTGTTTGCCATCAACCAATATCTGAGCGTTAAGGGTGTAACCGCTGCCGAGTGTGGTAAAGTCATAGCAGTTGTTAAGTGCTACAGAGTTGTTGTCGGCATTGTAAGTGAACTTGATGTACTGGTACACCTTTTTCAGTTCGTCGAGCTTGGCGCTCCATGCGCGGTCGGCACCGATAATACCATTGTTTACGAAATTGCCTTGGTGGGGTGCGTCGGGCCAGTCGTAGCCTGTGCGGTACTTGTTGAAACCATTTTGGGTGAGGTTGCCTGCCTTGATGTCGTCGGCTGAGACGATAGCTTGGTCAACCCAGTCCCAAACGCAGCCACCGATGCCGTACTTGCTTGACTCAATCACGTCCCAGTACTCCTGGAGGTTGCCCAGAGAGTTGCCCATGGCGTGGTCGTACTCGCACATGAAGTAGGGCTGTGCTGCCCAGTTGCTGTTAGCTTCGCTTTTGATGGGTTTTGATGAGCCTTCGATAGAAGGGTACATCTGGCTCCAGAGTTCTGTTACGTCGTTCTTGCCGGCGTTAGTGGCTCCTTCGTAGTGAATGATGCGGTTGTCGAGTTGCTTCATGAGTTTGAACTCAGCCACATGGTTGCTGCCGTAGCCGCTCTCGTTGCCGAGGCTCCAGAAGATGACAGAGGGGAAGTTGCGGTCGCGCAATACCATGCGGCCAGCGCGGTCGAGGTAGGCAGCTTTCCAGCTGTCGTCAGCCGAAATGCCAGTTGATGTGCCGCTGTTGTAGCCTGTGCCGTGGTCGCTCCAGTTTTTGTGACATTCGATGTCGGCCTCGTCCATGACGTAGAGGCCATAGTAGTCGAACATGGCGTTCATCTTGGCCTGACGGGGGTAGTGGCTGGTGCGTACGGTGTTGACGTTGGCCTGCTTCATCAAGGTGATGTCCTTAATCATGGTGGGCACGTCGATGCTGCGGCCGCGGGTGGGGTGGGTGTCTTGGGTGTTGACACCCTTGAAGTATACTTGCTGGCCGTTGATGTAGACGCGGTGGTCGTTGTCGGGAATTTCGATGTGGCGGAAGCCGTACTTGGTGGCAAAGGCTTCTTCTTCGGTGCCATCAGCCTTGAGTTGTGCCAACTCTACGGTGTAGAGGTTGGGCGTTTCGGCAGACCAAAGTTGCAGGTCGGTAAGGCCGTCGAGGGTAACATTTTTTACCATGGTGCTATCGCCATTGGCTGTGAAGGCAAAGTCGACGCTCTTTTCGGCTATTTGTGTGCCAGCCGGATTGATAAGGCGCACGCGTACCTGCTTGTTGGTGGCTTCACGCTCCTTGTTGGTCATGGTCAGCTCCACATTCATGCTGCCGCTCTTGTAGTTGCTGCCAGCATCGAGTGTGCTGGTGATGTAGTGGTCGCGCAGGTAGGTCTTGGGTGTGGCAAAGAGGTAAACATCGCGGTGAATGCCGCTCATGTGCCAGCAGTCTTGGCCTTCGAGGTATGAGCCGTCGGTGAAACGGAACACCTGTACGCTGAGGTTGTTGTCGCCCTCATGTACGTATGCTGTGATGTCAAATTCGGCATCGTTGTTAGAGCCTTGGGTGTAGCCAACCTTTTGGCCGTTAACCCATACGTAGGCTCCGCTGTAGATACCATCGAAGTGGAGGAAGATGCGCTCGTTGTTCCAACCCTCGGGCAGGGTGAAATTGCGGCGGAGTGAGCTTACAGAGTTGTAGAGGTTGCCCTTCATTTCGATGTAAGGCGGGTTGTCGACGAATGGGTATTCAACGTTAACGTACCAGGGGTCGCCGTAGCCATTCATTTCAACGCATGAGGGCACTTCGATGTTATCCCATGCCGACACGTCTACGCTGTTGCCATAGAAGTCGGTTTCGCCCGGTCGGTCGGCGGGGTCCTTTACAAAGTTAATCTTCCATGTGCCGTTGAGTGAGAGCCAGCGGCTGTTGCCTGTGGGGTCGAGCCAGGGCTTGTCGTAACGTGCTTTGTCGGCACGCAGTGCCTCGGTGTTGGCATAAGGCAGGTAGGCGGCGTGGCCCTCTTCCTTGTTAACTGCAAACACCTTGGGATTTTCCCAATCGTTGTAGACGGGCACGTAGGCGTCAGTGTATTCGAGTGTGAAGTAGGTCGTTTCGTCGTTGGCGTCCTCCACCATTTTGGTGTCGCCTTTGCTGTCGGCCGCCATGTAGTAGGTTTTGTTATTGGCGGTGTATGCTATGCGGTATACACCCTCCTGACCCTCAACGGGTACGAAACTAACTTGCTGGTTGACGTTGCTGCCATCGAGTGCATATTGCAGAGGAACCTTTGTGGTGTTAATGGCTGCATCAATGGCATATTTGTATTTCTCGTTGTATAACACAGCGGCATATTTGGTGTCCTTGCCACTTTTGTATTCAACATTGCGATATTGCCAGTGTTGTCCGTACTGCCCTTCTTTGTAGGGCTCAGTGTAGATGGGATCTGTAGAGTTGCGGCTCTCATTGTTGCTGAGCACCCAACCTGTATTCTTGTTGCGGAGCAGGTAGGTGTAGCCCTTGATGGGGGTGTTGATGACCTTGTCGGTGGCTTGCAGCGTGAAGTGGCTGCTGGCCGCGGTGAGGTCCTCGTCCATGTAGATGTCGCCGTTGTCGCGGAGGGTCATGACGCGTGTGCCGTCGGTGTTGAGAAATTGGAACTCGTCGGTGCCAACCTCCTTGATGAGGAACTGCTGGTTGGTGTCTGTAAACTTGGCGTCCCATTGCAGTACGTGCCATTTCTCTTTAGCAGTCGCTGCCATGTCGATAGCCATGTCGCAGTGTGGATTGTAGAAGGCATAGATGCCGTCGGCTGCGGATACGGGTACAATCATCCAATCCTGTCCTTCAGAATTGTTGTCGATAGCAGCGGTGCTGAGGTAAGTGTCGTGTGCACTTTGATCGCCATTGGTCACGGCTTGGCCGTTAGACTTGTTGACAATGCGGTACACAACACCGGGCTTGTTGATGTCGATGGCATGGGCAAAGCCTGCCAACAGGCTGAACAAGCATACGAGCCATACGCTGCGCTTGAAGTGTAAGTGATTCATTGTTGATTTGTAGTTTTATGATTTATATGTTAGGTGTTTTCGATGTGTGTGACAACTATTAAGTAGGTGCTCGAATTTGGCATCAAATATGAGGCCGTTTGAGGGGATTCTATTCGTTGCTATTGCTGTTAGGTGAAAAGTAAACATGCGAACGGACTCAAGCACCAAACGCAACCTCTAATGGGGGCGACGCGTCCCCGCGTCGGGAAAAGATGCAACTATTATTTAGTAGAGCTTGTATTTTCCTCCTTTCTCTATCCCGATGCGGGACGAGGCTGCTGAAAAAAACCGACGCGGGACGCGTCGCCCCCATTAGAGGTAGCGTTTTCTTGACATCATCGGCTGCGGTTCAGCAATTCGAAACGAGCTTGATTGTATTCGCCTTGCACGATGATTTAGCCCGCACTTGCAAAATTCTGAACTTGAATTAGTAATTTCCTGTCCAAAGATGTGCTTGAAACCCCAATCTGTGAAAGAGTTGATGTAACGAGCCATGGTTGTTTGTATTACATGGTTTAGATAATGTTAGTGCAAATATACTTACATTCTGCTAATGGCACAACTTTTGTTGCTTGTTCTGTGCGTAAAGAAGGCTTTTTGTGTGAAATATAACAGTTTTAGTAGGTTATATTGTGCTCTATTAGCTTGGTGTACGCGTGTCGGACGTCTTGTCGCAAAGCAACAAAAAACAGGAGGTAAACACCATGAGGCATGGTGTTCATCTCCTGTTAGTTTGTAATTGAAAGTCCGTTATGTAGGACTTAGGTATTTACTTACTTAGACTCGTTGATGGTGCAGATGCTTACGCGGTTCCAATCGTTCTCAGAGAACATGTTGCCTACACCCTGGCCTTCGGCGTTGATGCGGCTGGCAGCAATCTTGTACTTGTTAACGAGGATAGACTTAACAGCTTCGGCACGGGCCTTGGCAATCTTGGCGTTGATTTCGGCGCTACCTTCGGGTGAAGCGTAACCCTTGATGTCAACGGTGCTGTTCTTGTGGTTCTTCAAGAATGTAGCAACGCGCTCAACGTTGGGGAGCTGAGAAGCGTCGACAGTGCTCTTGCCTTGACGGAATGTAACGGTTTGCTCGAGTGAAGCAGAGTTCTTAGTTATAGTCTGAACAGCGGGCTTCTGGTTGCGGCAATCATTGAGCTTCTGCTGGAGGTCGCGGTTGTCGGCAGCGAGCTTGGCAAGCTGAGCGTCCTTGTCGTTAACCTGAGCACGGAGGTCGTTAACCTTTGCGTTCAAACCGTCAACTTCGGCCTGGTCGTATGCCTTAACGAGGGTCATGTAGTTCTTGCCGTTGTTCTTGTTCTTGAAGTGGTAAGTTACACCGGCGAGGAGCTCGATGGCGCTGTTGTTAACGTTGTAAGCGTTGTAGCTCTGCTTGCGGTCAGCCTCCATGTTGTAAACGATAGAGGGCTTAACAGCGATGGTCCAAGCCTTCTTCTCGCCAACGTTGAAGTTGAAGTTGAAGCCGAACTTAGAAGTGAAGTAGTTGGCGTCCTTGCCATAGCTCTTGTTGATGTAGTCGTGGCCCCAACCTGCACCTACAACACCTTCAACCTCAAACAAGCGAGGCTGGCCGTTGTAACCACAGAAAAGGTTAGAGAAGTTAACCTTGCCGAGGAGGCTGAGGTTAGACTGGTCAAACACTGTGCGGCTGGCAGTTGTGTTGTTGTTGGCAAGGAACTGGCCACCGAGAGCGAACACCGGAGTGATCTGCTTTGTGAGTTCAACACCATAAGTGGCGCGGAACTTGTCGAATGAGGTGTGAGTGGTGGGGAGAATGCCGCCACCAACGAGACCTACTGACCAATTGTCAAAGAAACCTGCACCTTGTACAGACTTCTGAGCACCAGCTGTAAGTACAGTTGCGCCCAAAGCGATGATAGTAAAAAACTTTTTCATTTTGTTGTATTATAAATGAATTGATAAATAGTTTGCAAAGCCTATTCGTGGCAACCATAATTGTGGCAGCCGCAGGACTTGTTGGTTGTTAGGGATTTTGTCACTCTTTGTTTTTCTGTGTGCAAAATTAAGTATTCTTTTACCAAATTGCTAATGATTGCAATGATAAAACGCGCAAATGGCATGATAAAACGGAAAAAATGCCCATTTTCTTTGGTTAATCCGATGGTTGGGCCTATATTTGTGCTGCGAAAGAGGTTTGCAGGGTATCTTGCAAATTGGATATACGCATATATAATATAGTAATAACACCATAAACGAATTATTCCCCATGGAAAATCAAGAACAGAACGACGGACAGTTGAAGATTGAGCTCACTCCCGAAGTGGCTGAAGGCATTTATGCAAACCTGGCAATTATCACTCATTCGAGCGCTGAGGTTGTAATGGATTTCATTCGCGTATTGCCTGGTGTGCCCAAGGCAAACGTAAAGAGCCGCATCATTTTGGCTCCCGAACACGCAAAGCGCTTGCTCTTTGCTCTTCAGGACAATATCCAGAAGTATGAGAAGGCTTTTGGCCCTATCAACCTTCCTGGTGCAGCAGAGGCTCCCCAGGGTGGCCGCACAGCCACTCCGTTTGGTGTACCCGAGGGTAACGCATGATAGCCCCAATATCTTCAGTTTGAAGTTATCTCAATAACAAGGTCTGCAGAAAGTGATTTCTGCAGACCTTAAATTTTGCCACTTATGCACGGTTTTGTGCCACTTATGCATTCGTGCGCCGAAAGGGGGTTGTGTGCGTCAAAAAAGATGTTTAACTTTGCGAATAAAGTGTGCAAATAATGCCGCGATTAGAACAACCCCTAACAATATTAGCTATGAAGAAGCATTTTATTTACATGTTGGCAGCAAGCCTTGTATTGGCTGCGCCAGCCGTGACCTTTACCTCGTGTGGAGATGATGACCCAGAAGAAATTACTGGAGGCGGTGGTGATGACGCAGATGTGCCTAACGAGCCGTCGGCCCAAAACCCATTGACGAGCCATGAACAGAAGCAAAAGCTTGAGGCGATAGCTAAAGGCTTTATGGCACAGGTTCCCTCAAGTGACTATAATGGCTTGGCAGACCTGTCAAGCTATATCTACAATCATTATGTGGATAATGACCGCTTTGACCATAGCGTTGTAACGGACTGGTTTGACACGGTACTTAAGGGCATGACAAAATTTGTGACTAACAAGAAAGGAAGTGATGGATATGGGTGGTTGCAGGACTGTAATTACTACAACCGGCTGATTATGCTCTCAGACTTTAAGGGACATTTTACTGCGGGTGCAAATAAGTGGACTCGCACAGAGGCCAATGACTTGCAGTTTATATTTACGGACCAAGACGGGAAGCAATGTGTGCTGTCGGTAAAACAGGAGGGCAGCGTTAAGAAGGCCTATATTACGGACGACGAAGATTACAGAGACTATGTTTACGATAGCAGTACGGGTACTGGTGTAGAGTATGTGGATAAGTACAAATACTACGTTAATGTGCCAGAGCGCGTGATAGTAACGCTAACGCAAGATGGTGTGACCCGTGTGAACTCTGTGACAAAAATAGACCACAGCAAGTTTAACGGCCCGGAATATGACCTGAGCCGCGATGGCGTAGATGTAAGCACGACAACCAGTGTGAACGACTACTCTTGGATAATAGATCGTGCTGGCTACTCTGCACAAGAGGGTAAGGTAGCTGTAAAAGGCTGCATGAAAAAAGGCAATGTGACACTCATTTCGTTTGAAGCCAGTGGCGCAGGCCTTAAACTGACTAATGATGATGTGCAGAAAGTGGGCTCGGTGAATGTCAGCGTAGACGTGATGGGCAAAATGCAGATAAAAGCCACTTGTGCAAACGCTATGGATTTTAATCGCTGGATAGAAGAAGCTTACGATAACTGCGAGAACCAGCGTAAGTTTGAAAGTTGTATAGCACAGGCTAACAGTTTATTGGATTGCAAGGTGTACTACGACGGAACCAATGTGGAACAGGCTTCTGTTAAATTGGAAGTGTTTAAGGAATCGGATTATTACGAAGACTATTGGGACTTTGAGCCAGCTATCTACTTCAATGATAACAGTTCGTATGGCATAAGTTTTGAGGACTATTTCGATGAAACATCTTTCAAGTCTGTGATCGATACCTTTGAAAGTCTGCTCAGAGGTTACGAGAAACTGGGCAAGAAGTTCGAATATTAAATTAGAACCACCCAAGTACGTATCTGATATAAATAGCAGGAACTGGTTTGGCCAGAGTGCGAAATCGGTTCCTGCTTTTTATTATCTAAGGGTGTAGTGGTTGATGGGGTGACATACGGCCTTTGCCCATAAAGCCTGGGATTATGTTTTTCATTGTCTGCAGATAGTGGCGTATGAAGCACATTTGCTTGTAGATTTGTCAAACTGTCAACCATCAAGTTGACAACGCTGCTAAGTGTGTGGCTTGGCTATAGTACTATGTTGAAGTTTATACCTTATTATATATATATGCTGTTGTTGGGCGTGCAGACAAGTATTGATGTGCATGCTCAGCATGTTGACTCGCTACGTCAGGTTGATATAGCGGGAGAGGCGTCGGTAACGGCATGGCGAAACCGTTCGCCTTTGCGTGGAAGCTCGGCGGGGCGTATACATTGGGAGATGAAGCAGTTGCAAACTTTGCCCCAAATTTTAGGTAATGCAGACCCCTTGCGGTATGTGCAGAGCTTGCCTACGGTGCAAACTTCGACAGAGTATGATGCCGGATTGCATGTGCAAGGTTGCGATATGGGGCAAAATGCTTTTATGATGGGAGGTGCCACAGTGTTTAACCCCTCGCATCTGTTGGGCATATTCTCTGCGTTCAATGCAAGTCATTTTGCCACGTTGGATTTCACGGCGCTTGCTGGCGCTGCCCAACCTAACAGACTGGGCGGGGTGGTGCAGATGCGCCCATTTGCAATAAAAGATGGTGGCGTGGACAGCCTGGCACAACGCGAAAGGAAAGTGGAAGGGGCAGAGTTGAATGTAGGTCCGATGTCGTCGCAAGGCACGATACGTGTGCGGCCTAATGGCAAATTGCTGTTTGTGGCTTCGGCCCGTCAGGCGTACATGAACTTGCTTTATGGCCGTTGGCTTGATTTTGACGGGTCGCCATTGCGGTACAGTTTTGGCGATTATAATGTAACGCTGAGTTACAGGCCTTCGATGCGGCACAGGTTTGACTTAAATGCTTATTTTGGGCAAGACAGAGCCTCGTATACAGAAGGTGAACATCTTATGCACGTACGACTAAACTGGTTGAATTATGCTGCTGAGGCCTCTTGGAGGGTGATGAACAAATCGTGGCAGCTGACGCAGAGGCTGGTGGCCTCGGGGTATCAGAATGATTTCAGATTGCGTCAAGCAGGGCAGAAGATGTCTTTGCCCTCGCATATTCGTCAGTATGGCTATCAAGCAGAGTGGAACTGTAACTCATGGCAAATAGGAGGCTCGTACAGCTTGTATCAAATACTGCCGCAGTCGCCGCAAATAGAAAGTACCTACACGCAGATAGAGACTGACAGACAGGAAAAAGGCGTGGCTCATGAGGCAAACGTCTATGCTGGTTGGCAATATGGCTGGCATGATGGGCAATGGGTGCTGAAACCAGAGGGACGCGTGACTTACTATCGTGATGTAGACCAAAAGAGCTGGTTCTCAATTTCGCCTATGCTGACGCTGTCGTGGCAGGCGGCTCCGCTGCATCGCTTGGGCGTGCAACTGTCGGTGGCCAATCAGTATGTGCAGCAAACAGGGTTTACGTCGTTAGGATTGCCCACGGAATTTTGGTTTTCGGCGTCGCACGAACTAAAACCGCAGCGTGCAGAGGGGCTGTCTCTGTTGTATGATGGACAGACACCAAATAATGCGTGGGCATTTACGGCAAATGCCTATGTAAAACGATTACATCATCAAAAGGAATATAAGGATAATGTGCTTGACCTGATAAATGAGGCATATTCTCTCAATAAGTCCTTGTTACAGGGGCGGGGCTTAAATTATGGCTTCGGTGTGCAACTAACACGTCAAAGTGGTCCTGTAACCGGTTGGGTGGGATATGCTTTTGGCCGCTCTTTACGAAAATTCCCAGAGTTGCGGGAAAGAAGTTCTTATCCTGCAAACCACGAAAGAGTGCATGAGTTTAACCTTGTGGCCACCTGGCAGGCACTGAAGCGTGTGACCTTTACGTGCTCGGCAGTGTTTGCCTCGGGCACCCCCTTTACGTCAGCTAACGAATTTTATTTGATGAATGGCTATGTGGTAGCACAATATGGTAAACATAATGGGTGCCATCTGCCGTGGTACAAGCGTGTGGATATGGCTGTAAATGTGGATCTTAAGCAGAAGAAACAGAGGCACTTTAGGCATGGCTTTAACGTGTCGCTGTTTAATGCCTTCGGCTTTAATAACCCATTGTTCTATCGGCTGCGAATACGCAGAGATGGTAATTTTAGGTTCGCTCCAGTGTGTTTCCTCAAATATCCGTTGCCTTCGTTCAGTTATTATATTAAATATTAGCCGTATGGTAGTGTTGTGTAAAAAGACGTTGCCCCTGCTGGTGGCAGCGATAGTCTTAGCCTCGTGTGTGGAAGATCCTTACAGTCATACTCAACCCCAGCTCGTGGTAGAGGGCTGGATTGATGATGGCGATTTTCCGACGGTATTCGTAACCACCAGTCTGCCGTTTACGACCAGTGACACTACTGATGTCGATCTTGTGCAACATGTGCTAAAGTGGGCTACGGTGACTGTGAGCGACGAGGAGAAGGCTGTGGTGCTGACGGGGCGCGTGATGAAGCATCAAACACCTCCGTATGGCTTTACCACGACGCGTATTATGGGCCGTAGCGGACATACTTATAAATTGACAGTAGACTGTCCGCCCTATCATGCTGAGGCTGTAACTACTATTCCGCCTAAGGCAGTGGTAGATTCCTTTACTGTGACACCATGCTTAGAGAATGATACGCTCTACCAGGTGATGGCGCATGTGTCGCAGCAGCTGGATTTGCCGCAGGGTGGGGGATATAAGTTTTTCGGCATCAGCAAGTGTCGTGATGTGAATTACAAGTCGTGCTATATGGGTCTGTATAAGCCCGAGAATATCAGCCCGCATTCGGCGCTTCCGGTTTATAATCTGCATCGACCTGATAATAGTCATTTCTCGCCGTTTTTCTCGTATTCAGATACACTGAAGATAAAGTTCGCCACGTTAGATGGCCCCTCCTATGCTTTTTGGGATAGCTTTGAGGACGATGTGTCGCTGTCGGGCAGTCCGTTCTTCTCAACCAATAGCAATCTGCGTGGAAATGTCAGTGGAGGCCTTGGCTATTGGTGTGGTTATGGCTCTTCGGTATATTATTTACTGCCACCTAAAAAGCCGTAGTGGTGCGTAGAGAATTAACTATTCGAGTTTCGAATTTAGCGAGTGCGGGCTGAAAGCCCAATGTAATGAACGGACTCAAGCATCAAACGCTATCACTAACGCTACCACTAAACGCTACCACCAAACGCTACCTCTAATGGGGGCGACGCGTC
>ERZ1034781.906-NODE-906-length-13721-cov-3.541783_pt1 | contig 13721 bp, 8 predicted proteins | sample MGYA00520700_ERZ1034781 | MGnify/ENA primary metagenome ERZ1034781 (study PRJEB33766, sample SAMN09781709) | gut metagenome | biome: gut microbiome | host: Homo sapiens | place: Madagascar | study: EMG produced TPA metagenomics assembly of the PRJNA485056 data set...
CACCTTCTGCTGCCGAATGTTGAAATTCGAACCAAGAGCCCGACAATGGTTTTATATTTTTTTTCGGAAGATGAGCATTTACATCTAACGTGTTACCACACACAACATTAGGAGTAGCCATCATACCCAAGCCACCCATTCCAAAGTATTTCAAAAAATCGCGTCTGTTCATATTTATAGTTAACGAGTTGATAAGTTAACAAGTTTACGAGCTCTTGCTGAAGCAAGCGGCAGAGCCGAGCGGAAAAACTTGTAAAACTTAAGTTAATAATTAATAGTTTGTCTTAACAACAACAGTTATAAAAATATGAGCTCTAATAAACTCAGGTTACCATCAGTTTATAAGAGCTCATACTTTTACACTATTTATTTACGTTTCTTTTGCTTAGCCTTCACTTCTTTCAGATACTTCACATATCCATTAAACAAATCAATGGTACGAGCTTCGCCTACACGGATAGACATCTTCGGGTCGTTGAACACACCAGGGAACTGATAGCAAAGTATCTTCTCAAAATTGTCGAACAGATTCAAGTCGTGGATGATCTGCTCTACAGGACGAGGATACAGCGAATTGTCTGGATTAAACAAGAAGGTTTCAAGGTCGAACCACAGATGCGAATGGGCTTCATCGCAAACCTTCTGCAGCATATCGGCAGCTTGTTTTCCTGTCAAATCGGTCTCAGGCATACGAGCGAAACCAAACGGACAAAGGATATCCAAATACTTCAACAATTCGGGATAAGTATCCAAACCTATTGGAACATCAAAACTATTGGTTGCCAGCATCACGGGCTTTTCGGGAGCCAAGGCACCACAGAATTCTTTAAACTCCTTGAAGAAGTGTACGATTTCGGCTTTTCTTTGCTTGCTGCGCTCAGGATCTGGCTCCCAGTTGTTCAAGCCTCCACCGCTTTCTTCAGACACATAGAACGCATAGAAAGATTTATGATGACCATACATCTCCCACAGTTCTTTTGCTACACGCTTGTGCCACTCTAATGACTCTTTGCCAAAATCAAACCAGGCAAACATACCAACACCCATCAGCACCTGCATACCTTGTTTGTCAGCCTCTGATAAGATAGCCTCAATAGGGTCCTTGGCTGCAATATCCATACGACCAGGATACAGCTTAGAAGGATAGAACGCTTTACCAGGATAGTTTTCAACTGTTGTAGTGCTACCAATGTATGCCTGATGACGGAACACCTCCTGAATAACGACCATATTCATCTCTATCTTATGCATAGAGCGAATCATCTCTCTCCACTGGTCGTCGGTCATCTTTTTTATGTCCTGATTCCAATGCTTACCCTCTTCTTCGCTCCAATGATAAATACCTGTCCAAGCGCCCGAAATCTGCTGTATAGAACGTATATCCGAGTTGATAACTTCTACCTGCTGAGTTTTACGATAGACCTTTTTCCCATCACAAACCTTCAGGATTACATTGTGCTTACCAACTTTGTCTTTCATGGGAAGAACAACCTTCACCATGTCTGATTTTCCTGCTGCTATGCACAAGGTGGTGTCACAGAGAAGTGCCGACTTATTTTCTTTTCCCCAATAAAGTGAGACCTGATATTCTTGCTGGCCATTTGTTTTATTCACTATGCCACCACGGATATCCAAATTAATCTTATTTGTGATTTTTCCTGGGGGAATCAACGTTAAACCAATCTGTTCTGTGGCCTGAACGCTCAAGACACACAACAATGAGATTAAAAATAAAAATGCCTTTTTCATAATTATCGAATTTTAAACTTAACTTTCTAATTAATAAAAACTTTTCGGGTAGCTTACTGCCGATTCGATTTCGTTATTAGCCAAACGAATATAAGTGTCGATTGTGCGCTCACCTTCCTTCAAAATGATGACACGCGCACCGTTAGGATCCAAATCGTTATAAACAGTGTTTCCGCCCGAGTAGCGACCGTAGGCCAGCAACACTTCTTTATACGCTACAGCATAATCGTTGTCGTGGTCGTGGCCAACAAAGATGCCCATCACATCGCCACACTCTTTTACAGAAGTGAAGAAGCCCGAGTTGGTAGTGGGGCAGCACACCATCTCACCTTTACATCCAAACACTCGGTTCTTATCTTCCATCAACGCATCCTTAAACTCAGGAGTAGCGATATGGAAGAACGCTAAAGCAGGAAGGGGTGTTCCCCCGTTCTTCTCAGTAAACGCTTTGCTCTGATTGCGATACCATGCTATCTGGTCAAATTTAATCCAGTCGTAGCCAGGCACCGAATGAACCTTCGTGTAAGAATGTGAATCAATGCAATATAACAAGGCTGCATCCTTGTTTTTGTCTTTTGCCGACTTTACAGTCAGCACATAGTCGGCAGCAAGGGGCTCTACCAAACCTTGAGGCATCAGGCTACCTTCTTTCTTGGAAATGTAATCATATAACTCCTGACGAGTGTGATCGTATTCATCGTCATGATTGCCAAACACCACGGCATACGGAATGTTGCGGCGAATGCACAAGTCGAGCACAATGTCCCAACCTTTAAACGACTCGTTCGAAACAACGCCATCGCCTGTAATAATTACACAGTCGGGCTTCTCGGCATCTAACACCTTGTTTATGCAATCGATGCCCACCTGCGAATTGGCCTGGTCATCATATTTATAATGAACATCAGTTAATTGCACAATCTTAAACTTTCCGTCTTTGTTAAAATGCAATGGTGTCTGCTGTCCCCAAGCCATACAAACATTAAGCACAGTACACAAACCTAAAAATAATCTATTCAACTTCATATTGCTCTTTTAAACAGTTAATTATTATCGTCAAAGTTCTTATCTGAAAATCATAGGACGAGCAAATACTCGCCCTATGAAAAATACCTAATTATCGACCAAATCTAGGTACCAGATTATTTTCCTTTAGGCAGGAGATTATTTTCCTTCAAGTAGGCCTTATAACCATCATAGTTGTTTGTGCCTTTCTTAAAGGTAACCCAGCTAAAGTTTGTAATGTATTCAGTGAACAAGCCAGCCACCATCAGTTGATCCTTCAGCTCAGACCAATCTTTAGCCTTATAGTCGACGTTAGGACACCAGCAGCTCTTGAACGACTCGATGTCAACACCAAACTTCACGTTTGTAGCATCGCAAGCCTTCTTAATTTCAGCATACCAGTTAGGCAGGTCAACATCAAAGTCAACCAAGCAGCGTCCACCAATGTCTTGCAGATACAAGTTGTCAATACTCGGCGTGCGCTTAAACAGGCGTTCAAACCACTTGCCGCACAGGTCGGCAGGCAGTCCGCGCCACAAGGCAGGAGCGATGGCCACGGGCTTATCTGATTTCGACTAATGTACGAAGCCACACCCTCCAGATATTTTGCAAGCATTGCAAGCTCAGGTTCTTGCTGCCATCCTACAGGATAAGAGCCGTCATGAAACTCTTCGGTAATATACCATCCCACCAAGCTTGGATGATTTCCAAACTGCTCATACACCTCATCAAACAACCTCTTATTGCGTGTGGTGTTGATGTTATATTTCTTTGGATCTCGCAAGTTGGTCTTGCTATAATCGCCAGGATACAAGCCCAAGATAATCTTCATGCCGTTACGTTCAGCTGCTTCAAACATTTTGTCGATGATGTCGCACTTCACCTGTACCCAAGGCAAGTTCGTGTTCTTATAGAAAGAAACGTTAGTTGCGTCATCGCTACCTGTAAACTGCTCCGAGTATTGAATGATCCAAGTGTCAATGCCTACCGCACGGCTGTCCTGGAACTGCTGGTCCCAATCTTCATTTTCATAAGCATCCTTGTTCAGCTGAATGAATACGCTGGAGAATGTTGGGGTGCCTCCCTTCAACTCGTATGATGTGAGCTGTTTCAATTCATCAATCTGACATTCGCCATTCCAAGCGCCACCTGCTTTATTTTCAATCTCGATGCGGAAACCTTCATTACGGTTCATCAATAGCTTGTTTGACTGGGTGCCTTTACCTCTCTTATACAGTTTAAAGGCATCATAAGGCATAATCAAGCGTGTCCAGCCATCTTTTGACAGCACCTCTTTATCCTCAAAGGCATAATATGACCAACGTTCGCGCGAATAGTCATGTGGTGTAGTTTCGTTAAACTGCTTTTCATCTTCCATGATGATGAAACGGAACACGGCATCCTTGTTTTTACGATTACCTTTCACCCAAATAGAGAGGCCTAACGGATGGAAAGACAAGTCGACACGATAGTCGCCCCAACGCTGTTGGAAAAACACTAATTCACGACCATTATCATTAGTTTTTCCTATGAAATTATACTTTAATTTAAAGCTTCCGGTCCCTTCTTTATGATCATCACCCAGCACATAGTCTAAGCCCGCTACTCCTGTTTTTTTCTGCGGATTAGAGATATCATAGGCTTCGCATCCTAATTCGTCATAAGCATTAATTACTTTAACCGATTTAGTATTATTGATGATTTGCTGTTTCTGTAAAGCCAGGTCATAGCCAGGGGCTCTATATCCTTCATGAATGTCAGAAGCACAAGATGATAGCATTAAAAGCATTGCCAATAATGACATCGATAACGACAAGAATATATTTTTCTTCATATTTTTCATTATTTAATAAAGTATTTCGTTTTTATTGAAGGCCATATAGGTGCTTCACTAAAAGCGAAATCGTTACATATTTTTATCATTCATTTCATTATTGTATGTTATAATTCTTATACGATCTATTCCTACTTGTGTAGTCGCTGAGCATCATATTAATAATGAGCATCTGTTACTTTTACTATTTTTATTTTCCTATCTTATTTACGAATAATAAAAAAATAGGCGGGATTATACCACCGAGATAAAACTCCCGCCTATTTTTTATTTACAATTGATTATTGTCTAAACCAAGACATCTTATATGTACGTATGCAGGTCTCTGATGGAGCGAAACCAATGTTACATACTGAAATATAGATATCATATCCTGTGCTTGTAGGAACAGTGCATGTAGCAACATCACCCCAGTCGTTGTAGTTGGTTGCATAAGGTGAGCCCTCGCTCTTGAAGAGAGCAAACTTGTCATAGCCACTATCATCTGGACCCATCTCCATGTTCTTAGGATTGGTGATATCGAACAGACGCAAGAAGGCATCACCGCCTGACCATGGGTCACAGTAGTGGTCTAACAATGCCAAATAGGTATCACCCTCAACAGAGAATACATCGAAGCCCAAGATACGATACCAGTGGTTATCCTGGTTCAAATTAGTAACCTCATAGAACGGAGTAAACATTGCGAAATGGCTCTTGCGCTCAGGATGTTCATCAGGATTACCGCTACGATGGTTATAAGCGATGTAGTGGTTTGAATCGTCATCCAAAGAAGCACGCTCGATCATCGGAGCCTTTGTCCAAGGACTGCCTGCAGGACCATAGCGAAGTGCTATTGGCTGAGCAGCAGGAGTAACCAGCTGGTCGTCTTGCAACTTCCAATAGTAAACCTCCATATTGTCAGGACAAGTACCGTAGATGTATGATACACCCTTAGTAACGTCACCCTTCACGCTGAAGTTATAGCCCAAGTCAAGAGGACATCCATCATCAGCCGCATAGTTCAAGATATTTACATGCTCATTGGTAGCCTCGTCATAACGATAAACCATGAAACCAGCACCATAAATATTTTCACGAGCTGTCAACAGGTGGCCACCATCATCGGTGCGAGCGTGCATCATAAATGAGCTTGCCGGCTCGAGGTCTTTCACATAAGCACCTGTTGCGCGATCATACAACTTAATGTTGTCATTATAAACCTGAACGGCCAAGTAATCCTTCCACAATGCCAAACCTGTAGCATTGGTTCCGGTTTGCATCTCTTCTCCGCTCTTACCCCACAGTTTTGCAACCTTTACCTTCGGAGGAGTGGGCACTACACGAATGGTGTTGTGATGTTCATTGCCCAAAGCATCCACTACGGTGATAGCATAAGGCTCTGTGAAATCCATCTCTCCACCAATGGCGGGAGTAACATAACAGTTATGCTGAACATTCACATAACATACAAGACGTGTCACGTCCAACGGATCATCTTCTGTTGTAGGCACTTTTACGATAATCTCTTCATTTTCGTCATAAGGACCTGCCTTAGTAGCCGAAAATTTAGAAGGGTTACCAGGTATCTGTATCGTAACACCCATTAAGCCATCAACCTGAGGAGTACGTCCTGTTTCATAATCTGGCGATTCGCAAGAAGCAAATACAGCCAGACACAAACATAATATTGCTGATATTTTACTTAAAACTTTCATTTTACTCTAAATTTTAGTTGATAAATTCAACATCGATTTAACTTTTTGACATTTCCCAAATTGATTAATGTTTCCATTCATCAAATTGTTCTACGAGGCCGTTCTGTTCAACTTCATCCAAAGGCAATGGGAAACGTTTGTTGTAACGCTCTTCCCATACGCGTTTCTTGCCACCATCAATGTCAACCACTTCATATTTAAACTGGTTTTCACCAATCTTGGTAGGCTTAACACCGTGCATGTTGGTTCCATTCAAAACATCAGTAGCCAAGCCCCAACGGCGAAGATCCCAGAAACGATGACCCTCGAAAGCCAACTCTACCTTACGTTCATGGCGAAGCAGCTTCATAAACTCAGTTTGATTTGCTGCCGTGGGTCTTTCGGTAAATCCAGCTCTTTTTCTTACCTGGTACAATGCATCTAATGCTTCAGGCAACTTGTTCTGCATAGCCATGGCTTCAGCATAGTTTAACAATACCTCAGCATAACGCATATAATAGTAAGTCAAATCGCACTGTCCTGTGAAGCTTCCGTTCTTCTCAATAGATTCTTTCATCAGCTTACGCATGTAGTAGCCAGTACTTGTGGTACCACCACCAAATCCGAATCCATCCTTGCTGCCTTCGTATGTGTATAAGGTTTCACCCTTCCACTGGCAACCGTTATAAAGAATGGTGGCATAGAAACGAGGCTCACGGCCTTCATAAGGATGAGCGGCCATTTCAGGATTATCCCAATCAAAGTCGCGACCGTCGGCCATCTGATAAGAAGATACCAAATCTTCAGTGGGCGATACCTCGGCATAACCACCATCGCTGGGCGGGCAGTAGAAATAGTCGAATGAATAAGTCATCTTATCCTTGAGGTAACCAAACTCAATCACACTTTCTTTGTTCTCTACGGGCGCCAAACGAGAGTTCTGGAACAGTTTGCCGTAGTCAGGATAAAGCTCATAATCCTGCTTCATCACCTCTTCAGCAGCATCTGAAGCGTCTTTCCAACGCTCAGCATACAGCATGGCACGTGACAACATGCCATAAGCAGCACCACTGGTTAAACGTCCCAACTCTACTTTATCTTTAGTAGGCAGGTGTTCAGCAGCAAACTTCAAGTCGTCGTAAATAAACTGCCAGCCTTCTTCGGGAGTGCATAGTGCGTGATCCTTTTCACCCAGCTCAGGAAGCTCACGGTAGATGATATACTGACCTCCATAGCATCTTGCCAAGTTAAAGCAACATACCGCACGGAAGAAACGCACCTGAGCCTCTGCCTGTATGGCTGCTTCTTCAGAGAAGTTTGCACGATGCGACTCAATGTTTGTCAAGCAGCGGGTTAAAGACAATATGGTAGAATGGCTGCCCCAGCTACTAAACATATTACTGGTGTGCGTGATAGGCATGTTGCCAAAGACAAATATGTTGATGTTATCCGTAGGGTTGTTATACTTCAACATATCTGTACTTGCCTCAGTACCCAGGCCATAATAACCACCTACACAACCATAATATCCATTAATATAGGTTGACAAGTTTGCGTCATTTTCCCAAATCACATCAGAAGGATATGACGACGTCAATTCTGGATCAATATTGCAACTGCTTAACACTATACAGGTAGAAGCAACTGCTGTTAAAATTTTCTTTATCGATTTCATCTGAATAAGTTTTTAGAAAGTAAGGTTCAAACCAAATTCATAGGTACGCTGCTGCGGATAATAGCCTTGGTTTACGCTAGGCATTTCAGGATCCAAATAATCCAATCCACAGAAGGTAAGCAAGTTGCTACCACTTACATAAGCACGGATGCTGCCAAAGCCAATCTTGTTAGTTAATCTCTTAGGCAGAGTATATCCAATCTGAGCGCTCTTCAGACGCAGATAGGTACCATCCTTAATCCACCATGAAGAGAATTTGCCTCCATTATCACGGCCCTCAATACCCAAACGAGGATACTTAGCGTTGGTGTGTTCAGGTGTCCATGAATTTTCTACCAGATAGTAAGGAGTGTTACCTTCATCATAGAAAGGCTTGGTATAGAACGTATTGTCACGAATACCGCTATCATAGATACCACAGAGGTCAACGTCAAACATGGCAGCACCTTGCCAGAACATGTTGAAGTCGAAGCCCTTCCAATCACCACCAATGTTCAAACCGTACATCATTTCAGGTGTGCTACTACGGCTAATGGGCACCATATCCTGATCCCAAGTAATTCTACCGTCACCGTTGATATCTTTCATCTTAACATCACCAGGTTTGGTGTTTGTAGAGCCTTCAAATACTGCGCTCTTTGCAATTTCTTCTTCCGACTGGAACAAGCCTGTTGCCACAAAACCTAAGGTTTCGCCAATGCGCTTACCTGTTCTACGTTTGTACAAAGGCACATCGGCATCCTCAATTCTCTTCAAGATTCTATTACGTGCAAAAGACACATTGCCTTTTACATAATAGTTGAAATCTTTAATCTTGTTGCGGTGTGTCAGTACCAACTCGAAACCACGGTTGTCATGCGAGCCATAGTTAATATAGGCGGGGTACCAGTTACCCAAAGAGGGAGGGAACTTACCTGACTGACCTGCCAATGAACGAGAGGTCTTCATGTAGAACACATCAAGTTCTACACCCAAAAGGCCATTCCACAAATTAGCATCAAAACCGATGTTATAGCTATCTGTAATCTGCCACTTCAAATCAGGACATACAGGGCCGCTCATACCCATGTCTTTATAGGGATTTGTTCCAAAGACAACACAGGGATCTGACGACAAGCCTGCGGTAGAGAAATAAGTCATTGTGTTAGAGATAGAGGCATCGCTACCCAGACGACCTACTGAACCACGGATTTTGAAGTTGTCAACAAAAGGCAGTGCGTTCTTAAAGAAGCTCTCTTCTGACATACGCCAGCCCATTGAAACAGCGGGGAAGAAGCCCCAACGGTTACCCTTAGGAAGTGCGGTAGAAGCGTCGATACGACCTGTGAACTCAAGCAGATACTTCTGATCGTATGCATAATTTAAACGCATTACATAGCCAGCACGCTTATCGTTAGAGTGGCTACCCTTAACCAAATTTTCGCTCACCTTGTTACCATAGCTTATATCCATGATGTTAGTCAAGGGGAAGTCTTCTCTACCAGCCGAAATTCCTTCATAGTCTTCTCTTGCAAATTCATACAAGAACAAAGCAGATACATCGTGCTTTCCAAAGGTGTTGTTATATTCAACCGTAGGACGGATGGTATAACGCTGCAGAGAGCCGTACCAATTTGATACAGAGGCCATAGACCAAATACGGCCATTTTCTACATTACCCTGATGAGTTGTTTGGTTCCAGTTGAACACTTTATAGGGAGTAGCTTCAGCCTTTCTCATAGTGTGGGTCTTCAAGAAGGCAGCATCTAATTTAACTGACAATCCCTTGAGAGGCAGTTTATATCTCAAAGACAGATCACCCTGGAATTTTGTTGTCTTGCTAGTCTGACGACCTGACAAGTCGCGAGCAGCGAGGGGGTTGTTATTTCCCTGGCCAGCAGTGTTTTGGCTGGCGATAGGCATACCGTCCTTAGTGTAAGGCTTCAAGAAAGGATATGACAACATAGCCTGCACGAACACACCTGCATACGCATTAGGACTAACAGATGCACCAGGCGACTTCTGATTGTCAACTGATCCGTAAAGGTTCATTGAATAATCAAAGTTGTCTGTAATCTGAGCATCTAAGTTAGAACGGAAATAGTATTTGTCATAAGAGGTTCTCTTAACAGCACCTTCCTGGTTGTAGGCACCAAGAGAAGTAAAGAACTTAACGCGGTCGTTACCACCCTGTACAGAAATCGTATTGGTGTATGTAGGAGCAGCATCACGGAACAACAAATCAAACCAATCAGTGCTACCGTAAATTTCCTCATCAGGACCAGGGTTAGTGATACGTTCAATATCCTCAGGCTTAAAGCGCAGGTTTTCCTCTGCTACACCGTCCATCAACTGTGCTTTATTGTACCAATAAGCATAATCAGGACCATTCAAGAACTTCGGGAAATTTGTGTTCTGGCTCAGTGTTAAAGCAGTGTTAAAGCTTACAGTAGGTTTCTGAGTAGAACCACGCTTTGTAGTAACCAAGATAACACCACCCGAAGCACGTACACCGTAAACAGCTGCGGCAGCAGCGTCCTTCAAGATGGTAACAGACTCTACTTCGTCAGGAGAGAAATCAGGGAAATAATCCTGTACTACACCGTCAACAACAACCAAGGCGCTACCATCACCGGCACCGATACCACGAATGTGAAGATTCGCACCATCTTGACCCGGCTGACCGCTGGTTTGTCTTGTCACCAAACCCGGCAGACGTCCTGCCAACAGAGAAGAAAGAGTTGCGCTTGGAGCTTTCTTCAATTCTGCGTTGTCAACTTGAGCAACAGAACCTGTCAGATTGATTTTCTTCTGTGTACCATAGCCCACTACTACGACTTCATCCAAAAGCTCATTGTCTTCTTTCAAGGTAACTTTCAGAAGTTTTCTACCTTTCAATGCTACCTTTTGTGTGGTATAGCCCACAAAAGAGAACGTCAAAGATTGGTTTGCATTGGGCACAGTAATAGTAAAGTGTCCATCCAAGTCAGTCACTACACCCGTTTTGCGGTCGTCTGTAGATACAGTAACACCAATCAACGGAGTGCTGCTTTCATCGAGCACAGTACCTTCAACCTTCGTCTGGGCGTTAACACCCATACTAATGAAGGCAAATAATAAGGTTAGCCAACAAAAATACTTACATCTCATTTTACGTTAGATTTTAGATTAATAATAAAAAATTAGTTGTTCTCGTTCAATTGAATATCTTCCAACGTTTTCCAGCATTGGAAAAGTCCTCTTGGAACATGGAAACAGCCTTTCCATTTGCCGCCCTTCAAAGGCAACAACATCTCGCCTCTACGATTCAGGTAACCAAACCATTCGGGATGCTCCTGGTCGTTGAAGTGGCTCCAAGTATAGTCGTGCACCTTTTCAAACCATTCCAGACATTTCACGTCGCCGGTGAGATGGTAGCCTTTCAGCATCGAGATCAGTGTCTCGATGTGTACCCACCATAACTTCTGATCCCACTCAAGCTGCTGTGGGGGGAAGCCCTTGCGGTCCATGAAATAGAAGATGCCGCCAAACTCCTTGTCCCAACCATACTCTAACATCTTGAGAGCGGTGTCCTTGGCCTTTTCAACCAGCTCCGGACGGTTCAGACGTTTGCCCAAATCCATGATAAACCACATGGCCTCGATGGCATGGCCTGGTGTCACCTGACGACCCTCGAAGCAATCGACCAACGAGTTGTCGCCGTTCAGGTTCTCAACGATGATGCCACCCAGCTCGGGGCGCAAGAACACTTCCATCACCTCATGAATGCAGGTGTCCATGGTCTTCACCAAGAAGTCCTCGTCTAAGAGGTGCTCAATCTCGAGCGCCAGGTTGCAGAGAATCATCGGCAGAGCGAAGCCCTTCAGGTTACGGGTGCCGGGGTGAAGCTTGTTCCATTTGTCCTTTGGGTTGTCCACCTTCGACAGGATAATATCAAAAGTCTTCTTTGCTATTTCAGCATACTCTTGATTGCCTGTTGCTAAGCTCAACTGGCCAAACGCCATTGTTGCAAAGGTGTAAGAGAAAATGTTGTAAGGCTCAACCAACGGATTGCCCTGACGGTCTAATGAGAAATACCAGTTGTAGTTGCCGTCATGGCCATACTTCTTGAGGAACTCGCCGCCCTGTATTGCGCAATCGAGCCACTCCTGGTGTTTTTCCACTTTGTTGTAAAGCATAGAGAACATCCACACCTCACGACCTTGCAGCCAAATGAACTTGTCTGTATCAAACACTGAGCCATCGCGATTCAGGCAGGTAAAGTAACCTCCGAATTCGTGGTCTTGCGAATGATCCAGCCAAAAAGGAAGCACACTATCCAGCAGCTCACCTTTGTACTGTTCAGCCAATTGTTTAAAATTTACCATAATATTCATAAGTTAATTAGTTTTTTTAGTTGACGAGTCTACTGCTTATAAGTAATCACTTCTCTTACCCAGATGTCAGCGCCTTTCACCGGGTTCAGCCACTTGCAAGAAATGGTGTAATGCCCCTTAGGTTGCTCATAATTGAAGAAGAGCTCATGTTTGCGGTGATTATACTTCAGAGGCAAGTCGCAGGTTTCTACCAGTTTGTCATTGAAATATACTTCCAGTTTGGCGACGTAGTCGTCAGGAACATTCTCGCCTTGCACGGCACCTTTTATCACAGCGCCCACGCCATCGAATGATATTTCAGGGAACTTGGCCACCCAGTTTTCAACAGATACACGCTTGTCGAGCTTCAGGCCTTCAAAGCTGATTTCCATGGGCACGGTCTTGGGCTTCTGATATTTAATCTTCACCTTATCGCCTTTTACCTTACCGCCTTCGCGCTCGATCAGACGCAGAGCCTGTCCGTAGCTTAATTCGTTGCCTTTATTGAAGCTTACGGTGTTGTTAAACGGTCGGTCAGCCACCTCCATCAACACATCAGTATATTTTTTGGGCAACTTGTTATAGCCTAACATTGTGGCAACGATACCACCTGAGGAGGCGGGGTTGCAGTCGGAGTCTTGTCCGGCACGGGTTGAGATGTCGATGGTACGCTCAAAGTCGCCTTCACCGTAGAGCAAGCCTAAGATGATGTAAGCTCCGTTAACATAGGTTTCAATGTTGAACGGCACCTCTACGCCATCAGGACAGGCTATATCAGCGCAGCCCCATTTGTCTTCTATCTTTTGCCAGCATTTCTTCCAGTCGGTAGGATCTTCTTGATGCCAACGAATAACATCGGTCATACATTCATGGAACTTGCTTTCTGAAGGGATGGTCTTCAACGCTTCGGTTACAATATAATTAATGTCGTTGCTTACATAAGCCAACGAATACATTGATGCCACATATACGCCGCCATACCAGCCGTCGCCATACGCCATAATATGTCCGGCACGGTCGCAGATGTCGTTAGCGGTGTTCATCATACCTGGAGCGATGATGCCAGCAAAGTCGGCCTCAATCTGGAAGTCAAGACAGTTGGCATGGGGGTTGTTCTTCCAGTGTCCGCTCTCGCGTGCCGACAGTCCGTGCAACAGGTTGTAACGCGACTGCTGATTGGCATGACACAACGGATATTCTTTTGCCAAGAAAGCGGCGGCAAACGAGTCGGCCGGTGCTTCAAAGCCACAACGCTCGATGGTTTCGATGAAGGTGTAGTCAACATACACGTCGTCGTACAAACCGCCGCCGCCATCAAACCATTTCTTTATTTCGCCCGAAGCCCAAGGTATCTGCACCGAGTCGGGGATCATGGTTGACAGATATTGAAACTCAGGGCAGACGCATCAAAATTATTCGGATAAAAACTGCAACATTTCCAATTGTAA
>ERZ1034781.909-NODE-909-length-13704-cov-17.112902_pt1 | contig 13704 bp, 8 predicted proteins | sample MGYA00520700_ERZ1034781 | MGnify/ENA primary metagenome ERZ1034781 (study PRJEB33766, sample SAMN09781709) | gut metagenome | biome: gut microbiome | host: Homo sapiens | place: Madagascar | study: EMG produced TPA metagenomics assembly of the PRJNA485056 data set...
CTTGAGCATCTGAGCCAAGTTGCGGTTCAATTCTTGTCTATTTTCTGCCATAATTTTATTCGTTTTCTTAATTACGGCTACAAAGGAAACACTTTTCGATGAAAAACAAGAAAAAAGTTCTGATTTCTACAAACTTTGCGTCATTTTGTATAAAGGGCTATTCCTAAATGTATAAGTACTATTCCCAAATATATAAAGTACAGTTCTTCTACCCCTTCTGTCTGAAAGCAGAAGGAGTAACTCCTTTCATTTTCTTGAAAAACTTGGTGAGATGAGCCTGGGATGAGAAACCGAAGGTATTGGCTATTTCCTGTACAGTATGGGTTGTAGTAGAAAGTTCACGTTCTATTTCCTTTACGATATACTCGTCAATGATTGCCTTCGGTGTCTTACCAGAGATACGGCGGGTAACCTGAGCCAGATAACGGCTGCTCACATTCAACTGGTCCGCATAGAAATGCACATCACTATAAGTGCGACAGAAATTATTGACCTGAGAGATAAACTGATTGTAGAGTTCCGAACTACGCCCCTGCAGATTACTCTCACGTGTCAACTCTACATTGATAAAATCCTGTGCCATTCCCAAAGCCTCCTCCATCTTATTCCCCCGGTTCAGATACACGGCAAGGGCAGAAGAAAAACGGTTGGTAAGACCATGAGAATTGGCATTATCGAGCAGGAACACCTGCATTCCATGACCCTCAGCCATGCGCAGCAACTTGGTGTCTTGCAGAATAATATCATTTTCTTTCTTTCGGGCAACCACCACGGAACAGAGCGGCAGCAAACGATACTTGATCTGACTTACCACATCCTCCGTCATCAGCGCATCACCATTACTTGACCAGATGGCAGGGGCATAGATAATATAATCCGGGCGATATTTCGTCAGGGCATCGATCACAACCTCAAGCGTCTCCACCCGACGAATCATACCCACCTTCACAATGCTCGGTTGAATATCGTTCATGATAGCCTCTATCTGTCCCGAAACAATCTCAGCTGGAATATCAAAGAATGCCTGAATACCCAAGGTATTCTGCACGGTAATGGAGGTGATGGCAGAAACTGCATAGCCTCCCAATTCAGAGATCGTCCTGATGTCTGCCTGGACACCAGAACCACCCGTACTGTCAGAACCCGTAATGGTCAATATCGGTTGTATCGTCTTCATACCCTAATTACTATTGAATTCTTCACTCTTCACTTAATTCTTCGCTTAACTCTTCATATACTCTGTCGGCGTCATACCAAAAGCCTTGGAGAAGCACTTAGAGAAATAACTGTTGTTGGAGAAGCCCACCGTGTACATCACTTCAGAAACGCTGAACTTACCTTCTTTCAACATCACGGCAGCCTTGTTCATTCGGAGTTCACGGATATACTCTACAGGAGTTTTTCCTGTCATCGCCTTCAACTTACGATACAATTGCTTGCCTCCAATACCTAATATCTCCTGCAAGGTGGTCACATTGAAGTCTGAGTCTATCATGTGGGTCTCTATCGTCTCGGTAATCTCCTTCAGAAGCCGTTGGTCTGCAGTATTTAAAGCAGGTACTTCTGCCTCCTTTTTCTCTATCTTCACACCTAAATAACGGTTGGTAAGTTCCAGAATCTCATCAAATGAGCGATGAGTCACGGCGGTCTTCAAATCCTCTGACAGACGATTGAAGAAACTGATACGTGCCTCTACCTGCTCCAGGATTTCAGCCTTCTGCCTGCGTTCCTCCACCAGGCGCTCACGCACCAGATAGAATTTCATGATTCCCCAAGCCAATACAATAGCCAACAAAAGATAAACTAACTTTGCCCAAATGGAAAGATACCATGGTGGCAATATCGTAATATCAAGAGAATACACTTCGGCTCCTATATTACCCTCACCATCCACGACATGCACCTTCAGATGATAATTACCATATGGCAAACCATTATAGCTGATATCCAACCTTTTCTTATTCAGATAATGCCAGTCGTAATCACTACCTTCCAACCGATAAGCATAGACAGCAGAAGGATGGTCGGAGAACGGAAGATCTGTCAGCTGAAGGGTAAAGCTATTCTCATCACTTGCAAGTTCCAACTCCTTCATATTGCGAGGAGCTGCATCTTGCCATTGATTTCCATTGACCACAATACCTGCCAACATCAGTTTGGTCTGCAACCCTTTCTCCATCGGCATATCGGCACGCAGACAGATATAGCCATCGTTGCCACCCATCATTACCATGTGCTGAGCCTTAGAATAGAAAATGGCTAAAGGAGCAATAGAAGAAGGAATCTTGAAACGGGAACTCTTGCCATCCAAATCGATGATACAACATTCCTTACCGCATACCACCCAGGTCTTGCCATCCACATCACACATAGTAATCACTTTTCCGCCTATCGTCCATGTCTTCGTCTTCAGCTGCGAGTGGTTGGCAGAAGGATTTATCACAAAACATTTCACCTCTGTGTTTCCACCTGCCCAGACATTTCCCTTAGAATCTGCCATCAAATAGTTGATATCATCCTTGTGCTCAACAGGAACCACCTTCATAGTTTGCGGATTGATACGGTCCAAGCTACTGAAACTGGAAGCCCAGACCATACCTTGTGCATCTATCACCATCTGTCCTACATGTAAACCAGAGAGTGCATTCTTACCTTGGTCGGAGAAATGATAATCAGCCACGATAGTAATAGAACCTGAAGCCTGAGCCATCAAAGACAGAAGTCTCTGCTTGCTGATGACAAAGATGCCTCCCATATAGGAAGCCATCCACATTCTGCCCTGCTTATCTTCCAGTACATCGTATGCCCAGGCTGTAGAATATTTGCCAGTCTTGTCGCAGACGATAAAGTTATGCATCTGTTTGGTTTGGCGATTGTAGTAGTTGACTCCATGATCCGTACATACCCATACGTCCCCCTTGCGATCTTCATAGATTTTGCGAACACGATTATGACTCAGGGGATAAGACGAACTGTTCTGCTTATACCAGGCAACATTGCCATCCGATGCATTTCGACTGGCATTCATTCCAAAACGAATCAAGCCATTGGTTCCTCCCAACCACCATTCTCCATCTCTGGTCTGACAAATTTCATGCAGACAGTTACCTTCCCCCGAAAGAGTTATCTTATCAAGCGAGGTATATTGGAAATAAGTATGCGTGGAAAGACGGGATAGACCATTATCCGTTCCTATCCACACATTCTGCCACTTATCCACAAAACAAGACCAGACGATATTATTAGGAATGGAAAAAGCATCACGGGAGTCGTGCTCGAAATGCAGAATGGAATTGTCCAAAGACAGGCGATAGAGTCCATTATCTGTTCCAATATACAGATTGCCATTGGATTCTTCTGCCAAACACTTGACGGAATTACCATTCAACTGAGAAATCCTGGTAAAATTCTTCAGTTGTAAGTCTGCACAATACAGGGCACCTTCTGTACCTATCCAGTAGCAACGGCGCTTGGCATCGTAAGCCAAGGCATTGACAAGAGGTTGCTGACTGTCGGGAAGCAGGATACGTTGCTTGTTCAATTTCGCCCAAGAATTCTTTCCGTTTAAAGCCTGCTTTTTTACTGAATACAAACCCGATAGAGTTCCCACGAGCAATCCCTTAGGTGTATCCAGCAAAGCATATACTTCGCTGCCAAAAACTATCTGTCTGTATTTCAGGAGAATCGCTCTCTGTTCCAAAGTGCTTTTTCTTCCACTATCCTTTGTTGCATCAGCAGACAGCTGTACATAAGAATTAGATTGCAGATTGAAGCACATCATACCCTTGTCTGTAGCGAGAAATAACTGCTCTCTATCTACAGCCATTGCATAAACGCGGGTATTAGAAAAAGTATGCTCTGTATATTGCTTATAACTATGATAACCATCATAGCAGTAAAGTCCATTCTCTGTACCAAGCCACATCATGCCCTGACCGTCTTGCTGGATAGAACAAACCGTCTGTGCCCCATCTAAAGACACATTAACAAAACGCTGTGCTATGATTTTCACACTCGAAAAGAGTAAGGCAAAAAATATCAGAATATATATCTTCAGGATTTGTCTTTTTATATGCATAATTTACCTATTATATTAACGGCTACAAAATTAAGCATTTATCCTGAGTTATGCAAATTTCGAGGTGTTTTTCGCAAAAAGACCTATATCCGTAAAGAGAAAAATGTAGTTTATATAAAAAAACGGACCATCGCTTTTTACACTTCTCATTACATCAGGTCATAGATATATAACAAGTGAATTTACTTTTATGCATAGTATATATCAATAAGAATTCATCTTTAAAAAGGGAACCTGCTGTGAAGCCAGTTCCCTTTAATTTTTCAGATGGCTTTCAAAACCACCGTCTTTTCTATATTTCTCTGGGTATTTTTCACCTTGAGCGTGATATCCCCCTTCTGTTTTTTACTTTGTACAACAACTACCAGTTTACCACTGAAAAGTTTCATCTGTGGCTGTGTAAAAGGCTCAAGCGAAGTAGCATCGCCATTACATGCAGCCTTGAAAGTACCAGCCCCTGTTACCTCGAAAGTCAGTTCGTCATCGGCGAGCGGACACTCATTGCCATCCTTATCCAAGAGACTCACGGTGACAAATGCAAGATCGGTGCCATCGGCATTCAGCAGCACGTTATGCTCATCGGTGCAGCCTTCTACCATGCAGGCGATAGGCTCATGGGCTGGAGTCTCCACGCTGAACTTCATCTGCGCTGGTTCTCCGGCTGTACGCTTCACGTCCTCACCTACCTTTTCACCATACTGATTGTAGGTAACCACGCGAATCTCACCTGGTTCGTACTTCACATTATTCCAGCGGAGGCGATAGCGGTCCAATCGATTTGACTTGTCCTTGCGCACTCTGCCCTGGCTCTTGCCATTCACGAAAAGTTCACCTTCCACACCATCTGTATAGCAATAAACCGGAGTTACCTGTCCCTCACGACCTGCCCAATTCCAATGAGGAAGAAGATGGGTGGTATGCTGAGTTTCATTCCAGCGGGAACGATACATGTAATATCTATCCTTTGGAAGACCAGCGAGGTCACAGATGCCAAAGTAGCTGCTGCGGCTTGGCCAGTAGGTATCGTAAGGAGTAGGCTCGCCCAGATAGTCGTAACCCGTCCAGACAAATTCACCGATCACCCAACTGTAATCATCCTGCATCTTCCAATCATCATCTGGAAGATTACTCCAAGAACAATACTCTGTATCATAGCTGGAGCACTGACCATCCGGGTATGGGTTGTTGTCGCTGGCACGCACTTCAACCGGGAACTTATACACGCCACGAGAGCTGACTGTAGATGCAGTCTCGGAACCCAAAAGGAATCCCTGAGGCAACTGCCCTATATTCTTATAATATTTATGTACGCGATAGTTGAAACCGGGAACATCCATCACCTGTGCAAAGCCTGATTTTAAAGCAGCCTCAGCCTTATCCATACCCTGAGTGACAGGACGAGATGGATCATACTGATGGCAGAGGTCCTGCAGATGCTTGGCTATCTCCATACCTTCCTTGCTCCACTGCTCAGGAATCTCGTTGCCGATGCTCCACATGATGATGCTTGGATGATTACGATGATGCTTCACCAAGTTGGTGATGTCCTTATCGCTCCATTCCTTGAAGAACTTGGCATAACCATTCTTACATTTAGGATAAATCCACATATCGAAGCTCTCAGCCATTACCATCATGCCGAGGGAATCACAGATTTCCATCTGCATAGTAGAAGGCATGTTGTGGGCTGTACGGATGGCGTCGCAACCCATCTCCTTCATCGTCTTGATCTGGCGGATGAGTGCCGCCTTATTCTCTGCTGCTCCCAACGGACCGAGATCGTGGTGCAGGCAGACACCCTTGATCTTGCGGGTAATGCCATTGAGCTGGAAACCATTATCCTTGGATACCGAGATGGTACGGATACCGGTCTTCAAGATCTGGACATCAGCCACCTTCTTTCCCTCATATCGGGTCAACTTCACCTGATAGAGGTAAGGAGTCTCCGGTGACCAAAGCTGAGGACTTGCCACCTTCAAGGTAGTCTTGATTTCTGGAGTAGCACCCTGGATGGTTTGCTCAGCTACCTTAGTACCTTTCTCATCAAGCAAGACGATGACTGTCTTGCCAGACTTACCTATCTTTCCTTCCAAAAGAGCATTTACCTCTACTTCAGCTTCCTGTCTGTTGGCTTTCAAAGTACGCACGAAAGTATCCCAGGTAGAGAAGTTTTCATTGCCATACAGTTCAACAGATACCGGACGGTAAAGACCGCCACCCGGATACCATCGGCTACTCTCCTCTACATTATTAAGATGTACCTCTATCAGATTATTCTTGCCAAACTGGATAAAAGAAGTGATGTCGATACGGAAAGCATTGTAACCATATGCCCACTTGCCAGCTTCCTTTCCATTTACTGTAACTACAGGCTGGCTCATGGCACCATCGAAAACCAAGACGGCACGCTTGTAACCCTTTGGAGCCGTCCAGTTCATCTTATACATCCCCTCACCTATCCAAGGCAGCGCACCCGAGCGGCCTGACTTCTCAGACTTCTCTTTCTCACCATTCTGCTCAATAGCCACCATCTGCAGGTCCCATTTCTTATCGAAAGGACCCGAGATAGCCCAGTCGTGAGGCACGGCTACCTGAGACCACACTTTGCCATCGCGGGAGAAATCCCACGATGGTAAATTGATAACCTTTCTGCTCTGCGCCTGGCACATGGTAGAGAACGCCAGGGCGAGAGACATGAAAATAATGCTTTTCTTGATCATATCTTTTATTTAATATTCTTATTTATATGCATCGAATACAGCAGTTGGTTTACCAGAGTTATCAAAAGCTCCCTTGGTATAAGCCCCCCAACCCAAAGTACTATAGTTGGCAGGCTTCCAGTTGTTGTAAACCTCAGGTTCCCAATAGAAGATACCTTCGCAGGTAGGAATAGCCTTGCAGCCATCCACCATCTTCTCCATCATTGGCGCAGCCTGATCAGAACCCCACCACATACCAATCTCTGAAACGATGACATTGCAATTGTACATCTCTGATAAAGTCTTGATATTATTCAGGCAACTGGTGGTTAATTCCTGCCAATTGTTATCTTCTGGATAAAGTGACATACCGATGACATCCCATTTTCCACCCTTCTTCTTCAATTCGCCAAAGAGCCAGGTATAACGGCCGAGATTATTACCCTCATCCACGTGCACAATGACTTTAGCCTGTGGATAAATTTCCTTCACGGCATCATAGCCAGCATTGACATAAGCAGCAAAGTTGGCAGCATTCTTTGACGCTTTACCAGTTACAACCTCATCGCTGCTGAAGAGCATTCCATCACGGGTTTCATTACCCACCTGTACCCATTCTACGTTGGTGACACCTCTCTCTTTCAAGGCAGATAATACATCCTTGGTATGATTAGCTACCGCCTGTTTCATCTGCTCGAAAGTATAACCCTGCCAAGCAGCAGGTACTTTCTGGTTTCCCGGATCTGCCCAAGTATCAGAATAATGGAAATCAATCATCAAGCGATAGCCGAGCGCCTGTGCACGACTTGCCTTGGCGATGACATCATCCTTACCGCACCAACCACCTTCCGGATTTACCCACACGCGAAGGCGGATTGCATTTGTACCAAGGTCGCGAAGAAGCCGCATGCACTCCTCTGCCTTGCCATTCTGATTATAGAATTTCACACCGTCCTGCTCCATTTCTGTGAGCCAACTGACATCGGCTCCCTTAGCGAAACCGCTCATATCGTATGTTTTCTCCTTTTCAGGAACTGGAGAATCGTCGCTGCTGCAACTTGTTCCTGTGATAGAGAACAAGAGCGCTGTAGCCAGCAACATGGCTTTTCCAAATAATTTCTTCATTTTTTATGCAAAAATAATCAAATAATTGATTGGTTTAAACCGATGACAACAACATCCGTAAGAATCTGCTTATCGGATAATACCCGATGAAGAACAATGCCACGAGAAAAAATATTTCTCTTAGATTTACTCAAGATTACATTCATTGTTAGTTTAATCTTTTAGGTTTATTGTTTTATTGAATTGTTTCGCTTGCAAAAGTACTAAATCGCATAAAAACAACAAGACATATATCAGACATAGATAAATAAAAAACGGACAAAAGCCTGTTTTTATCGAGCTTTTGTCCGTTTTGTAGTTAATCTGGCAAGAAACTTTTATCCGTTTCTATCCATATCTCTATGAAAAAAATCACTTATTAGAAACAACTTTCTCGTTAGAAAATAACTTTCTTTACGCTTGCAATACCATCAAAGTTGATCTTCTTTACAATATTGATTCCTTTTTGAGGTGCAGAAAGATGGGAACCCGCCAAATCATAATATTCTATACGAGAGGTTCCTGCTTCTGATGTTTTTTCTGCAAATAAGATGCCAGTAGTAGCACCAGACATGGTATTTCCGTTAGCATCAAAAGTTTTGGCTGTATCGTAGTTTTTGATAGCATGATCGAACTCTGCTACATCTGTTGTTGGAATCTCATTGGTATAAGCCTTCCAGATTTCCACTTTACCTGCACCAGAATATTTCTCACAGATGGCAGGAACATCTACTGTCTTGTCGAGATAATGCTGGGTGTAAGAGGCTACGGTCTGAGTAGGAACCCAATTGGTTTTGGTCACACCAAAACTTTTACTTATCTTAGCGCCATCAATATTGGTGTAACCCTCCATCAAGTTGTTACAACCCTTATAGATGCAGTCATAACCTTCAGCTTTAGAAATATTCAAGCTACCGCCTCTGTCTGAACGGATAGGCGACTTTGTATTCTCGAAATAGCATCCCTCTTCGTATGCCACAGCTCCCGTACGAATATCCCAACCATCCTCACAACCACGCATATAGTTATTATAATAATGTACATGACCACCACGTTGGAGAGGAAGACGAGAACCTTGGATATTATCAAAGAAATTGTGGTGGAAAGAGATGGTACGACAGTTTTCGTAGACATCAGTATCACCCTTACCCCACAAGCAGCTCTTGTCATGGTCGTGGAAATAGTTATAGCTGAAAGTCATCCACTGCACATTATTCTTACAGTCGAGCAAACCATCATAGCGGTCTTTGTTGGCAGCATCACCATTGAAGAACTCACAGTGGTCAACCCAGATATGTCCACCCCAGTTGGTCTTGGCACTTACCTTATCAGCCTGGATTCCGATGCAGTCAGGGTCGCCCACTTCTACTTGTGCACCATTACGCCAAGCCACAATCTTATTCTCACCGGTTCTGAGCACAGGTACACCCTTCATAGTGAAACGACAGTTACGGATAATGATATTATCAACCGACTGCATCACGAAGGTGATATGAGAAAAGAGAGGAGCCAAGCCTGTTGCAGGGTCCACCACACCAATCAAAGTCTTGTTAGGAGCAACCATAATGCGCTCGCCATAGACAGACTCCACGCCAGACTTACCACTCTGGTCATCAAGCAAACGACCAGTACTCAGATCATCCACATAGCACTTGATGCCTGTAGTAATATCATGATCTACGATAACAATATATGGGTCAGTTGCCTGGAGATAGGCCTGCAGTTGAGAGAAGTTATCAGCCTTCACCACCTTGCCACCAGCGCCACCAGTAGTACCACCTGCACGATACCAGTTAGAACCAGGAACACCTTCGTAGGCAGCAAAGCCATCCATTGAGAAGTCACGACCATCCTGAATCTGTGCATTTGCCATCATTGAGAAGCCACAAAATAAAGCAGCAGCCAAGATGGTTTTACGGCAAGTTACCTTGAATGGTACTGAAAGAATAGGGTTTATATGTTTCATTGCAAAGTTTTGTTTGTTGTTTTGAGGAAAAAGGGCTGTCCTCATCAAGAAAAGACAGCCCTTAGTTGATTTCATTTCATATATTTTTCCCTCATTGGGGAAAACATGTGTTTATTATTCTGTTACAGGTACAAGTTTGATGAGAGCGATTGTAGTTGCATCACCCTTTGTAATCTTATGAGCACCTGCCTCAAGCACAACTGTTGTAGGAGCTCCTTCCTGCTTTACGCCATCTACCTTTACATTAGTGTTTGCACCAGAAAGACCATAATATACATACAGAGTCATCTTCTGAGATGTGGTGAAAGAAACTTCTGTTTTACTTTCCATCTTAAGACTTGCTGTATAAGTTGTACCTTCAATAACTGTGTCTTCCTTTTTAACATTCTTAGCTTCACCTGTCAAAACAAATGCACTATTAGAAGGAACAGCCTCTTTTCCGTTCACAGTAAAGCTGCATGTTACAGTACCCTCAATAGGAGTTACTGTGCTGCCACCTTCTGAACCACCAGTAGAGCCGCCAGTGCTACCACCTTCGCCAGAACCACCTGTCTCGCCACCTTCTGTAGAACCACCTTCGCCAGAAGCATTGCTCTCACCGAACACCTTAACAACACCAGAAGTATAAGCGTCAAGAATGCTTGCCAAAGCAGGCCATGGCTGCTGATGACCATTTGTTACGACTGTCTCATCAGGAATAACGAAATCAATATCGCCATGATTCAAACGACCTGCACCATAGAATCCTTCTACAATAGCAGGAACATCTGCAGCCTTATCAGCAGCGTATGCATACATGAGGCTTGAGTTGGTATCAAAGTTGTCGTAAGAAGTACCACCTACCAAAGTCTTTACACTTGTAGGAACCTGCTCACTTGGATCAGAAACCTCGTAGGCATCGAAGCTTGTATTGTTTTCTGCGTATGTGATATAGCTGAAGTTATCAGGCTTGTTGGCAAATACATTGCCGTATGCCTTAATCAAACCACCATCCTCACCAGAGAAAGTACCATCACCCTTGGCATCAGTACCCTGCAGAGAGCTCATGATAGGACGCTTGGTTGCATCAAAGTAGTTAGACTCCATGAACACACTTGAACCACTGGTTGCACCAATACCATAAACATCATTGTGCTGATAGTAGTTGTTGTACATGTGAACACTCATAGTACGAATACGAGCCATACGAGAGTCTGAATGGTCGAACCAGTTGTGGTGATAAGTGATATAGTTAGGGCCACTTTCACTCGTCATACCACACATAGAAGCCTTACCATTATCCCAGAAGCGGTTGTATGCTACAGTTATATACTGGGAGTCACCCTTGATATCTACAGTACCATCACCCTTGGCCTGGTCAGCAGCGCCACCCTTCTTGCCATAGAAGAGATCCATGTTGTGAATCCATACATGAGAGTTATCAGTATCAAGAGACATAGCATCATCCAGGCAACGCATGATAGCAAAGTTACGGAACTCTACACTCTTGGTATTACGAAGCAAGAAACCAAATCCATATACAGTAGCATCATCACCGACTCCTTCGAAAGTCATGTTCATTACAGAGTGAGCACCCTTACCTTTAATCTGCAAACCTTCTGCAGAACTTGAAATTCCGTCCAAGTCAGAAAGGCTTACCTTACCGATGATTCGGAAGACGATAGGAGTTGTATCCTCACCCTTTTGATAAGCATCAATAATAGCCTGAAGACCCGTAATCGTCTCTGGCTTGCCTGTATCAACTGTTGTAGAAACAGTCTTGGCCGTCTTGGCTGTAATATACAGAACCTTAGCACCAGCCTTCAAAGTACCATCATTATTATAAGCACCTACACCATCATACTTGAAATGAGCAAAGCCCTCACGATTGTAGCTCTTTACTACCAAGTTAGAAGCAGTATTGGCACCAGCAATCTCTGTACCTTCAGCATTGACAGGAACAACCTTTACAGAATAAGTACCAGCCTTCAAACCGAGAACATCAGCACGATAGTAAGATTTATACTGACGAATCAGCTGAGCATCAATCTTCTTGTCATCTACATATACATTATAAGAAGAAGCGCCCTCGAATGGAGCCCACTTCAAGTAGGCAGACTCCTGCCAGCCCTTTGCCTCAGTAATCTGAATCACACCTGCAGGATTTTCAACATCACCACTTTCGCCCTGATCGGCCTTCTTAGCAAAACTGATGGCTTGAACAGAAGCATCATACTCATCATTCTCTGCACCAGACTTAGGAGTAATAATAGTCTTGTCACCTTCGAACTTAACACTTGTCAAGTCGGCAGTATTATAATACTTCACATCACCAGCATTGGTGGTAACATACATCTGATTGACCTTGCTGTTACGAGCAACGGCATTGGTAATTTTGTCGGTAGAACCAGGAGTAACGGTAGATCCGCCACCTACAGTCTCAACCTTGATGCTATAAATGTTCATACCACCACCATTGGTTTTCAACACGACATCACCATCAGCAGTTACAGTTCCAACGTTGGTAACCTGATCTTTTGTAGGAGTACCAAAAGAACCAGAAACCGAAGTCAAGTTAGCAGCATCTAAACAACGAGCAGTAGAAGTACTACCAGTCTTGCAGCTAACTGTTACTTTCTGACCAGCCTTCAGACTTGGAATAATCAAAGAAACACCATTTCCGTTCAATTCCAAGCGAGAAGAGCCATAATTCAAGCGGACTTTTGCTTTTCCTTCGGATTTATCTGCAGGAGCACCAGCAGTAAACTTCAAGCCCTTAGTATAAGCCAATTCTGAGCCATTTGCAACAAGAGCCGCTTTCTCCAAAGCTAAGGTATAGCCGTAGCGATCAGTTCCCAATACCCAATTGGCATCAGCTGCACATAAAGCCTTATCAGCCTCGCTCATTGCACCAAATGTCCATGTCTGAGCCATGGCTGCACTCAAGCTCATCAAGAGGAGTGCCAAAGTAAATACCATTTTCTTCATTTTACGTTCCTCCTTTTTTACTTGATAATTACTTTCTTACCATTCACGATGTAAATACCCTTAGACAATCCCTCAAGAGAATTACCTACGAGTTGACCATTGAGGTTAAAAACCTTACCCTGCAATGACTTCTTGACCTCTTCTATCTTGTTGATTCCTGTAGTAGAATCATAAGAAAAAGAAAGAGACACAAGCGACATATCCTTCGTTTCAGAAGAATTGTCCGCATAATTGAGTGTTACGTTATCACCATCGAAGGTGATCTCGGTGACGGTTTTGTCTGAGACATTACCATCAATTTTAACGGTTTGCTTGTTGTTCGCAAAAACAACGGAAGCAAACATACCCGCTAAAAGCAGTAAATAAGTTTTTTTCATTTTAAACTAAAATGTTTAGTAGATATATATTATTTTGGTTTTTATGATTTACTTTTACGCTGCAAAGGTAGCCAAAATTCTGATACAGCAAACGTTTTCGTTTCACTTTTTACACGCAAACGTTTTCATAAGTGTCAATGTGCCATTAAAACGAAATCTATAAAAACATTAGGGAAATTAAAAAAGCCGAATCTTGTTACGAAGATTCGGCTTCTAATAAGAAGTGGTACCACCAGGAATCGAACCGGGGACACAAGGATTTTCAGTCCTTTGCTCTACCAACTGAGCTATGGCACCAACTAATATGAACAAACAAGAATTCTCATTTGCGGGTGCAAAGGTAGTACTTTTATTTGATTCCACCAAATTTTTCCGCACTTTTCTTTCAAAAAAGTTTAAAATTTGCCTTTTTATTTTGATATATATCAGATTTTATGTACTTTTGCAGCCAATAAAAGCGGGATTTAGCGCAGTTGGTAGCGCACGTCGTTCGGGACGATGAGGTCGCTGGTT
>ERZ1034781.911-NODE-911-length-13695-cov-18.170455_pt1 | contig 13695 bp, 13 predicted proteins | sample MGYA00520700_ERZ1034781 | MGnify/ENA primary metagenome ERZ1034781 (study PRJEB33766, sample SAMN09781709) | gut metagenome | biome: gut microbiome | host: Homo sapiens | place: Madagascar | study: EMG produced TPA metagenomics assembly of the PRJNA485056 data...
TTGTGTTTTTACCTGTCTATTGTTATTAATGTGAGCTGCATCAAATTAAATGTGAAGTTATATAACCTTACGTTATAAATTCTTTTTTGTACTATCAAAACTCATAAATTTTTTTGCGAACTAATTCATCTTTTTGGTTCTAAATGCTAGTTTTATTTTTGTTGATGTCTTAGATTGGCTAATCATAATAAAAACATAATCAATTTTCTCAATATGTCTTAGGTGAATTATGAATTTCAAAAAAGTATCAGCATTTTTGCTGTCTGGACTTGCTTTAGGTGCTATCGTCGCTTACACCACAACTAAGTCAACTAACTCTGGCTATGAAGGTGATGACTTACCTTTTACTTGGCAAAACACTAATCTGTACTTTGTGATTACTGATCGTTTCTCTAATGGCGATAAGAGCAACGACAACAGCTATGGTAGACCTTATAAGGATTCAGCTGGCTACAACGCTGGTACTTTCCATGGTGGAGATTTTAAAGGCCTTACACAGAAATTAGACTACATTCGCTCATTGGGTGTAAATGCAATTTGGGTAAGCTCTCCTGTTGAACAGTCTCACGGTTGGGTCGGTGGCGGTCCTATGGGTATGTATCAATACTATGCTTATCATGGTTACTATGCCTTAGACTTCACCTCTATTGACGCTAATATGGGCACAGTTGAAGATTTTAGAACTTTTGTAAATGAAGCTCATAAAAGAGGTATCAGAGTTTTAATTGATGTGGTTATGAATCACACTGGTTATGCAACTTTAAAAGATATGTGTGATTTCAACTTTGGTAGAACCTCTCATGGCGAAGATCCTTGCAAAGAGTGGATCCCAAATAAAGATTTTGGTCAGACATTCCACGACAAGCCAATTGACGCAAGATATGACTCTTCATGGAATAGATGGTGGGGTAAAGACTGGATCTTATTTGACGGTTATGGTGAGAGCTGCGGTGCTGAGGATGGTTTAGACAAATGCTTAGCTTATCTTCCTGATTTAAAGAACACTGATCCTAACGCAAAACCTGTTAACATTCCTGAGTTCTTAAAGGACAAGTGGAAGAGTCCAGATAAAGATCATGATATTCCAGCTGCTTTAAAATACAGACAGGGTTCAATGAGTGTAGCTCAGTTTGAGGCTCACTGGTTAGCATCATGGGTCGAAGAGTTTGGTATTGATGGTTTCAGATGCGATACCGTAAAGTATGTTTCTAAAGACTCATGGAAACTTCTAAAAGAATACTCTACAGAAGCTCTAGAGCACTGGAGAGACAAGAACAAGGGTAAAGATCCTGCTGCTTCTTGGACAGATCCTTTCTATATGACAGGTGAGGTCTGGGCATTCACAAATGATCCTAATGACAAGTCAGAGTATGCTAAAAAGGGTGGATTTGACTCACTTATAGATTTTTACTTTAACCCTGATGGTGTGAACCTCAATACCTGTATCACTCCAGATCAGAGCGATTGGGTAACGTATGGCAACCTGTATGGCAGATTAGAAGGAAAACCTGCTTTAATGAACATGACCTATATTTCTTCACACGATACTTCATTATGTCGTAAGAAGGATATGGCTAAAGTTGGTGTTAATTTCTTAATGTTGCCAGGATCTGTACAAATCTATTACGGCGATGAGACCAACCGTCAGAACGATATGGGTGGCGGTATCGATCTTGAACAGGGTATTCGTTCAGATATGAACTTTCCTAAAGATATTGATAGTGCTTCAAAGTGGGCACAGAATGTAAGCTCATTTAGTAAGGATGTTTCTGCTGATCCTGTATTAGCAACCTGGCAGCGAGCAGGTCAGTTCAGACTGAGAAATCCTGCTGTAGGTGCGGGTGAGCAGGAGAAATTATCTGATAACACATTCTGCCGTCGCTTTAAAGATCCATCAAAGAACATCGATAACGCAGTAGTTCTACATGTAGGCGATACTAAGAAGATTGAGGTTGGTAAATGCTTTGCTGATGGCAAGAAAGTTCAAGATGGCATGACCGGCATTGAATATACTGTCAACAACGGTCATGTAGAAGGTGATTTTAAGAAATGGGCTTTATTGGAAATTGCAAGACACTAAATACATTTGATAGGTTTTGGTAATCCAGCATATTTTGCAGCTGATTTTGCAGCCCCGTCAGGGAACAGTTTAGCTAAGGTTATGGATGAACTTAATTTTTCATAACCTTTGGATTTAAGAAGTCTAATTAGGCCACGAATAGGGGGAGTAGTTGCAAATTCTTTGTAATACTCCCTTACTTCATTAATAATCAGAATATGCTCTTCTGTTAAAGTAAGCCCATCTCTTTTGGCCATGAAATGCATTAAATCCAAAGACCAGTCAGCTTCGTTTTTCAGGTAACCGTCTTCGTCAGTTAAAATTTGTCTTCCATTGTATTCGATTGTCATATATAATAGCTCCATTCTCTGCGGATGGATGGCAGAGCGGTTGAATGCAACGGTCTTGAAAACCGTCGAGGGTTTACGCCCTCCGTGAGTTCGAATCTCACTCCATCCGCCATTTCTGCCTTTTTAAGGTAGGAACGAAGATTTGAATCTTAGAGATTTCTTTACCTTGTGTTGTTGACCTGATGTGGGTGGTGCCACTTCAGATATACACTTTAAGCTCGTAATCAGTCAGCAGGTTACCTGCATGTTTTTGATTATATCAAATCCTTATTTCCTTTTCTATTCTTTATCTAATCTAACGATCATTATCGATCACAAATCTTTTTTCACCTTTCGATCACTATTGATCATTAAACTATATTCTTGACTATTTAAAAAAAATATTAAAAATCTTAAATTGTTGTTTAATTTATTTACGGAGAATAAAAAATGAAAGTTTATCGCTCTCCCATATCTGAGAGAGACTTCCTAAAACTCATCTCAAACATAAAATTCGGTTCAGCTAAAGAGAAGATCTTTTCTTTAGGTGGAAATCTTACCATTAGAACCTATACATCTGGTTCTATTGTTTTCTTTTACCGATCATCTCAATTCAAAAAGCTTTTACGAATAGGTAGGTATAAAGAAGAGTTCTCTTTTAATGAAGCTCTTTCTAAATGTAAAGAAATTGATAACGATAAATCGGCTTATGTGGATTTTTTAATTTCTAAAACTCCTGCTGATCCTCAAGTGTTAAATCCAGTTCAAAATACATGTTCTGATATACCATATTTTAAAGATATAGCCAGTTCTTGGCTTGACTCAAAAAAATCTTTAGTTCGATACTCAAATTACCGAAAATGCGTTGAATATCTTTCTTTTCTTAATTCATACAGACTTTCTGATATCAGAAATATTTTTGTGAAGCAGAAACTGTTGTCTTTAAATCTTGGGGTTTACAAACTTAGAGAAACAATTTCAGTTTTATGTCGAATCATGGATCTTGCTGTGCAGGATGAATATATCAATCACCATAATCTAAGGTTGCTTGCCAATTCTGACTGTCTTCCTAAACAGAAGATTAAATCTGACGGTTATAAATATGTTGAGTTTTCTGAGCTTAAAGATATTTTTCCTTATTTAAAAGGCTTACCTCAGAATCTTAAGTTCTATTTTATGATGCTCATTATGACATGTTTAAGACCAGGCGAATGTCGTCAGCTTAAGTTTGATTATTTTGATCTTGATAAAAATATACTTAACATTCCTGGTCATATTATGAAAGTTAAAACCCAGAGAGACTTTCGAATTCCTTTATCGTCTCAGGCTGTGGCTCTTTTTAAAAATATCAGAAAATTCTATGAAGCTAATCATGGTGCTGTAAGTGAATGTGATTATATGTTTCATGCAAAAACTACAACTCTAAAACCTTTACATGAGAGAGAAATTGCTACTTCCATTAAGATTTGTACTAATGGAAAAGTTCATCCTCATGGATTTAGAAAAACTGCTCGCAGTTTCTTTGCTGATCATGGAGTTCATGTTGAAGTAGCTGCGCTATGTCTGGCACATCAGCTTAATACAGGTGCCGATGCTGTCTATCAGAAATCTGATCTTCTGGCACAGCGCAGAATTGCTCTTGAAGAGTATAATCAGGCTATTTTTGATGTTCTGCCTGATGATTTAAAAGCCTTGTTTAATTAGTTTTTAATATTTCTTTAAGGCTTTCTTTTCTGAACAGAGTATCAATTTCAAATTGAGCACATAAGTCCCAGGGCGTATAAGATGTCTTGTGTGCTCTTTCTTTATTGATCAACAGTGTTCCAGAAACTGGTTCCTCCTCATCAGCCTTATAGTCTGATGCATAAAAATCTATACAACCATCTTTATAGTATGAGCAGAAATGCAAATAAGCTATTTCTTCTCCGTCTGAATTTCTTTTTTTCAGCTCTTCCATATTTTTTTCGATTTCTAATATTTCCTGATGTGAAAGAGTCCTTAAAAGTTCATTGCTCTTTTCAGAGGTTAGAAAATCTAAAAGAATGTCATTAGCTTTTTCTTTTTTTAGAAAAAAGCCTTTGATAATGTCATCAGCTAAATTAAACAGTTCAAGCAGTATTGAATACTGTCTGTTTTCATACAGTTCAACTACTGCTTCGCAGACACTGTCATTGTCCTGACATTTATGAATTCTGATACCTAAGGAGTAACCCATTTTGAACATTACAAGATCTTCTAAGATCAGAAGATATTGAGGTATTAGCTGCTGCTCCATTTTCTTTATATCTGTTAAATCATAATTATGTACAAGCCATTTACTGATAGCTGGTATTGCCTTGTGCACAGCTACTGACTGTTCACCTGTAGGAGTTGTATTTATATAAAGCTGATTGTTTAATGGTGAATATGATGAATTGTTACTCTCAATATATGGAATTCTGTACTGATCAAGAAATTCTAAAATTCCCAGATCATTACTTTTTCTTCTGTATACTGAATAATCATCTTCGCACTGTGTAACTGAAAATACAGGAATTGCATAGGCAGTCTGCTTTATTATAGAATCTTTCCATAATAAGACATTTACAACTTCAGCTTCTTCAGTTAGGCTGTAGCCCTTTTCTTGATACTCCTGCAATGTTCCCCATCTTGGATCCAGTAATGTTTTCTCATTAAGTCCAAGGATTAAAAAATTTAGTCCCTGAAATACTTTGTCAGTACTGTAATCAACAGGCATGGAGTAATGCCAGAATACTTTTCTGTTTAATGCATCATTGTATAATTCTTCAAGTAAAACTCTCAGTCCAGCCATTTTATGCAATTCCTTTTGTTTAATTATTGTTTAATTTAATTAAACTTGTTTCCTATTTCGCCGTTTTTGTCTCCAAACAGAGCTTCACATTTTTCACATTTATAAAATGGTTTACCTGATTTCTTACTGATAAGCTTTACAACTGAATGCTTAGCTCCACATGCAGGGCAATCCTTATAGTTCGTTGTATCTTTTGGTTTTACAATGATCTCTTCACCAACGTTTAGGTTATTATCCTTAAATCTGGCTTTACATTCCTTATTGGAACAACACCAGGTATAAACGCCTTTTTTAAATTTTGACTCAAAACGTCTTAATGCTCCTGTCATACACTTAGGGCAGGTTTTTCTCTCTACAGGTTTTCCCTGTAAATCGTCTAAAAAGATGCCACAGTCGTGATTTGAACAGTGCCAGTAGTATGTACCTTTTGAGTATTTACTCTCGTTTCTGTAGAGTTTTGCGCCACATTTAGGGCATTTATAGCCATCATCATTACCATTGTTAATGGTAGTTGTATCTTTATCAATTTCAGACATGGTTTGTCTTAGCTCCTTCTCTTTAGTTACTACAAATTCGGAAAGTGACAATTTGCTTTCCTGTATCAATCTTAATTTTTCTTCTTCATGAGCGGTTAAAACAGCACTCTGCAATTTTTGAGGAATTACTTTTAAGGCGTTTCGACCTTCTTCAGTTGAAATGATCTTGCCTTTGGTCTTTCCAGATTTGGATACTTCTATAAAATTGTGTGCTTTTAAACGTTCGATAATTTCAGCTCTGGTAGCTTCTGTTCCTAAGCCGTCAGTTTCCTTTAACAGTTTCTTTTCAGCTGCATTATCAATGTATTTGGCAATATTGCGCATTGCCTGAATAAGTGTGCCTTCTGTGAAGTATTTAGGTGGAGTAGTCTTTCCTGAAATGATATTCTGATCTGTTAAGGTTACAACATTATTTAATGTTATATTTGGCAATTCTTTAATGGTTTCATCTTCTTTTTCATTCTGACTGTCAAAGGCTTTAAATCCAGCCTGTACTGCTGATTTAAGTGTAGTCTTAAAAAGATAGCTGTTAACCCTGGTTTCTACTGTAAGTTCGTTATACATGTATGGTGGCATGAAACAGCAGATATATCTTTTTACAATTAAAAAGTACACCTTCTTACAGTCATCACTTAAAGCACTGATTTTCGCTTGTGTAACTGGTGATGGTGTAGGTGCTAATCCAGTATGAGCTGCTTCATTAACCTTTTCGTCATTAAATACACGGTTTCCTTCAATATTTGTAGCCATGGCTACGTATTTTGTATATTCTGACAGTCCATCTTTAAGATAGTTAAGAATAACGCTCACATCTTTAATTTGAGCCTTAGGGAGGTATTCACATGATGAACGTGGGTAGGTAGTCAGCTTGTGTGTTTCGTAAAGCTCCTGCGCAATATCTAGGGTCTTTTTGGCACTCATGCCATAAAGTCTTGAACAGTCAACCTGTAAATCTGCAAGAGTATAGAGCAGTTTTGGCTGAGTTTTCTTTAATTCTTTATTAGCTCTGGTTACTGTACCAGTCTTACCAGTGATTTCAGTGCAGATTGCGTTTAATTTATTTCTATCTGTAAGCTGTCCTTCTGGATCAAGCAGATCTTCAGGAATTTGCAGTTTCCCTTTATAACTATAATTTGAATTCTTAAAGGTACATTCTAGATTAAAGAAATCTTTAGGCTTAAAATTGGCGATTGCCTGATCTCTATCTACAACTATTCTTAAAACTGGTGTCTGTACTCTGCCCACTGAGATCAGACTGTGATTCTTAATTGTCAGCTGACGACTGAAATTCATACCGACCAGCCAGTCGGCAATTCCTCGTGCTTCAGCTGCTATTCCCCAGCTGTAGTATTTACGGTTATCTACAATGCTGTTTAAGGCTCTTTTAACTGATACAGAGTCCATGGCGGACTGCCAGTATCTTGTAACCTTTCCTTTGTATCCTACGTATTCTAAAACTTCATCTACTAAAAGCTGACCTTCTCTATCAGGATCTCCTGCATTTACAACTTCTGAGGCAGTAGCTACTAGTGACTTAATTATTTTCACCTGTTTACTTTTACCTGAAGAGATATGCTTTTTGAATTTCTCAGGAATTATTGGTAAATCTTCTCTTCGCCATATTTTTCTTTTAGTCTTGGGATTTACAGGTACTGAATCAGGTAAATAATAGTCAGGCTCTGCTCTTTCTAAGAGGTGACCAAAACAGTTTGTTACGATTGATCCGTCTTTGCATTCAATGTAACCGTCTTTCTGCTGTTTTACTCCAATTGCAGAGGCAATAGCTCTTGCCACTGAAGGTTTTTCTGCAACAAATACTCTCATGTAATTTTCTCCTAAAAAGAATAATTAAATTATATCATAATTATCCTATTATATATTACAATATATTATATTAAGTAATTTAGGAATTTTATTATGAAAAATGGAAATGTTGTGATCATACAGAGTAAAAGATCATTCTTTTACAGAAATCTTTTTAAATTTGTTACCTTGACTCTATTGTGTGTCAATCTGTATTTATTACTTACAGATCAGTATTCACTCCATGATCTTGAAAACGATAAGTCTGCTTTTTTATCTGAAGATCTGACTTTTAATCAGAAGGCTGCTTATGCAGTTGGAGCTTCTTTTGGTAGGGATTTTTCATCTCTTAAAAAAGATCAGGAATCATATATAGGTGTTCTTGATAATGATTTTATCCTTTCAGGCTTTAAAGATAGTCTTTTTAATTCTCTTAAACTATCTGACAGGGAAATTTCTCAAATTCTGATTTCCTTTGATCAGAAAATTTCGCAAAAGATGAATAGTGAACTTTCTAAAGTTGCTGATAAAAATAAAAACTCTGAAGAGAATTTTTTGTTGAAAAATAAAGAGAATAAAGATGTTTATGTAACTACTTCAGGTCTACAGTACAGAATTATTCATCAGGGGAGTTCTGATAAAGCTGTTAAAGAGAATACCAAGTCTGTCAATATTTCTTACACAGGAAAGGTTCTTTCTGGTGTTATCTTTGATAAACAGGAAAAAGGAGTTGAATTAAAAATGTCTCAGCTTATTCCAGGACTTCAGGAAGCTTTAAAGCTTATGAAGCAGGGGGATGAATATGAAATTTTTGTTCCTTCTGATTTAGCTTATCGTGACAATGCTGTCGGTAATATCATTGAACCTTATTCAATGTTGATCTTTAGAGTAAAACTTAATGGAATTTATTAAATTCTGAAATATGTCTCAATATAATAAATGTGATATATTATAATATATCATATCAAAAAAATTTAAATTATTATCCTTATCATAACTGTAGAATACAATTACAGTTATGTAGATTGCATATAGCATAATAATTTGGTGCTGTAGTTTTATATTTAATTTCATAATTTTATATATCTACTTAATTTTTGGTTTTTATTATGGATCATAACGTTGATAAAAACAGCTTATTAAAACTTCTTCAGGGCTATGCAGCATTTACTGGAGTTGAACTCGATCAGATGTCTTTTTTACTGCAAAAGATTGATGAATATCAAATTCCACTTGAAGATTTTTTAAATAACTGTTCTTCCTACAGAGAATCTTCTATATTCAAGCAATTCTTACCTATGAGCTATGATTATTATCTCTCATGTTTAAGGTATTTTGCTATAAAGAAATTAAATAAAGCTTTTCAGGCTTACACTTCTTTTAAGGAAGATGCACTTCCATCTCCTGTTGAAGCAGCTATTACAAATAATACCAGCTGCTCTGATACTGTATATCTGCATATGACAGAGCTTTTTAAATTTGAACCATGTCTTTTAAAGATTATTGAAGATCTTGTCAGGAGATAAATGTTGTTTCCTATCTCAGATTTACCTCCTCAAATGCCAGTTCAGGACGTCAGAGTTTACTGTTCGGTTGAAGCCGCAATTCATTATGATATGCCAGCAGATCTTATCTACGGCGTATCTTTAACTGAAGGAGGCTCTTCTGAGTCAAAAGTCAGAAATTCCAATGGAACATTCGATCTTGGATATATGCAGTTTAACACAGCATATCTTAAAACACTTTCTAATGAAGGTGTTAATGCTGATGATGTTGCTAAAAAGAACTGCTATCCATTTCATCTTGCAGCATGGCGCATTAAAAATCATCTTTTAGAACCAGGAAATGATTTGCTTCAAAAGGTTGCTTTTTATCACAGCAGAACTCCTAAATTTAATACCATTTATAAAAAGAAATTACAGCAAAATATTAGAAATATGCCTTTAAAAAAGGCTGAAAAGTTTTTTAATCTTATTATTAAAAGATTGAAAAGTTCGTATTCTTTACAGTCAAAGGTAGACAAATGAAAAATCTAAGCTTTATTTGTGTACTTGTTGTCCTTGGCTTTAATTTATCTGCTTTGGCTGTATCTCCAGAGAATATCCCTTTCAGTCTTGATAACAAAGAGCTTGAAAATACCAGCGATTATTCAGATTCTTCAACTGAGCAGCTTTTGTTTTCTGTTAATTCAAAGACTGTAAAATTTGTTGAATCAAAAAATTCTAAAGAGAGTGATAATTCTTTAAAAAAAGCTAATACTGAACTTTCTAATGATCCAAATCTTATAATCAGAGAAAATTCATTAGATAAATCACCGTCAATTTCAAGTGTTAACTTAAATTCTATAAATGCTGAAATTAAAAATTCTGATAATTCAACTGTAAAAATTGAGCATGGCGATTTAGATCATCCTCCTAAAACTGATACTCTCATTAAAGTTGATGATAATTTGCAGATCATTTCTGACAGTGAAATTAAAAAATTAAAAAAGACTGTTCTTGCAAAAAGCATTGACGGTTCTTATAAAAATACTGATGATAAAAAAAACAGTGAAATCACTCTTCAGAATTTAAATGCTGAAAAACGAAGATTAGAACTAGAAAGAAAAAAGCTAATTCAGTTTAGCAGTTCATCTTCAACAGTTTTAACCAAAAAAGATTTTCTTTTTAAATAACTAGCTAGGTAATTTTTTATGAATTCATATTTTGGAAAGTTAAACATCTCGAAAGAGAATACAACTTTAATTCCCTTTAATTTTAATCAGTATGATAACGCTTCAGAACTGATTACAATCTGTCAGAAACATGAAGGTAACATTCAGGATTCTTTTGCTTTAATGTTGAAAACTATTAAGGCGACTGATTCTTCTAGTTTTAATGAAGCCTTACAAAAAATAATGTCAGCAATGAGCAATTCTGATAAAACTAAACAGTTGCAATCTGACAATTCAAATCTCAAAAATGAAAATGAGAAATTAAAAATTGAACTTTCTCAAAATGCCAATTTAGAAGAACTTTATAAAAATGAAGTTGAAAACAATAAAAAGCTTAATATTCAAATTCAGAATTTAACTGAATCCTTATCTAAACTTGAACAAGCTCCAGCTCCAAGATCTGATCAGCTGCCTGAAATTGATGATGGATTTATGCTGCCATCTTCAAATACACAGAAACAGAATGAACAAACAGCTTCCTCTGGCATGATTGAACCTGTTGAACCTAATAAAACTGATAAAGATGAAACTCCAAACAATGCTATACAAGGTGATAATACTCAGAAAACGGATCCTGAGGATTTAGGCTTAAATGGTAATAACAGTTCAGATGATTTTTATAAAGATCCTGATGAAACTGAACAAAGAGATCTTGATGAGCCAACCCATTTTAATGATATGGTTCGTGATGCTATGTATCCTCATGCACAATTTAGAAATAATCCTTCTCCTCAAAATAAAGAGTATGCAGCTATTCATGACGGCATTGAAAAATTAAAGATCAATAATGATCCTTCAGATTTTATTCCTAATGCAGACAGTGAAAGAATTGATGCGATCTTAGATAAAGCTCTTAACGAACTTCAGGAATGTGATGAGTTTAATATTGACTATGTTTACGATGACAACGCAAAAGATGCTGCTTTAAAAGAAGCTTTATCCATATATGAGAAAATTGATAAAGAAACCTATCCTGAATTATATGAGCTTCCTGAAGATACTTTAGTATCTCAGTTAGCACATTTTATTTATAAAAAGAGAATGGCTAAAAAATCCAGAAATGCAGGTTCTGAATTTAAGAGTAGGGAGTTATTATCTAAAAGGTCTGTTTTAGAGCCAGAATTAAACGGCAATACTCAATCTCAACTTAAATCTGAGACTTTACCTCAGCCTAAAACTGAAACAGCTAGTGAAGCTAAAGAGTCTGAAGGTCATCAGGATCAAAATCTTAGCAGATCCGAACCTCAATCTGAGATGGGAGCCGCTTTAGCTGCAACTACAGGTAATGATAATATACAAATTGCTCATGATGATCCTTTCTCTCGTGATCTAGAAGAAATAACCAAGAAAGAAGAAGAAGAGGAAAACAGCAAGGAACAAAATAACTCAACTGAACTTACTGACAATTCTGTTGAATCTCAAGAAACTAATGCGGCACCTTCAGAAAATTCAAATCCTGAAAATCAAAAAGCAGATGAAGATAAGAAAAAAACAGATGATAATTCTAAAATAGAAGAGCAGGGAGCATCTGTAAATAACTCAGCTCAAAAGACAATCTTCGCTATGGCAGGTGCTTCTCTAAAGCAGGAAAATGATGATAGTTTTTCAAATCAAAATGAGCCTGATGAAACAGATGAGTCTGAAGAGATTTCTGAAGATGAAAATGATGATGATGTCACTTCAGGGTATATTCCTACACCAGAAGAATTACTGGCAAAACCTACACATCAAATCATCTTTGATGTTCCTTCAGGATTGCTTTCTACTAAAGAAAAGCTGATGAGAATTTTTAAACCTAAAATGTTTAAAATTGTCTTATCTTATAAAGATTGTTATGAGATCATGGTCAATAACAATGATGAGCTTTTCACTGCATTTGTAAATTCTTACAGACAGAATAACTGGAAAACACCTGAGGTTTAAATTTGTAGCCGTGGCTATTGTTTTAGTGATGTGATGTAGCAAAACGTTACATCACATGAGTTTGTGTTTTAAAGGATGTTCCCTTTTAGAACATCCTTTACTAATTAGGAATTTGAAATATGTTAACTGTTGAAGAGTTTTTAAACTCACATAAAAGTTGCAAATTTATGTTAATTTCTGTTGCAAAAGGATCTGGAGTATTAGGTTCTACATCCATACTTACTTATAAGGATAAAGATGCAATTTTAAACACTTTTAGAAATGATGAAATTAAAGGAATAAGTCTTTCTTTAGACGGAAAAGTAATCTGTGTTTATTTTGAAGATCTTGATCCTAGAAAGATCAATAGTTTTACCAAAACAAGACTTAACAACAAATATAAAACATTGAACAATAAAATTCTAGTTGCTATCAATAATTCCTAAGTTAATTAGTTTCCAGTGAATAGCTTCAATAGATACATTAAATAAAACCGCAAGATCATACTCTGTTCTACATCCTTTTGAGCCTACCAGTCTTAATATCGCTCCTGATGGCATTAAAATTTCAGCAGCAAACTGTGTAGCTTCAATTTCAAACAGATTATCAAAGTCATCTTTAAAATCGTCTCTAAATTCATTTTTGTACCGAGTATGTCCAAGCAAATGATGCCCTAATTCATGTGCCAGGGTGAATCTTTGTCTGATTTCAGATTTGGTTGGATTGTAGTAAATAATTTTCTTTCCAGAATTTTCATCTATAGCAGTCATACCACTATAATTCATGCATAAAGAATCATCTAAAGGTAGAATACAAGCTCCACATCTGTTAGCAATATCATCTACTTTAACTGGTAAAAGAAGATCCCAGTATTTATCTAATATTTCTTTGGCTACACCTGACATTAGCACGCTCTCCTTTTATCACATAATTATTTTAACATAGAATAAATCTACTATTTGATAAAATAGGTATATAATATACTTGACATTGTTTAAGTGTTTATATATACTTGTATATATGTGGTTTGATTAAAAATTTTTTAAAAGAAAAAGTTAATCAGTCTCATTAGTGTATTTTATAATTTTTAATGAAAATAGAGGTTAATATGTTAGCATTTCAAACAGCTTTTTTCTTAGACTGTGTTTTTAGTGTTATAGTCGCATTTATTATTTCTTTCCTTATTACGGGTTGCATAGATATGATTTACAGAGCTTATAATCGGTATGATTCTGATCTTTGGAATAAAATTATCGATTTTATTTTTTTGTGGGGTATATTATTTTTATCCGTGATTTTCATAATTCTTTTAAATTTATATATTAAACCTACTTTTTATACTTATAAAATTTATGAAATGCTACTTCCTGAAGAGATAGCTGAACTTGAGAGAAAAACTGATCATCATTTAGAGTTTAATAGTAGTTTTTCTGATTTTTATTCTAATAATGATATTTCCACTCATGATTTTGAAATTATTATGGATTTTTACCACAAGAAAATTCAAAAAGAAGATGATAAAAGAAAACAAATAGATACAT
>ERZ1034781.914-NODE-914-length-13636-cov-7.685148_pt1 | contig 13636 bp, 8 predicted proteins | sample MGYA00520700_ERZ1034781 | MGnify/ENA primary metagenome ERZ1034781 (study PRJEB33766, sample SAMN09781709) | gut metagenome | biome: gut microbiome | host: Homo sapiens | place: Madagascar | study: EMG produced TPA metagenomics assembly of the PRJNA485056 data set...
CCGACGCGGGACGCGTCGCCCCCATTAGTGCTTGCGTTTTTTTGCAGCGCGTTTCAGGCAACAAAAAAGGTTGGAAAGAGCCAAAACTCTTTCCAACCAAACCTATTATTACTTGCTAGCAATATTACTTGCTAAGCACCTTTTTACCCCCAATGATATTGGGAAGTCCTTTTTGTGGGGCGGCCATGCGGCGTCCCGACATGTCGTAGATAGTTGCGTCAGTATTGACGAAAGGCGTGTTAACTTTGCCTATCTCGGTCACGGTAGAATCAAAGTTGAAGTCGCCATTGTCAACACCCTCAAATACGAATACGCTCGAGGCAGGGAGTTGGAAGGTGATTTCTTGATCAATGTCAATGGGTTCACCCACGTTGATGCCTTTCAAACCGCCATCAACAGCAATCTTTTGGTCGTCAAACGAGCTGTTCAGAGTGATGGTTGTGTTGAACGCTTCGGGTATGTCAAACACTTTGCGCAATGTTGTGGTCAAGGTACGTTCTTGCACATCAGGGTTACGCAGGGTGAGGGTAGTCTTCTTACCATTCCATGCAGCCCAACCATATACATTAACCTTGCTTCCGTCCCATGGGTTGCCGCCTACCCAGTGAATGTCGGGCAGCACGTCCACGTTGCGGTTTTGCCAATCCATGCAGTCAGACAGGTCTTTCCACAATGCACCGGCCTTGCCACTGGCGTCCTTAATTTCGTCCATAAGGGCATAGTCGGCATACAATTCTACCATGCCCGAACCACAACCAAAGGCACAACGCAGTTCACGCAAAGCACCATCATAATCGTAGTTGCTCGGTGTGTAAGGTTTGCCGTATTTGCTCAGAATAAATCCGTGCGTCATGAGCGTGTTGATGGGGCAGAGTGGTGAACCTTGGATAAAGATTTTGTACACCATGTAGTCGCGATAAGTAATCCACTGCTCGCGGTCGGTGCCTGTACCACCAATCTTCGCGCAGTCGGCATCTTGACGCCATACCGCATCACTATAATGGAACCAGAATGGCGATGCCCATGTACCCACGGTGGTGTTGAAGAATATGTCGGGGCGGCTCTTGCGTACATCACGCTCAATGCTGATAATGCCCTCGGCATTTTCAATACCAGTGTCGCCTTTATCGGGGCCAAAGGCAGTGCCCTGTGCGCTGATGCCGTCAAACTTGAAGAAACGGAAGTCGTACTTGTTAATCATGTCGGTGCAGCAGCTCACAAAATACTTGTAGTATTCAGCGTTACTCAACTGCATGCCGCCACGGCCGTTCCAGTATTTGCGGCGGTATGTACCACTTGCGCCATAACCGCCCACCGGACCGAGCCAGGCACCAATGCCTACGCCCATTTGCTTGGCAAGGTTATCTTCAGGTGTAAATCCGTTGGGGAAATTAGAGTTGAATGTCCAAGTGCCGTATGCGTCCCAGCCATCGTCCCATACAAAGGCGTATGGGGCCTTGCCATACACATCGTAGAATTTGGTTTTCCACTGGTTCATTACATTGACGCATTGGTCGCTTGTCATGTTGGCAGAGTAGTCACCCTTGGTGTTGTTGGGGTCAGATGCATCATACACACCATTATTTCCCACGGCATTGTTGCGGTCGATGTTCAGTTCATACCATGAGTTGTAAAGAGTGAACGGGCGCCAGGGCACAGCGCGTTCGCGTTCGCTATAGGCCAGGAACGAACGGCGTTGTTGGCCGGGAGCCACGAGACCTACAACCGAGCTAACCTCCCAAGTGGTGCCTTTCTTTAATGTGGTGTTACGGCGCCAATATCCCTGCATGGGCACTTCGGTCGGTGCCAGCATGTGCAAGGTGTCAATCTTGGTGTAACTGAGCTTGATTGTGCCCGATGAGGTGATGGCTTCGGTCTTCTTTGACACCATCATACGCAAGGTGTAGTCGCCCTTGTTAGGTATTGACAGGGTGTATTCGTTCTCGTTTTTAGCAGTACCCGTAAAGCCTGCATGGTAATTGGCTGTTACGACACTGCCCGAAGCGTCAAGCAGATCGACGCCTACTATGTTCAAGCGATTGGAACCCGATTGATAGTTGAATGCCACGTTGAGCGTACCTTTGTCCTCGTTAAAGCGTACGTTCATTGTCTTGGCATAGATGTTAGGATAAACCTCGTCCTGTTCAAGCACCTTGTAGGGTATTTTGTCGCTCTCAACAACAGTCCAGCTATTGGGAGTCCACTGACGGCTGACGGGCTCATCTATTTCGAATGTGGTGAGAGGTACATCGGCATTGGGATTAGCTGAAGCTACACGGAACTCTGCACAGCAAGCGAACTTTGCGCCATTTTGTGCAGACTTAATCACCACCTTTACATATTGAGCATCAACCTGCTGCGGCAGATTAATCCACTCCTCGTCAAGCGAATAGGTCAAAGTGCCTTCGGTTTGCTTGGTCAGCGAATTGGCATCAGTACCTGTCCAGATTTCATAATCCTTTATATGTCCGTTTACGCCAACTGCCGCCTGGCGTGTTACAATGCCCACGGCACCGACCTTCTGCGCCTTTTTCATGTCAACCATGAACCAGTGCGGCATATTTTGGTTGTTGTTGGTGTAGTCTGAATGCCAGTAAGTATTAGTATTGCCATCGATAATGGCCTCAACCTTGCCTGTGCCATTATCCGCGTTCCAGCCATCGGCAGTCACTGTCCAGTCAGAACGGTCGTAAATTACAGGTACTTCGGTGGTTGTGGCTTCGGTGCCGTCAGCCAGGGCCTTGCGTTGAGCGGCTTGTGCCTTTTCGGCCTTTCCGGCCACTAAGTCGTAAAGCACGACGGGCACACCAATCTTCTCGCTGAACGTGATGGTACCATTGCTGCTAAAATCGCTACGCTTTGTGCCAGCTACAAAATAACGCAGCACGTATGCTCCGGCCTTGGGTATGTCGAGCGTGTACACATTATCTTTCTTCTGTCCGCCCGTAAAACCACCATGGTAGTCCTTGGCCAGCACATTGCCATTGCCATCAACCACGTCTACGCCCACAATGTCGAGGCGGTGGCTGCCGCTTGTGTACTGGAATGTCAAAGTTTGTGTGCCGGCTTTGCGGAATGAAACATAGCCGCGTGTACCCATCACGTCGTCGGGCGACACTGTATTATTGTCTACCTTGATTTCGCTTTTGCGAATATCCTCGGGCAGTTCGTCGCCAGGTTCCCAATTAAAGGACGATGAGTTCCAGCCAGTTGGCGTAAAGCTGTCCATGCCAGCATTCGACACCTGGGCAGAGTTTACGCCCATAGGAGTCTCAAGTCCGGCAAATATTTTGTTGCTTGCCAACAAGGCGCCGCGTGTGTTACCCACAACCACAGGCACCGTTTTGGCAGCTTCATTGTCCACATTATATATCATTGGGGTGATAGACTGCATAGCCTGATCGTCGTCAGCCGTCACCTCGAGCGTGGTGCGCAAGTAGTGTGAACCATCGCGCAACACGGCATGCCATGTCACGTTAAGCTTGTCCTTTTTGAATACGGCTTTAAGTGCCTTGCCGTTGAATCTGTCAGACCCTTTAGCTGCAGCGGCATTGCCAGTGAGTTCTTCTTCCTCCACGCTTTGCAGTGTCATTTGTGAGGAAGTGAAGGTAGTGCCGTCGCCCAGCACCACCTTGAACAACTCGGTGCCAGCTTTAAGGTTCATCTCCTCGCAACCATTGAAAAAGAGTGAGCCGTCTTGCTTGACAAACTTGGCCGTCAGCAAGTTGTTCTTCAAAGTATATTCGTTGCCATCAACGGCAATGCTTGCCGTACCGGCCTGCTGAGTTTGTGGGAAAACCACCTTTTGGGCTATAATGCCTTGGCCGCTGCCTAACATAAAGCAGCAGATTGTGGCACCCATCCAACGTTTAATGTTATTATCCATATTTAGATTTGAGTAGTAAATGTTTTCATGCGGTGTTAGAGTATAGAAACATGGTAAAGTATTTGTACACTTTCCGCCTGCAAAGCTATAAATAAGTGCCGTATTGGGGGGGTAATTATCTTAATAAATATAAAATGCGCCCAGGAATGCACGTGAAAGTCCTATAATAGTGCTTTAGATGGCGGCAATGCGCGCTTGACGACACCGTTGCATGTGCACAATCACACCTACTTATACAAATATTTTGTGAATATGGCAAAGAAAAGAATAAAAGTCGCTACCTTTGCAAGAGCGCAAAGCACCATGGGCCAAGCAACTGGCTGGATATGCAAGAATTGAAACAGATGTTGGCCGATCAGTGAGAATTGCAAAATACAACACAACATAAAATAAGTATACATAAAAGTATTTATGGAACTCGTTGAACAACTTATTGCGCGTGCCAAAGCAAACAAGCAGCGCATTGTACTTCCTGAAGGAACGGAAGAACGTACACTTAAAGCCGCCAACCAAATATTGACCGACGGCGTGGCAGACCTCATCATTCTTGGCAATGTGGACGAAATCCATGAGCTGGCCAAGCAGTGGGGCTTGGGCAACATTGACAAGGCCACTATCATCGACCCTGCCACCAGTCCCAAGAAGGAAGAATACGCCGAACTCCTTGCCGAACTGCGTAAGAAGAAGGGCATGACCATTGAAGAAGCACGTAAAAAGGTGCTCGACCCGCTCTACTTCGGTTGCATGATTATCAAGAGCGGCGATGCTGATGGTCAGTTGGCCGGTGCACGCAACACTACAGGCAATGTGCTGCGTCCTGCCTTGCAGATTATCAAGACAGCTCCGGGCATTACTTGCGTGAGTGGTGCCATGTTGCTCCTCACCCACGCTCCCGAGTGTGGCGACAACGGTGTGCTCGTAATGGGCGACGTGGCCGTTACCCCCGTGCCCGATGCCAACCAGTTGGCCCAGATAGCTGTTTGTACCGCCCGCACCGCCAAAGCTGTGGCCGGCATAGACCCGCGTGTGGCCATGCTCAGCTTTTCTACTAAGGGTTCGGCCAAACACGAGGTTGTTGACAAGGTGGTTGAGGCCCTCGGCATCGCCAAAGAACTTGACCCCACACTCAAAATTGATGGCGAATTGCAGGCAGATGCAGCTCTCGTACCTTCGGTAGGTGCTTCAAAGGCTCCGGGCAGCGAAATAGCAGGCAAGGCTAATGTGTTGGTAGTTCCCTCGCTCGAGGTTGGTAACATTGGCTACAAACTTGTGCAGCGTCTTGGTCACGCCACAGCCATTGGCCCTATCCTTCAGGGTATTGCCCGTCCGGTGAACGACCTTTCACGCGGTTGTTCTATCGATGATGTGTACAAGATGATTGCCATCACGGCTAACCAGGCTATCGCGGCAAAGGAAAATTCGTAAGGTTAGGGGGTTAGTGGGTTGGGAGGTTAAAAAGACGCCTTTCCCCTTGCCCACTACCTTTTAACAACTTACATGAATGTTTGACGATATATTCTCTATTGCCAACTATCGGTTGCAGTCGAATTAAAATATATCAGTCAAGACGAATTAAATGAATTAAAACCCACCATTTATAGGTTAGCACGTATGTTAAAAGGGTTAAGGAGAAGTTTTGAAGGTAAAGACTAATCTTTTAACCCCTTAACCCAATAACCCCCTAACCCTACAAGTTTATGAAAATTCTCGTAATCAACTGCGGCAGTTCATCTATCAAATACAAACTCTACGAGATGGACGACAAGTCGGTACTCGCCGCTGGCGGTATCGAAAAGATAGGTCTTGAAGGTTCCTTCCTCAAAACCAAAATCAACGGCGAAACAAAAATCATCGAGTCGCCTTGTCCCACCCACACCGAGGGCATCAAGCTCATGTTCGACACACTGCTCAACCCCGTTTATGGCGCCATCAAGAGCCTCGACGAAATCAGCGCAGCCGGTCACCGCATTGTGGCAGGCGGCCGCTTCACCAAGAGCCAGATTGTGACCGACGAGATGCTACAAGAGTGGAAGCAGTACATGGAACTCGCTCCGCTGCACTCTGACGCCCACCTCAAGGGTTACGTGGCAGTGAAGGAAATGCTTCCCAACTTGCCCCAGGTATTTGTGTTCGATACAGCCTTCCATCAAACCATGCCCGCCAAGGCTTACATGTACGCTGTGCCTTACAAGTACTACGAGCAGAACAATATCCGTCGTTGGGGTGCCCACGGCACAAGCCACCGCTTCGTGACAGCCCGCGTTTGCGAGGTGCTTGGCGTAAAGCCCGAGGACGTGCGCATCATCACTTGCCACATTGGCAACGGTGCGTCAGTTTCAGCTGTCAAGTATGGCAAGTGTGTCGACACCTCGATGGGCCTCACCCCGCTCGAAGGTTTGGTAATGGGTACCCGCTCAGGCGACATTGATCCCTCGGCTGTGCTTAGCATAATGAAAAAGGAAAACCTCACCCCCGACCAAATGAGCGATTTGCTCAACAAGCAGAGTGGCGTGAAAGGCATCTCGGGCATATCAAGCGATATTCGCGAGGTAGAAGCCGGCATTCGCGAGGGTAACGAGCGCGCCAAGTTGGCCATGGAAATGTACGACTACCGCATTAAGAAGTACATTGGCGCCTATGCAGCTGCTATGGGCGGTGTAGACATCGTGGTATTCACAGCTGGTGTGGGCGAACACCAATGGGACGTTCGTCAGGGTGCTTGCGAAGACCTCGAATTTATGGGCATCAAGATTGACGCCGAAAAGAACAAGGCCAACTGCGGCGAGGAGGAAATTATCTCGGCTCCCGACAGCAAAGTCAAGGTGGTGGTAGTGCCTACCGACGAGGAGCTGCTCATTGCAAGCGATACACTCGACCTCGTAAAGTAGTCAAATTGTGTACTAAACACATTTGTAATATGTAAAATGTTTTAATAGGCTGCACTATTTTAGGTAGTGCAGCCTATTATTATTGTAGTCTTATTGCTACCTTTGCACTACACTCAACACATAATACGATGAAACGAATGAAGTTTTATTTGCCTCTGCTGCTTATGATCCTGGCACTGGCAAGTTGTAAAAGCAACAAAAAAGGCAACTCCGACTGGCTCAAAGAGTACGATGTAAAGGTTGCCATAGACGAAACCTTCAAACCTATAATGGACAACCTTGCGCAAAGCTACGGCATGGCATACAGCGAGGCAAACATGAAACCCATATACGAGAGCGAGGACCAAGCCATTCGCGACCTCGTCAACGACAGCGTGCGTTGCATCATCGTCACCCGTAAGCTCAACGACAACGAATTGACCATCATACGCTCGCACCACCTCGATGCCACACAAGCCATGATAGCTTCAGATGCCATAGCCCTGGTTGTGAACAAAGAGAACAAGGACTCACTTATCACACTCGACGAAATAAAAGGCATTGTGACAGGCAAAATAACCCGTTGGGAGCAGCTTGGCAATCACACAAAGAGCGGCGAACTCAAATTGGTGTTCGATGCCTCAGGCTCGAGCACCGTGCGTTACATGAAAGACTCCCTCTGCAACGGAAAGGATCTCAAGGGCAACGTCTACGCCTCAGAGGGCAAATCCAACCAATCTGTGCTCGACATGGTGCAAGCCAACCCCAACATAATAGGCATAGTGGGTGCCAACTGGTTGATGGACAAGACGGGCAACGCACTTGCCAATTTTTCAAAGTTACCCTTTAATGTCATGCGCGTCAGTCGCACTGCCGACGGCACGAGCAAATATGTGCGTCCGTACCAATACTATATAGCAACGGCCGACTATCCCCTGTTGCGCTCGGTATACATCATCCATACCGATCCGCGCAGCCAGTCGCAGCTCAAAAACTTCTTCTTCTACGCCAAGGGACAAAAAGGGCAGACCATCATCTGCAACAACTCGCAAATGTTGCCAATCACCCCCGTACAAGTTAAAGACGTGAGCATCAAGGATTAGCCGTACTGACAAAAATCGGCCTACAAACGGCAAAGTCTGTTTATTATTTGCTATATTTGCACGCAATTTGCCACACTACACGATCCAACATACATAAGGCAAATACATATTCACAGCATAATACGTAACACACAATATGAAAAAGAATTTTTTCCGCGCAGCAGCATTGTCTGTCATTCTCGCCATGAGCGTGAACGGCGCACAAGCCCAAACTCGTAACTACGAGTGCCCTCCTCTCAACCCCGAATATCAAGCACTGGCCGACCAAGTAATCAGCCTGCAGATGGAAGACCCCGAAAAGGCTGGCAAGCTCTACATGGGTCTTGAAAAGAAGGTGCAGAAAAGCAAGGAAGACCTCGTAGCGCTTGGTACCTACCTGCTCGAGCACAACGAACTCCAGGGTGCAAACCGTTGCGCCAAGTTGGTTTACGAAAAGGCACCCGACTACATTCCCGGCCTTATGTTCTCGGCCGAGGTGTACATGAAAATGCAGCAGTGGGGCCTCGCTGGTGGTCGTTACGACGAGGTGCTGGCCATCGACTCTACCAACATTGCTGCCATGAAGCGCAACGCCTTCGTTTACAAAAATGTAAACCCCCACGCAGCCATCGACTATTTGCTCAAAATAAAGAAGATCGACCCTGCATATACCGATGCCGACAAGGACCTGGGCGACATCTACTACAAACTCGACGACTACGCCAAGGCTATTGCCGCATACGACACCTATTATAAGGTGACTCCCAAGGAAGCTGACAAAATTGATATCCGTGCTTGTGAAAACTACCTTCAGGCACTCTTCTCAATGTCGGTAAAGGACGAGACTAACCTCGACAAGATGATAACCATCGCCAACGAGATAAAGCCCCTCGCTCCCAAAGACATCATCATTCCGCGTATGGAGTTCTTCGCCAAGTACAACAAGGTTGAAACAGCCATGGACTATGAAGGCGCGTTGAAGGCTGCCGACGAGGCTTCTGCCTACATTCGCGACAAGCAATTCCCCGATTCAGTTTACTTCTACATGGACTACGACTTCGCGGGCAAGCTTGCCAAGGAAAAGGGCGACATACCACAGGCCATCAGCTATTTTGAACAAGCTGTAAAGGACCTCGAGGCTAAAGCCGGCGACATCACCGATGAGCGTAAGAAGGCCGAAAACGAAAACAAACGTGGTTCGTACTTCTACGAAATCTCAAACCTCTACGTGCGCAACAAGCAAGCCGACAAGGGTATTGAAGTGTACGAAAAGTACCTTGCATTGCTTGGCGACAAGGCTGACATTTCAGACAAGTATACACTCGGTACAAAATATCTTGCCGCCTACCAGCAGCAAAACAACACCCCCGAGCAAAAGCAAGCATATCACGACAAGGCCGAGGAGGCTTTCAAAGCCGTTATTGGTACCGAAACCACCAACCGCCTGCCCATCGTGTTGGCTATCCAGATGCTTGCACGTTTGAGCAATACTGACACCAACAAGCCCCTCGACCTGGTACGCGATTACTACGTAAAGGTTATCAACGAGAGCGAGGACGAGGCCATCAAGCAGAAGGCCAGCAATGCCCGTTTTGAGGCTTGCCGCTACCTGTTCTTCTACTATGTGAGCATCGACACCCCCAACAAGGTTGAGGCCACAAAGTATGCCACCATTGCCAAGAGCATTCGTCCCGACGATGACTTTGTAAAGGCTGCATTTGAGCATCTTAAGACCATGTAATTGTAACGGGTTGACTGTGGTGGTCAACGGGTTAACGTACACATAATAAAAGGCAGAGGCTGTAAAGCCCAACTGCCGCATTGAAAGCGGAGTGCTCCGCCCACACTTGTGCTGCAAGGCACTGATGTGGGCGGAGCATTCCGCTTTTTGGGGATACAGAAAGGCCCGTCAGCGGCGAGTTGGGTGCATAAAATGACGTGCTAACCTACACCTAACCAATTTGATAGAGTTCAGACATGGATTATTATGACACACGGATTACACCGATCGCACGTAGCAAAAAATCCGTGCAATCGGTGCGATCCGTGAGCGATAATATCAGAATTGTTCCACCGGACAGCAATATTTACCAGGCAACAATTATAACAAATTCCAAAATCTGTTGCCACCCCGTATCGTGCCTGCAGCACACCGGCAGCAAAAAGCTGCGCGGAGCAACTTTCGTCACTATAATTTTGCTTTTCGGAGGAGTTGTGCTAACTTTGCAAGCACGCAATACTTGCGTAGCTACCAAAAAAGCATCTAACAAACAACTCTAACAAATTAATCACATCTACCTATGAAAATGGTAAAATGTTTTGCATTCGCCTTTGCTGCCCTCCTCACATTGGGGGCCAACATGGCCAATGCACAATCACTTTCGCCCTCAACCAAGTGGCATTGGGAAGAAGGTACTATTGTTGTTGACACTCCCGAGCGCCCTGCCGGTCAAAAGGACGTGATCAACCTTACCACTCCCAAAATTCAGACCGTACGTGTAGGCTTTGTAGGCCTCGGTATGCGTGGCCCTGGTGCCGTAGAGCGTTGGACCCACATTCCCGGTGTACAGATTGTAGCACTTTGCGACTACCAGCCCGAGCGTGCTGAGGCTTGCCAAAAGTACCTCAAGCAGGCAGGTCTTGCCCCCGCAGCCATCTATTCAGGTGCCGAAGGCTACAAGGAACTCTGCAAGCGCAACGACATCGACATCGTATATGTAGCAACCGACTGGGATCACCACTTCCCCGTAGCCAAGTTCGCTATGGAGAATGGCAAGAACACCGCCATCGAAGTGCCCTCGGCCATGAACCTCGAACAGTGCTGGGACCTCATCAACCTTTCTGAAAAGACCCGCAAGCACTGCATGATACTCGAAAACTGCTGCTACGACTGGTTTGAAATGAACAGCCTCAACATGGCCCAGCACGGTGTGTTTGGTGAGGTTATCCGCGCCCAGGGTGCCTACATTCATAACCTCGACGACTTCTGGGGCTACTACTGGCAGAACCCCAACGGCTCAGACAAGGAAAACTTGCACTGGCGTATGAAGTACAACAAGGAAAACCGTGGCGACGTATACGCCACTCACGGCCTTGGCCCTGTGGCACAGGTACTCGACATTCACCGTGGCGACCGCATGAAGACACTCGTGGCCATGGACACTAAGAGCGTGCATGGCAAGGCTTATGTGGAGAAAAAGACAGGCAAGCCCTGCAACGACTTCCGCAATGGCGACCACACCACCACCCTTATCCGCACTGAGGAAGGCAAGGTAATCGAAATTCAGCACGATGTGATGAATCCCCAGCCCTACAACCGTCTCTACCAGCTCACTGGTACCAAGGGTTTTGCCAACAAGTATCCCGTAGAGGGTTATGCTGTTGACGCCAGCCAGTTGGCTTCAGCCGGTCACCAGCCCAAGGTTGACAATCTGAGCTCACACAGCTTCATGCCCGAGAGCGAAAAGCAGGCACTCGAAAAGCAGTACCAGCACCCCATTCTTAAGAAGTATGGCGAAATGGCCAAGGAAGTAGGTGGTCATGGTGGTATGGACTTCATCATGGACAGCCGTTTGGTATACTGCTTGCAGAATGGTCTGCCCCTCGACATGGACGTTTACGACCTTGCCGAATGGTGCTCACTTGCCGAGCTCGGTGCCCTCTCAATGGATCACAACTGCGCAAGTGTGGCCATTCCCGACTTTACCCGTGGTCACTGGAACGATGTGAAGGGCTTCCGTCACGCCTTTGCCTCTGCTGAGCAGGAAAAGGCTGTTGAGACAAAAGCCAGTGCCGTAACCGCCGCACAAAAGGCTGCCACTGCCAAGTTCAACCTTTGGAAACTCTACGACGACGTGAAGGCCGCCAAGGACGAGGCTTCAAAGAAGAAGGCTGAAGCTGCCTATGCCAAGGCTGTAGCCAAGGCACAAGCACAGGTTGCCAAGGCTGAAAAGTCAAAGAAGTAATCCCGATGGAGCAATCACTCAACGAGTGCCCCCACAAACATTCATACCAAAAGGCCACGCTACCGGTTGCAGAAAACCCGGCAGTGTGGCCTTTGCATATCACAGTATAAACGAGTTGATGAGTTGATAAGTTGATGAGTTGATGAGATTACAAGTTGATGAGTTGATAAGTTGATGAGTTGACATATGCTCTACACTACTTGTCACCCCGTTACCCCGTCAACAAAGAATGTGTAGCCCTTCTCAAAAAAAACACTATGCGTACTTACACCTATTCACAAATAGCCCATATCGCTCTGCCCATACTTGTCAGCACACTCATGGAGCAGCTCATTGGCACCACCGACACGGCCTTTCTTGGTCGCGTGGGCGAGATAGAGTTGGGTGCTTCAGCCATAGGCGGCATCTTATTCATAGTCGTGTTCATGTTAGGCTTAGGCTTCAGCATCGGCGCGCAAATACTCATGGGACGGCGCAACGGCGAGGGCAACTATCAGCGCATAGGCGTCATATTTTATCACAGCATCGCATTTCTGCTATTGTTAGGAGTCGTACTGTTTGTGCTTGTTCGAGCCTTCTCGCCCCACATTTTGCAGCGCATCATACAGTCGCCCCGTGTGTGCGAGGCCGCCACCACTTATTTGCACTGGCGCATCATCGGCATGTTCTTTGCCTTTGTCAACGTTATGTTCCGAGCCTTCTATGTGGCCACCACCCACACACGCACCCTCACGCTCAACTCGGTTGTGATGGTGTTGAGCAACGTGTGCTTCAACTATGTGCTCATTTTCGGCCATTTCGGCGTACCCGCTTTAGGCATAGCCGGTGCAGCTATTGGCAGTAGCATGGCCGAAGGCGTTTCCACTATATTCTTCATCGTACACACCCGCCGTCACATACCATGCAGCAAGTACGGCCTCAACCGTATGCCGCGTTTGCGCTTGTCGCTCTTGGGCAAGATACTCAACCTCAGCGTTTGGACCATGGTGCAAAACTTCCTGTCGCTTTCCACATGGTTTATCTTTTTCCTCAGCATCGAGCATTTGGGCGAGGATTATTTGGCAGCCACCAACATCATACGCAGCATTTCGTCGTTCACCTTCATGACAGTGGTAGCCTTTGCCTCCACAGCTGGCACACTGGTCAGCAACCTTATGGGGCAGGGTGAGCCTGATGCTGTGTGGCCCATGCTGCGCCGCACCATGCTCATGACGGCCGTGGCCCTTGCTCCGCTGCTGTTGATAGTAGCCATATTCCCCGATGCCGTCATGTCGGTGTTCACCACCGATACGCAGTTAATTGATCTCGGCCGCGGCGCACTCTATGTGCTTTTAGCCTCGTATGTGTTCACCCTTCCGGCGCAAATATTGTTCAATGCCGTGAGTGCTACGGGCAACACCCGCATGGCCTTCGTCATCGAGTTGTGCGCTCTGGCTGTTTACACTACCTATGTGGCGGTAGCCATCTTCAACATGCGCCTGTCGCTGCCGTGGTGCTGGGCCAGCGAGTTTGTTTACAGCATTATCGTTACAGCCCTTACATTTGCCTACATGCGCTGGTACCCATGGCAGAACAAAAAGATATGATTTTTATTGCTTCTATATAACAAAGTTCAAATATCATCTTTGTTATTATCTCAACTTGTTTGCCATTCTGGCAAAGGGAACTGTTTGGTAAAACGTAAACAGAACGGACTCAAACATCAAACGCTGGTACTAAATGCTAGCACTAAACGCTGCCTCAAAACGCTAGTTCAGAACGCTACCTCTTAACGCTAGCACCAAACGCTACCTCTAATGGGGGCATTCTATGTTATTGACCAAATTTTTGGCAAGT
>ERZ1034781.919-NODE-919-length-13584-cov-3.941163_pt1 | contig 13584 bp, 12 predicted proteins | sample MGYA00520700_ERZ1034781 | MGnify/ENA primary metagenome ERZ1034781 (study PRJEB33766, sample SAMN09781709) | gut metagenome | biome: gut microbiome | host: Homo sapiens | place: Madagascar | study: EMG produced TPA metagenomics assembly of the PRJNA485056 data set...
CCTCTTTTCGGTCTGATAAAAGACTTCGTCATCAAATTCCTCCCCCGACAGGTAGGAAGAAATCTCATGATTGAAATCACTCAGCAGATTATCAATATCGGTAAGCATCTGTTCCATCTGCGCAATGCGCTCCTCATATGCCGAAACCGAACTGACTTCCCGCAGGGCACGGCTGATAAGTTCCGATGCATTCTCTCCGGTACCGCCGTCTCCCCCGGTAGCTGCACCGGCAGCCGATATGGCATCCATGATCTTTTTTGCGTTTGCAAATCTGCGATACTGTTCTTCCAGCCGGGTATCCTCCCCGACGGAAAGCTGTGCCTCTTCGATTTCCTTTACTTCATACGCAAGAAACGACAACTCTCTGGCGCGCTCCTCGGTATCCAAAGACGAGGACTCCCACTCTTTTTTCAGTTTCCGGTATTCCTGATAACAGGCGGCAAGGCGCTCCTTTTTTTCTCCCAGCGCGTCTTTTGCATAGGCATCGAGGATTTCCAGATGTTTCTTTTTGGAAAGAAGGGACTGGGGCTCATGCTGTCCGTGAATATCGATGAGCAGGGACGCCACCTCTTTTAACCGGGAAGCAGACACTGCTTCTCCATTGATCCGCGCAATTGCCCTTCCGGAAGTTATCTTACGACTTAATATTACTGTTTCATCCTCTGTTTCTATGCCCAGTTGCCGGATCGCATCCAGAACCTTTGGGTTTTCAACCGAAAAGACCAGCTCCACAAGTGCGGTCTCTTCGTTATCCCGGAGCAGTTCCTTTGGAACCTTCTCTCCGAGTGCCAGTGCGACCGAACCAATGATGATGGATTTACCGGCACCGGTCTCTCCTGTCAAAATATTAAGTCCTTCTTTAAATTCTACCTCTGTTTCTGTAATAAGAGCGAGGTTCTTCACATGTAGATTTTGTAACATACATTCTCCTTCTACTTTTCCGAAGCATTTTTATTACTGTTCTACAATTTTCCGAAGCTTTTTCATGATGTGCACCGCGTCATCGGACGTACGGATCACACACAGAATCGTGTCGTCTCCCGCAAGTGAGCCGACAATCTCCTGCATACGCATGGCATCTACTGCAGCCGCAACGGCTCCCGCCATACCGGACACGGTTTTGATCACAACAATATTTTCCGCTGCATCCACGGACAAAAATCCTTCCCTGAGAACCCTTGCGTATTTTTCCATCATATTGGAATCCGCGTCCGTAATCACCGCATATTTTTGTCTGCCGTTGTCGGTCGAAATCTTTGTCAGCTTCAGTTCACGGATATCACGGGATACGGTTGCCTGGGTAACCTGAAACCCTTCTTTTTCGAGATATGCGGACAATTCTTCCTGTGTTTCCACATCATTTTTCTGAATCAATTCGAGTATCTTTGCCTGTCGTGTTGTTTTCATATGTCCTCCTTTGCGTCCTACGGTCTCATCTTTTTCCTCAGTATTTCCAGGAAACTCTGGTTACTGATTTTGCAGATCCAGATGGTACTTTGTGCCTGTGCAATCCGCACACGGTCTCCCACGTGCAGATGCTCCGGTGTGTCCCCGTCAAAGCTGACACATGCCGTCTCGTCCTTTTGAAACCGTCTGCTTCCCATCTTAATCTCCACAACATCCTCCGCTCCAAACACAATGCTTTTGGAGTTTAAGTCATGTGCATTGATCGGTGTCAGAAGAAGTACCCTTGCTTTCGGGTCCACGATCGGACCTCCGGTGGAAAGATTATACCCCGTGGAACCGGTCGGTGTCGCAACAATCACGCCATCTGCGTGGTAAGTTGTCAGATATTCCCCATTGACATACACATTTAAAAGCAGCATGGACAGATCCCCGGACCAGTGGATCACGACATCATTCAATGCCATATGTGCGCCGTTTCCGCCAATTTTTTCGCCGGTCAGAACAATCCGCTCTTCCATGATGCAATCATCCTGCATCAGACAGTCGATGGCATGAAATACGGTAGCTTCCTCAAGCTCACACAGATACCCCAGTGTCCCAAGGTTGACACCGATCAGCGGAATCTGCAGCGCCTCCACCTTGGTTGCTGCGCGGATTAACGTGCCGTCTCCGCCGAGAACAAGGATACATTCCGTGTCTGCCGGAATCTCGGAAAGTGCAAAATCTTTCTGGTTATCATCCTCCACATTGCTGACACAGATTGCAGCACTGCCGCCCTTTTGTTGTATGTACGAGACAATTTCGTTTGAGAGTGTCAGATCACGATCTTTGTACCGGTTCGTGATCAGCATAAATTTACGCATCTACTTATCCAATTCTCCGTGTGCTACTTCCACAACTGCGTGAATATCCACGGATTCCTCCTTTATTGCTTCGTCCGATTTTTCAATATGCACGAGATACTCGATGTTTCCCTCCGGTCCCTTGATCGGTGAGTATTCCAGATGGTGTACCGAAAATCCGTTTTCCAGTGCAAAGGTAATGATCCTCTCGATCACTTCCTCGTGAACGGCCTTATCACGTACCACGCCTTTCTTTCCCACTTTTTCCCGTCCGGCTTCAAACTGTGGTTTGATCAGACATACCATCTGTCCGCCGTCCTTTAACAGTGCATATGCCGCCGGAAGCACTTTGGTCAGGGAAATAAATGAGACATCCACCGAAGCAAAATCGAGCACATCATCGATATCTTCCGGTGTGACATAGCGGATGTTTGTTTTTTCCATACAGACAACCCTTGGGTCCTGGCGCAGTTTCCATGCAAACTGGCCATATCCCACATCGACGGAATACACTTTCTTTGCCCCGTTTTGCAGCATGCAGTCCGTAAACCCGCCCGTCGAAGCACCGATGTCCATGCACACCATGCCATCTAAGGAAATGGAAAAATGTGTCATCGCTTTTTCCAGTTTCAGACCGCCGCGGCTGACATATTTCAATGTATTTCCGTGGATCTCAATCGGAGCATCCTCTGCAAAAGTGCTTCCCGCCTTATCCTCCCGGTTATTGTTGACAAATACATTGCCTTCCATAATCATGGTCTTTGCCTTTTCCCGCGATGGTGCCAGACCACGTTTTACAAGAAGTACATCCAATCGTTCTTTCATAATTCCTCCGGTAATTCTGCTAATATTTTTTCCGTCACGGAATCTGCATCCAGTCCCAGTGCTTTTTTTAATTCGCCAACACTTCCATGTTCCACAAAGCAGTCAGGAATTGCAATCCTGAGGACCTTTGTATGCAGTGCTTCTTCCTCCAGAAATGCAGCCACATGCTCTCCAAATCCCCCGCTTGCCACGTTCTCTTCCATCGTCACAAGAAGCGGATGGGATTCTGCCAGTTTCCGCAGGCAGTTTTTATCCAGTGGCATGGCAAATCTTGCATTTACCACCGTTGTCGGGATTCCTTTTTCTGCCAGTTTTTTTCTTACCTGCCAGGCGGTTTCCACCATCGAACCGATTGCAAAAAGTGCAACCTCTGTACCCTCGGCGAGTACTTCCGCACAGCCTTTTTGAATCGGTGCCCGCTGATCTTTCCAGAAATCGCAGGCTTCTCCGCGCGGATAACGGATCGCCACCGGTTCCTCTGCAGCAATCGCATACTTGAGCATATCGGAAAGCTCCCATTTGTTTTTCGGAGCCATAACCGTCAGGTTCGGAATACTTGACAGATACGACAGGTCAAAAATTCCCTGATGCGTGGCGCCATCCTTTCCGACTAATCCTGCACGGTCTACGGCAAACACAACCGGGAGATTCTGTGCACACACATCATGTAATACCTGGTCATAGGCACGCTGTAAAAAAGAAGAATACACCGCAAATACCGGTTTGAGTCCCGCCTTTGCCATACCGGCCGCAAACGTCACCGCATGCTCCTCTGCAATTCCCACATCAAAAAAACGTTCCGGGAAAAGATTTTTAAATCTCTTTAAACCGGTTCCGTCTGCCATCGCTGCGGTAATCGCAACCACCTTCGGCTCCCGCTCCCCCATTTTGCGCATGACGGTGGAAAACACATCCGTGTAATGCGCTTTTTCCTGATGATACAGCGGAACACCGGTGTCAATGTCAAACGGTCCCGTTCCATGGAAGCGCGCCGGATGACGCTCGGCAGGAAGATATCCCTCTCCCTTTACCGTGCGTACATGAACCAGCACCGGACCGCGCACACGCTTTGCCTCCGCAAGCACTTTTCGGATTTCTTTTATGTTGGTGCCATCCACCGGTCCTAAATAGGTGATACCCATATTTTCAAAAAACATTCCCGGAACAAACAGCTGTTTGATACCGCTTTTGGCGTTCCGGATCCGTTTGACCATCCGCTCTCCCACAACCGGAATCCGGTTTAGGGAATTGGTCACACCGTCTTTTAAATCCAGATAGGCATCCGAGGTGCGGAAGGAATTCAGATACTGGTTCATTCCTCCCACATTTTCGGAGATCGACATCTGGTTATCATTTAACACAATAATAAAATTGGTTTTCATGCGGGAGGCATTGTTCATTGCTTCGTATGCCATACCGCCGGTCAGTGCCCCGTCTCCGATCACAGAGACCACATAATAATTGTCACCGGTCAGTTCCCTTGCCTGCGCCATGCCAAGTCCTGCGGAAATGGACGTGGAGCTGTGCCCGGTATTGAATGCATCCGCCGGGTCTTCCTGCGTCTTTGGGAATCCGCTCATCCCGCCATACTGCCGTAAAGTGGCAAACCCGGATTTACGCCCGGTTAAAATCTTGTGCGTGTAGGACTGATGTCCGACATCCCAGATAATCCGGTCTCTCGTCAGGTCAAATGACAAATGAAGCGCCATCGTCAGTTCAATCACACCCAGATTCGATGCCAGATGTCCTCCGGTTTTTGCAATATTTTCCACCAGAAAATCACGGATTTCTTCCTGTAGCTCCTCCAGTTCTTCCTCGTTTAGTTGTTTGATATCATTTACTTTTTTTATCCGATCTAAAACCATGTTGCCCTCGAAAAATTAATGATCCCTGTTGATCAAATAGAAAAACAGGTCATGCAGAAACGTATGCTCTCCTTCAAATTCATCCAGTATCTTTATTGCTTCCCCGGAAAGCCGCTCTACATCCTTTTTTGCCTGCTCCAGCCCCTCAAATGTCACATAGGTTGCCTTCTCATTTTCCGCATCACTGCCGATCGGTTTACCGAGTTTTTCAAAAGATCCCGTGACATCGAGAATATCATCCTGAATCTGAAAGGCAAGTCCCAGCTTTGCTCCGGCTTCCTGCATACGCGCAACCGACACTTCATCCGCGCCTGCCAAAATGGCTCCGATCATAAGCGATGCTTCAATCAGCGCTCCGGTTTTTAACCGGTAGATAAAGTCCAGCCGGTTACGGTCGATGGTCTGTCCGGTTTTCTCACTCTCCACATCCACCACCTGGCCGCCGATCATTCCGTATATACCCGCTTTTTGTGCCAGCACGGAAAAAGCCCTGACAATTCTCCAGTCTCCTTCGTTTCTAGTCAGCGTTGCTGCCACGGTCTCAAACGCATAATTTAAAAGCGCATCCCCCGCAAGAATTGCCATTGCTTCCCCGTATACCGCGTGGGTTGTCTTTTTCCCACGCCGGTATTCGTCGTTATCCATAGCCGGAAGATCATCATGGATCAGTGAATAGGTGTGGATCATCTCAATCGCCGCCATAAAATCATCAATTGCCGGATTCGTTCCGTCAAACATCTGGTAAGATGCTTCCATCAGCATCGGCCGCAGACGCTTTCCGCCTGCAAAAACACTGTATTCCATGGCATCGAGCACGGTCTGCTGAAACCCCTTTTCCTGTGGCAGAAACGGTGCGATCCGTGCTTCAATGTCTGCCGTCCTGCGTTTTATTTCCTGTCTGATCTCCATCAGAATTCCTCCAATTTTCCATCCTGGTTCAGTACAAGCATTGCCTTTTCTATCGTATCCAAAGACTGGCCGGCTGCTTTGATCTGTTCCAGTCCCTCTTTGTATAGGGCAAACGAACGGTCTAACGTTACGTTTTCGTCTTCCATCGCATCAAGTATGGAATCGATCTTTGCAAACCGTTCCTCCAGTCCCGGTTCTTTTTTTTCTAATTCATCACTCATTTTTTACTCCTTCGGCTGCCTGAATTTCTGTCACTGCTGCCGTCAGTGTGCCATCCAGCAAATGGATCTGCACGATATCTTTTTTCCTGATCTGGTGGATGCTCCGCAGTGCCTGATGGTTCCCATCCTCCACGAATGCATACCCTCCACTGAGTTTCTTTACCGGGGAATAGCTCTCCAGCGTGCCTGCCAGAAGTGCCAGACGGTGTCTGCGCTCACGCAGCAGTTCCTCCATGCGTCCGGTCAGTTTCTCTTCATACTCTGCCACTCTTCGCCGGTTTTCATTCATCCGCTGCTGAGGGCTGAGATAGTGCAGACGCATCCTCTGGTGCTCCAGGTGGTTTCTTGCCACGGTTACTTTCCTTTGGAGTTCTTTGTCCATCTGCTGGCGCATGCCAAGCAGTTCCTGCATTGCCTGCCGGTAATCAAACACCGCCAGCTCCGCTGCTGCAGACGGAGTCGGTGCCCGCAGGTCTGCGACATAATCTGCAATCGTAAAGTCCGTCTGATGACCGACAGCGGAGATCACCGGAATCCGGCAGTCAAAAATGGCCCGTGCCACCATTTCTTCGTTAAATGCCCACAGATCCTCTATAGATCCACCGCCCCGTCCGACAATGATTACATCCACGCCGATCTGTTCAAGTGCATGAATTCCATGGACAATTGATGCTGCCGCACCCTCTCCCTGCACCAGGGCCGGGCAGAGAATCAGCTGCACATACGGGTTCCTGCGCCCTGCAATATTGCGGATATCCTGAATCGCTGCCCCGGTCTCTGCCGTAACAATCCCCACGGTTTTTGCATAGGTGGGAATGGGCTGTTTGTATTCCTCCGCAAACATTCCCATCTCTTCAAGCTCCCGCTTTAACGCTTCAAATTTCAGATACAGATTTCCCTCTCCGTCCCGTTCAATCGTCCGTGCATAGATCTGGTATCTGCCATCTCTTTCATACACTTCCACGGATCCGGTCACAACCACGCGGTCGCCCTCTTTCATCTGGAATTTTAATCCTTCCCTGCGGCTTCCTGCAAACATGATCGCGTTTATCGTTCCGTCTGCATCTTTCATTGTAAAATAAATATGCCCGCTGGAGTGATACTTACAGTTAGATACCTCTCCCTTGATGCTGATATGGTGCAGCATAAAGTCCTGAGCGAACATATTTTTAATGTATTTATTTACCTGCCCTACCGAATATACATGTTTCATCATTCTGCAAACTTTGCAAGAATTCCATTGACAAATGCCGGTGACTCATTGGTTCCGTATTGTTTTGCCAGTTCCACAGCCTCATTGACCGCAACCTTAAACGGAATCTCATCATCATAACGGATCTCATATACCGCCAGACGGATCAGTGCCAGATCTACTTTGCCCATACGGGTTGTCTTCCAGCCTTTTGCGACTTCGTTGATTGCCTCATCAATTTCTGACAGATGGTTATAGATATCCCGATAGCGCTCTGCGATATACTGGAAATCCTTGTCTGTCACATGGTCAACTTCCTCGCCAAATAATACCAGCTGTTCTGACAGTTCTCCCGCGTCAAAAAATTCTACACGGAAAAGCATCTTAAATACATTTTCTCTTAACTCTCTTCTTGTCATCTTCTCTCCTCGCTTAAAAATAAAGGATGTCTTTCGTTCAGACATCCTTTATTATACCATATTCTGTTTCGAATACAAAGATTTAATTGTCAGTTCCCATATCAACACTTGCAATACGGACATTGACAACAGCGACTGTCAGGCCTGTCATATTCTCAATGGCAGCCTTTACTTTATCCTGTACCTTGGCAGAGACTTCCGGAATGCTGTAACCATATGCAATGTTGATGGCAACATCAACCTTTACTTCGTTGTCCATAATTTCAATCATGATTCCCTTAGAAAGGTTCTTCATGCCGAGCTTGCTGACAATTTCGTTTGTGATGTTTCCCGCCATGGAACTGACGCCATCTACTTCTGTTGCTGCAAGTCCTGCAATGATCGCAACGACTTCATCTGCGATACGGACATCCCCGACAGGATCTGATTTTATCTGAACTGTTTTTCTGCTATCAGCCATAATACAATTGCCTCCTCAGTATTTTATCTTTGCTTATTATAACAGACTCTGTATTATTTGGAAAGCATAAAATTATACAACCTGCCCCTTGGATACATATACCTGATACGACTCATTTCCGGTCAGTGACTTGCCCTCTGTGACACGTACATTCTTGTCGGTAATCACGTATTCCACGCTTGCATTATCTTCCACTACGGTATCCTGCATCAGCACACAGTTTTTCACTTTTGCGCCTTTTCCAACGTGAACGCCTCGAAACAGGACGCTGTTTTCGACTTCTCCCTCGATCACACAGCCATCGGCAACCATAACATTCTTTGCTTTGGAACCGTTGATATAACGGGTCGGGTTATCGTCACGGATCTTGGTGTAAATCTGATTTGGAGAAAACAGTGCATTTAAGTTTTCTTCCTGTAACAGACGCATATTTTCTTCAAAATAACTCTGGGTATCATGGATATTGACCACATAGCCATCGTAGCAGAACCCGCGGATATCCAGCCGGTCAATCTGCTTGTCCAAAAGGTCACGTACAAAGTAAGTATGCCCATGTACATACGCATCATCTATCATATTGATCAAAAACTCGCGTTCTACCACATAAATATTCATGCTGAAATTCATCTCCCCCTCTTCGGTCGGGTTGATGTAAATCTTGCTGACGCGGTCTCCGTTCATGCCGAGTGCATAGTACAGATCCATGCGGTCCCTGCTCTGACGGATAAATGCCTTCGGAATTTCCTGCTTGCGGTACATCATGGTCACATCCGCACCACTCTTGATATGCGCATCTAAAAGTTCATTAAAATCAAAATTGATGGCAATATTTGCATCGGTCATAATGACATATTTCTGTGGCTGCTTTAACAGATATCCGCGCAGACTCTCAAGTGCCTCGATGCGTCCCTCGAATACCTTTACCTGTTTCTGTGCGAACGGAGGAACAATATTCAGGCCTCCGTTTTTGCGGACCAGATCCCACTCACGGCCGGCGCCGAGATGATCCAGCAGGGAATGGTAATTTTTTCTTACGATAATGGAAATATTGTCAATTCCGCTATGTACCATGCTGGAAAGAATAAAATCGCACATGCGGTATCTGCTGGCAAATGGAATGGATGCCATGAGGCGCTCCGAAGCCAGCTCCGGCACCATTGCATCATAGCTGTTCGGGAAAATAATTCCCAATGCCTCTGTCTTTGAATTTAACATTGCTCCTCACCCTCCTTCACATCTTCATAAATCATAGCGCTCGGACCAATTTTGGCGCCTTTTCCGATCGTCACATCCGCTGCAATTGTGGCAACTTCTCCGACACCTTCTCCTTCTGGCTTAGCTCCCACAACGGCATCTTCTTCTACGGTTGCATTTTCTGCAATGATACAGTGTCTGACAACTGCACCTGCCTTAATGGTGGAATGTCCCATCACAACCGCATCCTCTACGATAGCACCTTCCTCCACGGTAACACCCGAAAACAGAATCGAATGTCTGACCGTTCCCTTGATATTACATCCATCGGTAATCAGACAGTTATCCAGCACGGCATTCTCTCCGATCCGGTGACCGGTCATACCACTGTTTCTGCTGTAAATTTTCCAGTTTTCATCAAACAGGTTGATGCCGCTATGTTCCGGATCAAGCACTTCCATATTTGCTTCCCACAGAGACGGAATCGTTCCTACATCCTTCCAGTATCCGTTAAAATGATAGGCATACATCTTTCTTCCGTCACGCAGAAGATTTGGAATGATATTGTTTCCAAAATCATTCTCGGAAGTCGGGTCAGCCTCATCCTCGATCAGATATTTCTTTAAAATATCCCAGTTAAATATGTAAATTCCCATGGATGCAAGATTGGACTTCGGTTCCTTTGGCTTCTCCTGGAACTCGGTAATCTTGTCATCCTCGTCTGCTACCATCAGACCAAAACGGGATGCATCCTCCCACGGTACTTCCATGACTGCGACCGAAAATTCTGCTCCCTTCTTCTTATGGAATTCAAGAAAATCACTGTAATCCTGTTTGCAGATCTGGTCTCCCGAGAGAATAATTACATACTGCGGATCATAGCGTTCAATAAAAGCAATATTCTGATAAATAGCATTTGCCGTGCCTTTGTACCAGTCAGACCCCGATGCTTTCTGGTACGGCGGAAGCACATGCACACCTCCGTAAAGACGGTCCAGATCCCACGGCTGGCCATTTCCAATATACTCGTTTAATACAAACGGCTGATACTGGGTCAGAATACCCACCGTATCAATTCCTGAATTTACGCAGTTCGACAGCGGAAAATCAATGATACGGTACTTTCCCCCAAACGGAACTGCAGGCTTTGCAAGCTTCTGTGTCAGTGCATATAATCTGGACCCCTGGCCTCCGGCAAGCAACATCGCAACTAGTTCTTTTGCCATATAAGTATCCCCCTTCTGTTCATAATAAATTACACTTATTATGGTATCATAAAAGGTGGATAATTCCTAGCACTTTTGGCTCTTTTCGTTTTTTTTAGCAAAAACTTTTGTACTATGATATAATAAGAGAAACAAATCATAACGGAATCAGGAGGAAATCCCATTGAAACGATTACACTTCACCAGATGCAGGACTTCTTTGCTTGCTGTTTTACTCGCTTTTTCCGTAGCTTTTGTACCTGTACCATCCATTTCTGATACAAGTTCCAATTCTGCAGCACTCCTTACGACTGCACAAGCTGCCAAAAAGAACACCAAAAACAGTTTTTCACTCAATGAAGTACCAAAATACAACGGAAAAGCTTCTGTTGTTGTACACGGCAACCAGCCCTATTTTACTTCGCGGGAAAAGCAAAACACCAAAAGTTTTGAGTCGTATCATAAACTTGATAAACTCGGACGCTGCGGTGTCGCCTATGCCAATATAAGCATTGATACCATGCCGACTGAAAAGCGCGGGGAAATCGGACAGATCCGGCCTTCTGGCTGGCATACGGTCAAATACAGCGGCGTGGTAGACGGAAACTATCTGTACAACCGCTGCCATCTGATCGCTTACTGTCTTACAGCTGAAAATGCCAACAAAAAGAATCTGATTACCGGTACCCGTTATCTGAACAACGAAGGCATGCTGCCTTATGAGACAAAGACGGCCCAGTATATCGACAAAACCAAAAACCATGTTTTATACCGTGTGACACCGGTTTTTAAAGGCAGTGATTTAGTTGCCTCCGGTGTACTGATGGAAGCCTACTCTGTAGAGGATCAGGGAAAGGGAATCTCTTTTTGTGTGTACTGCTACAATGTGCAACCGGGTGTTGCCATAGATTATGCCACCGGTGACAGTCATCTGCGTGGAAAAAATAACCAGAATTCCCATAAAAGTTCTGCAAAGGAACACGCATCCGCGGTCTATATTTTAAATACCAACACCAAAAAATTCCACAAACCGGACTGTTATTCGGTAAAGCAGATGAGCAGTAAAAACCGAAAAAAATACAAGGGGCTCCGCAAGAAATTGATCAAAGACGGATATTCCCCTTGTAAAAACTGCAACCCATAACGGCTGCCGGTATTTTGACAACTATACTTCAAACGTATTCAGCCTTGCGGCAAGTTCATGGGAACCTGCTGTAAGTCCTGATATATCATTTTCCACCTCATTCATATGTGCTGCCAGTTCCTGTGTCGTTGCCGTAACCTGCTGGCTTGCGGCTGCGGTGCTTTGTGCACTTCCTTCTATCTTTTCCACCTGCTCCGATACGGAATGGATCTCTGACATGGTCTGTAAAACGATGGATGAAATCCGGGCTACTTTTTCATTCGTCTCGGAAATGCCATCTTCAATCAGGGAAAAGGAAGTAATCACTTCGCTGGTATCATCAATATTTGTCTGATTGCTGTTTACAACCAGATCAATACATTTTGCGCACTCTTCGAATCCGTTGACAAGTGATGTGATAATGGTTTTGATGCGCTCCAACTCATTGGATGTATTCTCAGACAATCCTTTGATGCTTTCTGCAACAACGGCAAACCCTTTTCCGGCTTCCCCTGCCCGAGCTGCTTCAATGGATGCATTCAGGGCAAGCAGGTTTGTTTCGGATGCGATTTCTTCAATACTAGAGAGAATTTCTGACATTTTTTCGATCGTCTGGTTCGTTTCTGCAATCCGGGAAGCAATGGTGGAAACATTATCGGTCATCTGTGCACTTCCCTTTGACATTGCCTCTATATGGTGTTTCATATTACCGGAATTTTCGCGCAATGTCTCTGTACATTGATTGATATTCTCTGTTGCAGAAGCTATTTCATCCTCCCCACTCTGGATATCCGTAATGGTTTTATGCATCTGTCCGATTGCTTCTGCCTGATGGGTTGCTTCCGCTGCAATGCCTTCAATGGCATCTGCAATCTGCCCGGTCGCTTTGTGTGCGGAATCGGTCATGTCCTTCAACCGGTCCCCGGCATCCGTTACGCTCTGGGATATGGACATACTGTCTTTTATGATGTCGCCAAATTTTTCCATGGATTCATTGGCATTTCTGACCATTGCACCAAGTTCGTCCTGCCGGTTTATCACGTTACTGTCAACCGCACCGGTGAGTTTCCCTGAAGAAATGTTTTCGAGTTTTCCACGGATGACATCCAATACCTTTACGAGACGTCTTGCGACAAAATAAGTAAGGAATATCATTGCTATGATAAGGATAATACCCTCAGCGATCAGTATGCATACATCCTGCCGGAAAGTCTGTTCGATTTTTTTCGTATTTGCACTTGCTTCAATATTTGCATTGATATCATCCGTATAGCATCCTGTCGTCAGCACCCAGTTCCACGGCTCAAATTCCTCACTGTAAGCAATTTTAGGTGCCTGTGTTTTACCATCAGATTTCGTAAAAATAAATTCGTTGAACCCGCCACCTTTTTCTGCGGCTTTCATGATTTCCTGTATGATCATGACACCATTATTGTCTTTTAATTCTTTCCGGTTTGATCCTTCCTGATCTGGCAGGATCGGATGCATGACAAGGGTATAATCGGTACTGTCTACCCAGATATATCCATCTCCTTCATCTCCGTAGCGGAAATTTCTCAATGTCTCAAGTGCGTTTGTCTTTGCGGTTTCTTCCTCCATCTGCCCGTTTTGGAACTGGTCGTAATAATACTTCACGATGGTAATTCCCGACTGTACCTGCGACTTTACTTCTGTTTTGTATCCATCCAGAATATCCTCATAGCGGATATCTTTGATGGTTGTTTCCGTGAATTTGAATATGCCCGCACATGTACCGACAAGGATCAGACATGCCGCTATGATAATTCCTGTAAAAATTACGGACAGTCTGGCTGACAGTGATTTTTTCATTTGTAAGACCTCCCAATTGCTAAACATAGCCTATATATTTACTGTTATATTATAGCACTTTTCCCATGTTTATCCAACAGACACTGTCCTAT
>ERZ1034781.930-NODE-930-length-13468-cov-10.546858_pt1 | contig 13468 bp, 10 predicted proteins | sample MGYA00520700_ERZ1034781 | MGnify/ENA primary metagenome ERZ1034781 (study PRJEB33766, sample SAMN09781709) | gut metagenome | biome: gut microbiome | host: Homo sapiens | place: Madagascar | study: EMG produced TPA metagenomics assembly of the PRJNA485056 data...
TGCTTCGGCGAGTACAGCTACCGCATCGTCAACCCCATCCTGTTTTACACCAATGTCTGCGGCAATGTGGAAAACGCCTACACCCGCGACGCACTGGACGGCCAGCTCCGGACCGAGCTGATGACCGCCCTGCAGCCCGCCTTCGCCCGCATCAGCGAGCAGGGCATCCGCTACTCCTCCCTGCCCGCCCACACCACCGAGCTGGCCGAGGCCCTGAATCAGGCCCTGAGCGCCAAGTGGAGCAAGCTGCGGGGCATCGAGATCGTTTCCCTCGGCGTGTCCGGCGTCAAAGCCAGCGAAGAAGACGAGCAGATGATCAAGGAGCTGCAGCGCAGCGCCGCCTTTATGGACCCGACCCGCGCCGCCGCCCACATGGTGGGCGCACAGGCTGCGGCCATGCAGTCCGCTGCCGCCAACACCTCCGCCGGCCCCGCCATGGCCTTTATGGGGATGAATCAGGCTGCCGCTGCGGGCGGCGTCAACCCACAGGCCCTGTACCAGATGGGCGCCCAGCAGCCTGCTCCGCCCGCTGCCCCGGCGGCCAACGGCTGGACCTGCTCCTGCGGCCAGAGCGGCAACACCGGCAGGTTCTGCACCTCCTGCGGCCAGCCGAAGCCCGAAGCCCCGACGGTCTGGGTGTGCAGCTGCGGCGCGAAGAACAGCGGCAAATTCTGCTCCGAGTGCGGCAAGCCGAAGCCCGCCGCCAAGTGCCAAAACTGCGGTTTTGAGCCCGCCGACCCCGCAAACCCGCCGAAGTTCTGCCCCGAATGCGGCAAGCCCTTCGGCGCATAAGAAAGGCAACTGTCTATGGCTGATAAAGTAACGAACTACCAATGCCCGGCCTGTACCGGCCCGCTGCACTTCGACAGCACCACCGGCAAGCTGGTGTGCGACTACTGCGGCTCGGCCTATGAGGTCGCCGACATCGAGGCCCAATACGCCCAAAAACAGCAGAAAGCCGACACGGCCGCCGCTTCCGACGAGAAGAAGGCTGCGGCCCACCGCGCAAAAGCGGCCGGCGAAGACCCGGTCTGGAGCGAAGCGGAGGCCAGCGGCCTTTCCAGCTACTCCTGCACCACCTGCGGCGCGGAGCTGGTCTGCGACGCCACCACGGCGGCCACCACCTGCCCCTACTGCGGCAACCCCACCGTGCTGGGCGGCAAGCTTTCGGGCAAGCTGAAGCCCGAATACATCCTGCCCTTCAAGATGGACAAGAACGCCGCCATCGCCCAACTGACCAAATATTATAAGGGCAAAGCCTTCCTGCCCAAGGCGTTCAAGAGCCAGAACCACATCGCCGAGATTCAGGGCGTCTACGTGCCCTTCTGGCTGTTCGACGCCGAGGCCGACGCCCGCGGCAGCTACGACGGCCAAGTGAGCGAGAGCCACCGCGAGGGCGACTACCGCGTCACCACCACCCAGCATTACGACGTCCGCCGCGAGGGCACGGCCACCTTTGCCCGCGTGCCGGTGGACGGCTCCAGCAAGATGCCCGACGAGCACATGGACTCCATCGAGCCCTTCGACTACAGCGAGCTGAAGCCCTTCTCCACGGCCTACCTGCCGGGCTTTCTGGCCGACCGGTACGACGAGGACGCCAAGACCTGCGCCGACCGGGCCAAGACCCGCATGGAGAACTCCACCGCCGAGGCCCTGCGCCAGACCCTGTCCCAGTACGCGGTGGTGGACACGCGGGAAGAGAACATCAACGTCCGGATGAAAAAGGCTCACTACACCCTGCTGCCGGTCTGGATGCTCCACACCCGGTGGAAGGAGCAGGACTTCCTCTTTGCCATGAACGGCCAGACCGGGCGGCTCATCGGGGACCTGCCCGTGGACAAGGGCCGGGTGGCCGCGTGGTTCGCCCGCATCGCCCTGCCGCTGATGGCCATCCTCATCTGGCTGCTGTACTTATAAGGAGGTGCGCGGAATGAAAACTCTGACTTGTTCTCTCCGCCGCCTCGGTGCGGCGCTGGCCGCCGCTGTGCTGGCGGTCTGCCTCAGCCTCCCGGCCATGGCTTCGGCCCCGCTGGTGCGGGATGACTACGGCCTGTTCGACGGCGACACCCTCAGCGAGCTGGAAGCTGGCGCCGAGGAGGCCGCCGACGGCCACGACTGCGATGTGTATTTCCTCACCGTAGACAGCATCGGCGACGAAGACCAGCGTGCCTACGCGAAGAATTACTACCGCGACAACGATCTCGGCTCCGGCAGCGACCGCAGCGGCATCCTGTTCATGATCGCCCTCGGCTCCCGCAAGTACGTCACCATCACCTACGGCGGGGGCGTGACGGCCTTTACCGATTACCGCATCGAGCAGATCGAAGACGAGGTCGTGCCCATGCTGTCGGAGGGCGACTACGCCGACGCAGCCCAGACCTACATCGACCTGTGCGCCGATACGCTGGATTTCTACGCCGAGAACGGCGAGCCGCTGGATTACGACAACGACCCGGACGGCGGCCTCGGCATCTTCGGCATCCTCATCGTGGTGGGCATCCCGTCCCTCATCGCCGCCATCGTGTGCAGCATCCTCTATGCTCAGATGAAGACGGCCAAGCGGAAGACCGAAGCCGATGACTACATCGGGGCCGGGCTCAAGCTCCGGGTCCAGCGCGACCACTACACCCACACCGACCGCGTGGAGATCTACGACCCGCCCCACGAGGAAAGCTCTTCCTCCGGCGGCTCGTCGGTGGACAGCGACGGCTTCGGCGGTTCGTCGGGCGGCTCCTTCTAAAGCGCAAAAAGGCCGGTTTCGCAAGCTGCGAAACCGGTCTTTCTCTTTATAATTCGATTGCTTCCAGAACCTCCACGCCCTCGGCGGCAAAGGCCGCTTGGAGCGCTTGGCAGAGCCCCTTGCGGGGCACCTTGTTCTCGACGCAGACGGTCAGCACCCCGTGGAGGCTGGTCACTTCCATGGCCAGCGAGGCGCCGTCCGGCAGCACCCACGTCTGGAAATCCTCCACGTACCCTTCCAGCTCCGCGCTGCGGGGCGCGAAGGGGTCGCCGAGGTAGCTCACCCAGAAATCCGCCGGGCTGCCGCTGATGTACTCGCCCATCTGAAAGATCCGCTTCTGAATTTTCAGGGGCGCTTTCTGCCGGAACACCCGGCAGACGAAGCCCATCTGCTCGGCCATCCGATAGCGCAGCCGCTCCGGCTTCAGGTACTCCCGGATGGTCGCGTCCAGCGCCTTGGCAAAGCTGCCCAGCCGCTCCCCTGCCGCCCGTTTCAGCGGCAGCTGGTAGGTGGCGATGCAGTTGTACCGGGCGTTCGGCAGCCCCAGCATCCCCCGCAGGTCGGCGGGGAAGCTGTAGATCAGCTCCTCCTTGCCGAGATACCGGCCGCTGGCCTCGCAGACGATGCCCATGAGGGCCGTGAAGGGTTTGACCCCCTCCCGCACCGCCGTGTCGATGAGGCTCTGGCGGCGCAGCCGCAGCCGGATGCGCTCCGGCTCCCCCTCAAAGATATCCACGGCCTTGGTCTGCATGTCGCCGGGGGCTTGGCTCTCCGGGAACTCTTCCAGCAGCTTTTCCGGGTCGAAGGGCGGGTCCTCCGCCAGCGCTTCACAGGCGAAGGCGGTGCCGTACCGCAGGTTGCAGTACTGCATCAGCACCAGCGTCATGAAGGGGGAAAAGCCCCGCCCGTCCGCAAGGAAGTGGAACCAGTCAAAATAGAGGGTCTTCCCTTCGCAGTGGAGGGCGAAGAGGTAGTCGTTCGTTTCGTCCGGGATGCGCGGGGGCGCTTCGCCCACGCCCACCCGGCAGGGGGCTTCATTGGGCTCCAGCCGGGCCTCCCGCTTTTCCCACACGACCTTGCGGAAGTAGCAGCCCGCCAAGGGGCGCACGGAATCCAGTGCAGCTTGCAGCAGCGCCGGGTCCACGGGGTCGTGCAGGGTGATCTGATAGCGGCAGGTCACCTGATTTTCGCGGTAGTAATACACGATGCCCTGAAAAACGGCGCACTGCGTTTCGTTCAATCAGTTCACCCCGCGTTAGCCGCCAGATAATCTGCCACATCGCCGATGGTCACGAAATTGCGCAGTTCCTTTTCGGGGATGCGCAGACCAAACATTTCCTCAAGGTCCGCCACAATGGTCAGGATCTCCATGGAGGACAGGTCGAGGTCGTCCATCAGGACGCTGTCTTCGCTCACGTCCTCCGGGCTGATCTCTGCCACGTCCTCAAGGATCGCGAGGATCTGGGACACGATTTCTGCTCTTTGCATCAAAAAATCTTCCTTTCCATGATGGATTTCAGCGTCGCTGCAAGGGTGCGCTTCTCCGGCGCGGCCCCCTGCGGCCCGGTCTCCCATTCTGGTCCCGGCCTTACCCGACGTCATACAGCTTTATAATACCCGTTTTACGGGGCAATTGCAACATTTCGCCGGTCAGGTTTACAGATTTTCTACAAAAGCGTTTCTTACTTGCGCAGCAGCTTGCCCATCGCGTTGCGGGGCAGCGGCTCTGCGGTGCACTCCACAGCGCTGATCCGCTTGTACAGCGGCAGGGTGCGGTTCAGCTCGGTGACGAAGGCGCGGACGGCCTGCTCCTTCTCCGGCTCGCAGCAGAGGACGGCACCGATCTTCTTGCCCATCTCCTTCACGATGCACTCCTTGATGTCGGCGCACTTGCCCAGCAGCTTTTCCAGCTCTTCGGGGCTGACGTTCTCGCCGCTGTCGAGGATGATGAGGTTCTTCTTGCGGCCGGTGATGTAATAGAAGCCGTCCTCGTCCACGCGGGCAAGGTCGCCGCTGTGGAGCCAGCCGTCCTTGTCGATGGCCTCGGCGGTGGCCTCCGGGTCCTTATAATAGCCCAGCATGACCGCGCCGCCCCGGACGCAGATCTCGCCGGTCTCGTCCAGCTTGACCTCGCAGAAGCCGTCCGGCTTGCCCAGTGCGCGGAGGTGTTCGCCCTCCTGCACCACGTTCAGCAGACCGTAACCGGCCAGTTCGGTCATGGAGTAGCACTGGTTGATGTAGATGCCGTGCTCCACGAGGTAGCGCAGGATCTGCGGGTCGAGGATGGCGGAAGAGCAGCTCAGATTCCACAGGCCGTTCAACTTATCCTGATTGCCGCGGCGGACCTCATTGTAGATCATCTCCACCAGCACCGGCGGGGTGGACATGGCGTCGCTGTGCATCAGGCTCATGTCCCGGCGCAGATCACGGGGGTCGGCGCAGAGGTTCAGCGTCCAGCCCTGAATGCCGTAGGCGAAGTAGCAGATGAAGCCGGACAGGTGGAACATGGGCACCAGCGTGAAGTGGCTGAAGGGCTGGTCCATATCCTTCGGGGCCAGCTTCTTGGCCACTTCGGGCACGACCTTCTGGCCGTCAACGTACATCTTCAAGGCGGTGAAGTAGTTCTTCTCGCTGAGCATGACGCCCTTGCTGCGGCCGGTGGTGCCGGAGGTGAACATCAGCATCAGCAGCGCATCGGGGTCGATGCGGTTCTCGAAGGCGGCGGGTTCGCTGCCCTCGTAGGCGTTCATGGGGCGGAGCTTGTCGCCGTAAGCGGCCTTCAGCTCCTCGGCATAGCCGTAGTCGATGCCGTCGGTGAAGATCAGGGCGGGCTCGCTGAGGCCCAGCTCATACTCCAGCTCCGGCCAAGTCTTCTTCTGGTTCAGGGTCACGATGACGGCCCCGGCCATCATGGTGCCGAAGGTCACGACGCCGTACTCATAATTGGTGCGGCTCAGGATCACGATCCGCTGGCCCTTGAGATCGGCAACATTTGCTTGCAGATAGCCGGTCATCTTCCGGATGTCGGCCACGAACTCGCCGTAGGTCTTCTCCTTCACGGTGGTGGTGGCGTCGTCCACCCAGCGGAAGGCCGGGCGGGAAGCAAACTTCTCCTGCATGGCAGCGATCATATCATAAACCGTTCTCGGCATCTCCTTTTCCGAAACCACGGCACAGCACTCTTCTCTGGTCATCTTTTGCACACTCCTTATTCGTTCGGTGTTCCTCGGCCGCCGCCCAATTTCAGCGGCAGCACAGCTTTCGTCTCCCAGTATACAGCACGGCGGGGGCAAATGCAAGTTTTAATTGCACAAATATGCAACTTAAACTTGCGCTCAACTTGTGCAGGGAGATGGGATTTGCTCCCATTCGTTGCGTAGGGGCGGCGGCTGTGGTACACTTTGCACAGCCTTGGGGGCTTATTTTGTTCTGCCTGCTTTCATTGACAGAACCTCAGAAAAGCATTATACTTATTTATAACGATTTTGTAACTTTTAACATCTTGCGCCCGAATTTCGGCAATCAGCCACTCCCAAGGTGATCTGGCGCAAAGGAGGGCTTTTCATGGAGGGTACCAAACCCCGCACAGCCAACTCGCTTGGCATGTTCGACCTGCTCAAGGGCATCGGTATGCTGACCATCGTGTTCGCGCACACCGGTGAGCTGTATCCCATGGGTTCCGGCAGCATCAACCTGCTGACCTTTTTTATGTTCGCCTACCGCGAATCCCTGATGGCCGCGTTCTACATCGCCAGCGGCTACGGCTTCCGCAAGCGTTCCATCGGCAAGTGCATCGACCAGCAGGTGACGACTCTGCTCAAGCCTTACATTTATACGGGCATCGCCACCACGGTGTTCCACTTCCTCATCCACTATCTCTGCTACGGCTCCCTCCACAACGCCACCTATGAGACCGGCAAGGTGCTGGGCGGCTTTGCAATGGGTCTGCCCCACACGGCGGAGTATTTCGGCCAGACCTTCTTCTCCTGCGGGCCCATGTGGTACTTACTTTCCCTGATGATCGCGTGGATCCTGCTGGACCTGATCCTGAATATCTTCCCCGAAGCCTACACAAACTGGGCAGTGCTGGGCACCATGCTGCTGGGCTGGGGCATCTGCATCACATGGGAGGCCCCCTTCTGCATCGGGCAGGGCATGGTCACCGTTCCGGCGCTCTACGTGGGCTACCTCGCCAAGAAGCATAAGATTTTCGACAAGCCCCTGTCCCGCAGGTTGAAAACCACCCTGATGGGCTGCGCAGTCGCCGTGGCCGTTCTTGTGCTGCTCACCCAGAGCACCGACTGCGTCTCCATGGCTGAGTGGACCCTCGGCCCGGTGAGCATCCTGCTGGACGCCGGGGCCGGCCTTGGCATCCTGTCCATCGTCCTCTGGTTCCAGCGCCGGGTGGACAACCTCGTGACCCGCGGCATCCAAGCCATCGGCCGCCGGTCTCTGTATATCTTCTGCATCCACACCGTTGAGCTGACCGCGATCCCGTGGTATCTGATGCCCCAGAAGTTTGCGGCCCACCCGGTGCTGGGCATGGTCCTGCAGTTCACCCTCTCCATGGGGTCGGTGCTGCTGTTCTGCCAGCTGCTGCTCCGCTGGAAGGATCGGCGATTCCGGCGCACCGTGACAGCCAAGAGCCGGAAAGCACAGCCCCGGCAGTATGCGGCAAAACACTGATTTTTTGCGGGTCTTTCCCGCTGAAGTGAAATATATTATGATGAGGAGAATCCAGTCATGACCAACGAAGCTCCTGCCACCACGGCGGCCCTGCAGGGCCGGATCGCGGACCTCGAACAGCAGCTCAAGCTCTCGGACGAGGGCGTTTCCCGGCTGGCCCAGCGGTGCCTTGCGCTGGAACAGGAGGTGCAGGCCTGTGCCGCCGCCCACCCCCAGCGCGAGATGCGCACCGACTCGCCCACCCTGCTGCAGCCGCTGCTCTATTACGATACAGGCTTCGGCTTTTCCGAAAAAGATACGCTGACCGCCCCCGACTGCACCACCGACGAGCTGACCGGGGCCGTGACGGCTACGTTTGAGCTGCCGGTGGCGGCCCAGAAGCTCCGCTTCGATCCGGGCGAGCTGCCCTGCTGCGTGACCCAGCTCCTGTTCTCCGACGACCGCATCGTCTGGGAGCCCGCCAACGGCACCAATCTGCAGGGGAACACCACCCTCTTCCTCGGCGATGACCCCAACTACCGGCTGGAGGGCCTGAGCCAGTACCCCGCCGGGATGAAGCTGGTGGTGAGCTACTGCTACTACCCGCTGGAAAAGCTGGCGGACGAGCCTCTCTTCTGCGCCCTGCTGGAAAGCGTCCAGCTCCTGCAGAAGAATAAGAACGGCGAAAAGCAGCACATCGCCGAGCTGGAACAGGCTGTGGCCGCCCAACAGCAGACCGTAGCCCTGCTGCACCAGCAGATCGCCGAACTGCACCAGAAAAACGCCGAGGTCGCCGCCCGCTGCCAGTCCTACGAGACTTCCTTGGAAGGCGTGCTGAACAGCAGCAGTTGGAAGCTGACCCTGCCGCTGCGCCGTCTGCTGGGGTTGTTCCGCCGCAGCCATTAACGGGAGGGACGCCATGTACAGCAGTTACAGCCCCCTGCAGCAGAGCCAACTGGCCGCGCAGGGTTATTACGATACCCAGAGTACCTATCTGCTGGTCTACGCGCCGGGGCGGAACACCGCGCTGCGGGCCACCCTTGCCGACCAGCTCCACCGCAAGTTCCGGCTGGCGGATATCCTTGGCTCCGCCCTGACCGAGGGGGTGGACGGCGTGCTCCTCGTCAGCGAGGACGTGGAGTGCATGTCCACCGCCCTGATGTGCTTTGCAAAAGCCCTGCAGGACGGCGCAGATTACGCGGTCTGCAACGCCGTCTTCGGCTTCGGGGGGGCCACGGCCCTCTACCAGAGCCGGGCCCATCTGGCCCAGAACCGCTGCGCCCTCGTCAGCCGCCCCCTGCTGGAGCGTTGCCGCGCCGCCGCCAAGGACCCCGAAAACGTCACGGAGCTGCTGGCGCTGGCCGCGCAGTTCTGCGCCCACCCCGCCCGCATCCCACAGGCTCTGCTCCACTACGAGCGGGACATCTGCGCCGAGGATGCGTTCTCGGCCACGGGCAAGCGGGCCTTCCTCATGAGCCATGTCCTCGACATGACCGGCGCTCCCATCGTGCTGGTCAGCGCCGTGCCGGTGCTGCGCAGCATGGGCTACGAAGTGGTGGTGCTGGGCCCCAGCGATGGCGGGGCGCTGCAGCTCTTCGTGGACGCCGGGGCCGCCGTCATCACCCGGCCGGGCATCCGCGCCACCCCGAACCTCTGGGGGCTGGCCCTGTGCGCCGACCTCGTCCTCGTCAACACCGTGGTCATGGCCCGGACGGTGCGGGCCCTCAGCGGCACCGCCGTGCCGGTGCTGTGGTGGCTCCACGATGCCTTTGCGGGCTACCCCCACATCGCCCACCAGATCCCCACGAAGCTGGCCGAGAATGTCCGGCTGTACTCGGTGGGCCACCACGCCGCCAACGCCATGCACGCCGTCCGGCCCGATTTCCAGATCGGCCAGCTCATCTACGGCTTGCCCGACTATGCGGCGGAGGATTTCCCCCGCTGCGACCTCGGCTACCCCGCCGACAAGCCCCTCTTTGCCACCGTCGGCTCCTTTGAGCGCCGGAAGGGCCACGACATCTTCTGCGCCGCCATCCGGCTGCTGCCGGAGGAGGTGCGGAACAAGGCCACCTTCCTCTTCGTCGGCATGGCGGCGGACAAGGAGATGATGGACGCCGTCCGCTCCCTGACCACCGACTGCCCGGAGAATGTCTTCTACTGCAAGCGGCTCAGCCGGGACGAGATCAAGAACCTGATGGAGCAGTGCACCTGTCTGGTCTGCGCCTCCCGCGACGACCCCATGCCCACCTTCGTCACCGAGGGCCTCATCTTCGGCAAGCCCTCCATCGTGTCGGAGCACACCGGCACCGCCGGGGTCATCACCGAAGGGGTGGACGGTTTCACCTACCCCGACGACGACCCGCAGAAGCTGGCCGCGCTGCTGGAGTGGGCCATCTTCCACCCGGAGAAGCTGGCCGCTATGAAGGCCGCCTGCCGGAAGCTCTACGAGACCCATTACTCCAAGCAGTCCTTCGAACAGACCCTCACCGCAGCGGTGAAGGAGCTGACGGAATAAATTTGTGGAAACTCCTTCCGTCATCGCTTACGCGATGCCACCTCCCTCTATGAGGGAGGCTTTCACAGCTGACCGTTACGCCAAGGCTCCCTCCGAGAGGGAGCTGGCGCGGCGAAGCCGTGACTGAGGGAGTTTCCCTTTTTCTTTTATCATTTTTCTCCATTTGCCGAGAAAAATTCGATACAAGTTCACAAAACCGGGGTGCTGGCGTGGTATACTTCAACCAACAGTATGAAAGGAGCTCCTCATCCATGAATCGACCCGCCCCCCGGCAGCCACCCCGCAAAAAGGCGGCCCTGTCCATCACGATCCTCGTGGTGCTGACCGGCGTCGTCTTCTGGATCTTCAAGAGCCACTGGGCCGAGATCTCCTCGGCGCTGGCGCAGTTGAAGTTCTGGCAGGTGGCCGTCGTGCTGGCCGTCGGCCTGACCTACCCGGTGCTGGAGGGCCTTGTCAGCTACGTCATCGTCCGGAGCCGACTGCCCCGGTTCACCCTGCGTCAGGCGCTGGAATCGGCCTTCATGGGCAGCTTCGGCAACGTCATCTGCCTTGGGGCCGGGGCCATGCCGATGCAGTCCTACTACCTCTACCGCAGCGGGCTGCCGCTGGGCCCCGGCGTGGGCCTGATGACCCTGCAATACGTTTTCCACAAGACCACGGTGCTGCTCTACGCCACGGTGATGCTGCTGCTTCAGCGCCGGTGGCTGGCGGCCAACACCTCCGGCGTGATGAACTACCTGCCCATGGCCTACTTCGTGGTGGCGGCGATCATCGTGGGGCTGGTGCTGCTCTGCGTTTCGCCCCTCATCCAGCGGCTGGCCCGCTGGGCGCTGGGCTGTCTGCCCAAGACCGAAAAATGGCAGACCCGCCGGGAAACGTGGCTGGAGCAGCTGGACACCCTCGGCACCGAGAGCCGTCACCTGCTGGCCGACAAGGGCCGCTGCGTCAGGATCTTCGCCCTGCACACGGTCAAGCTGTTCCTGCTGTTCACCCTGCCTTTCCTCTGCATCCGGTTTATGGGGCTGCCCTGCGGCCTGAGCTTCTGGCAGGTGCAGCTCCTCACCAGCCTGATGCTCTTCCTCTCCAACGCCCTGCCCAACGTGGCGGGCATGGGTTCCATCGAAACGGCCTTCCTCCTCGTCTTCAGCTCCTTTCTGTCCAATGGCGAGGCCGTGAGCACCCTGATGCTCTTCCGCATCGCCAGCTACTACTTCGTCTTCGGCTTCAGTGCCGTTGTCTCCCTCTTCGCCCAGAAGCATTTGGAGGACCAGCCCCGCTGACCCGGCGGCGCGGTTCGCTTCCCCGCGAACTCGGCCAGCCTCCCAGACGAGCAGATCCGATGGCGGAGTTCGGTTTTTATAACGCAGCTTCGTTCAGAATCGAACTTCGCCAGCTTGGCCAACTTCGAAATGGCTTGGCGAAGTTCGAACTCCGCCACCAAACCGAACTTCGCCAACTTGGCCAACATCCAATATAGAACGTAGCTATATTATTATTTTTGAACTTGGCCATTAGATTTTCTACAGTAAGGGCAAAAACAAAAATCGGGGCACGTCGGTGGTCAAGCGACATGTCCCGTTTTTGTTTTCTGTTTTCGTGAAGGCCGCCGTACCAGAGCCGCCTTCACCGCGCAGGAGGGAGCGGAGCAAACCAGAATGCCGCGCCCTGCCAAAAGAAAAAGAGAGTATGGAATGGAGGAATCGGAACCCTTTGCAGAAGGTCCCGCAGCTTTGGTTAGATTTAACTAACCTTGCCGTGACAACAGGATACCATAGTTTGTCATGACTGTCAAGCCCCCTTTTGAACTTTTTTCGGAAAAAGTTTTTTCCCGGAAAATTGGGCACTTGTGCTAAGAAACTTTTGCCGCTTTTGTGTAAAATCCATCCATTCCCTCTTGCTTTTTCGAGGGATCATTGCTATTATAGTGTTAAGGCTGCCGGGCGCGGAACGTCACGCGCCTCGGCGCCCATTCGCCCGCCCCCAGAAAGCCGCAGTTGATGCGGTTTTTCAAAGGCTCAATAGTTAGATAATGCTAACTGCCAATGGAATGGCAAGGAGCAAGGAGGTTCCAATGATCAATTTTGAACAGTGGGAAGGCTTTGAGGGCCGTATCTGGAAAGAGGAAGTCAACGTGCGCGACTTCATCCAGAAGAACTACACCCCGTACGACGGCGACGAGTCGTTTTTGGCCGGGCCCACCGAGGCGACCAACAAACTGTGGGGAGCTTTGCAGAAGCTCCAGAAGGAAGAGCGCGCCAAGGGCGGCGTGCTGGATATGGAGACCGAAGTGGTCAGCAGCCTGACCGCATACGGCCCCGGCTACATCGACGAGGAGCTGAAGGATCTGGAGCAGGTGGTCGGTCTGCAGACCGACAAGCCCCTGAAGCGCGCCTTCATGCCCTACGGCGGCATCAAGATGGCCGAACAGGCCTGCACCACCTACGGCTATCAGCCCAGCGAAGAGCTGCACAAGATCTTCACCGACTACACCCGTACCCACAATCAGGCGGTCTTCGACGCTTACACCCCGGAAATGAAGAAGGCCCGCCACACCCACATCGTCACCGGTCTGCCCGACACCTACGGCCGCGGCCGCATCGTCGGCGACTACCGCCGCGTGGCCCTGTACGGCATCGACGCGCTGATCCAGTTCAAGCAGGAGGACTTTGCCAACTGCGGCGACGGCACCATGACCGATGACGTCATCCGTCTGCGGGAGGAGATCGCCCGCCAGATCAACGCCCTGAAGGGCATGAAGAAGATGGCCGAGGCCTACGGCTTCGACATCTCCCAGCCCGCCCAGAACGCCAAAGAGGCTTGCCAGTGGCTCTACTTCGGCTATCTGGCCGCCATCAAGACCCAGAACGGCGCTGCCATGAGCGTGGGCCGCATCTCCACCTTCCTCGACATCTACATCCAGCGGGATCTGGACAAGGGCATCCTGACCGAGAGCGAGGCACAGGAGCTCATCGACCACATGGTCATGAAGTTCCGCATGGTCAAGTTCGCCCGCATCCCCAGCTACAACCAGCTCTTCTCCGGCGACCCCGTCTGGGCCACGCTGGAAGTGGGCGGCATCGGCATGGACGGCCGCAGCATGGTCACCAAGAACTGCTACCGCTTCCTGCACACGCTGGAGAACATGGGCCCCGCACCGGAGCCGAACCTGACCGTTCTGTACTCCTCTGCCCTGCCCGAAACCTTCAAGAAGTACGCCGCCAAGGTCTCCATCCTCACCAGCTCCGTCCAGTACGAGAACGACGATGTGATGAAGCCCGTCTGGGGCGATGATTACTCCATCTGCTGCTGCGTGTCTGCCACCCAGACCGGCAAGGAGATGCAGTTCTTCGGTGCCCGCGCCAACCTCGCCAAGTGCCTGTTGTACGCCATCAACGGCGGCGTGGACGAGAAGTACCACGAGCAGTGCGGCCCCAACTACGCCCCCATCACCAGCGAGTACCTGAGCTATGACGAAGTGCTGCCCAAGTACGTGCAGATGCTGGACTGGCTGGCCGGCCTGTACGTCAACGTGCTGAACCTCATCCAGT
>ERZ1034781.935-NODE-935-length-13421-cov-11.207242_pt1 | contig 13421 bp, 23 predicted proteins | sample MGYA00520700_ERZ1034781 | MGnify/ENA primary metagenome ERZ1034781 (study PRJEB33766, sample SAMN09781709) | gut metagenome | biome: gut microbiome | host: Homo sapiens | place: Madagascar | study: EMG produced TPA metagenomics assembly of the PRJNA485056 data...
CCGAAGAATGTACAATATTCTTGCCAATTAAAACGAACCGTTGCAATACTTACGCAAAATGGAGGGTTTAACCCTTGAATTGTGCGCCAAAATTGCAAGCCGTTCCCGCCTATTCGCCGAAGTTGTGCGCCAAATGTGCGCCAAGAAAGGAGAGCGGCGGCGTGGTGAAATTGGTAAAAGGGCAGTTGTGGTATTGTTGCCCGGTCTGCGGCCAAAAGCTGCACAAGCTGGCCCCCGATGCCGTTTGTAATGGCGTCACAACCTTTTGCAAGAAATGTAAATGGGAGGGGGTAATGAACATCAAGGAGCGGAAAGGAGCTTAAACAATGGCGAGCATTAGGAAGATAGAGGGGAAACATGGCACGGCGTATAAAATCACGGTCACGCTGGGCCGTGATGCCCTCGACCGGCAAATCAGACATTATAAGACATGGAAGCCGGACAAGCCAATGGCCGCGCGAGAACTCAACAGAGAATTGCAGCGCGTGGCAACAGAGTTTGAACAAGACCTAATGAGCGGCTTTCAAGCAGATAACAGACAGACCTTTGCCGAGTACGCCGCATACTGCTACACCATAAGGGAGCAGCGCGGGGACAAGCCGCAAACGCTGGCCCGCGTCCGGCGGCAAACTGCGCGGATCAATGAGTATATAGGGCAAATCCCTATTCAAGAAATCCGCCCGAAGCACCTAACCGAGCTTTACAAGAAGTTTTCCGAGCCGGGGGCCTGCCGATGGCAAGTGTACGCGCTGCCCGCCGTGGACTTCAAAGAGCTTATACCAGAGGGGGAAACTTGTAACGATTTTGCGCGGTCGTGTGGTGTCTATGGGAATTTGATCCGCAGACTATGTAAAAATCAGCCAATCAGCCGCCAAAACGCCGCCATAATCGAAAAGAACTTAGGCCGAAAGGATCTTTTCAGCCTAACGGGAGCCGAAAAGCCACTATCCCCCGGGACGATCAGAGACTATCACGCAATCATTTACACGGTGCTTGAACAAGCTTACAAAGAAATGATTATCAAATATAACCCCGCAAAGCGTGTAACGCTGCCAAAGAAAAAGCGCGTTCGTGAAAGCAAGGCTTTACAGCCGGAGCAGCTTAAAGCCGTTCTTGCTGCCCTGGAGGAGGAGCCGCTGCCATTCCGCGCATTGATAACCTTTTTTATTTCCACGGGATGCCGCAGAGGGGAAGCCCTGGCGCTGACATGGGACAAGGTGGACTTTGTGCGGCGGGAAGTCCTGATAAATCAAAGCATGATTTATCTTCCCGAAACAGGCATACAGAGCGGGCCGACAAAGACCGACAACAGCCGCCGCGTGGCCCTCCCCGATGAAACTATTGACCTCTTGCACAAGCTATGGGCGGAGCAGGCAAAAGACCGGCTGCGGCTGGGCGATCTTTGGGAATATAACAACCTGGTATTTCCAAGATGGAACGGAAAGCCGATGAACCCCGGAAATGTGAATCTTGAATTGACCGCATTTTGTGACCGGCACGGCCTCCCCCATATTAACCCGCACTTGTTCCGACATTCCGCCGCTTCCGTTTTGCTTTCAAACGGCGTGGATGTGCTGACCGTGGCCGGGATGCTGGGGCATTCCGATGTATCAACGACGCTTGACACATACGCACACGCCATAGACGAAGCACGACACAAAACGGCGGATTGTATCAGCGAAACTATTTTGCATAAAAATATGGCATAACTCTTGCAAAATCACGCTTTTTGTGATATAATAAAGAAAATTGAACGAAGAAGCTTTAAGGCGAGAAATTCCCTTTTTGCGTGTGCCTTTGTGCCTATTACTTACGCATGGTAAAAGTGCGTGAGCGATAGGCACTTTTTATTTTTAACCCGAAAGGAGCTTTATCATGGTACGAATTAGAACTATTCCGAAAGCAGTTGCAGAGATCAAGGCGCAAGACCCCGGAAGCTACATCAACGAGCGACTTTTGCGCCGCTGGGTGAAAGACGGCACAATTAAGCCCGTGAAGGGTAGTTATGCCTACACGCTGGTCAACCTTGACGAGCTGGAAAGGTTTCTTGCCGGTGAAAATAATTGATCTTTTGAGCCACGGCCAGGCTAATGCCGTTTCCCTCCGAGATTTGGAGGGAATGACCGGCCTCGACGGTCGAACCGTCCGGGCTATGATCTCCGCCGAAAGGCGAGCGGGCGCGGCCATATTGAGCGATAACGCAACCGGCTATTACCTCCCCGCGAACGAGGAAGAAAAGGCGCGTTTTGTCCGCTCCATGCGGCACAGGGCGAAAGAAATTCTATGCGCGGCGGATGCCGTAGAAAGGGCGTAACAAATGGCATACAAGAAAAAAGAAAAGCGGGCGACATGGTGGAAAATGCTTTACCATCAAAGGGCGGCTATTTCTTCGGTTTCGGACGCTGACGCCGGATTAGGTCTAAAGACTGCATTTGCATATTTTGACGGTGAGGAAATCGACCCGGCACAGCTTACCCCCGGCGCATTTACCGTATTTTGTGTAATTCGTCCGTACATCGACGAAAGCATGAGGGACTTTCAAGAATCCGTCGAGAGCGGGAGAGCCGGAGCCGAAAAGCGATGGGGGGATAGATAGCCCCCCTATACCCCCCCTATAGGGTAGCTTACAGAAGCAATAAGCAATAAGCAATATGCACTATGCTTGATGCACTACTGTAAAAGGGAATGACAAGTCATTCCACACCATGTATAAGGGTGCGCTGCGCGCGCACCGCCGCCAATATTATATTTTTTAATTTTTCTTCTTTTTGTATAAGGGAGTGTTTCTAATGGTCTTTGATTTTGAGAAATTCGCAAGGATAACCGCGAGCGTTTACCCCGTTAGCCCGTACACCCTCGAAGAAGCTTTGAGCGTATTTCGCTGCTACTTTGAGAAGTACGAAGAATATGCCGGCAGACCGCACCCGCCGATCAAAGCAAGCCAGATCGTGCGCATTTGTCAGGATATGCCATTCATCAGCCGAGAATACGGCGGCGGGTTATACGCCGATATTGATCCAGAGGCATACCCTGTACTGATTGATAAGTATTTTGCTACGAAATATCGCAACTGCGACCGGAACATAAACCATTTTTTCAGCGGAAGAATTAGGGAACTCCGATTTTACGAGGAGCTTTATTGAAAGGGGGGAAAGATACGAGCGGGAAAGCATCACAGCGAAAAGGCGCAGACGGTGAAAGGGAGCTTGCCGCCGTTCTCCGTGAATATGGGTACGAGATCAAGCGCGGCGGGTCTATGTCCTTTGGTGAAGTGCCCGACCTTGTGGGCTTGCCCGGTGTCCATATCGAGGTGAAGCGCTGCGAGCAAGTCAGGCTTTCCGAGCGGATGCAGCAGGCCGAAAGGGATAGCCAACATTTCAAGGACGGTTTCCCCGCCGTATTCCACCGCCGAAGCCGCGAGGAGTGGCGCGTAACAATGAACCTTGCGGACTTTATGCGGCTCTATGACCGCCAGAAAGCCGCAGAAAACGCCGATTGAAAGGGGTGATATATTGACACCACGCAAAGAAAAAGCGCTGCAAGCCCTCCTTGTGTGCCGTACAAGGGCAGAGGCAGCAAAAGCCGCCGGAATTGGGGAAAGTACCTTGCGGGCGTATCTGCAAGACGCTGAATTTTCGGCAGCATATAAACACGCCGCCGCCGGGGTCATGGACAGAGCAACGAGGCAGCTACAGCAGAATTTGACCGCCGCAATAGACCGGCTGGGCGCCATTGTCGCAGACGATGAAGAAACGAGCGCGAACCACATTACAGCGGCGCGGACGCTGCTTGACTACGGCTTGAAATTCACCGAGTTTAACGACATCTTGAAGGAACTGGAGGAAGGCGGCGAAGATGTATTATGACCGTCTGAAAGCCCGCGTGAGGGCAACCAGCGCGATCAAGCGGCAGCAGCGAGAGGCGCGGGCGCTTATTGACAGCATAGACGTAAAGCAACATATAGCCCCCGTATATTTCCCGCTGCATGACGATTTGAAAGAGGGGAAGCACACCACATTCAACCTCCCCGGCGGGCGCGGCTCCTGCAAGTCCTCCTTTACCTCTTTGGAGATTGTGAGCGGCATTGTGGCAGATACCACGGGGCAGAGCAACGGCATTGTATTCCGCCTTGTGGGTGCAACAATGCGGGATAGCGTCTTTTCTCAAATCGCATGGGCCATTGATACGCTGGGCGTTTCCCACCTATGGCGCGGGCGTGTGTCCCCCATGTCCTATACTTATCTCCCGACCGGCGCACAGATCCTTTTCCGAGGGCTGGACGATGCAAGCAAGTTAAAATCCATTAAGCCACGGCGCGGCGTGTTCCGCTATGTGTGGTTTGAAGAATTTAGCGAATTGCGCGGGCCGAACTTCACGCGAAACGTTATGCAATCGGTACTTAGAGGACAGGGGCCGGGGGCTATCGTGTTCCGAACCTTTAACCCGCCGATCTCCGCCAACAACTGGGCGAATGTGTTTATACGGGAGCCGGACGAAAAGGCCGTTACGCTGCTGACAGACTATACAATGATCCCCCCGGACTGGCTGGGCGAAAGCTTTCTTTATGAAGCTGAACGGCTGCGCGATGTAAACCCGAAAGCCTATGAACACGAATATTTAGGCGTACCGACCGGCGCGGGCGGCGAAGTCTTTCCCAATTTGGAAATACGGGAGATCACCGACAAGGAAATAGAGCAAATGGGCTATTTCTATCAAGGCTTAGACTTTGGATTTGCAGTCGATCCCGCCGCATTTCTCCGCGTGTCTTATGACCGCAAGAGCGACACCGTTTTTTTTGTTGACGAAATATACAAGCGGCATTTGTCGAATAAGCAGCTTGCGGAGGAAATCAAAAGGCGCCGCTATGACCGCGGCGGGGTTGCGTACCATTCGCCGATATTGGGCGGCGTATACGAGGAAAAGCAGCTAATCACGGCGGATTGTGCGGAGCCGAAATCCATAGCGGATATGCAGGCGGAGGGCTTGAAGTGCATCCCATGCCACAAAGAGCCTGGATGCGTGAGCTATCGTGTGAAATGGCTGCAACATCGGCGCATTGTGATCGATCCGAAGCGAACCCCCGAAGCATACCGCGAATTTGTAAATTACAGCTACGCCACGGACAAGGACGGAAACTTTCTTTCCGAACTGCCCGACAAGGACAACCACACCATAGACGCCTGCGCTTATGCCCTCGACCGGCATATTTACCGACGCGGCGTTTCGGCGTGAGAAAGGAGAAAGTCATGGGCTATATGCGTATCAAGTGCCACTATTGCGGCGGCACATGGGAAGTGTACGGGCGAAGCATCGCGGGCGTATCAAGTGCCACTATTATTAGTGGGGAATATCCCCGCACTTGCCCGCATTGCTTCAAGGCCATTGAAAGGCAGACATGGGAAAAGCAGATCATTCCGGCGTTTCAGGCGCTGGACGATGCAAACCGCGAGCTTGTAAAGGACAGCAGCGGCTACCATACCCCGCTTTTTGAGGTCAGCTATGAGGCCGACAGCGTATTCCGCAACGGCTATGAAGACTGTCCAAATTTGGACTGAAAGGAAGCACATGGACATTTTGAAGGAATACCCCCTAATTGATGAACACGGCAAAAGATACCGCGAGTTTGGGCGCGGATGCCGTGAGTATGCGCCGACCCTTGTAACCTCTGCGGGCGAAGTGCCGATGGGAACAGTAATTTATAAGAAGATGCAGGAAGAGCCACCCGCACAAAAGAAAGATTGCCCATTTCAGAGCGGTCTATACCCGCAATGCAAAGAGGACGATTGTGCTTTTTTCAAAGGCGGCAAGTGCAAGCCGGGAACGGCAACAGCGGGCAAGCGCTGCCCTCTCCCTGCACATTTGACTTGCGGCAATACCTGCACCATGTATAAGAATAGGCGCTGCGGCCTTTTTCCGCAGCAGAAAGGAACAAAAAAATGAGCGAGTTTAACCACTTTGCAAAAGACCTTGACGCGGCTTTCAAGGCGGCACGGGACGAATACGCCGCCGCGTATAACGCAGTAGAGCAGGCACGAAAGGCCATGCAGGACGCAGGCCCGGACGCGCTGAAAAGGCAGATTGCCACGCTCCAGCTCCAAGAGGCGGAAAACAGCCTGCGCAAAGAAACGGCCCGCATCTGGACAGAGTTTGACGCAAAGGCTGCAGAACTCCGCCGCGCATTGGAAAAGGAAGTGCAGACAAGCAACCTTGCCGATCCTTCCGCCATTGACAGCAACGCCGTGGAGCTGATGAAAACCGGCGTTCTGTCGGTGGATGATTATTTCGGCTTCGCGGACAGATACGACGGGAACCCGACCATGCTAAAGCTGATCGGTCACTATGCAAAGGAAGCAGCAGACAGCACCGACGACCGAAAAGACAGGGTTGCTTTAACCGTTCTCGCGCAGGATTGCGCCAAAGGAACGGGAAAGACCTTGAAAGCGTGGGACAGTATGATGACCGCCGCCAACTATTGCAGCGGGCGCGGCGGCAGCGGAAACCGGCGTCCTACTCCCGGCGTAACGCTTAGCATGGGCGAATGGTGGGAGCAGCTTTCCGGCGAGATCGTAGAGAACTTTTGAAAGGAGGTGGGACTTTATGGCTTTGATGATTACCGGTGCAGTGGTTTTTGCTGTTGGCGCATTCTTCGGGGCGGTAATGGTTGCCGTCGGAGAGCAGTTAGAAAGGAGGAGTTGACATGACGCATAACACATGGGCAAGAAAATACCTTAAAACCATGTGCAAAAACTTCATGACGGCGTTTCAGATGGGATATGCGGACGGGACTGCCGGAAACGAGCGGCAGTCCCCGCCGTTCCCGGCAGAGGCAAAGCCTGGCACATTGGTCTATGCGGCAACGCTTTTTGCACAGGAAATGTATAACAAGGGATTCAAAATCGGAAAGGAGGTCGGAGAATGAATGCTTTTGACATTTTTGTAAAACTTACCGTCGACACCGGGGATGTTGAAAAAGGACTTACAACGGCCAAAAATAAAGCACTGGCCTTTGGAGATGTTCTAAAGGCGAATGTACTCGGCGGCGTAATAGTCGATGGAGTAAAAAAGCTTGGAAGCGCTATAAAAAATATGTCCGGCGCGTTTATCGAATCCGCAGCCGATGTAAAAGCGGAGGAATCTGCTTTTAAACAGACTTTTGGGGATTTGGGAGACGCTGCATCCGAAGCGATCGGGCGAGTGGCCGACAGTTCTGGCATTTTGCAGACACGATTAAACACACTCGGAAGCAAGATTTACGCTTTTGCCCGTTCTTCTGGCGGAGATGCAACGGAGAGCATGAGCCTGATGGAACGCGCATTGCAGGCGGCGGCAGATAGTGCAGCATATTACGACACCAGCGTGGAGCAAGCGACAGAAACGCTGCAATCTTTTCTTAAAGGAAATTTTGAGAACGACGCAGCGTTAGGCTTGTCCGCCACGGAAACCACAAGAAATGCGGCCGCTATGGAACTATTCGGGCAGAAATATAACGATTTGTCCGAAATTCAGAAACAGCAAACGCTTTTGAAAATGGTGGAGGATTCGCAAAAACTGTCCGGCGCAATGGGGCAAGCTGCCCGCGAAGCTGACGGCTGGGAAAATGTCACCGGCAATCTGAGCGAAGCGTGGCGGCAGTTTCAGGCAAATGTTGGGACTCCATTTTTGGAAAGCCTCATTCCCGTTATCCAGGACATTACGGAAGCATTTCAGGAGTGGATGAATAATGTGGATTGGGATAAATTTTCCCAAAAAATCACTGATTTTGTAACAACTATTTTGGACAATGGCGATACCATCATTTCGGTTGTCGCCGGAATCGGCGCCGGATTTGTGGCGTGGAATGTTGCTTCCATGATTTCCGGTGTGGTCAAGGCTATCCAAGCATACCAGGCCGCAAACGAGGGAGCCACTATCGCACAAGCAGCCCTAAACCTTGTGATGAATGCAAACCCCATCGGAATTGTTATAACGGCGGTTGCTGCACTTGTCACCGCCATTGTTGCACTTTGGAACACAAACGAGGACTTCCGAAACGCTATCATTTCTGCATGGGGCAAAATTAAAAATACGATTTCATCCGCTGTTAACGCAATCAGTGCATTTTTCACGGAAAAGATTCCCAATGCGATCCGGTCCGTTATTAGCTGGTTTACAAGTATTCCGAACAAATTCAAAGATATTGGGTCTAATATTGTTCGCGGTCTTTGGGACGGCATCAAATCAATGATTACATGGATCAAAGACAAAATCAGCGGATTTGTTGGCGGTATTGTGAGTAGTGTTAAGGGACTGCTTGGCATTCATTCTCCGTCAAAGGTATTCGCCGGAATCGGTGGATTCATGGCGAAAGGTCTTGGCGAAGGTTTTGATGATGAATTTGCATCTGTGAAAAAAGACATAGAGGGGGACATGAGTTTTTCGGCTGGATCCATTACGGCAGGAGCAAATATCATCGGAAACTATGCAGGTCGATCTTACGGTGCAGCAAGCGGAGGATCCGGCAGAATTATAATGCTGCTGGAACAGTATTTGCCTATGTTGGCAAATATGAAAGTCATCATGGACAGTGGCCAGGTTGTCGGTTTGCTTGCCCCAGGCATGGATGAAGAACTGGCCAAAATCAATGCAAGGAGGGCGAGGGCCGTATGATCGATCGTACATGGTCAGGAGGTTTTAATCATGAGCATTGAAATCACCGACAACAGCAAAGAGGTTTCCGCTGCTATCGAAGCCGCAATTCTGCGCGGGCTTGAAAAGTGCGGGCTTGTGGCAGAGGGGTATGCGAAAAAGCTGTGCCCCGTTGACACCGGCAATCTGCGCAACAGCATAACCCATGTGGTAGACGAGCAGGAACCGGCGGCTATCATCGGCACGGATTCCGAGTACGGCGCGTATGTGGAATTAGGCACCGGCATTTATGCCGAAGGGGGCGGCGGACGGCCTACACCGTGGGTGTATCAGGACGCGAAGGGCAACTGGCATTACACACGAGGTAACAAGGCACAGCCATTCCTAAAGCCCGCTTTGGCGGATCACGCGCAGCAGTACCGCGACATTTTGGTAAATGAGCTGAAAAATGGATGACGCAACGAAGGAGTGATTCCACAGGCCACCAGCCGGAGAAAGACCGGCAGCAGGCAGCAAGGGCGGCGGGATTGCCTATCCTTTGTTCCCTTGCAAAGTCCTGCCCGAAGTACAGCGGCAGGCAGCGCCCTAAAGTACCAGGGCGCGGGAGTGCGTAATAGTGCCATAATCTCCATATACAGCACAGGAGCCGTCTTGCTTTTTGACGGCTCCTGTGTTATTCTGTCGATAGCCCATTATGGGCGGGGCGCTGCACAACGGCAGGCGGTTAGTCACAAACCCCGAAAGGGGGTGACGCCATGCGAATTACTCTACATATCGGGCCTTTTACGGTTACGATCATTGTAAAACGCAGAAACCGCCACCCGGCACGGTGACGGTTTCCATTTGGAAATTGATTTACTGACGGGCTAACCGCTTGTCGCAGCGCCCTTTTTCTATCTCCATTATAGCAGGATACTAACCCTTGTCAAGTCTCGGATTTATCCGGGGCTTTTTCTTTTTGCCTCATGGCCTGCATGAGCTTGTCACGCTGGGCTTGCGTGTCCACAGCCCGGCCAACAAATGCAGGAACCGTTTCCCCGGCCCTCTGTGCGGCCTCCTGCGCCGTTTTAAGCGCGGCAGGGGTAAGGATAGCCCCCTCACCTTGCGGCGCTCCTGCGGGCTTCTGTGGGCTTTCTCCCATAGCTTCGCCAATGGCGCGGTTGATAAAGCCGTTTACGCTTTCGCCGTTGGCCTCCGCGTGGGCCTGGATGATCTCCTTCCGGCCTTTGGGGACGGTAAGGTTAATGCGGTCATAAGCCTTTGCAATCCATTTATTGGTTGCGTTTTGCTGTGCTTTCGATGTTGCCATTCTGCACCTCCTTTTATCGCGGTGGCGGTGCCCTAAAATAGGGCCTCTTTTCCACTATCCGCATTATACCACGACTTGTATATATTGCGCAAGTATAATATTGCACAAATATACTTGCGTAAATATGTAAATACTCACAATTGATATACTTGCGCAAGTATGTTATATTATAATCACAGCAAGGGACAAGAGAGAAGAGCGGAATTAGTTCCCGCTCTCTTCTATGGCTGGATACCTACACGCTCAACAATCAAAGCGGGCGTTATATCCTCCCAATAATTCACATATACGAGCTTGACACCATGCGCCCGGCTTAGATTGGCTTTTAGCTTGTCCCGCCGCTGTACGTTCTGGAAAGCTATCTCGCCTCCGAAAAAATCCACCGGCTCAAAGTGCTGTTTCCCCTGATATTCTATTGCGACGTTCAAACCGGAAATATAAACATCATACGACATTTGCCCGCCTATTGGTGTACGCAGGAAGAACGGGCGGAGCTGATAGATCACAGCGTACTTTTTGTACATCTTCTTTGCAAGCTTATATACAAGCTCCTCCGATACCCATTTGTTTACCGGCTTTAGATAGGTAGACCGCTCTATACGGTCATATTTCCCGGCGTTGGCTGCGGCGAGTATATCCCGCTGGCAGCCGTATATGTCGGCAAGATCTTTCAGACGATGGGAAACAGAAAAGTATTTCAAATGTTGCTCTAATCGCTCTTGGCGCCGTTTTCCTTTCCACGATGCAAAGGCGGCGTTTATTTCTCGTTCTACAATGCCGTCATTTATAGCGTTGCTCTGTATTCGCCCGTCTTTTATCCACGCTGCGCATAATCCGCGTATGTAATCGCCGGGCTTTTGCATCGTATAAGCCACGGCGCGGGCAACCTCTCCGCTGCTGCTCTCCAATTCGATCACAACGAAATTATAGTTATTCCCTGGCCATGCTGCTATGCGTTCCGGTAGATGAAGCGTCGGAAATGCTGCGTTGCACGCCTCCACGCATCCACGGTTTGTTATATCCTCGCTGTTAAATTGCCGGTACATGATGTATACATCCAGCAGCATAAGCCCTGTAGCTTTGCCGAGATCGCGGGTAAACTTTGCATTATTGTATCGGAATCCGATGTCGTTATGCGTCAGCTCCACAATACGGGCGTAATAGTACGGCTCTCCAACCGCCGGAAAGCTCAGATACGGGTGCGCATCGATGTCTTCCCGGTATCTATCCGCATTGAGGTATACCGTGCTTTCAGAGGCTATGAGCGGGACAAACTCGAAGCAAATCACCAGAGAATCATTGATAACATAAACGGTCAAGCAATCTTTTTCGTACTGCTTGACCGTGTACCCGGTGAGGTATTCGCTTTCAAACCGGCGTTGAAACTCCCGCATTGTCTCCATAGAAAAATAGTATTCCATGCTGTTTCCTCCTTTGTGCGCTTTATAAGGGAAGAATAGCATAGATAGCTTATGAAAAAAAGAGGGCGGAGGAATTTTCCTCCGCCGTTTCTTATTCCGTTACCCTCTCGCCACTCGGCAGAATAAAGGAACTTTCATACTTGCAGCCGACAGCGTTAGCCACGTCCTTTAATTCTTCTGGTGTAAAGCCTTCCCGCTTCATCTTCTGTGAAAATGCCTGCGGACTTTTCCCACATCTTCGCGCCAATTCTGACACACTAATATCGAGTTTAACGCATAAAATTTTCAACTGTTCAGATGTTGCCATTATTTCGCCTCCTCTTATATGCATATTATAAACGAATTTATTTAATTTGTCAATTGATAATAAGAAAATAAAAACAAAAATATTTAAACAAAGGTATTGACATTATAAACGAAACTGTTTATAATAAGACCATAGCAAGGGACACGGCAAGGCGGACGAAGTAAGCGAAAGCCGAACCAAGAACGCAAGATAAAAGCCGGAACGGATAAGAGAGATTGAGATTGCCGAAGCGCATAGATGTTTAAGGCCCCCGGCTCCGCGTTCCTTGCAAATAAAAAGGAGGTAAACACAATGAGCATCAACGAAATGGATAGCAAGATTAAGGAGCTGCGCGAGCTTCGCCGCATGGCGGACGAACTCGCCGCGGAGATCGACAGCATCACGGACAGCATCAAGGCCCACATGGACGCGGAGGGCGTGGACACCATCAGCGGCACGGATTGGAAAGTGACCTATAAGGCCGTGACTTCCTCCCGCATCGACACCAGCGCATTGAAAAAGGCTCTGCCCGATGTGGTGGAGCGGTTCAGTAAGATCACCACGGCGAGAAGGTTTTGTATCGCATGATGGAGACAATCATAGCCATAGCCGGAGCTGTGCAGCTCACCCGCTGCATTATGGCTCTCATTGAAGCATTAGAAAAGCCCTCTGCGCCACCGCCGACCAAAGCAAGGCGCAGAGAGCCGTAACCACCAACCACCGCAGGGAGGTTGATACCCCGATTGTATCAGCCTACCGCCAAGAAAGCAAGGAGGAAAAAACAGAATGAGTTTCTTATTTATGCAAAATTCCGTGAAGAGACTGTTTAAGATCATCGGTCAGGCAGACGGCGCCATTACTGCAAACGGGCGCAAGGAACCGGAACTTTCCGTTCTCATGGACGACGACGTTTGCTTGCTGGATACCGAAAGCAAGGATTATAACGGGCGCATTTGCCTTGTGTACTCCCCCAAAGCAAAGAAAGACTTATTCCAACGTCTTTTTATCGAGGGACAAACCGTCCTTGTATGCGACCCCACAGACGGAGAAGAAAACGAAACAATCCCTTTGGATGAATTGCGTGTAACCGGCGTCGTTATTGGTATTGTCCGCAGCTTAGACGCAGAAGAAAAGGTTGACTTGAAAGGCTGGCGCGAGTTTGAAGAAAAATTTCCGCCTGATCCTCTCGAAACTTACTATTCGCCAAGCTGGGACTATGCGATGGCGGCGAAAAAATATCATCGCGGGAGCGGGTATGGCTGCTTTATGTCCGGGTATCATTACGGGTTTGCGGAAGGCCGCAGAGCAGAAAAGGCCGCGCCCAGGAGGAAGCGCAGAGCCGCAGGAGGCAAAGCATGAAAGAAGAAACTATGCACCGGCTAAATGAACTTGAAGAAATTCATTTGCAGCTTCATTGTGCCGTCGAATCCGTGCGGCAAAGCTGGGTAGCCATGACGCAGGGGGACAGCGAACCTTGCGAAGATGATTACGACGCCTTATACGGGATTTACTGTTATCTTTCCGAGCAGGAAAAGCGGCTGCATGAGTGGAAAGAAAGTTTCTGGAAATATAGCAGATAAACCGCACTTTTCGGCGGTCGTGCGCTAAAAATGTGCGCCAAGAAATAGCAAGCAGAACGAATAAACCGAGAAAACGGCCATAATAGGCGGGAACGGAGAAAAAAGGCAATAATTTTTGTGCAATATTGAGAGTTGTAATAACTGCCCGAAGAATGTACAATATTCTTGCCAATTAAAACGAACCGTTGCAATACTTACGC
>ERZ1034781.942-NODE-942-length-13373-cov-12.484457_pt1 | contig 13373 bp, 8 predicted proteins | sample MGYA00520700_ERZ1034781 | MGnify/ENA primary metagenome ERZ1034781 (study PRJEB33766, sample SAMN09781709) | gut metagenome | biome: gut microbiome | host: Homo sapiens | place: Madagascar | study: EMG produced TPA metagenomics assembly of the PRJNA485056 data set...
ACATTGCAGTTCTCGCCGGTGATGGTATCGGACCAGAGATTATGAAGCAGGGCGTTGCTGTTATGCAGGCCATTGCAGAGAAATTCAATCATGAGTTTACTTACAACGAGGCTATCTGCGGCGCTCATGCTATCGATGAGGTAGGTGATCCATTCCCAGAGGAAACCTTCAAGACTTGTATGGATGCTGATGCTGTGCTTTTCGCAGCTGTTGGTGACCCACGTTTCGACAACAATCCTACTGCCAAGGTTCGTCCTGAGCAGGGTTTGCTCGCTATGCGTAAGAAGTTGGGCCTTTTTGCTAATGTACGTCCTGTTGCAACATTCGATTGCTTGCTCCACAAGTCTCCTTTGAAAGATGAACTCTTGAAGGGTGCTGACTTTGTTGTCATTCGTGAGTTGACCGGTGGTATGTACTTCGGTGAGAAGTATCAGGACAACGATAAGGCTTACGATACAGATATCTATACACGTCCTGAGATTGAGCGCATCTTGAAGGTAGCTTTCGAGTTTGCCATGAAGCGCAATAAGCACTTGACTGTTGTTGATAAGGCAAACGTTTTGGCTTCTTCTCGTCTCTGGCGTCAGATTGCTAAGGAAATGGAGCCTCAGTATCCTGAGGTTAATACCGACTATATGTTTATCGACAACGCTTCTATGCGTGTGTTGACAGAACCTACTTTCTTCGATGTCATCGTAACAGAGAATACCTTCGGTGACATCCTGACTGATGAGACCTCATGCATTACAGGTTCTATGGGCTTGCAGCCATCCAGCTCTTTGGGTGAGCATACTCCATTGTTTGAGCCTGTTCATGGTTCATGGCCACAGGCAGCTGGCAAGAATCTTGCCAACCCTGTTGCTCAGATTCTTTCTGCAGCCATGTTGCTTGAACACTTCGGTCTGAACGAGGAAGGTGCTTTGATTCGCAAGGCTGTTGATGCATCTCTTGATGCCAATGTCCGTACACCTGAAATTCAGGTTGAGGGCGGTGCACAGTACGGTACCACTCAGGTTGGTGAGTGGATCGTAAACTGGATCAAGAATGCGTAATCTACAGATGCTATATTTATATATAATTATAGTATTCTCATGGGGAATGTTTCTTACATTCCCCTTTTTTATTGCTTGTTTCTTTGGCTCAAAATATCAAAAGTTTCTTAAATAAAGAAAATATCTCTCATTTTTAATATTATTTAGATTGCTATATTCGTCTATCTGAGGCTAAATGATTACTTTTGCGATTGTTTTAATAAATGCTCCTTATCTTGGAGTGATTAAATACGATTTTAATTTAGAGTTTAAACGTAAAAGTATATAGATTATGGCAGAAGCTATAGATATCCGCGAATTGAATATCCGGATTGAACAACAAAGTCATTTCGTTACCAATCTGGTAACTGGCATGAATAAGGTCATTGTAGGACAGAAGCACCTTGTTGACTGTCTTTTGATAGGCTTGCTTTCCGATGGTCACATTCTCTTGGAAGGTGTGCCGGGATTGGCTAAGACCCTTGCAATTAAAACACTGTCTCAGTTGATTAGTGCCGATTATAGTCGCATTCAGTTTACTCCAGATTTGTTGCCTGCCGATGTAATCGGTACACAGATCTATTCCCAGAAGGATGAGTCTTTCCATGTAAAGAAAGGCCCTGTCTTTGCAAACTTTGTGTTGGCTGATGAAATCAACCGTGCACCTGCTAAAGTACAGAGTGCTTTGCTGGAAGCTATGCAGGAACATCAGGTTACCATTGGCGAACAGACTTTCAAGTTGCCTAATCCTTTCCTTGTTATGGCTACTCAGAACCCTATAGAACAGGAAGGTACTTATCAGCTGCCTGAAGCGCAGGTTGACCGTTTCCTCCTAAAGGTTGTCATTGATTATCCGTCCTTGGAAGAGGAAAAACTTATCATCCGTGAAAATATTCAGGGCAGCATGCCTACCGTGACTGCTGTTACTTCTGCTGATGAAATTCTCAAGGCTCGTAGCATTGTCAATGAGGTATATATTGATGAAAAAATTGAGCAGTATATTGCTGATATTGTTTTCGCTACCCGTTATCCTGACCGTTATGGACTGGCAGATTTGAAGGATATGATTACCTTTGGTGGCAGTCCACGTGCAAGTATCTCTTTGGCAAAAGCAGCACGAGCATACGCTTTCATCAAGCATCGCGGTTATGTGGTTCCTGAGGACGTGAGAGCTGTTGCTCATGATGTTTTGAGACATCGTATTGGTCTTTCTTATGAGGCTGAGGCAAGTGATGTAACCAGTGAAGAAATTGTAAGCCGAATTATCAACAAGGTGGAGGTTCCTTGATGGATACACAAGATCTTTTAAAAAAAGTTCGTAAGATTGAAATCAAGACTCGCGGATTGAGCCAGAATGTTTTCGCAGGTCAATACCACTCTGCTTTCAAGGGTAGGGGTATGGCTTTTGCGGAAGTAAGGGAGTATCAGTTCGGAGATGATGTGCGTGACATTGATTGGAATGTTACAGCCCGTTTCCATCGTCCGTTCGTCAAGGTTTTTGAAGAAGAACGCGAACTTACGGTCATGCTGTTGGTCGATGTGAGTGGCTCGTTGGATTTTGGTACAAGTTGCCAGATGAAACGTGACTTGGCTACAGAGATAGCTGCCACATTAGCCTTCAGCGCTATTCAGAATAATGATAAGATAGGTGTTATCTTTTTCTCGGACAGAATAGAAAAGTATATTCCTCCGAAGAAGGGAAGAAAACATATTCTTTATATCATTAGGGAAATGTTGGATTTCCATCCCGACAGCCAGCGCACTGATATCGGTGTTGCCTTAGAATATTTCACTCGTGTCATGAAGAGACATTGCACTGCGTTCCTGATTTCGGATTTCTATGATGAAAAAGATTATCAGCACAAACTGCAGATTGCCAATCAGAAACATGACGTAGTGGCTATTCAGGTTTATGATTTAAGGGCTAAGACATTACCGGATATCGGCTTGTTGAAGGTAAGGGATGCTGAGACTGGACATGAAATGTATATTGATACCAGTAGCAAGAAATTGAGGTTGGCTCATACTCGCAATTGGATGTATCGTGAAGAAAAACTTCGTGATACATTTGCCAAGAGTAAAGTGGACTGGACTTCCATTGCTACGACTGAAGATTTCTCTAAAGCGCTTCTCATGCTTTTCAAGCAGAGAGGATGAAATGATTACGATGACTGAAGTATATAAATACTTTGCGAATCATATAATATTGGATTAATGATTAAAGTTAAAAGTTTTATATTAGCAATCGCCTTGATTTGCAGTGCCTTTTCTGCTTCAGCACAAAGTGTTGAACAGAAGTTGGATTCTCTGCAACTTCTCATTGGTGAGCAGACTACTTTACATCTTACAGTGACTGCCAACCGTGGTCAGAAGATTGTAATGCCTTCTTTCAAACCTTCCCAACAGTTGATACCTGGTGTAGAGGTTGTTGGACAGAGTGAAGAAAATACTTCTGAGATTGATGGTAACCGCATTCAGGTGAGTCGCAACTATACGCTTACTTCTTTCGATGAGAATGTGTATGCGATTCCTGCACTCAATGTAAAGGTAAACGGCAAGGACTTTCATGGTAATCCCTTAGCATTGAAAGTACTTACGGTTCCTGTAGATACAGTTCATCCTAACCAGTTCTATCCTCCTAAGGACGTTCAGGACAATCCTTTCCTCTGGAGTGAATGGAGCGGAATCTTTTGGTTGAGCGTATTGATGTTATTGCTCTGTGGTGCAATGTGTTATCTTTTGCAGAGATTAAAGCAGAATAAACCAATTCTCAAAAGTTTCCGTATTGTAAAACGAGTTCCTGCTCATGAAAAGGCTCTTAACGAAATCAACGCTATCAAGCATCAGCGCTCTGAGAATCAGGAGAATCTGAAAGAGTATTATACCCGTCTTACCAATACTTTGCGTGAATATATCAATGGTCGCTTCGGATTTAACGCTATGGAGATGACCAGTAGCGAAATTATCGAATGTCTCCAGTCTGCTGGTGATCAGAAGATGATTGATGAATTGAGACAACTCTTCAGAACTGCCGATCTGGTAAAGTTTGCCAAGTATGAGACGCTCATCAATGAAAACGATTCTAATCTCGTTAATGCCATCAACTTTATTGATCAGACAAAGACCGACGAAAAGCCTGTAGAGGAGAAAATTGTTCCAACATTGAGTGAGAATGATAAGAAGTCTCAGAGTCAGCGCAAGGTCATCAAGTTGCTCTTATGGGCAGGCTCTTTGGCGATTGTTGCTATTTTGGTTTATATCGTCTATACAGTGGTTTCACTTGTTTAACAGTGGTTGCTGGACGATAGTTATTAATAAAACGAAAAAATGGAATTTGCAAGTAAAGGATACTTTCTGTTACTCCTGTTATTGATACCTTATATATTATGGTATTTCCTATACAGGAGAAAGAACGAGCCAACGATGCGTATGAGTGATACCAAACAGTATCTTTATGCGCCTAAGAGTCTGCGTGTTCGTCTGATTCATCTTCCGATGTTTCTGCGCTGCGTCTCTTTTGTACTGATTGTTTGTGCAATGGCTCGTCCTCAAACCCATAATTCCTGGGACAACAAGACGGTGGAAGGTATAAATATCATGCTGGCGATGGACGTATCTACATCCATGCTTGCTGAAGACTTGAAACCTAACCGTATGGAAGCTGCCAAGGATGTTGCTCATGAATTCATATCAGGCCGTCCGAATGACAATATCGGTTTGACGATTTTTGCCGGTGAGGCTTTTACTCAGTGTCCGATGACCACAGACCATTCGAGTCTCTTACGCCTGTTGCAAGATACTCGTACGGATATAGCTGCCCGAGGTCTTATCCAGGATGGTACCGCTGTGGGTATGGGTCTGGCTAATGCCGTGAGTCGTCTGAAAGATTTGAAATCAAAGAGCAAGGTTGTCATTCTTCTGACTGATGGTAGTAATAATATGGGTGATATTTCTCCTATGACAGCTGCAGAAATTGCCAGAAGTTTGGGTATCAGAGTTTATACCATTGGTGTCGGTACTAATAAGGTTGCTCCATATCCAGTACCTGTAGCAGGTGGAGTTCAATACGTGAATATTCCTGTGGAAATAGACACGAAGACTTTGAAGGATATTGCCCAGACTACCGATGGTAATTTCTATCGAGCTACCAATAACAAGGAGTTGAAGCAAATCTATCAGGATATTGATAAACTGGAGAAAACGAAGATGAACGTCAAGCATTTCGCCAAGAGATATGAGGCATATCAGCCTTTCATTATTGCAGCGTTCTTGATCTTGCTCATGGAAATTCTTCTTAGAATCACCTGGTTGAGAAAAATTCCTTAAAAAAAGAGGTCGAACTTCTATTTTATACATGAAGTCGATTCTTGTAGATTTAAATAGATTAGAAAATGTTACGTTTTGAAGATCCTATATTCCTCTGGTTGCTATGCATCCTTCCTGTTTTGATTTTAATCAGACTGATAGGATGGGGGAGGAGACATGCAAAGTTGAAGAAGCTGGGTGATCCTGAGCTTCTCAAACAATTGATGCCTGGTATTTCTAAATACCGTCCTACCGTGAAATTCTGTCTGCTGTTGTCTGCATTGGCACTCTTGATTGTCATGTTGGCTCGTCCGCAGATGGGTAGCAAGATTTCGCATGATAAGCGACAGGGTATTGAAACTATCATTTGTTTGGATATCTCCAACTCTATGTTGGCAGAGGATGTCGTTCCTTCCCGTCTTGATAAGAGTAAGATGCTGGTAGAAAATCTGGTTGATAATTTTACCAATGACAAGATTGGACTGATTGTTTTTGCAGGCGATGCGTTTGTGCAGTTGCCTATTACCAGCGATTACGTTTCTGCCAAGATGTTCTTGCAGAATATCACCCCTGGTCTGATTCAGACACAAGGCACCAATATAGCTGATGCCATTGATTTGGCTTCTAAAAGTTTTACCCAACAGAACAATGTTGGACGTGCTATCGTTGTGATTACTGATGGTGAAAACCATGAACCAGGTGCAACGGATGCTGCTGCCGCTGCCAAGAAAAAAGGTATTAATGTATTTATCCTTGGTATTGGTAATACGACAGGTGCGCCTATCCCTATGGGTGATGGCGGTTATCTGAAAGATCATTCCGGTAATACGGTTATGACTGCCCTGAATGAAAACATGTGCAAGGAATTGGCTCAGGCTGGTAGCGGACAGTATATTCATGTTGATAATACCAGCGATGCAGAGAAAACGCTGAATGATGATCTGACAAAATTGCAAAAGGGAGATACTTCTTCTGTGATATACAGTGAGTATGACGAACAGTTTCAGGCTGTTGGTATTTTAGTGATATTGCTCTTAATCATAGAAATCTGTATTTTGGAAGTGAAAAATCCTCTGTTGAGAAATGTCATGTTCTTTGGAAAGGCCTTTTCTATGGGAAAGGCTGCCAAATCATCGCAATTGGGTAAAACCAGTATCCTGCTTCTTCTCTTGATTGTGAATAGCGGACTTGCATTTTCGCAGAATGATAGGACCTTCATTCGACAGGGTAATAAGTTATACCGATCTCAGAAATGGGCTCAGGCTGAAACCCAATATCGGAAAGCTATATCTAAAAATGCTAAGAATACCCAGGCTTTGTATAATTTAGGTTGTGCTTTGATGATGCAGCAGAAGGATTCCATGGCGATGGTACAGTACCAGCATGCAGCACAGGAAGAAACCAATGTGCTGAGACGTTCCAAGAGTTATCACAACATGGGTGTTATCATGCAAAACCATCGTGAATATGCCAAGGCTATTGAATGTTATAAAATGGCTCTGAGATGTAATCCTCAGGATAATGAAACAAGATATAATCTTGCTTTGTGTAAGAAACTTCTGAAGAATCAACCTCAAAAGAATAATAAAGATAATAAGAATAATAAGAACAAGAACAACAAAAATAAAAACAAAGACCAGAATAATAAGGACAAGAATAACGAACAAGATAAAAACAATAAGAAAAATAACGACAAGGATAAGAATAAACAGAACCAGAACGAAGAGCGTAATCAGGACAAGATGAGCAAAGACAACGCTGAGCAACTTCTGAATGCAGCTATTCAACAAGAGAAGGCAACAAAACAGAAAATGCAGAAAGCATTGTCACAGCCTAAGAGCCGCTCTTATGAGAAAAACTGGTAATAGGAATCTTATCAAAGACTCTTTTTTTTCAAAAAGTAAAATTATGATGTGTATAATGAAACATATTGGACGTTATGCTATATTGGTGGTGATTGCTATTTGCTGTGCTCTAAGTTCCAGAGCTCAGCATATTGTTGTATCTGCTCCATCTCATGTGTCGGCGGGTGAGAACTTCCGTCTGGCTTACACTATTAATACGCGTGATGTGGAGGAATTCCGCATGGGCGGAGTACCAGAAGGATTGGAAGTGATTGCCGGTCCTTATACTTCCCAGCAGTCCAGCTATCAGATGATTAACGGACATACCAGTTCTTCTTCTTCCGTTACTATTACTTATACTTTGTATGCTGCAAAGAATGGTTCTTATACGATAGGATCTTCTCATGCTGTAGTAAATGGTAAGAGAATTGCTTCTCGTGCTGTTAAGGTGAGTGTTTCTGGTCATGCCAGAAATTCCAATGGTGCTCCGAATATGCACGGAAGTTCCAATATGGATGATGAACCTCGTATGCGACAGGCTGGTTCTTCTATTTCTGGTAGAGATCTTTTCATCAAGGTTTCTGCCAATAAGAAAACGGTACATGAACAGGAACCTGTCTTGTTGACCTATAAGGTATATACTCTGGTTGATTTGTCTCAGTTGGAAGGAAAAATGCCTGACTTGAAGGGTTTCCATACTCAGGAGGTAGCTTTGCCTCAGCAGAAGGCTTTTCATAGTGAAATGGTCAATGGCCGTCAATATAAGTGTGTGACCTGGAGCCAGTATGTCATGTATCCGCAGATGACTGGTAAACTTGAAATTCCGTCTATTACTTTTAAGGGTCTCGTCGTTCAGCAGAATCGTAATGTGGATCCGATGGAAGCTTTCTTTAATGGTGGCTCCGGTTATGTTGAGGTACACAAGGATATCAAAGCACCAGGCATGACTATCAATGTTCTGCCTTTGCCATCTCGTCCAGCTAATTTCTCAGGAGGTGTGGGTAAGTTTAATATTTCTGCAAGTATAGACAAGAAAGAAGTAAAAGCAGGTGATCCTGTTACCATCCGTGTGGTTGTGGGTGGAGTAGGAAATCTCAAGCTTCTCAAACAACCTGTCGTTACTTTGCCGAAAGATTTTGATAAATATGATGCTAAGATAACCGACAAGACTCGCCTGACCTCCAATGGTGTAGAAGGTAATATGGTATATGATTTCTTGGTTGTACCTCGTAATCAGGGTTCTTATAAGATTCCGCCTGTAGAATTTACATATTACGATACATCTTCTAATTCATATAAGACCATCAAGACTCAGGCCTTTGATTTGACTGTGTCTAAAGGCGATGGTTCTACAGGAGGTTCACAGGATTTCTCTGATCAGGCAAAGGATATTCGTGCTTTGAAATTAGGAAAGAGCAAGTTGCATGATTTGGATGATATGTTCTATGGCAGTTTTGGATATTGGACCAGTCTGCTCGTTCCGCTTATCACCTTTATTGTTTTGCTTGTTGTCTTCCGCAAACGAGCTTTGGAAAATGCAGACATCGTAAAGGTTCGTTCTAATAAGGCTAATAAGATTGCAACGAAACGTCTGAAAAAAGCTCAGCAACTGATGTCTCACGGCAAACAGAATGAATTCTATGATGAAGTTTTGCGAGCATTGTGGGGTTATGTGAGCTATAAGTTGAATATTCCTGTAGAGAAACTCTCTCGTGAGAATATCACGGAAAATTTAGAGATGCATTCTGTCAACATCTCAACGATTGATAAATTTACCCAGGCATTGGATGAGTGCGAGTTCGAACGATATGCACCGGGTGATGCTGCTGGTAATATGAATAAGACTTTCAATTCTGCTATGACAGGAATTATGGAAATAGAAAACGCAATCAATGCTATGCGCAAGGAGCACAAGAACCGTGCAAAAGAGGACAGACAGTCCTATTCTTTCATATGGATTCTTGCATTCTTTCTCCTTACATCTGTGTCTGCTTCTGCAATAACCAAGCAGAATGCAGATGCTGAGTATCAGAAAGGGAATTACCAGCAAGCTATCAAGGATTATGAGGATCTCCTGAAAAATGGTGTTTCTTCTGAGATCTATTATAATTTGGGTAATGCTTATTATCGTACGGATAATATCACTAAGTCAGTATTGGCTTTCGAGCGTGCTCATCTCCTGTCTCCTGGAGATGAAGATATTAATTTCAATCTTCAGTTCGTTCGTGGCAAGACGATTGACAAGATTACACCTGTAAGCGAGATGTTTTTCGTGACATGGTATAAGGCTTTAGTAAATTATACCAGTGTTGATAGCTGGGCAAAGACTGGTATCATAGCGATTATCATAGCTTTGGTTTTAGCATTGGTCTATCTGTTTGCTCCGCAAATCTATTTGCGCAAGATGGGCTTTTTTGGTGGTATATTCTTCTTGGTTATTTTCCTGTTCTGTAATGTCTTTGCATATCAGCAGAAAGAAGTTCTCTTAAACCGCACGGGTGCTATTGTGGTGGCGCCAACTGTGAATGTGAAGAATACGCCTGCTAAATCAAGTTCTGACCAATTCGTCATTCATGAAGGAACTCGAGTTGATATTACGGACAAGGCTATGGATGACTGGCGAGGTGTTCGCCTGGCTGATGGGCGAACCGGTTGGGTAGAGACCAAACAAATAGAGGAAATATAATATGGGAGCATCTCTTTTATTAAATGCGGATTTGGCGTTGCTTCACTTCTTTAATGGAAGTGGTAATATGCTGTTGGACCAGATTGTCTGGCTACTTTCTTCCGGATTGACCTGGGTTCCTCTTTATCTGGCTTTGTTTTATATTGTAATGAGAAACAATGAAACAATGTCTCAGATAGGATTGGTAGTTCTGATGGCTATTCTATGTATCTTCTTTTCCGACGGATTAGTAGATGGTATTATCAAACCATTGGTTGCCCGTTGGAGACCAAGTAATGATCCTGTTATTAAATATACCATAGAGGTAGTCAACAATATGCGCCTGAAAGATTTCAGCTTCTGTTCTGCCCATGCAGCGAACACCATGTCATTAGCTGTATTTTTCTCTCTCTTGATACGTAGTCGTCTGATGACTTTCACGTTGGTCTTCTGGTCATTGTTGAACTGTTGGACTCGCCTTTATTTAGGTGTACATTATCCTTCAGACATTCTCTGTGGACTGGTATTGGGAGTTGTAGTTGGTATATTGGTTTACCTGCTGTATTATCGTTTGTACTATAAGATTTCTCCGAAGATTAAATACATTTCCAATCAATATACAAGTACGGGCTATGCGCACGATGATTTGGATTTTGTGATGGGTGTTATTATGTTCATCCTCGTCTATGTGCTTTTGCGTGCCTGTATCATGATGAGTGGATTTTAATTTGATGTGAGAAATATTGCATGGTGATAGGAATATAAAGAATAAATTGAAAATGGATACAAAACATATTAAAATTAGTGATTACAATTATAGTTTGCCAGATGAGCGAATCGCCAAGTTCCCTATAGCTCAGCGAGATCATTCCAAACTTTTGGTCTATAAGCATGGTGTGGTCAGTGATGATGTCTTTTATCATCTGCCAGATTATCTTCCTAAGGGAGCTTTGATGATATTCAATAATACAAAGGTGATTCAAGCACGTATGCACTTTAGAAAGGAAACTGGTGCTTTGATTGAAGTCTTCCTGATGGAACCTGCTGCTCCTACCGATTATGAATTGATGTTCCAGACTACTGGTCACTGTTCTTGGTTGTGTATGGTGGGTAATCTGAAGAAATGGAAAGACGGTAGCCTGAAACGCGATTTTGAAATCAAAGGTCATTCGCTCACTCTTTCTGCAACGATGCGAAGAGGAGAGGCTGGTGCTGACGGCAAGGCTGCTCCTTTAGCTGTAGGTGGTGGAACTAATTATTGGATAGACTTTGATTGGGATAATGAAAATATCTCTTTTGCTGAGATTCTAGAGGCAGTCGGTGAATTGCCGATTCCTCCTTATCTGAATCGCGAAACTCAGGAGAGTGACAAGACTACCTATCAGACGGTTTATTCTAAAATCAAGGGTAGTGTAGCTGCTCCTACGGCTGGTCTTCATTTTACAGATGCAGTCTTGGCAGATTTGGATGCCCATGGTATAGACAGAGAAGAAGTGACTCTTCATGTTGGTGCTGGTACATTCAAACCGGTCAAGAGTTTGGAGATCGAGGGACATCAGATGCATACGGAGTATATCGTTGTTCATCGTCGTAGCTTGGAAAAACTGCTTCACCATGATTGTCAGGTGATAGCTGTGGGTACTACCAGTGTTCGTACGATTGAAAGTCTTTATTATATGGGTGTTCATCTGTTGAAACATCCAGAGGCCAATGAAGAGGATTTGCATGTGAAACAGTGGGATCCTTATGATGATGGTCGTGATGGTGGTCTTGTAGATGATATTACTCCGATGCAGGCTATTCAGGCTATCGTAGATTATTTGGATAAGAATGGATTGGAAGCCCTGCATTCCAGTACACAGATTATTATAGCTCCTGGATATACCTATAAGATAGTGAAGATGCTGGTTACTAATTTCCATCAGCCACAGAGTACTCTCTTGTTGTTGGTCAGCGCCTTCCTGCATGGTGATTGGCATCAAGTATATGATTATGCTTTAAGTCATGATTTCCGCTTCTTGAGTTACGGAGATTCTTCTTTGCTGATTCCATAAGGGGTAGTCAAGTATTCAAAGACTCAGTTAAGTAATAAATAATAAAAGGTGAATGAAAATTATTATCATTCACCTTTTATTATTTATAGGATTCGATAGGATAGAATCTCTATTTTATTTATTATAGAAATCTATGCATGATTGGAATCTACTTTTTAGTAGCTTCTTGCGATGATGACACGAGCCACAGCAGGCTTGCCGCTTACCATATCCACACCAGGTGTCTGCTCATAAGCGAAAGGCACGCAGCGGATAGTAGCCTGTGTTTCCTCCTTGATCTTTGCCTCGGTCTCGGCTGTACCATCCCAGTGGCAGAGGAAGAAACCACCATTCTTCACGCGCTCCTTGAACTCCTCGTAGTTGTCGCATTCATAAACGTGAGCATCACGATAAGCACGAGCCTTTTCGAAGATGTTCTTCTGAATGTCTTCCAGCATATCCTTTACGCGCTCTACGATACCATCGAAGCTTACATTCTCCTTCTCGAGTGTATCACGGCGCATAATCTCGATGGTGTTGTTCTCCAAGTCACGACCACCCATAGCGAGACGCACAGGAACACCCTTCAACTCGTAGTCAGCAAACTTGAATCCTGGACGCTTAGCAGTATTGTCATCATATTTCACTGAGATGCCCAACTCGCGGAGTTGGTCGATAACAGGCTGCAACTTAGCTGTAATCTGAGCCAACTGCTCCTCGCCCTTGTTGATAGGGATGATAACCACCTGGATAGGAGCTAACTTTGGAGGCAATACCAAACCATTATCGTCGCTATGAACCATGATGAGGGCACCCATCAGTCGGGTAGAAACACCCCAAGAAGTAGCCCATACATACTCAGGCTTATTTTCCTTGTTCAAATAAGTAACATCGAAGCTCTTGGCGAAGTTCTGACCCAAGAAGTGGGAAGTACCGCTCTGGAGAGCCTTGCCATCCTGCATCATAGCCTCAATGGTATATGTGTTCAAAGCACCAGCGAAACGCTCAGTCTCAGACTTTACACCCTGTAATACTGGAACACCCATGTAGTTTTCTGCAAACTCAGCATAAACCTTCAGCATCTCCTGAGCCTTTGCCTCTGCCTCTTCCTTAGTAGCATGAGCGGTATGACCCTCCTGCCAAAGGAACTCCGATGTACGGAGGAAAGGACGAGTACGCATCTCCCAACGCATCACGTTACACCACTGGTTGCAGAGGATAGGGAGGTCGCGCCAAGAATGAATCCAGTTCTTGTATGTGTTCCAGATAATAGTCTCTGATGTAGGGCGGATAATCAATTCCTCATCGAGCTTTGCATTCGGATCTACCTCTACCTCTGTACCATCCTCAGTAGAACGGAGGCGATAGTGAGTAACTACGGCACACTCCTTGGCGAAACCTGCTACGTGCTCAGCCTCACGAGAGAAGAAACTCTTCGGAATGAGGAGAGGGAAGTATGCGTTCTGTACACCTGTCTGCTTAAACATCTTGTCGA
>ERZ1034781.945-NODE-945-length-13337-cov-9.534332_pt1 | contig 13337 bp, 10 predicted proteins | sample MGYA00520700_ERZ1034781 | MGnify/ENA primary metagenome ERZ1034781 (study PRJEB33766, sample SAMN09781709) | gut metagenome | biome: gut microbiome | host: Homo sapiens | place: Madagascar | study: EMG produced TPA metagenomics assembly of the PRJNA485056 data set...
CTTTGTTTGAGCCCTTAAGTTCATCATTAGAGTCCCGAAGTGCTTTGTTTGAGCCCTTAAGTTCATCATTAGAGTCCCGAAACGCTTTGTTAGAGCTTATCAGTTCATCGTTTGAGTCTTGAAGAGCTTTGTTGTCCTTTAGCTGTTGTTTGTTGGTAGCGCTCAACTTTTCAGTCAAGGCTTTCAGTTCCTTTTCCGACAGTTTCAACAAATCTTTTTTCCGGTTGACGTGCACTACTGCTGCTGCAATGACAACCAACAGCATAAGTATACATATTATCGTCACGTTTTTCCAGATGGCTTCCTTTTGGAGCTTTTCATTGTAAGCTGACAATATTACATGCAGGTTGGCGTATAGCTCCACACGTTGCAGACGACTATTATAGTCATGTGCGTCTTTCAATGTTTGATTGATATATTTCCGGGCTTTGTCAAGATCATTCTTGTTTTTATAAAGCAACAGAGCAACATCCTGCAATGCCAGACTCTCATTGTTAGCCGACATTACATCGCTAATGGCAGCAAGCAGCAGATAACGCCTCTGCTGCTCCCACAGTTTATTGTTGCCGTAAGCCTTTGACAGAGCGTATGCCGCCCTGCCGTACATGCGGTTTTCGGGTCCGAACATTTGCATTGCCTTATTCAATGAAGCACTAATCTCATTGATACTCCTGCCTGAGAAAAAGAGATTTATACCTTTCATATAATAATACATTGCACTATTCTTCGGACAGTAGTATAGTGCCTTGCCAATATATTCCTTGAACAGTTCGTTATAATGTTGGCTGAACTCCATGTTCTGACAACAGGCATTCAGATTGTAATAGAGTGAACTCTGGGCGCAGTAGAAAAGGAAATTTTGCTTTGGATCGGATTGTGATATCTCGATTTTGTCCAGACTTTCCTTCGCCTCAATATAGAAGCCTCGTTCAATCAGCAGACTTGCCTTTGTAATCAGGAATCGGTTGCAATAATCAGAATTGCCAGTCTTTTCGGCAAGGCTTATTCCCCTTTGGATATACACCATTGCCGAGTCGTAAACGTATGGACTATACTCGTTTGCCAACTGTTCATATATGCGTAGCTTGTCTGTTGCAGCGGTCACGAATTTAGCTCCAAGCTTAATGTCTTTTAGCCTTTTTTCTTTTATGACATCATAATCCGCACTATGGGCTATTACTGAGTCTAATCTTTCGTAAAGTTTGTTATTGTCTGCGCGAGCATTAATGATCGACAGACAGATAGTTATGGTCAATATCAATGTCCTCATAGGTCTTTGAATATTTAGATCTTCCTTTTTTATCTACAAATTTATAGATTTTTTATTAGATATATTATATGTATTTTCTACTTTTTTTTAATCGTTTTTTTTCGATTCTTACTTTCTTTTACCCCCCCGTTGCGTAAGTTGCTGTTTATCTGATAGTTGTGATTTTTTTATATTACTCATACTTACTTGAAGCTTACTCAATGCACTTTAACCTACAGGATATATATACCTTTGCATCGAAAATTTTGAGAGGCGCAAATTCCGAATTTAGAAGAAACGTTTTGATTGAAATAATAATACGTATAATACGATAAAATCAAAAAAACTTTTTTAATGATGTCAATGAGATTTTTCAGGAAAATTTGTTTTGTCGTAACTCTCTTGCTTTTGGCTATGCCAATGGTTGCCGCAACCGCAAATGGTGTTGACAAAAGCGAAAAGAAGGTTTGGCAAGATTCAGATCCGTCTAAGGAGAATTATTTTAACAACCGTCGTGCTCTCGTAGGACCGGGATGTACAATCAATAGCATTGGTGATGGTGTTAAGGTGGTTTCAGGAACAGCTAATCTTCAGAACCTTTGCAATGATGATTTGGATGATTATGCTACGATTCCAGCTCTTGCTGATGTTACCGTTTTAGGAAGTCCTATTATCAGCGTTAAGGACAATCAGCATTATTATGCTGGTGGTACAGAGGCAGGTTTTGTCATTTGTGCAAAATCAGAGGCAAGCATCCTTACTCTCGATTTAGCACAGTTCTATAAGATTCAGTTCCTTAAGGACGGAGAAAAAGTAGACAAGCCTCAGTTGATCTCTACCGGTAAGTCTGTCACCGGACTTGGCTTGTCGTTGCTGACAATTCCCGGTTCTGATCAGGTAAACAAATTGTACACGGCTACAGCTCCCGGTAATTTCGATGAAATCAAGCTTGTTCAGTGTGGAGTTGATGCCGATGTGCTTTCGGCTATAAATATCAAGTATGCATTTGTAGGCAAGGCTCGTGAGTATACTATTACCAATAATACGAAGAATGGTATTTCTAAATACGCTGAAGAGCAGGGTAGAAAGACGTTTACTTTGGATGCGCAAGGCCAAAAGCCAACTCACACATTTGGTGAGGTGTCACGTGGTGATGTGATAGATGCGAATCTAAATAATGGCTATGCTGCTGTTACAGCGGTATTAGTTCCTGTATCAACCCCAGTTACAGTCGTTGCCAAGCCTTCTGACGACAAGGAAGCATTTCCTAAGGGAACAGAGGTTGGTTTCAAGATTAATGGTCTTGATGTAGCCAAACTTTCGATAGGCGATGGTGCTGAACTTACGCTTTTCAACAAGGATAATCAAGAAATAGGCACATACAAACTTTCGAGTACCGTTTTGGGCATTGGAGTGCTTAAGGCGAATAAGGATGGTGAAATAGTAATGAAGGCTCCTGCAGCCTTTTCTGCAGTAAAGATTTACTTTACGGGAGTCGGAATAAAAATTGGTGGTACTACTGTCAACTACGCTTTTGTCCGCATGGCTCCCGATGCAGCTTCTCATCATTGCCCAATCAATGCCACATCAAGTCGCGATGTGTCAGGAAGTGTCAATCAGTTCCAGTTGCAACACAATGATACCGTACAGGTAGAATGGTCGATTGTAGATCGTCCAACAGGTTCAAATGTAGAATTGAACACAGAAACTGGTCTGGTTTCTAATCTTGATATTCCAGGCAAATATGTGTTTAAGGCAACAGTTCTTAAAGATGAAGGCAGAAGCGAAAAATGTTATGAACTGACAACCCTCAACTATGCTCCCACATATGTTGCGGAGGAACACGGAGTGAATATCCTTGTCAATAAGGATGGCGAGGAGCCTAAATATATGTTGAGCGATAAGTTTGGAGGTGGTTTGATACAGATATTCGATAGAATGATGAATTGCTCAGCCATACTTACTACTTCTCTCAACGATTTCGCCTATCGTCAGCCAAGCGTTTCATTGGCAGCCAACACAGGTCTCGTTGGCATCAAGACTGCTGATGGCTCTAACTTTGCTGATGGTTTGAATGGCAATGCAAGAGCTTTCAATGGCAAGATGAAGGTTGGTTTTGTGGTATCTGCCAAGGCTACCGGACTCGATGCTGATGTGCTTAAGCTCTACAACATCAAGCTCTACAATAAAGGCAAGGAAGTGACTGGAGATGTAACAACCCATTGGGATGCCATCTCAGCCGGACTTATCGGTAAAGAGGAAACACGTAAAATGTGTCTGAACGTTGAAGTGCCCGCGGGCTCTGTGTTTGATGAGATTGTACTTTATAACACAGACGTTCTTTCTGCCGACCTCTCACAGCTCAATATCTACTATGCGTATGTAGCCGATGCAGATGCCGACAATGCTACAATCAATCCCGTTTACGGCGCTCAGATGGTATCTACAGATAATACCAATGCATCAATCGACTTTGCAAACACTCAGATGGTCCAAGTTGCCAACATTGGCAACGGCTACAACGAGTTGAGCAATTTGATTGACGACTCGATGGATACATACTTGACTCTCCCGTTGGGCGTAGACTTGGGAGGCTCTACAATCTCAGTCAATATGGGTAAAGTAGTTGATAAGGGACAGCAGCTTGTTATGGTAACCCAGAATCTGGCTTTAGGATTGGGTGCAAGTCTGGGCGAAGGTCTAAAGTTGACCACCTATCTTGATGATGAGAAGCAGGAAGAACTGACAAACTGGAAGGTTCTTGGTGCTGATGTTATTGGCAGTAAGGGCGACAGCTATGCCGTGCTTAATCCTACCAAGTCGTTCGATCAGGTTCGTATCACACCTGTTAAGGCACTCTCTGCTCTTGAGAATCTTCAGATTAAGGGCTTCGCTCTGCGTACTGACATGAACGACGACGGAACCCTCAACGGATACGACGACCTTCTGGTTCTTGATGAGGACAAGACTCTTGACGTGAAGAAGTCATACACTGGAGCCAAGATGCTGTTGCACCGTACATTCACCAAGAATGCTGACAACGACAAGAAGGGATGGAACTCTATCATTCTTCCCGTCGATATGACAGCAGCTCAGGTGGTGGAAGCCTTCGGTGAGAATACACAGTTGGCAGAATTCAGAGCCTTGGAAGACAACTGGATAGAGTTCTCTACAGTAAACGTAGCCGCTGATGGCGTCGTGCTGCATAAGAATATACCTTATATAATATATCCTACTAAGGAGCCGCTCGGCAACTATTCATACACTATCGATGGTGTTACGAAGATTCTCGACGGTCATGTATATGTAGCCAATGGCATCAACTACGATGACCAGACATCTAATCTGACACACACAGTAAATGGCGGAGGCATGACCTACACTGGTTCGTACGACAGTAAGACCGTTGTGTCCGCCGACTCATATATGTTCAGCAAGGGCGACCTGGTTCACACAAATAAAGACCATACTGTAAAGGCTTATCGTTGCTGGCTTAAGGAGGATATGCACACGGGCAAAATGTTGATGTTCTCGCTTGATGGCAACGGCTTGGATGGTACAACTGGCATCCACGTGATTGAGGAGAACAAGCAGAATACAAACACCGGCATCTACAACCTTGGCGGTGTGCGCATGAACACCAACAATGTCGATAAGTTGCCGAAAGGTGTGTATGTTGTTAACAACAAGGTAGTGGTAAAGAAATAATATTATAACTGCATTATGAAAAAGAAGAAATATGTAGCTCCGGAGATTAGCGTTGTCGAAATGGAGCCTTTACAGATAATGGCTGGAAGCCTTGAAAATGACCGTGGCTGGAGTCCCGACGGTGACGAAAAGAATGGATTCGGCATCGTAGAAGAAGGGGATGGAGATTATAGTGACGATGATTTCTAACCTTTAGACAACTAAATAACTCACTATTTTATTAAAGTTGAACGCCCTGCAAGTGTGAAAGCATTTGTAGGGCGCTTTCTTTGTTATTGCTGTCCGGTAAAACCGTTGTTTGGCGGTTTGCAAACGATTGCGGATGTGTGCGAACACATTAAGGGTTGATGTAGGTCAAAAATAGGCATTTTTATACGAAAAAAGAGTGTAAACACTTGTTTGTGTACGCAAACAATCGTAACTTTGCATCGTCAAAACAAGGGAACCGTGAGGCAACCGCTTGACTAACAACATTAGGTAAAAGGTATTGAAAGGATAATTCAATAGGAAAGTCTTAAGGGTAAAGAAGATTCAGGACGACATCAGAAGGTAAAAGATTAGGATAACTTCAATAGGAAGGTATTAGAAAAAGGTAAAAGATTAGGATAACAACACCGAAAGGTATTAGGTAAAGGTAAAAGATTAGGTAAAGGTAAAAGATTGAACAAGAGAGGATGACTTCTGATAAGGTATTATAAAAGGTGAAAAGTAAAGGGTAACTTTGGTAAAGGTATTAAGTTTTGAAAGGTAAAGAAGTTTTTAGGTAAAGATTGTCAATAAAAGGTATATAGTTTGGTAGTTTTAAAGGTTAATAAGTAGAAAGGTTATGTTGATGACGGTAATGATGAGCCTATTTGCAGCGACTGCTGCAATAGGAATGTGGGGAGAAGACAACAATAAATAGTCTTTCTCGCCACTCAAGACGAGACGGGAGTCTTGTTAAATAGTCGAGAAAATAAAAAAGTTAATAAATAAAGTTTGGTCCACCGCAGCGTTCGTTGCGGTGGATTTTTGTTTTTATTATTGCCCTACTTGTTAATAGGGCAGCGCAGGTGGCGCATTTCGTGTCCGCCCCACATGGCATCGTTGCAGTATTCGAAGCCTACTGAGCGGTAGAGGCGTTCGGCGTTGGGGTTGCCTTTGTCTACGAGCAGCGCTGCAGGCAGGTTGAGGCTTGCAGCATATTCCGAGGCACGCTGCAGCAGTTGGCGAGCAATGCCGCGTCGGCGATATTCGGGATAGATGGCCAATGAGTCGAGATAGAACTCGCCAGCTTCCGTCTCGTCGTCCATTTGCGAGTAGTCCATGCCGAGCTGTCGCAACGCCTCCTCCTGGAAGCGGCGGCGCAAGCGGCGCAGGTCGGCTCCGTTGTAGCCTACGATGGCACCTGCCACCGGCGCATACTCCACGTTGCCCTCTGTGGCTTCCTCGTCGACAGCTACGAAGGCGTTGCGCCAGCTGTACTGCGAGTCGTCCATGAGTACGAGGTCGAGCATCATGTGATAGAAATCGTCGAGCGTGTGCTCCTTGCCAGCCAGATACTGGCAGCACTCTTCCGTCATTGCCGTCATAATGAGCTGTGCGATGTCGGCTGCGTGCGCTGGTGTTGCGGGAATAATAGTCATAAAAGTAGTTTTCTTTTTCCTACAAATTTAAGCAAAACTCCGCAGACCAGCAACTATTTTGACATATATTAAGACGTGTGAAGTAGGTAGCGTGGTGTTGTGTTCTGTAAAATAAAATCCACTAAAACGCTTGTTTATATGGATTTAAATGCCTAACTTTGCAAAACTATCAAACCATTTTTGTTAAATCAGGTAGTGGCAAGAATGGTGTAATTAGCGAAAATAGTATAAAAAGACAGATGAATGAGAATTCCGGCAGCAGGAACAGTGTCGGGGTTCTTGTTTTTTTGTTATTGTAATGTAAAATATTAATTAACAAACAAAAGAATCATGGCTTACATGTCACAAGAAGGCTACGACAAGCTCGTTGCCGAGTTAAAGCTGCTCGAAACAGTAGAGCGCCCGAAGGCTTCTGCAGCCATTGCAGAGGCTCGCGACAAGGGCGATTTGAGCGAGAATGCAGAGTACGATGCCGCTAAGGAGGCGCAGGCTCATCTTGAGGAGAAGATCAATCGTTTGAAGGTTGCTATCTCTGAAGCAAAGATTATTGATACATCGCGTCTGAGCACCGACTGTGTTCAGATTCTCTCGAAGGTGGAGATGGTCAACCTCGCCAACAACGCTAAGATGGCCTACACCATCGTGAGCGAGAGTGAGGCTAATCTGCGCGAGGGTAAGATTTCGGTCAATACACCTATTGCACAGGGTCTGCTCAACAAGAAGGTGGGCGACGAAGTAGAGATTAAGATTCCGCGTGGCACTATCCGTCTGCGCATCGAGAACATCACATTCGCATAACACCGGCAGTGTGGCTTGTCCGCACATCGCAGAGAGCGTAAGAAGCAGCCGATTGGGCGCACCATAATACGTTAAAAGCCAGAAGTCGCAGACTCGGAGTCTGAGGTTTCTGGCTTTTGCGTATATAAAAATATGTGTGAATGCGTGCGCTTATCCGTTATTTTTACTAATTTTGTAGAAATAAACATTTAAAACCTATTGTTATGGATATATTCTCAAAAATCGCCGCAGGCGAGATTCCCAGCTATAAGTGTGCTGAGAGCGAACAGTTCTACGCTTTCCTCGATATCAACCCGTTGGTGAAGGGTCACACACTCGTCATTCCGCGCCGCGAAGTAGACTACATCTTCGACATGGAGGATGAGGAGATTGCCGAGTATCAGGTGTTCGCAAAGAAGGTGGCTGTAGCCATCAAGCGTGCCTTCCCGTGCATCAAGGTGGGCGAGGCAGTGCTCGGACTCGAAGTGCCGCACGCACATATCCATCTCATCCCGATGCAGTCGGAGAAGGACATGCTCTTCTCTAACCCGAAGCTGAAGCTCTCGGAAGAGGAGTTCCGCGAGATAGCCGATAAGATATACACCGAGTTCAAGAAACTGTAACACCCCAAAACCTGCAATATGAAGAGAAACATCGCCATTATCCTTGCCGGTGGAGTAGGCTCACGCTTGGGTATGTCCACACCGAAACAGTTCTTTAAGGTGGCAGGCAAGATGGTCGTGGAGCACACCATCGACGTGTTCGAGCGCAACCAGCACATCGACGAGATTGCCATCGTGTCGAACCCGGCACTCGTTGCCGACTTCGAGAACATCGTGCTGCGCAACAAGTGGCGCAAGGTGAAGAAGATACTGAAGGGCGGAGCCGAGCGCTACTACTCGTCGCTCTCTGCCATCACCGCCTACCAGAACGAGGATGCCAACCTCATCTTCCATGACGCGGTGCGCCCGCTCGTCAGCCAGCGCATCATCGACGACGTGGTGAAGGCACTCGACACGCATCGTGCCGTGAACGTTGCCGTACCGTCTGCCGACACAATCATTGAGGTCGACGGCGACTTCATCACGAACATCCCCGACCGCTCCCGTCTGCGCCGCGGACAGACTCCGCAGGCGTTCGACCGCCAGCTGATTTCCGATGCTTACGACAAGGCACTCAAGGACCCCAACTTCCGCACTACCGACGACTGCGGCGTGGTGCGCACATACCTGCCCGAAGAGCCTATCTTCGTGGTGCGTGGCGAGGAGAGCAACATGAAGCTCACCTATCGCGAAGATACCTACATGATGGACAAGCTATTCCAGCTGAAGAGCACCGAGCCCAACGACGTGCAGATCGGTGCAGACTCGTTCCGCGGAAAGGTGGCTGTGGTGTTCGGCGGAAGCTACGGCATCGGCAAGAACATCGTCGAGATGCTCGAGCAGAGCGGTGCTCATGTGCACTCGTTCTCGCGCAGCGCAACGCACACCGATGTGGGCGACGACAACCAGGTGGCTCTTGCTCTGTCTGCTGTGGAGCAGAAGGAAGGACACATCGACTACGTCATCAACACCGCCGGCGTGCTCAACCGCGAACCGCTCGCTTCGATGGAGTACGACACCATACTGAAGGCTGTGCAGACCAACTATATGGGCACGGTGAACGTGGCTCTGCGTGCTCGTCCTTACCTGCAGCGCACTCGTGGCAAGCTCATCTTCTTCACATCCAGCTCGTACACCCGCGGTCGCGCTTTCTACAGCATCTACTCGTCTACAAAGGCTGCCATCGTCAACTTTGTGCAGGCTGTGGCGCAGGAGTGGGATGCCGACGGCATCAGCATCAACTGCATCAACCCAGAGCGTACAAAGACTCCGATGCGCCAGCAGAACTTCGGCGTGGAGCCCGACGAGACGCTGCTCATGCCGGAGCGTGTGGCTGAGGCTACGCTGCGCACCCTGCTCACCGACTGCACGGGTCAGGTGATAGACGTGCGCCGACCGGTAGCCAACTAATCGGCTTGTCAACTCGTCAACTCGTCAACTTGTCACTTGTTTACTCGTCAACTTAAAAATGAATTATATAACCGAATTCAAACAGCGCAACCTCCGTCGTGCGCAGCTCAAGCAACTCTCCATTCTTGAGGAGATAGACCGCATCTGTCGCAAACACGACATCAAGTACTGGCTCGACGGAGGCTCTCTGCTTGGTGCCGTGCGCCATGGTGGCTTCATCCCGTGGGATGACGACATAGATATAGCGATGACACTCGACGACTCGCGCCGCTTCGCCGAGGTGGCTCCCAAGGAGCTGCGCAGCGGACTGGTGCTGCAAACGCCAGAGACGGAGCACACCCGCGAACCTATTATGAAGGTGCGCGACCTCAATTCGTTCTATGTCGAAGGCACGGAGGACTTCTCGCTTGACTACTCGAAGGGACTCTTCGTCGACATCTTCCCGTTTATCCCTTACCCTAACGTCTCGCGCAGCTTCTGCAAGCGTTACGGCAAGGCGATGTCGAAGTGCTACTCCATATTGCACCACTCACATCAGTACTCGTGGCGTGCCACGTTCGAGTTGTTCTACTTCGGTGCGAAGTACCTCTTCTGCAAGGCGATGTGGGCAGCGGCTTTCGCTCTGCGCAAGCGCGACACCTACATCTCCAACGTGCTCATCAACAACGGCTACGGCATCATGCACCGCCGCGACTGCCTCTTTCCACTCTCCACTATCGAGTTCGAAGGCAAGCGTTTCGCTGCGCCTGCCGACCCCGACGCTTATCTGCGCGACCTCTACCGCAACTATATGGAGGTGCCGCCGAAGGAGAAACAGAAGGTGCACGCCGTGTTTATCATGCCTGAGCTGATTGAGGAGACGGAAGTCAAGAAGTGACATAATTATTTTGCTGAACTTTCGCAAGTTCAGAGAATTCAGTAGTTAAGGAGTTAAGAAGTTCTTGCAAGCAAGCGGCAAAGCCGAGCGAAGCCAAATGCTTATAATGCTATATCAAGCAAAAAAACTAATGGCTTCGCTCGGCTTTGCCGCTTGCTCGCAAGAACTCCTTAGCGACCGTAGGGCGCGACAACTCCTTAACTTCTTAACTACTTTCATCTGCGAAACTTAAATTATTTTATAAAGAATGAATCAGACCGAAACCGTAGCGGTGGTGATGTGTACATACAACGGAGCGAGTCGACACCTTGCAGAGCAGCTCGACTCGCTCTTTGCGCAGACACAGAAGCCGAAGGAGATAATCGTGCAGGACGACTGTTCTACCGACAACACTATGGAGTTGCTCGCCGACTATGCTCGCCGTGCGCCCGATGGGGTGCAGATGCGTGTCTATCAGAACGCGCAACAGCAGGGCATCAACCGCAACTTCTTCTCTGCCATGCGCCGTTCCACCGCCAACCTCATCGCCATCTGCGATCAGGACGACATCTGGCTGCCTACGAAGCTCGAAGAGCAGTGCGCCGCCATCGGTCAGAACATGATGTGTGTCTGCCGTTCGGTGCCGTTCACCGAGACTGGTGCCGAGGTGCGCTACGACAGTCGCCGACCCAACTGCAACCTCATCCGTCTGTTCTATGCCTCGATGATGGGTCACTGCCAGGTGTTGCGTCGCGAGTTGCTCGACGTGATACCCACCGAGGAGGAGTGCCCCGAGATATACCGCCGCACATGCTACGACGTGATGACCGCTACTGCTGCTGCGGCTCTCGACAGCATCGTGCTCATCGACCGTGTGCTTGTGCGCCAGCGTCGCTACGCCGAGGCTGCCACCTACGTGGGTGTCGACACCCATCGTGTGCGCTCTGCCGACAATGCTGCCTACATGGTGTGGTACGGCGTGCGCAATTATTCGAGGGTGAAGCCCCGGATGAACGCCCATTTTGCTGCTCGCCGCGACTTCCTTCTGTGGGTGGAACGCAAGTCGAAAGCCGCTTTCTCTGCTGCCGGCAACGCCAACTGGAATTGCGCCACGAAGTTCCCCACTACCGACAACGCAATCTTTCACGACGGTTTGCGCCTCCTCGGCTACGAGACGGGTAGGGGATTGAAGGCGTTCTTCGGCTTGCAACGCATGTATGTGCGCTATCGTCACCGCATCTTCTACACACACGAGACAGATCCCGTGGCACTTCTGCGTGCGTTGCTCCATCCGTTCATGCAGATATACAACTACCGCTATCTATGAAGGTTTATTTCTACCATACGCAGAACATACAGTATTGCCTCCGTCGCATGGCGGAGGGCGAGTTTCCGTCGCACTTTCTCTACGGAGCGTGCCACCTTGCCGACAACGGCATCGACGTGGTCTACCACCGTTCGCCGAAGCACGAACTCTCCCGACTGAAGACTGCGCTCTACACGGCGTGGCGTGTGCTCACGTGTCGCGAGCACTACGACGCTCTCTACGCCACCCACTACAAAGGACTCGAACTTGTGGTGCTGCTGCGTGCCCTCGGTTTGTTCCGCAAGCCCGTCATCGTGTGGCACCATCAGCCCATCGTGAAGTCGAAGAGCCGCCTGCGCGAATTGCTCGGCCGCTTCTTCTACAAGGGTTTCGACCGCCTGATATTCTTCTCGCAGAAACTCGTCGACGACTCGCTTAAGGCGCCGAAAGCCGACCCCCGGAAACTCGTCGTTGGGCATTGGGGTGCCGACCTCGCCTTTTATGATAAGATAAAAGCGGAGTTGAACTCAGAACAACCCTCACCATCTCACCACAACACCATCTCACCATCTTTCATCGCCACGGGTAAGGAGCAGCGCGACCAACCCACGCTCATCGAAGCGTTCAACCGCACCGGTCGCCACCTTATATTATATGTAGGTATCAATCCGAACCCTAACGTGCCCAACCCCAACCTCGAAGCCGTGGAGCGTTGCGAGCCAGCCGACAACATCGACGTGGTGAAGATTTGCGGACTGCTGCCTTACGAGATAGCGCGCGAGGTGGCGAAAGCCGACTGCGTTGTCATCTGCTGCCACCGCACACGCTACACCGCCGGACTCACCACCGTGGTGGAAGCACTCGCCCTCGGACTCCCCATCATCTGCAGTCGCAATCCGCAGATACCCGTCGACTTCGACCGCCTTGGCTGTGGCATCTCCGTTGAGTATGGCGATGTTGAAGGCTGGCAGCGAGCCGTCGAATACATAGCCACTCACCCCGACGAGGCACGCCTGATGGGGGAGTGCGGTCGCGCTCTTGCCGAGCAGATGTTCAACGACGAACGCTGCGCAAAGGAGGTAGCGGAATGGATAAAACAATTTAATTTGTAAAAATTACAACTATTCCTTTGCTGTTTCAAACTTTATCTGTATCTTTGCATCTATAAATATAAAGTATAATTGGCTAAAAATAATCATTATGAAGGAACTGAAAGGAACAAAAACAGAGCGCAACCTGCAGGAGGCTTTCGCAGGTGAGTCGCAGGCACGCAACAAGTACACATACTACGCATCAAAGGCTCGCAAGGAGGGTTATGAGCAGATAGCTGCTCTCTTCGAGGAGACGGCGCAGAACGAGAAGGAACACGCAAAGATGTGGTTCAAGTATCTGCAGGGTGGTGCCATCAAGGACACCTTAGAGAACCTGAAGGATGCTGCTGCAGGCGAGAACTACGAGTGGACCGACATGTACGATCGCATGGCTAAGGAGGCTGACGAGGAAGGCTTCACAGAGATTGCTGCCGCTATGCGTGGCGTAGGTGCTGTAGAGAAGCACCACGAGGAGCGCTATCGCAAGCTCTTGAAGAATATCGAGGACGGTGTAGTGTTCTCTCGCGACGGCGATTGCATCTGGCAGTGCCGCAACTGCGGTCACATCGTTGTAGGCAAGCAGGCACCGAAGCTTTGCCCGGTGTGCAAGCATCCGCAGGCGTACTTCGAGCTGAAAGCAGAAAACTATTAAAAGTAAAAAGGTAAAAAAGTAAAAAAGTAAAAAGTAGGAGGTATGGGCATCTTGCCCATAC
>ERZ1034781.948-NODE-948-length-13321-cov-10.455375_pt1 | contig 13321 bp, 8 predicted proteins | sample MGYA00520700_ERZ1034781 | MGnify/ENA primary metagenome ERZ1034781 (study PRJEB33766, sample SAMN09781709) | gut metagenome | biome: gut microbiome | host: Homo sapiens | place: Madagascar | study: EMG produced TPA metagenomics assembly of the PRJNA485056 data set...
CGGCTGGTTCGTAACCCTTTCCCTTGGTGGTATGCAGATGCAGCAGCTTAGGACCTTTCATTTTCTTGAGCTGTTGCAGCAATCTTACCACTTCCTTGACGTCATGACCGTCGAACGGACCGAAGTATCGGATGTTCATTCCCTCAAAGATGTTCTGCTGATGGCTCAGTGCCGATTTCAGCGCATTGTTCAGGCGGATAATGCCCTTCTTGCGGTCGTCGTTGAGATAGCCCTTGGAGTGGAGCCACTGCGAAGCCTTGAAACGAAGCTTGTTGTAAGTTTCGTTGGTGTCGAGGTTCAGAAGATACTTCTCCATGCCTCCCACGGCACGGTCGATACTCATATCGTTGTCGTTGAGGATGATGAGCATGTCGTTAGGAGTGCTTGATACATTGTTCAGGCCCTCGAAAGCCAGGCCGCCACTCATGGCGCCATCGCCGATTACAGCCACCACGCTGCGATCAGACTGTCCTAGTTTGCGTGCCGCCACAGCCATGCCGAGTGCCGCAGAAATTGAGTTGCTGGCATGTCCGCAGGCAAAGGTGTCGTATTCACTCTCCAGTGGAGTAGGGAACGGACGGATGCCGTGAAGCTTTCTGTTGGTACAGAACACCTCACGTCTTCCTGTCAGAATCTTATGTCCGTATGCCTGGTGGCCCACATCCCAAACGATTCGGTCGTTAGGGGTATTATACACGTAGTGGAGTGCTACGGTGATTTCAACCACGCCAAGAGAGGAGGCAAAATGACCTGGGTTGACGGCAACCTCGTCGATGATGTCTTCTCTCAATTCTTTGCATACTTGTGGCAACTGGTCGATGCTCAGTTTGCGCAAATCCTCAGGGTATTTGATGTTACTTAATAGACTAAACTTACTTTTGTCCATATTTCCTTGTTATTTGTACATGCAAAGGTAATGCTTTTTTTTAATAAATAACATTTTTATTGGGATATTTTCGCTTTTTCCGATAAATCTTTGTATTTTTCTACTCATAGTGGATTACTTGTAGATGAACTTTTCTGAGAATTGCTGTCCGTTAACAGAAATGTTGAGTATGTAGATGCCATGTGAATGAGACGATAAAGGCAGACAGATGTTATATGTCTTCTTGCTGGATTCTTTAAAACTCTGTTGGCATACCATCATTCCGTCAATGGTATGGATATTACAATCTATCTTTGCTCTTGAAGAGCAGAACATGGCAACATTTACATTACCATCGGAAGTCACGTTTACCGAATAATCAATAAATGTACCATTAGAAAATACATGTCTGGAAATACGGGGACGGCCATTGGAGGTAGCTTTTGCTCTCTCTCTCTGAGAAATATTTCTTGATTTCTCGTATTCATTGTCTTTCAATGATTGTGGAGAGTAATAATAAGCTACTTTAAATCCAATATTGTTACCCTTAACATGAGAGTCTAAGGTTTCGTAAATCGGATAAGACTCCCCTTGTGCATACCATCTGTATATGTTTGTTTCCACCAGATTGGAATCCACAGCAAGGTGTTGTATGATGCTATCATGTGTGTAGACGTCAACACTGTCAACCAACAAGCGTAAGGCCTTTGCGTGCTCAATGTTTTTGAGATATTGTTGTCCTGTGTGTTTCTGGATATGTACCCTTGTCACACCAGTAATCGTATCACCTGATGGAAGTAACATTGTACCGAGTCCATCAACTTGGCATTCATATGTTCCATAAATACGAGAATATACTGACTCTGAATATATGGCATATCCATTGAAATACCCCGTTGCCATGCTGTTAAGTACAAAACTAGGCGGAGCAATCAAGTCTGTTAGTTTGTAGCTAATTTTCGATTGGTTGTTCTCGTAGCCATCCAAATATGTGCCAGTGTCGTTTTGATGACAAAAATAACGGGTATTGAGTCCATTAATTATAAGTCCATGTTCATCATGGGGATTGGAGGTGATTGTCAACCACGAGGCATTGTCAGATAAATTGATGTCTGTCAAGTCCCAAATAGCACCTTTCCCTTTTTGGTCAAAATGTTTGAAGGTGGCTTGCTGACGCTCAATCTTGTCTCCTATATGGTATGTATGATTACAAATGTTCTGTTCCGTTGTGGAGAGAACCTGTTTGTCGCTGATACGCTCCGTAGTCTGCACGTAGTTCTCTGAAGACACTTGGGCCTTTGTTGACAGGGCAGTAAGCCATGCCAACAAAAACAAGTAACGAAAGTTAACTTTATTCATCATAAGCTTATTGTTTGTAATTGTATTTGAATGATGAGGACACGATGCCGTTATGATCCTTGATGGCAGATAATCTGCAGAAAGCGTCATAAGAATAAGTCGTAGATTCTCCATTCGGAGAAATCATCTCTACCATCCCTATTTGGGGACTGAAACTGAAGGTTGCGACACTACAACCAGCCAACTTTGACAATTTGTTGTGTAAATCCCTTGCACTTATAGTTGGCACGGCTGCTGTTTCCAATGCTTTTACGGCAGAGTCGCCTCCAAGGAGATTCCTTACGGCTGGATAGTCCGCACCTCTTATCACGGCGATGGGATAGTTGCAGTAATACCCCCATATATAGGTGACCACATCGCAGTTGTTTTCTTTTACCACACGAGGCTTCCCTGACGAGTTGTAAGAAAGCACAGCGTTAGCTTTGAATGAGGAGAAGGCATAATTGTCCTTTAACAGACTAAACGAACTCCTAGTTATGGCTCTTTCTGTATCTAACGAGTATTCCGTGATAATATTGCCATTGTTGTCATATAAATATCGTTGTGAGTCGATGACATAAGTGCCGTCTTCATTTGTTACAGATGTCATACATTCTATGGGAATCTCTGTGATGTGCTTGTCAATCAAAGTCTTCATATTGGCTTTGGAAAGAGCATTCTGGGGATAGAATGTTTCTGTAGTGAAGGTAGTTCCTGTCTCAGACAGACTCTGGACCGAGATGGAGTCCAAGGTGTTGGTCTGTCCATACTGGGTACTAGTTTTTATGGTAACACAGTCATCACCATGATATTCTTTTTGGCTGGAATTGGAAGAAACCAAGGCGAACTGGGCCGATGGATATAGATATATTTGCATGCACCCTCCTCCTAAGGCAGCAGCATATGCATTTTCTGATGCCAAAGCATTTCCACCAGTAACCTCGTTTGCCCCGCTGTAGATGTTCTCGATGACCGCACTTAGAAGTCGGGAGTCAACACATCTCCACTTATAACTGTTGTCTGTTGTCTTGACAAGTTTCCCCTTGGAATCAAATACGCTATCAGAAAGCAACATTCCATTTCTTGGGTCAAGTACCTGGCGACAATAGGTAAGCATGCTCGTTCCCCAAGGTCTGTTTCTGTAAGTAAAAACCTCTTTGCCGTTTGTCGTTCCATTGCTTTCCTGTGTGACGGTTACCCTCTCGTAGCCGACCACAGGCATATCTGGAACAGCATTGCTGCCGCTCACTTTCGCATAGCGAATTTCTTTAGCTGTTGCAGGTTTTATCTGGTTCATTCCTGCATCTTGATACATTCCATTTTGGTAGACCAAGATTTTTCTTCTTGCATAGATGGCTGGGACTGACAATCGTCCTGAGGAAGTTAAGTCAGGATAGGTGTATCGATATTTTGTCATAGTAAAGTTTCCTTTCCCATCATTTTCGGATATGGACTTTACCCTCATGCCTGCACCGATGGATGTATACGTGGATTTTTCTAGTTTGATATTGCCTCTTATCTGGTAATATTGCTGGGGACGCACTCCAATGTTTAATGAAGCCCCGCCAGCAATCTGCAGTTTGTACTTCCCAGGGAAAAGAGTTAAAGTCCTTGATTTTGTTATGTTTCTTGTCCCCACTGTGTCGCTTGGAACTGCGTTCAGCACATCACAAGCACTAACCACCTCATGTGGACCATTTCTGTCATAAATGGTGCTATAATGATACAACAGAAGAGGGATGCTTAGAATATATCGCCAGGAAGGTTGCTCGGCAAGGTTGGATATCATGTAGCTTAGGGTCATCTTGTACTTCCCCTCACCCGATATATTAAACGTACTTTCGTTTAATGATGCCCCAATAACCTTTCCATAGCTTTGATTGGTGGCGTAGATGTCCACATCCTTGAAACTTTTTCCGCTTGTCGTCTTTGCTGCGTCGAAATACTTATAGTTGGAGAAGCGATGCCCTTCATAAGTGATACTTGTAGTTCCTCCTGTCGGATAAGTAATGAAAGAGAGCATTCCCGCAGAGGCACAGTTTTCATTGAAACGTCGGTCTGCACCTGTAAAATATACCGTTTTAGGGAAACCATCTTCCACGTCTGAAGTCAACTCATCCCAATGTTTTGGAAGAAGGGTGTGGTAACGACCGTTGAAGTTTTCCTCCCCATTGTAATATCCCCAATAATCAATGGCTGCGGAAGCCTTACAAGGCAACCCGTTATTATAGCCAAACGAGTACTTTGCCACTTGTTTGCCATTCGAGTCCTCCTCGCTGTAACTGTCCAGTCGCAGTCTATAATACATAAAGTCGTCAGAGTCAAACCATCCGTCGTAAATGGACGAGTTGCCTAGATTGTCAAATAAATCCTTTACCGTGTTGCCTCCAGTGGTTACTTTAGAAAAATAACTGGAGCTGAAACTAAAGGACTTCAATAGTTTTTTCTGAGAACCATTCTTTTGGTAGATTTCTATCTTTGACAGTTTGCGACTGTTCCCATCCAGATCCTTACGAAAGTCTTTGGATGGGATGAACTTTACCAATGCTTCGTCGGATTCTATTTCCGAGAGACGAAGAGCTTTTGTCCGATATAATTGTGAGAGACTACGATCCAGAAGGTTTGAACCTTCTTGCTTGACTTCGCGATAGCTCGAACCAATTGCATTGGCAGGATATTCATGGCTGTATAAGTTTTCTGTTATTTTATATACAGAGGTTATTGTACCGTTGTCAACATATCTGAGTTGTATGGTATGTCCTGTTGGAGATTCTATTTTTGTAAGAAATAGCGTATAATCCTGATACACCATTCCTGGGTCAACCAAATATCCCTCTGGACTACTCTCCTCCTTTGCGTTGAAGGAATATTTTACTCCTTTTCCATCAATGATGGTGGGTGACATGATGGACCCTGTAATCTGAAAGTTCTGATTTTTCCCCGTAATGAAGAACTCATTCTTCATCCTATCCCATACATAAGAGAGACTGTTGCCCATGAAATTAGCATGGAAGGTGGGAGTTTCACCAGCCTTGTTGTCTAGGATGAAATGATACAATTGACTAGACAGGTCATTGTTCTTATTGCCCTCAATCTCTAGCGTCTGCTTAAACCAATTTTTACCATGGCCACCTCGCCAATTAGGGTGGCATCCATCCATCTTGTATCGCATTTGTGGAAACTCACCATCCAGGGGAATGTATGTCATGGACAGTTTGTTGGCAAAATAATCCCAATCTTTTTGAAACGATTCTCCATATTGAGTAGAGCATGCGGAAGTTGTCGTAGTGATGGCTCCTCCTGCATTCAGTAACCAATTTAATCCAACCCAAGTAGCCTCTTGGTCTACTCGTATGGCATTGCCTTGGTAGTCCAAGCTGATAGGCAGACTGAGGTCGCCGCTCACCAATGTATAGATTGGTATAGAGAAAGCCAAGCTGCCAGTATAGTTGCCCACAGGAATGGTGGATATTCTGTCAAAGGCAGCTGCCTCTGGTGACTTTGGGGAGTAATCACGATGATTACCATCCGCTCCGAATGTTGGAGCGGAGAGTATGATGCTGAGTACTATAAATAATATCTTTTTCATGACTTCACAATATATACTTTTAAATTGTTGCTAAGTATGGAACATTCGAAGTTCCATACTAAATTGCGAATAACGCAATTTACATGGCTTGTCGATTTTAGAACCTTTTCAAACTCATTTTTCTCTTCTTGTGAGAATTCATCCCATTGTATTATGTTTATGCTATCAACTAAAGCATCAAATGGGGAGTTGTATTCTTTCTCCACTAGGAAATCCCAATTCTTATAAAAAACAAATATTTTAAATAAAAATGAAGAATCGCAATTTTGCTCACGTTTAACGACATACAGTTCTATATGGATGCCATTTACTAGATATGATTCATTATAAAAATTCGTCATATAACTTCTGGCATTCATAACATATTGTTTAAATTCGCGCAAATCAAATTTTATATCTTCGATAAGTTTCGTCTTGGATTTAATACCAATATAAGGATAAGAAAGATGTTTTGCCCAACAGAGTAGAAGATTGTACTTGTTTTTACAAGATTTTAGTCCCACTCTTATATCTTGCTGCTCTCCAAATTCGGTTATAATTATATACTTTTCCATTGTTTAATGTCCTTTTGCGTTTCTACTATGGTTTTCACCCTTAAAATCCATTCTTTCCTTTGCCCTTTTCATTTGTCGCTCTAGTGCATTCTTTTGTTTTTTAATGTCAGGAGTTTTTGGATGGATTTTATTCAACTCATTATATTCTTTTTTTAGTTGCTCATATTTTTGTCGATTAACCTCCTTTCTTTTTTGATTAGCATGAGGAGAATTCTTGTTGCCCGATGAAACATTGCTTTTCTTTCCTCTGTTGTACCCTTGTGCCTTGTTGCTGTTGGAGTTAGCCATCATGACATAGCCTGTTATACTTGTAGCCAAGCCTGCTGTTGTTATAGTCTTTCCTACAACAGTTATTGGTGCGGCAACTTCAGCACTAGTACCTGCTGTAACCACAATGGCTGTAGTACCAACCGCTGCTACGGCACTGCCAAAGGTGGTAGCTTTCCCACCCCAATTAGTAAAAGAATTGGCTAATCTGCTTGCTGTTTCATCAGACTGTCGTAAAGAATAGTTGTAGTCTTCGGGGTCCGTTGGGGTATAGGTGTCTCGAAGTCCGCCAGAAAAAGGAATGACGTTTGTAACAGCACCGATTATGTAACCAATAGTGCGGTCTCTTCCATCCTGTCCATCAGGATCAGCCATGCGCATCGGATTATTATAGACATATACATAGCTGCCGATGTCCGGATGTATTTCCTGCAAATTATCCTGGCTTCTCCATATCCCCAGAGCCGCATCATAGTTCCTAGCCCCATAGTCATACCAATCCAAACCATTTAAGCGATCCAACTCTTTTCCGTTGTATTTATATCTCAGAACATCGCCATTCGTGCTGCTCCCCATCAATGCGCCTGTAGGGTAGTAATCATTGATTTGCTCGATAGCACCGCTTTCGCTCATAACGACACGGTTGTCACCTAGATGGTCTTTGAGATAGTAATGGAAAGAGAGGTTGCCGCCTTTGTCATACTTGACATAGCCTACGTCATTCAGCACAATCGTCTCGTCACCATCATAAATGATGTTTCCACAATAGTTGATTACCTTTTGCCCATTTACTGCATTTGCTGATGCTGCATCGACAGATTGCATGACTGGCATCTGAGGCAATGCGTTGGTCATTGCCGTTAGTGTATATAGGACGGAGTGCTTGTTTCCCTTGGCATCATAGCTATACTCCGTAGCCTCCTTCGTACCATCCACAAAGTGGAAGGCACCAGCATAATATGAACCACTTACCGTATCGTCAACCTTGGTAAGCTGATTGCCGTTGTAGCCATAGCTAAGGTTGACACGATGATTATCATCCGCTCCAAATGTTGGAGCGGAGAGTATGATGCTGAGTACTATAAATAATATCTTTTTCATGACTTCACTATATATACTTTTAAATTGTTGCCAAGTATGGAACATTCGAAGTTCCAAACTAAATTGCGAATAACGCAATTTACATGGCTTGCAGAACTTACAATTCTTTTGATTTCAGTTTCTTCTTCTTTTGAGAATTCCTGCCAAAGAATTATATTTAAGCAATCAATAAGAGCATCTAGGGGAGAAGCGTATTCTTTTTCTTCTAGAAAATCGCATCCCCTATAAAAAACCAACATAGCATAAGAACTAGACGATACTACAATCTTTCTAACTTTAATAACATATATTGTAATAAATATGCCATTTATCGAATAAAAATCATCATAAAGATTTTGCGTATCATTAATTAGAACTAGTCCTTCATCGTCTTCATCTACACGATATTTATATTTTATTTCCTTTAAAAGTTTCTCTTTTGATTTTACACCAATTCGAGGATAAGAAATTCTTCTTGCCCAACAATGCAATAAATTCTCTTCATTTTTACAAGCGATAGTTTCTACTTTAATGTCCTGCTTGTCTCCAAACACTGTTATAACTATATACTTTTCCATTGTTTAATGTCCTTTTGCGTTTCTACTATGGTTTTCACCCTTAAAATCCATTCTTTCCTTTGCCCTTTTCATTTGTCGCTCTAGTGCATTCTTTTGTTTTTTAATGTCAGGAGTTTTTGGATGGATTTTATTCAACTCATTATATTCTTTTTTTAGTTGCTCATATTTTTGTCGATTAACCTCCTTTCTTTTTTGATTAGCATGAGGAGAATTCTTGTTGCCCGATGAAACATTGCTTTTCTTTCCTCTGTTGTACCCTTGTGCCTTGTTGCTGTTGGAGTTAGCCATCATGACATAGCCTGTTATACTTGTAGCCAAGCCTGCTGTTGTTATAGTCTTTCCTACAACAGTTATTGGTGCGGCAACTTCAGCACTAGTACCTGCTGTAACCACAATGGCTGTAGTACCAACCGCTGCTACGGCACTGCCAAAGGTGGTAGCTTTCCCACCCCAATTAGTAAAAGAATTGGCTAATCTGCTTGCTGTTTCATCAGACTGTCGTAAAGAATAGTTGTAGTCTTCGGGGTCCGTTGGGGTATAGGTGTCTCGAAGTCTGCCTGAAAAAGGAATGACGTTAGTAACAGCACCGATAATGTACCCAATTGTACGGTCTTTACCGTCCTGTCCATCAGGGTCTGCCATGCGCATCGGATTATTGTAGACATATACATAGCTGCTAATGTCTGGATGTATTTCCTGCAAATTATCCTGGCTTCTCCATATTCCTAGTGCTGCATCATAGTTTCTAGCCCCATAGTCGTTCCAATCCAAACCATTCTTTCGGTCCAGTTCCTTATCATTGTATTTGTATCTCTGAACATCGCCATTCGTGCTGCTCCCCATCAACGCACCAGTAGGATAGTAATCATTGATTTGCTCGATAGCACCGCTTTCGCTCATAACGACACGGTTGTCACCTAGATGGTCTTTGAGATAGTAATGGAAAGAGAGGTTGCCGCCTTTGTCATACTTGGCATAGCCTACGTCATTCAGCACCATCGTCTCATCATCGTCATAAATGATGTTTCCACAATAGTTTATTACCTTTTGCCCATTTACTGCATTTGCTGATGCTGCATCGGCAGATTGCATGACTGGCATCTGAGGCAATGCGTTGGTCATTGCCGTTAGCGTATATAGGACGGAGTGCTTGTTTCCCTCAGCATCATATACGTAACTAGCTTTCCTTCCATCATTATATAATATTTTCTGTGGCAAGTTGTTGATGTCGTATGATATCGAGCTAATCCCCTTGTTCTTGTCCATCACCATGTTGCCATTGGCATCATAGCTATACTCCGTAGCCTCCTTCGTACCATCCACAAAGTGGAAGGCACCTGCATAATATGGACCACTCACCGTATCATCAACCTTGGTAAGCTGATTGCCGTTGTAGTCATAGCTAAGGTTGTCAATGAGCCCGTATTTATTGTCGTCTCTCAAACCATAGCGTATCAATGACAGGATGTTTCCCATCTTGTCATAAGACAGGCTTTCGTCATAGTGACCTATGTTGTCCGATAAGAATTCTCCTTCCTCATAGTCGGCATCGGTCAGCATGTCCTGACGGTTGTAGGAGAACTTGTAGCCTTTCTCTATGTTGTTTCCAGTTTTCCAACTCATGGCTGATATATTGCCATTGTACTGTGCGGTTCCAGGTATAACAAAGCCATTTGCTTTGTTATAGACAAGCGTTTGGGTAAAGTTCTTGCTACTTATCTCAGTCTTCCAGCTCCGGATGTTGTAGGAGTTGTTGATGCACTCTTTGCCCAATAATGTCTGTTTGGCAATTCTTCCATAATCGTCATATTCTGTTGTTGATAATACTCTTTTGGCGGAGCCATTGATGGCATAGCTAACCATTGTCTGTCTTCCAGCATGATCATAGGCATATTCGTAGCATTCCTGTATGGCTTTCTTGCCACTTGCGCTATGAATGTGCTTGGTTTTCAAAGGGGAACCTATGTAGTTATAAGAGGTGTAGAAATGTTCACTTCCTCCAAGCAAGTTGCTGGAATGTGTTTGTACCACTCTTCCCTTTAAACCATAGTACATAGAGGAGATTTCATGTCTATTCGTACCATCTGATGTATATACTTTCTTCCCAGTCAAGAATCCCTTAGCATTGGGGGAACTGTTGGAAGGAAACGCAGCGTCCAATGCTTGGGCTGCGTTCAGATGCAAAATGCTCTGCTCTGAGGCGTTTTGCTTCTCTATGAAAGTATAGTCATCATAGAAATTGGTAATGAGCAGGGACTTGGCGGTAAAAGTAGTGCCATTCAGCTGGTAACCGTCCAGAATGCCTGCCCCCGTGTATAGCGCATAGACATGGATTTTACTGACATCACTTGTAGATGCAGTAGTGCCTTGTACAGCCAATCGTCCAAGTTTGTCATAGACATAAAACTCCCAAAGTCCTTTCTTCCTCAGGTTCCCGTCCTGCAAGAATATCATTCTTCCGCTAAGGTCATACTTCATATAGATCGGCTCGCATCCTGGCAGCTTCTTCCATGTGCAATTCCCCTGTCCGTCATATTTATATTGGTAGGCATAGAGGTCAAGTGACGGCTCCTCCTGATAATTGGGAGGAAGCACAAATGCCAGGTTTCCACGGTAATCATATATATAATAGGTATCGGCTGCCTCATCGATGGAGCAGATGGTACGCTTGAGAATTACGTTGCCCGCGATGTTCTTGAACTCGTAGCTCTCATTGCCGTTTTCGTCAGTGGTCTTGGTAACGTAGAGCCTACCCTCAGGATAATACCCCTTGTCTTGCAACTGTCCTTGCATGGATACACGGTAGTATTTGCAGTTCAACGGATATTTAGAGGTGTTTACGAGATAGTCTTTCTTTAGGGGATGGCTAGTCCACTCAGCTCCAACTCCCTCCACTGTGTTTATTCGATTGAGTGGGCTTCCATCATATTCTGTTAGGGAGAAGGCATGGCTATCCCTGTATTGGTTATTTCCCTGGGAGCGAGCCGCAGAAATGCTGAGGAAATCGGAGGCGTCCTTGACAGGCAACCATGTCTTCCAATCACGTCCTAGTCCATCATATTCTTTGAGATGTATCAGGTTGGCTCCATCTGGAGTCTTCTTTTGTTCCACCATCTCGAAGGGTCTTCCCAAGCCGTCGTAGTATTCCGTGGTGGAGAGGACCTGTGTGTCGCTGATGCGCTCCGTAGTCTGCACGTAGTTCTCTGAAGACACTTGGGCCTTTGTTGACAAGGCGGCAAGCCATGCCAACAAAAATAAGCATCGGATTTTTACTTTACCAATCATAGGTTTGTTGTTTGTTGTTATACAATGTGTAGCCAATACGATACTATCGTAATTTTGGCTTAGTATTTTGCTTGCAAATATAATAAAAAAACGCAATGTATTTGCAGAACTCCTTGTTAATTAAGAAAAATTAAACTCGTTTTATAAGAAAATGGCTTTCATTCGTAAGCGTCTCCGCATTTTTCTGCATAAAAGTTTGGAAAGTACGCAAAATAGTGTTATTTTTGCACAAAAAACAAATAAAGATAAAAGATTATGAGAAAAAACGTATTGCTGATTGGAGCCTTGATGATGGCTTCCTTATCTATGATGGCGCAGACCAAGGTTGGCGGCATCAGTGAGTCAATGATTCAGCAGATGGCGAAGAGCCAGAATGGCGGTGCTGCCAACAAGGCACTCTTCAATGCTATTGCTGCTAATAACATCGATGATTTGGTAAAGAACCATGCCAACGAGGCTCCTGTTGACACGCATTTCAGCATCGAGACTCCAGCGCAGAGCATCCACAACCAGAAGAGTTCCGGCCGCTGCTGGATGTTCAGCGGTTTCAATGTGCTCCGTTCTAACTTCGCCCTCAACGACAAGCAGGGCAGAGTGGTGGAGTATTCACAGGATTATCTCTTCTTCTACGACCAGCTGGAGAAGGCTAACCTCATGCTGCAGGGCGTCATCGACCTGGGCAAGAAGAGCATCGAAGACCCTCAGGTGCAGTTCTTCTTCAAGAACCCGCTCAACGATGGTGGTACCTTCTGCGGTGTTGCCGACCTGGCAAGCAAGTATGGTCTCGTACCAATGAGCGCCCAGCCTGAAACTTACTCAAGTAACAATACTTCCAAGATGAGCCGCCTCATCAGCAGCAAGCTGCGTGAATATGGATTGGAACTTCGCAAAATGGTTTCACAGGGCAAGAAACCAGCTGCTATTCAGGCTCGTAAGGGTGAAATGCTTGCTCAGGTTTATCACATGCTCAGCCTTACCCTGGGTGAGCCAGTGAAGGAGTTCACTTATGCTTTCCGCGACAAGGATGGCAAGCAGATTGGTGAGGCTAAGAAATATACTCCTAAGAGTTTCTATGAGGAGACAGTAGGCAAGGATCTGAACGGCACCTTCCTGATGGTGATGAACGACCCACGCCGCCCATACCACAAGACCTACGAGGTGGAGTACGACCGCCACACCTACGATGGCCACAACTGGAAGTATCTGAATCTGCCTATGGAGGAGATTGCCCAGCTCGCCATCGCTTCGCTGAAGGATGGTCATAAGATGTATTCAAGCTATGATGTGGGCAAGCAGCTCGACCGCAAGCGCGGCTATCTGGCTCTCGACAACTTCGATTATGCCAGCCTCTTCAACACATCTTTCCCAATGAACAAGGCCGACCGCATCGCTACTTTCGAGAGCGGTTCTACTCATGCCATGACCCTGAGTGCCGTGGATCTCGATGCCAATGGCAAGCCTGTGAAGTGGAAAGTGGAGAACAGCTGGGGTGCTGACAATGGCTTCAGCGGCTGTTTCATCATGACCAACGATTGGTTCAACGAGTACATGTTCCGCCTGGTAGTGAACAAGAAGTATGCTTCAGAGAAGCTCTTGAAGGAATTCGACCAGAAGCCAACCATGTTGACTCCTGACGATCCATTGTTCCAGTTGGAAGACTAAAAACTATAATATATTATGTTAGAGAAAAATAAGCGTGAGCGCATCATCGCGCTCGTCAACAAGGAAGTTGTGCCTGCCATCGGCTGTACCGAACCGATGGCTG
>ERZ1034781.950-NODE-950-length-13313-cov-11.375019_pt1 | contig 13313 bp, 11 predicted proteins | sample MGYA00520700_ERZ1034781 | MGnify/ENA primary metagenome ERZ1034781 (study PRJEB33766, sample SAMN09781709) | gut metagenome | biome: gut microbiome | host: Homo sapiens | place: Madagascar | study: EMG produced TPA metagenomics assembly of the PRJNA485056 data...
AGGGTGATCTCGCCGGTCATGGCGACATCGCCGCGCACCGGGATGCCGGACAGGCAGGACACCAGCGCCGTGGTCAGGGTGACACCGGCGGAGGGGCCGTCCTTCGGCACCGCGCCTTCGGGGGCGTGGATGTGCAGGTCGCACTTTTTCAGGCGCTCCGGGTCGATGCCGTACTCATCCGCATGGACGCGGACATAGGTGACGGCAAGCTGGGCGCTTTCCTTCATCACGTCGCCCAGCGAACCGGTGACCGTGATCTTGCCGCTGCCGTTGTCCATGACCTGCACCTCAATGGGCAGGGTCTCGCCGCCCACGCTGGTCCATGCCAGACCGTTGGCGATGCCGATGGCATTGGTGCGGTTGAGGAAGTCGGGCTTGATCATCTTGGGGCCCAGCAGCTCTTCCAGATTGGAACCGGTGACGGCGAAGCTTTCCACCTCGCCGGAAGCGATCTTGCGGGCACACTTGCGCAGCACGCTGGTGATGGTACGCTCCAAGTTGCGGACGCCGGCTTCGCGCACATAGCCGTCGATGATGCCGTACAGCGCACTCTGGGAAAAGGTGACCTTGCCGCTCAGGCCGCATGCCTTGAGCTGCTTGGGCACCAGATGCTTGCGGGCGATGTTGTATTTTTCCACGCGGGTGTAGCTGGGCAGCTCGATGACATCCATACGGTCCCGCAGCGGGCCGGGGATGGCGCTGAGGTCGTTGGCCGTGGTGATGAAGAGCACATGGCTCAGGTCAAACGGCATATCAATGAAGTGGTCGTTGAAGGCAGCGTTCTGCTCCGGGTCCAGCGCTTCCAGCAGAGCGGCAGCCGGGTCGCCCCGGAAATCGCCCGCCAGCTTATCGATCTCGTCCAGCAGCATCAGCGGGTTCGAACTCTTGGCCGTGATCATCGCGCTGATGATCTTGCCCGGCATGGCACCGATATAGGTGCGGCGGTGGCCGCGGATCTCAGCTTCATCCCGCACGCCGCCAAGGCTCAGGCGGACATACTTGCGGCCCAAGCTTTCGGCGATGGAGCGTGCAATGCTGGTCTTGCCGACGCCCGGAGGGCCGACGAGGCAGATGATCTGGCCCTTGACGTCCGGGGCAAGTTTCCGGACGGCCAGCACCTCAAGGATGCGGTCTTTGACCTTTTTCAGGCCGTAGTGGTCCCGGTCAAGGATGCGCTGGGCCTTGGCGATGTCGAGGTCGTCCTCGGTGAAGGTGTTCCACGGCAGCTCCAGACAGGTATCCAGATAGGTGCGGATGACCGTGCCCTCCTGATTGCTGCTCTGCATCTTGGAAAGGCGGTCCACTTCCTTGAGCAGCTTCTTCTCACGGTCGGCATCCAGATGCAGCTCGGTGATCCTGCGGCGGTACTCCTCGGCTTCGGCGGTGGTGTCGTCGTCCTCACCCAGCTCCTCGCTGATCATGTGCATCTGCTCGTGCAGGTAGTAGTCGCGCTGGTTTTTGTCCATGGCTTCATCGACCTTCTGGGCGATCTCCTTGTCGATCTCCAGCATCCGGCGCTCCCGGTGCATCCGCTCCACCAGAAGGCGCAGACGGCCGATCAGAGTTCCCTCTTCCAGCACGGCTTGTTTGTCCTCAAAGCGGAACAGAAGGTTTGCCGGAATGTACTCGCAGAGGAAGGCGGGGTCGTTGTTGGAATTGACCGCGAACACCACATCCTTGCCGATGCGGGGGTTCAGGTTGAGCAGCTCGTCGAAGCTCTTTTTTACGTTGCGGAGCAGCGCATCCGCCTCGGCCTCTTCTTCGGGCTTCACGGGGCGCACCGGCGTGGGGCGCACCGAGGCCAGCAGGAAGCTGCCGTCGGTGTCGATCTGGGTGAGTTTGGCGCGGTATTTGCCCTCCACAAGGATGCGGACGAGGTCATCCGACACCCGCATGACCTGCTTGATCTCGGCTACGACACCGTAATGATACAGGCCGTCGGCGGCGGGGTCATCGGCCTTCATGTCCTTCTGGGCAATGAGGAAGACGTTGGAATGATTGCTGACCGCCCACTCCACCGCGGCAATGCTCTTTTCGCGGCCCACTTCAAAGTGAAGCAGGTTGTTGGGGAAAACCACAAGCCCCCGCAGGGCAATGGCGGGCAGATGGAGAATGTTCCGCTCCACCCGGACCGTAACTTTTTCAGACATATGCAAAACCTCTTATTCTCCACGATGTTCGTGGGTGTTGTAACCGAGACGACCCAGTGCGGGCAGGATGGCGCGGAGGGTAACGGACGTCAGTGCGCCCATCGCAAGCCCCAGCACCAGCATGACCGGCGCGTAGTAAAGGGAGACGGCGGTGGAAAGGATCACGCTGGCTCCCAGAAGCTGACCGATGTTATGGGCCAGTGCACCGCAGACCGACAGGATATACCATGTCGGCCGCACCGGGAAATGATAATACAGCAGCCACATCACCAAAAGCGAGAGCAGACCGCCGCACAGCGAGAGGAACCCCGCCGTCCAGCCGGACACCAAAAAAACGAAGAGCGCCTTGAGGATATCCAGCACCAGCGCCTGTTTCGGCCCCATAAAAAACAGGGCGTACATCACCACAATATTCGCCAGCCCCAGCTTCATGCCCGGCAAAAGGCCGGGGATGACGAGGGTGCCCTCGATGAACGAGAGCGCCATCGCCAGCGCAAACAGCAGCCCGGAAAGGGCGATGCTGTGGGTCTTGGAGTCGTTGCGGCGGTTCTTTGGCATATTGGCTGCTCCTTTGGTCGTTATTCTTCTGCGGCTCCCTGCTCGTACTGCTCCTGTTCCTCCATGGCCTTTTCCCATGCGGCGAACAGTTCTTCCTGATGGAAGCGCAGGTCGGCAAGTTCATCGCTCTTTTCCCGCAGAAGCTGCGGGTCGTTGTACACTTCCGGCGAGTTGATCTCGTTGTCCAGTTCCACCTCGCGGGCACCGCACGCCTCCATCTCGTCCTCACAGGCCTTGATCTTGGCACGCAGCTCGGCACGGCGGCGGCGCTGCTCCTTGCCGTAACCGGCCTTGGCAGGCTCGGATGATTTTTCAGGCTGGGCGGCGGCAGGAGCACTGCGGCCCATCAGAGCGTCGTAGCTGGGGTAGAGCGTCGCCTTGCCGTTCTCCAAATAGAGGATCGGGCAGCCGAGGCTGTTCATCAGGTGGCGGTCATGGGTGACCATCAGCAGGGTGCCGGTGTAGGCCATCAGCGCCTCGGTCAGGTTCTCGCGGGTGTAGATATCCAAGTGGTTGGTGGGCTCGTCGAGGAAGAGCAGGTTCGGCCGCTCCAACACGATCTCAGCAAAGCGCAGCCGGGCCAGCTCGCCGCCGGACAGGGCTTCGCAGGGCTTGAAGACCGTTTCGCCCCGGAACCCCAGCTTCGCCAGATGGCTGCGGACTTCCAGCTCGGTCATCCGGGGGTATTTGTTCCAGATGACGTCAATGACCCGGCCTTGACCCAAACGGTTCTGCTGCTGGGCAAAGATGCTGGGGCGGGCGCCGGTGCCAAGCCGCACCATACCGCCGGAGGGGCGGCGCTTGCCGTCCAGCACCTGCATCAGGGTAGATTTGCCCGCGCCGTTGGGGCCCGCAATGACCAGCCGCTGCCCGCGGCAGACTGTATAGGTGAAGGGTTCCAGCAGGGTGCGCTCCCCGATGCGGATGGTCAGATTCTTCATCAGCACCAGCTCGTTCCACGGCTCCACGTCGTATTCAAAGCGGAACTTGAGCTGATTCGTCTCATCTTTGGGCGCTTCGGTGATCTCCAGCTTTTCCAACTGTCTGCGGCGGCTCTGGGCCATTTTGGTGGTGGAAGCGCGTACAAGGTTGCGGTCCACGTAATCCTGCAATTTCTCCGCCAGCGCCACATCGGCGTCGTGCTGCTTCTGGCGCAGCGCATCGGCCGCTTCCTTCTGGGGCAGATAGGCCGAAAAGTTGCCCTTGTAAGTCGTCATGGTCTGGAACGAGACTTCCCAGATCTTCGTACAGACGTTATCGAGGAAGTACCGGTCATGGCTGACGACGAGGACCGCGCCGGAATACCCCTTGAGGTAATTTTCCAGCCACTCCATTGTTGCAAAGTCGAGGTGGTTGGTGGGCTCGTCCAGAATCAGGACGTCCGGCTTCTGGAGCAGCAGCTTTGCCAGCCGCAGCCGGGTCAGCTCGCCGCCGGAGAGGACCGCGATGTTCTTGGTCCATGTGTCCTGCGCAAAGCCCATGCCGGACAGCACCTTTTTGATGTTGACGTCCATATTGTACCCATCGGCTGCGTCGATGATGTTCTGGAGCGCACCGTGCTGTTCCAGCAGCGAAGCATCCTCCGGAGAGGCCGCCATCCGGCGTTCCAGAATCTGCATCTGCGCCATGGCGTCCAGCACATGCGCAAAGCAGGAGCGCATCTCGCCGTAGATATCCAGCGCAGGGTCGAGTTTTGCGTTCTGTTCCAGATAACCGAGGGTAACGCCGTGGGTCACGCTGAATTCGCCCTCATAATCTGTATATTCGCCGGTCAGGATCTTCAGCAGGGTCGTTTTGCCCGCGCCGTTCTGGCCGACGATGCCGATGCGGTCCTCCCGCTCGACACTGGCGGTGACGTCGTGCAGGACGATCTTTTCACCAAAGCTCTTGCCCAGTTTTTCCAAATGTATCAGCATTGTTGTTCATCCAATCTTTTGTTGCCACTTGCCGCACAGCGCCGGAACTTACAGCTGATGGCGGCGGTTCTTCACCCCGACGTTGGCCAGTTCCTCCGGCTCCATGACCAGAGCGTACAGCTCTTCAAGGTTCGAGATCTCATACGTCGGGCAGACCTTACCCGGATTTTCGGCGTGGTTCGGGTTATACCAGCAGGTGTCCAACCCAGCGTTGATGCCGCCCTGAATGTCGCTGGTCAGACTGTCGCCCACCATCAGCACATGCTCCCGGTTCTCCACGCCCAGCGAGCGGAGGGCCGCATCGAAGATCTTGCGGTTCGGCTTTTCACTGTCCAGCTTTTCGGAGACAAAGACCTCCTCGATGAAGTCCTTCATGCCGGATTCCGCCACCCGGCGGGACTGCACCCGGTCAAAGCCATTGGTCACGACGGCCAGCGTCGCCACCTCGGAGAGTTCCTTCAGCACGTCCAGCACATTGGGGGCGGCGAGGTCGGGGTGGGTGGAGAGCTGGTCGAGATAGAACTTATTCATTTCCGCCCCATTGCCCGCAGCATCGACCGCTTTCAAAAAGCGGGTGAAGCGCTCAGCCATCAGCTTGTCGCGGCGGAGCTGGCCTTTTTCCAACTGACGCCACAGTTCTTCGTTGATGGTGCGGTAGGTCTGGACAGTTTCGGCGTCCGGCTCAATGCCGTAATTGCGGAGCGTGTCCGCCAGCGCCTTGCTCTCCGCGGCGTCGAAATCAAGCAGGGTATTGTCTGCATCGAACAGGATGCAATAGTATTTTGCCATAGATCGTTTTCCCCTCTTATCGATTGTTTTTCAGGGGACCTTGTCCCCTCACCGGAGCCATTTTTTCAAAGCTTCAGGAACAGCGAGAAGCCAGCCCCGCCCCGGCAGAGCTGGCTTCGCCTTATTCCTCGACTACTTCATACGTTTCATCGTCGGTTTGTTCCGGACGGTTGTCCTCACAGCGGGAAGTATCGGAATCGGAGCAGGGATTATCCGGGTACTTCGACATTTCGGATTCCAAAACGCCGTTGTCCACATTTTCCCAGTCCATCTCGTACCAGTCCACGCTGCCGTCGGTCACATCCTCTTCTCCGGGAAGGCCCGGAACACGGATCTCTTCACAAAACATCCGCTCACGCTCCCTTCTGCCCAGCTTATGCAGCGGAGCGCAAAAAGGTCAGCGGCTGGCAGATCCTTCGGTTTCCGTGTTTTCGGCAGTGCTCGAAGCGGGCAGGTCGTTCTCGGCCTTGCTCTCGCTTTCCGCCTTGGACTCGCTATGGGAAGAAGCGGTTTCCTTGCTCTTGGATTCACTGGCCGACTCGGCCTTGGATTCGCTCTTGGACTCCGATGCGCTGGACGCCGAGCTGGAAGAATGCTCCGAGCTGCTGGAAGCGCTTTCGGCGGTGCTGTGGGAAGAGCTGGACGAGGACGCGGGCTTTTCCTCCGAATTGCCGGAGCTGCCGGATGTACTGCCGGAGCTTGCTCCGGATGCAGAAGAGCTGCTCGACGCGCTCGAATGGGACGAACTGCTGGAGGCAGCCTCGCCGCTGACGGTCAGCGTCAGGGTGTTGCTGCTCACTTTGCAGTCGTTGTAAGTGACCACAGCGTAGATCTTATAACTGCCGTTTGCAACAGAGGATGCCGGGACGGCGACGGTCGTTTGGCCGGCAGCGCCCTTAACCTCCTCGCCGTTGGCGTACCAGCGGATCGTATCGCTGCTGGCGTACTTGCCGCTGATTTTTGCGTGGAAGATATAGGAGCCGCTGAACAGGCCCTTGCCCTCGCTGCTGATCTCCACCGACACGGCGGCGAAGACGGCGGTCACATCGAGGTTCTGCTTGAACTTCGTGTCCGTGCGGGTCTTGCTGGTCACGCCGTCGCTCCACTTGACGAAGACATGCCCTTCGGCGGGCACAGCCGTCACACTGACGGTCTGGCTTGCATCGGTGATACTGTAGCTCAACGAAGTCTTGCCGGATTCGTTCCCGGAAGCCAGCGTGCCGCCGCCGTTCTTATCGACCTGATAGCGGGCTTCATAGTGGACCGCCTCGACCGAGCTGCTGGTGCTCTCGCTGGCGGCTTCCGAGCTGGGGGCCTGAACCGCAGAGCTGGGGTTCGAGGCATATTCCAGCGTGCGGATCGGAATGTTGTTGGTATCCGGGCGGTTGTCGGTGGTCTCGTAGGCGTGGGTGCGCAGATAATTCAGCGCAGCCTTGAGCCCGGCGCTCTTCAGATGGATGTCACCACTGGTGTAATAATCTGCTTTGCCATAGCCGTCGTCCCCCTTGAGGGTCTCGGCGGTGTTCATGAACTTGAGGCCCAGCTGCTCACACATGCTGAGCAGAGCCATGTTCATATCGTCGATCTTGGCCTGATCCATGTGGGGATAGGTCGAGTGATCCGCCGGGATGGGCGGGATGGTGTTGACGATGATGTCGGTGTACGGGTAGCTTTCCCGGATAGCCTGTACCAGCGCGGTGTAGTTGCTGATGAAGTCAGCCACTTCCATGCCGGTATCGTTGGTGCCGAGGGTGATGACCACGCGGCGGGGCTTCATCATGGCGACAGCCTGTGCGATGGTGTAGGAATTGCTGTCCTTCTTAAAGGTGACGATTCCTTCGTGCAGCGCCACCTGCGTGCCGATGCCCTCCTTGGCGCAAAACTGCTGCAGGGAGATCAAGCCGTTGTTGTAGAGGCGGACGGTGTTGGAATCACCGAGAAAAAGGGTTTCGTCCTGATAGGACTGGCCCGCGTCGGCCGTCTCGGTCAGCAGGGCGGAGGAGGTGTTGTCGATCTGGTAATGGTCGGCCAGATCATTGCTCCCCGCCGGAGTGTCTGTCGTCACGGAGTCCGCATCGGGGACAGCCGGGGTCTCCCCTTTGCCTCGCTTGAGCAGGGTCAGGGTGATGCCGATGGTCAGCAGAGCCGCCAGCGCGCATACGACGCAGACCAGAACCGCCTGCCGCTGCAAAGGAGTCATGGATTGCTTGTCCGATTGTGTCCTAGGATTCATATGATTCACCTTATCGTTGATTCGTTGTCAGGTCAGACGTTCAGAAGCGCGTCCGCAAGGGCGGCGCAGCTTTCGGCGTAGAAGACCGGGTGGAAGGGTTCCAGCTCTTCCCGGCTGCCGTAGCCGTACAGGGCTGCGGCCGCATCCAGATGGCAGTCCGCCGCGCCGCGCATATCGTCATTGCGGTCACCGACCATCAGCACCCGCTTGCCCTTGGCACAGGGCTGCTCCAGCACATAGCGGACGACCTCCGTCTTGGTATCGCGGCTCTCGTCCATGGACGCGCCGCCGATGAAATCAAAATAGGGAGCCAGCCCCTGCTCTTCGAGGATGGGGGTCACGACCTTGGTGGGCTTGGAGGTGGCGGTACAGAGCACATAGCCCGCTTCCTTCAGGCGGCGGAGCATTTCAGCAGCTCCGGGGTAGGCATTGCCTTCATGGCTGCCCTTGGCCGCGTAGCTCGCACGGTAAAGCTCAGTGGCCTTCTCGATCTTCTCCGGGTCAGAAAAGTGTTCGCCGAAGCTTTTGCGGAGCGGCGGGCCGAGGTAGCGGCGAAGATTGACGCCGGTGATGTCCACATTCATTTTATGGAAGACCTCTTCCAATGTATTCAGGATGCCGGGGGCGGAATCGATCAGGGTCCCGTCCACGTCGAATAAGATCACGTCATAGTGCTGCAAGGCTTTTCCCTCTCTTTCACACATATACATGGGATAGTATAGCACAGTTTTCCGTTTTCATCAATTCCGACAAATCATTTTTCCCTCTTTTGTCGAGATTGTTCATGAAATCGCCACAAATAAAAAAGCCTGCCCGGCAAACGATGCGGACAGGCAGGGGCAACCGCCGTTATTGCGCGGTGGAGGTGCCGGAGCAGTTCTCGGCAGAGGGGTAATAGAGGTTATTGGAGATAAACTCCAGCTTCTCCTTGAGCACAAGCTCCAGATTGGCGACGGCATGGACCATGTTGGTGGCGGAGTCGTTGATCTCCAGCAGCTTGCACAGATCCACTTCCTCCATCGCCATGGCCGTTTTCATCTTCTGACTCTCAGCGCAGAGGATGTGGCTCAGGGCAGATTCCTGCAGCGCGATGCTCTCCAGCAGATCAATGACCGCCTGATCGAGGGTGACGCGGGGCAGTGCGGGGCATTCCAGAGGGGTGCAGTTGGTATCAGCCATAAATGGGATCATCCTTTCTATATAAGGTGTAGCCCATTGTATGCCCGTTTCCCCGCCGTTGTCACTTCTCCGGCTCGGTGTCCTTCTGGGCCGAAAGCTTCTCGATGACATCGCGGTAACCGCCGGCGCCGTACTGGATGCAGCGGTTGATGCGGCTGATGGTGGCTGTGCTGATCTCCACCTTCTTCACGATCTGGTCGTAGGTGCTGCCGTCCAGCAGAAGCTTCGCTGCTTCCAGCCGCTGCGCCATGTCGGAGATCTCTTTCACGGTGCACAGATCCTCGAAAAAGTTGTAACACTCCTCCCGCGTTTCAAGGCTCAGGAACGCATCGAACAATGCGTCCGTCATCGGGTTCTTTCTGGGGTTTCTCTCAGCCATAGCGGCCTCCTTTGCGGCAAGTACCGGGTCATAAAGGTGATCGATGATTTCGTATTATTACTTTAGCACTTGAAAGTGTGAAAGTCAAGTATTTTTATAAAGTGAGCTTTTTTCATTTGACATGGTGTGAAAGTTTCTTCGTTTCACACGTGAACAAAAATCACCTAAAAGTTGTTACGGATTTTTTTATTGAATTGGCACATCCACTGAACTTGTTCCAAATATATTGACAAATTATGAAATCGGCGATAAAGTATACACAATTTTCGGGCAAAGATGCCACGGCGTGACCTCTTTGCCTTACGAAAAGAAAGGAAAGAGGTAAAAAACAATGAACACGCTGGTCATCGTTTTGATCGCAGCCGTGTGTCTGTTGGGAGCTTACACCTTCTACGGACGCTGGCTGGCAAACAAGTGGGGCATCGACCCCAAGGCTAAGACCCCCGCAGTCGTCCACGAGGATGGCCGCGATTATGTCCCGACGAACGGCTGGACCGTTTTCGCCCATCAGTTCAGCTCCATCGCAGGTGCCGGCCCTGTCACCGGTGCCATTCAGGCTGCCGCCTTCGGCTGGCTACCCGTTCTGCTGTGGGTCCTGATCGGCGGCATCTTCTTTGGTGCTGTGACCGACTTCGGCGCTCTGTATGCTTCCGTCAAGAACGACGGCAAGTCCATGGGCATGCTGATCGAAAAGTACATCGGCAAGACTGGCCGCAAGCTGTTCCTGCTGTTCTGCTGGCTGTTCTGCGGCATCGTCATCGCAGCATTTGCTGACATGGTCGCCGGCACCTTCAATGCCTTTGGCACCGATGGTGCTCTGGTGGAGGCCGCACAGACCAACGGCGCTGCCGGCATGGTCTCCATCATGTTCATGGTGTTCGCCGTCGTCTTCGGCCTGATCCAGAAGAAGTTCAACTTCTCCGGCTGGAAGGAGAGCGTCATCAGCATCGTCTTCATCGTTCTGTCCTTCGTGGTCGGTGCAAACTTCCCCATCATCTTGGGCAAGGCTGCATGGAGCTACATCACCTTCATCTACATCTTCTTTGCAGCCGTCCTGCCCATGTGGCTGCTGAAGCAGCCCCGTGACCACATGACCACCTTCATGTTCGTGGCCATGATCGCAGGTGCCGTGGTCGGTCTGCTGGTCGCACATCCCACCATGAATCTGCCTGTCTTCACTGGTTTCACCAATGAGAAGCTGGGCACCATGTTCCCCATCCTGTTCGTCACCGTTGCCTGTGGTGCGGTTTCCGGCTTCCACAGCCTCGTTTCTTCCGGTACTTCTTCCAAGACCGTGGAGAACGAAAAGGATATGCTGAAGGTCGGCTATGGTGCCATGATCCTCGAAAGTCTGCTGGCTGTTCTGGCCCTGTGCGTTGCAGGTGCTGCCGCCGCTGCGGACGGCACCCCTGCTGCAGGCACCCCGTTCCAGATCTTCAGCCGCGGCGTTGCCGGTTTCTTTGAGATGTTCGGCATTCCCGCCTACGCTGCTACCGTTTTCATGACCATGTGCGTTTCTGCTCTGGCTCTGACCAGTCTGGATGCCGTGGCCCGCATCGGCCGCATGAGCTTTCAGGAACTGTTCAGCGTCGATGACATGGAGCATGCGGAGGGTTGGCGCAAGCTGTTCTGCAACGTCTATTTCTCCACCTTCATCACGCTGGTGTTCGGCTTCATCCTGACCAAGATCGGCTACGCCAACATCTGGCCGCTGTTCGGTTCCGCCAACCAGCTGCTGAGCGCTCTGGTTCTGGCCACCCTGTGCGTCTTCCTGAAGGTCACCGGCCGCAACAACAAGATGCTCTTTCCCCCGCTGGTCATCATGCTGTGCGTCACCTTCACCGCTCTGGTCCAGCGCCTGATCGCCATGGTCAAGGCCATCAGCGCAGCCGCTTCGGTGGGCATCCCTGCTGGTGAGACCACTTGGGGCGCTGTGTTCATCGCCAACGGTCTGCAGCTGATCCTCGCAGTCCTGCTGATCGTTCTGGGCCTGAACATCGTCTTCCACTCCTTCTCTGCTTACCAGAAGGCTGAGCACAACAGCGAAGCAAAGGTCTGAGCTGTCTCTTAACAGAATAAGCAAAAACGCCGCTGACGGCCTCCACATCGCCAGCGGCGTTTTGTTATGCTCTTTTGGGTCACAGCATCTTCACCATGATGATCTCATCCCGGTAGGTGCCGTCTTTCAGCTTAAAGGCCCGGGGCTGGATGCCATAGCGCTCAAACCCAACCTTCTCATAGAGATGGCTGGCACGGGCGTTATCGCTGAATACCCCCAGTTCCAGCTGTTCGAAGCCGTTGGCGCGGGTCTGGTCAATGGCCAGCTGCATCAGATAACTGCCCAGACCGCAGCCCCAATACTCTTTCCGGACAGAGATGCCCATTACGGCACGATGGCGACACTTGATGTGCGGCCGCACCTGTGCAACACCAAACTCCCCCACCAGCTTTTCTCCGGCAAAGGCGCCCACCTCAAAGTTCACAGGGCTTTCCCCGTAGCCTGCGAGCCCGTTCCGCATGGCTTCCAGACTCGCCCCTTCCTCCGGGTATCGGGCCATAAAATATGTTTCGCTGTAGATCGCATTGCGGAATGCGACCAGAGCCTCCGCATCATCGGCGCATAAGCTGCGCACCGTCAGCACTTCCCCGCTGGGCAGTGTGAACGTTCTGGGTTCGATCTTCATATTCCTCTCTCCTCTTCTTTCAGATATGTGCTCGCTCCCATTCCTGCAGAACAGCCAATTGCAGCTCGGTATGGAACCAGTGCTCTCCTTCTTCCATGATGGTCAGATGCGCACCTGTCCGTTGTTTGAACTGCTCAAGCACTGCCCAAGAAGTCAGGTTATCTCTTGCGCCATAGAGCACTTGCGTGGGCACTTTCCAGCGGTAGGGATGCTCCCTCACCCAGCAGAGATATTGCCACGACAACGTCTCATCGAAATCCGTGGAAATCTCCCCTGCTTTTTTCAACTGGGCCTCACTCACATTTGCCCACTGCATCATATTGGTAATAAGATTTTCCATATCTACCACTGGTGAGAGCAAAAGAGCATCCCGCAAAGGCTTTTCCTGTAAGGCCAACATGGAAAACCATGCTCCAATACTTGTAGCTCGCAGAGAAACCTTCTTCCAACGCTCTGCGGCATAGGAATAGACCGCTTTCAACTCTGGAACCGTCACCCACGGCAGCAGCTTTTCGGAGCTTCCCCTGCGCTCACCATGTTCGGGCAAATCAACAGCAAGAACCTGATACCCTGCTGGGCAGGCAAGCTCTGCAAACGGCAAGGCTTCTTCTTTGCATCCCATTTTGCCATGGACATAAAGATAAACTTTTCGGCTTTCTTTCCCGTACAGCAAAGCAGGAATACTGCCGATCTCAATCTTCTGTGTTTTCATCGTAACATCTCCTGTCAGATGCCGCCTTCCTTCCGGTACAGCGGCTGGTTGAAATTATTCACTCTTCCCAGCCCTCCCTTCATTGTAATTGTTCCTATGATAACACACTTCCCGTTCAAACACAAACAAAAAGAGCTGTGACGCCCTGTTACGGGGATCACAGCTCTCATTCCATTCAGAGAAACTGAATTACTTCACCATGCTTGCGACTTCAGCAGCGAAGTCGTCAGAACGCTTCTCAAGGCCCTCGCCCTTCTGGAAACGAGTGAACTTGACGATCTTGATGTCGCCGCCCAGATCCTTTGCGACCTTAGCGGTGTACTGAGCAACAGACAGGTCGCCGTCCTTGACGAACTCCTGATCGACCAAGCAGTTCTCCTTGAAGAACTTCTTGATCTTGCCCTCGATCATCTTCTGCTTGACTGCATCCGGCTTGTTAGCGTTCTTCGGATCGCCAGCCATCTGAGCGAGCATGATCTCCTTCTCCTTGGCCACGACCTCGGCGGGGACGGAAGCCTCATCGACATAGCTGGGGTTAGCAGCTGCGACCTGCATCGCAATGTCCTTGCCGTAAGCAACGAACTCGTCCTTTGCGTCGATGTCGTTGGTGGTCTCAAAATTGACCAGAATGCCGTGGGTGCCGCCGCCGTGGACGTAAGCAGAGCAGACGCCCTCGTAACGGACGAAACGGCGAACCTTGATGTTCTCCTTGA
>ERZ1034781.954-NODE-954-length-13222-cov-44.769120_pt1 | contig 13222 bp, 7 predicted proteins | sample MGYA00520700_ERZ1034781 | MGnify/ENA primary metagenome ERZ1034781 (study PRJEB33766, sample SAMN09781709) | gut metagenome | biome: gut microbiome | host: Homo sapiens | place: Madagascar | study: EMG produced TPA metagenomics assembly of the PRJNA485056 data set...
GCTGTTACTGCTTTTTTTGAATTATGCAAGGTATAAACGCGGAGCCGCTTACGAAGAGTGGTGAAGAGTGGTGAAGAGTGGTGCGTCACTCTTCACCTCTCGCAACCCCAGTGTTTATCGGGGTTTCAGCCGATTTGGTGAAGAGTGAAGAGTAAAAAGAAGAGTGGTGCTTTTATAAAAAAAGCTCCCGACGTATCGTTTTGTGCCTGGCAATGGCAGATTATTGCCCTGGTAAAGGGCAATGTTGTGCCATAGTGAGGCAATAAGCGCTACAAGCCGCTTTACGCATCGTCAGTACTATCATAGCGACCTCTCAGTGACGTCTTTGCAGTTTGTAAGTACTATCATCGTGCCTTGTAAGTACTATCATTGTTGCTTGAAAGTACTATCATTGTTGTATCGTTTTTACGTTAATAGTCTTCGGAGTAACCTTTGCTTGTTGCCGGAAGAATTAATGGTATAAGCCGGAGATGCCTATGTCTTCAGCCGCACAACAGCTGTTGTGCGCTTGCATAACAGCTGATATGTGCTCGCCCAACACCTGTTGTGCAAGCGGATATCAGCTGGTGGGCGATATTTTTTATATAATCTCCCTATCCTCCGTCAGGCGTTTCGACGGATTTGCAATCCGTCGTTAAAAAATGACCTAACCTATTTATGTTCTGCGGATTTGCAATCCGCAGCAGGGAGATTGTAATATGTTATGGATTAGGGGGATTACAAATCCCCTGGTTTGATAGGTCGAACCTTTTTTTACGACGGATTTCAAATCCGTCGGGACGCCTAGCGGGGTGTGGGACGGCTAGCGGTGTGTGTTGGACGCATAGCGAGGGTGTGGGATGTCAGGCGGGGGGGATGAACGATATATCCGGCGAGGCGGAATAGTTTTGTTATTCAATAGAGGTAAATTCTATGGTTTTTCAAATTTTTGCATTTTTTTCTTGGAGTTTTCAGAGAAAAATCGTAAATTTGCCATCAGATATCAATTATCTCAATATTTTGCCATGGGTAAATATATTAACCCCTTCACCGATTGGGGATTCAAACGCCTCTTCGGACAAGAATTCAGCAAGGATTTGCTGATTAGTTTCTTGAACGACTTGTTGGTTGACGAAATGCATATCAGGGATGTCACCTTCAAGGATAAAGAGCAACTGGCAGATTCAAAAGATTTGCGTGGCTGCATCTTTGATATTTATTGTGAAACCGATGATGGAAATCATTTCATTGTCGAGATGCAGAACAGATGGGTGCCGTTTTTTGTCAATCGCTCCATCTATTATGCCAGCAAGGCTATTGTCGGGCAGCGGAAAAAGACAATCGAGCAGAAACCTGCTCTCTATCAGTTAATGCCCGTCTATGTCGTCTGCCTCATGAATTTCATGCCAAAGGACAATGCAGTGTCGAAATTCAGAACCGATGTAGCCTTGTATGAAAAAGGAAGTCAAGATGTCTTTTCCGACAATCTTCACTTCATCTACTTGTCTCTTCCTTTCTTTGACAAGAAGGCTGAAGAATGTGAAAGTGATTTTGACAAATGGATTTATGTATTAAAGCATATGGAAGCATTAGAGAGAATGCCGTTTACGGCACAGAAGAAGATTTTCAAGCGTCTAGCTGAACTGGCAGATTCCCGCTGTCTGAGTCAGGAAGAGCAAGAGAAATATGATGAAAGCTTAAAGGCCGCCGATGATTACTATGGTGTCTTAATGAGCTATTACATGAATGGTATTGATGAAGGTGTTGCCAAAGGTGAAGCTAAAGGTTTTGCCAAAGGTGAAGCTAAAGGTTTTGCCAAAGGTGAAGCTAAGGGCTTTGCCAAAGGTGAAGCTAAGGGTAGTTATCACAAAAGTCTTGATATAGCGAAGAAAATGCTATTAAAGGGTATGGATGATGACTCTATCATGGAACTGACAGGCTTAACCCATGAGCAATTGCATCAATTGAAATCATAAAATTATCAGATACAAGTTCTCCCCATAAGCCAGGCGATAGATGCCTGAACTTATAGGGAGTTTTTTTGCTTTGAAAGTTATTATCTTACTCTGCCTCACGGTCTTTCTGGGTAACTACTCTGTCATTTAAAAAATACACGTATTCAATGGGGGACTAAAAGTTCGAACTGTAATATGTTATGGATTTGGGGATTACAAATCCCCTGGTTTGATAGGTCGAACCTTTTTTTACGACGGATTTCAAATCCGTCGGGACGCCTAACGGGGGTGTGGAATGGCTGGTGGGCGGATTTCAAATCCGTCGGGACGGCAAGGGCAGAAGCTCCTAGGGAGATGTGTCATGTCAGAACCAATACGCCCTGAAAGGGCAGAAGCTCCTAGCCCAGGGCATCGCCCTGGGTAGATATGTTTGCAAACCTGTCGCCCTGTAAGGGCAAAAGCTTCAAAGAACCAGATGATTACAAAGCTTTTGCCCTTACAGGGCGCATTGCTGATTGCCATTATCCCCAGGGCGATGCCCTGGGCTAGGAGCTTCTGCCCTTTCAGGGCGTGTATGCCTATGAATGAAGCGTGTATTCCTATGAACGAGGTGTGCATGCCTATGAATGAGGTGTTCTTTCAGGGCACAAAAAAAGTCGTGGAATCTTAGAAGGTGAGTCACCTCGGCAACTAAAATTCCAACGACCAGTCTAGTCTAGTCTTCGCAAATTTGTATAATAGTAAATGATAATAATGTCTTATAATAACTAAAATAAGGGGGAGGAAGTATTCCCAACTTCCTTCCCTCCTCTCTTACTGATATATGATTCTTAACTTTTGTATTTTGCTAATTTTTTATTGGTAGTTGATTGTCACCGTCCAAGGCTTGCTGCTATTGTAGTGCTTAGCCTTGATGTAGAACGTACCTTTAGTACCTGTTACGGCACGTACATTCTTCATTGTGATGGTTTGAGAAGCTCCAATCACACTTGGAACTTCATACTTGGTGACGAACCAACAGTTCCAGCCTGCGCCTCCGTCAACCTCTGATGTAGAAGCTACCTTTACATCGCTGCCTATTGGGTTCACATCGTTGGATGCAATCTCAATTTCTATTGGCAACAATTCCTTAGGATAGTAACTTGGAATTGTGAAGGTCAGTTTGGCTTTTGAAGTTACCTCCTTACCCATTGTAATTTCAGTTGGGAACTTGAAGTCCACATTGCTGATACTGTAGAGATGGATGTTTCTAGTCAATCCATGCTTCTTATCTACCAGCTTGATGGTGGCAGTCTTACATTCACCGGCACTGATATCACCAATCTTGTATGTGATGGTTCCCTTACCGGTTGCTGCGTTATACTGTACTGTAGGTACAGGAAGCTTTCCACCATCCAGTTTTGTGAAGTTCTTGTTCTCTGTCCAGGAAACATCGAAGTCGGCTGCAGTTTGACTAGCCTCACCTTTGTATTCAAAGTCGATGACCTGCTCGCTGTTGGCTGATTCCTGTGTCAACATCTGGTAAGTACCATCTACGATATTCATCGTATAAGTACCATCAGAAATTTCCTGGATGATGTCTTCTACCGTAATCCATGGGTTGTTGGCAGGAGTACCATTGTATGCAAGTTCTGCTGAGCTGTAACCCAGATTCTTGCCCAATCGCTTGATGTTGATTCGGTAGAGATGGTTTCTCTTGACAGGAATCTGAACACCCTCGTTCTGGAGCAGAACCTGGAACCATTTTGTTACACCGTCCTTGTATGTCACTTCCATGATCACCTTGAGTGGCTTTTCCAAAGAGTTTTCCTGCTCAAATGTATATTGCATAGGCTGGTTGCTGCTGTTTGGCCACATCTCTTCATTTCCTACAGAGAATTTCTCTCCTTCAGAAGGCCATCTTGTTGGATCCAGCGATGGAGTAATGTAGGTGCATTCTGCTTTCCACGCAGCTGCATCTGTCAGCATATTGGTTTCAGGGAAAGTCAGCTTATCCTTATCTCTATTGAATGGAGCTACCGTACCATGCTGCATCACGTTGCCCAGGGCATATCTGATGTTTTGGATGTTTGGATCCTCCCATTTTACTTCAATCTTGGCACGGTTGCGGAGCAGATGGATCACGTTGTTTGCCACTACTTCTTTGGTGAGGAATTCTGTCATTTCTTCAGGAGTATTCTTCTTGACATAACCCCAATACACCATCTTGTCGTGCTGCAGACTGTTGTTTCTGTTATCGAAGCTGGTCATGAGGTTGTTCTCATGTCTTCCAATCCATTCTGCTGACTTGTTGAAATCAATCGCCTGATTGCCCGTAGTTACTGTATTGTCGGCAGTGGCATTCGCCATGATGTGGATGCGGGCGGTTCCCGTAGGAATCGTTGCGGTGATGTTCTTCTTGTCCGATCCGCCATCATCCTTGATTTCATTGGTTGCCACCGACTCGATAGCCAGATTTTTGGCAAGTCCCAGGAAATAACCATCTTTGTCAAAGCACAGCAGCTTCATATCGTTAGCGCTTGCAATACCTTCGGTTGCGAAGTTAGCTACTCTGCTCTCTACTTTCGAGTAGTTTGGAACGGAGATGGTGAAGTGGGCTTGATACGTGCCTGTCTCATTCTTGGAAGGAACGCCATTGTCCACCATGCTGTCGGAGCAGGCTGTCAACATTGTTAACAGCGCTGCCATTATTCCGATATATGTCTTTATCTTTTTCATTTCGTAACTTCCTTAAATGTTATTACTTCATTTGTTTATCTAACTCTTCAACCTCTGCAGGGGTGAGGTCGCGAACGCAGCGAATGGCTGTGCCAGAATTAGACATACCAGTATCAATCGACTCTCCATCCATAGTATAATAATATTGGCCCGTTAAGACAGTCTTGATAGGCTTTTTCTCTTCGTTATCATTAGTTCTAAAGGATTCCTTCTGGAAATCTGCAATAAACTTAATCTCTGCAGCCGTAGGAAGACGCCAATTATCATACTCTTTGCCATTAACATCCACTTCTCGATATGTCTTGCAGTGATCAGGAGCATCTGATTTTTTTAAATATTCTGTGTAAATTGCTCCTAATTGAGATGCAATCATAAATGCAGGTGAGACAACATAGTCTTTCGAATAACCATCTGTTCCAGCAATAGGGTGTGCAATATTGTATGTGCTATTTTTGGTACTTGATACCTGTATGATGTACATACGGTTGTTGTTTATATCCTCCCATGATCTACCATTATAAAACTCTTTTAATTTTATTCCGTAGTAACCCTTTTCGACATATCGAGCATAGTAGGCGTAGCCTCCATTGTTTTTAATGTCTCTTTTGGTACCCCCCAGATTCTCAGGTGTGACCCAGCCAGATTTACTTCTGGACGAATATTGACCTTCAAAGTTCTGGGTTTCAATCAGAGGTGACTGCTTGTATTTTACTGTTGCCTCTGTACCCTCAGCATTTTTAAGAGTCAAGACGATATACTTAGAGAAGCGATTCTTAGGGATAGGAGAATTAATGACGATCTTGCCACCGAGATTATCTCCATCCTTTTCATTCTGCAATTCAATCTTTGTTGGGTATGGGTAGAATGGAACATCTTCTAGTTTTGTCTTTTCTACTTCTTTGTATTCGTTATGCCCTTTAATGTATTTGTTCTTTTCATAATCCCAATATCCGGGTACCCAAACTTTTTCTGTTGTAGTATAGGTAACTGTTTCCCTGTAAGTCTCCTTGTATCCCTCAGAATACTCTACAGTATTTCCTTCGTTATCAATGTAGTATACCTTTATACTTTCTATATGAACTGGGCTGGAAGACTTGTAAGTCACGCTCATATCCTCCTTTACATTCTTCATATAGACAACCTTTGGAGTAACCATCAGATACGAAGTATTGGCATCGATATCTGTAGTACCGCCATCCGACCAAGGGAGAACATCATAGACAACCTTACCAGCTGTGATGTAACCAATCTCAGAGCTGCCGCCCTTGTTGTTGATCTTTGCATCAATGGTATAGATGGTGTTGCGGTTCAGCTTCTTGGCATCCTCACCGGTAGCCTTAGGGTCACGGACAGGAATCTTGTAATAGTTCATCTCCGTATTGCCATCGGCTGTAAGAGGAACCTGGAGGTAGATGGCTGGTGCCTTGGTGTCGTCATTCCACTGAGTGGCATAGCTGTAAGTGGTTACGGTATATTCGCCACTTCCACCCTGTGTTTCCACCATTTCACCATCCTTCAACTCAGATTCTGTATTGCTGCCGAAGATAGTAGTCTTGGCATTGTAGTTCTTCAACTGCCATTTTGCCTGACCAGCTGTATAGCCTTCTACGTCAACATGAATGGTAAGGGCAATCTTGGCAGCAGCACGAGCCAGATTAACTGGAATGGTCTGTGTAGGTTCCTTGGTTACCTGGTAGTTCTGCTCGCTACTCATCAGGAACATCTTGTTGCTGTTGCTGGTAGCATCGTATGGCTTCCAGATATCCTCGTCGGTCTGTACATCGCCTGAACCTGTGGCGTTAGCCACAGATTTCACGCTGTAAGTATTACCTTCCTGCAGATCATTATCTACTTTCCAGTTCTTTTGAGCAATCACTTTCTCCTCGCCGCTCTGCAAGCCGTCAGTGAAAGTCTTATCTACCTTGCACTCATTATATTCACCAAACATCTTGATGTTGAAATTATAGAGCTTATCCTCGTTGGGGTTTGCGTCAGAAGCGGTAGTTGCTCTCGAAACCTTGTTGTCAAGGATGAGAGGCTTCACGCTCAACTGCTGAGCTCCCTGATAGATGAGCTCAGAGTCTTCTGCGCAACCCACAAGGGATAATCCCATGGTGAGAGCCATAAGTGCCAGTGTCGTATTCTTATATATATTCAACGTTTTCATGATGTTTGTCATTTATTGTTGTTTATATCTTATAGTTTACTTTACTTGGGTGAATTCCATATCGGTCTTCGTTCCCGTTCCTGTGGCTGTACCTTCGCTTCCATCAGAAGGAGCATTGATGATTACCTTCATATTTGGACTATAGGCTACCATATAGACATGGCAGGTATAGTTGTCACGCTGGGTATAGTCGAGTACCGATCTTGGAACCACATAGAAAGGCTTAACCTCTGTAGTGGTACCGTTGCCGGTAATCACGGTCATTACGTCAGCCAGATCGTAAGAACCATCAGTTTTTACCTTGTCGGCAAAAATGAATCCGTAGTCTGGGCTATCTGTCTGGAGTACCCAGCTCTTGCCGTTGGTATTCATCTCTGTGAACGAGATCTTTGGTCCGAATGTTGCATTGTTGAATGCAATTTCACTACTATTTTCGCCATTCTTCTCGATGTTTGTCTTGATAGAGATGGCATCATTGAAAGTGTAATTTGCTCCGGTTTCCCAAGGCAATACTGTTGGTAAGACTTTCAGTTCAGCAGGATGCTCAGGATCACTGCCACCTTCTCTGTCCACCTTGGCTGTTACGTCGTAAATGGTGTTGCGGTCGAGGCGATAGAGAGGCTCGTATTTGGCCCAATCTATTGTTGCTGCATCGTTGTCTTCGTAGAGGCGCTTGTTAACCGGCACCTTGTAGAAGTAATCCTTGCCATTGTATTTTGCCTTGAGCAGGATGTAGGTCTGCTTGCTGACATCGATTGGCTCTTCTTCATACGGCTTCTTTTTCTTGTTAATCCAACTGTTAGCGTATGAGTAGAACACGGCCTTGTTGTCTTGTGTGACGGCAGGAGCAGTTACCTTACTGCTGGCAGCGGCTTCGGTATTCAATGCATTGTTTGTGCTGGTACCTTCTGCGATGATAGCGCCATCTGCTGCGTAGTGGATCAACTGACAGGCATACTCTGTAGGAGCTACTATGCTGCCCTTGTCATCTTGTACGTTGAGGCGAATCTTGGCTAGTGCTCTCTTCAGCTGGAACTTCAGGTGGATTTTTCCTGTTACTACTTCTCTCTTCAGCATCTTGGCATCCATCACGAAAGCAGACTGCTTCTGGTTGTACTGGAAGGTTGTTGCCTGATTGATGGTGGCTTTCTGTAAATCAGCCAGGTTATTGATGTTGCCCCAGTTGTCTAGGTTTGCAACCAAGTAGAGAACGTTGCCGTCAATGTCAGAACGTGTCAGATCATTGCTTGTTAACTCCTTGTGCCTGTATTCTGTAGTTGGACTGCTACCCTTTACATCTGCTGAATTAAATGTAACCTGTTTAACGCGCGATCCATCTGGTTTGAAGACGAAGAGGTCGAGGCGATTGATCAGGTTCTCATTGAGATCTTCTGATCCATCCTCTACTGCAGCACGGGTAACTGCAGCACGGGTTTCAGTAGCAGAACCGCCTACTTTGTATTCCAGCACTACGCTGTAGTCGCAAGCAGCAGTGCTTTCTATATCATCGCTCATGCAAGATGTGTTTGCAAGCCCTAAGAGGGCGATTGCACACATCGCAAAGTATTTTGATATTGCTTTCATTGTTTGCCCTCCTTAATTTAAATAATTAGTATAATGTTTACTATTGCTCTGAAGGATATTGTAGGCAGTTCCCTTGGTAGCCTGCAGCTGGAAGATGCGGATGCGGGTATTGGTTCCTGCAAACTTTCTTCCTTTCTGATACATACCTCCTGCGTTGTCAGGGTTGATTTCTACTTCGTATTCATGGATTCCATCCAGTGATACGGTTACGAAGAGGTCGGTATATACAGGTTTGCTGCCCTTATCTTTTGCCCAAGGAGTCAACTGATCCCATGAAGCATTGGTTGTCCATGGATTCACGGCTTCTACCTTGATCTGATAAGGATCTTTTCGGGCGATGCCTGTAGAAACGCAGTTGGTACTTCCTTTAATAGATTCATCATAGTTAAAAGCAAACTCATCAGGGTTTGTGAGATGTGCCTTCCAAACCAGTCCTGCAGGGCTTTCTACCTTGAAGTAGTAGGCTGCTCCCGATTTCTTATCCTCCAATATCTCATGGTCTTTATCCTGGTATCTAGGATAGTTAACCAGACAGTAGAGACCTTCAGCGTCACCTCCTTTTGGGTTCAGGGTTTCTCCTGTTTGCCATGCATACATCTCGCATTTTACATCGCTCCAGCTGATTTCAGAAGTTACCTTGTTCCAAGGCATTACCTGCCAGTCGAGGCAGAGGGCTCCACCCTGGAGGAAGTAGCCGTAAACTACGAGCTCTCGGTTGCGGATAGCGTTGCCGCTGGATGGGATGGTGAATTCCTGAGATTTTACGCTGCCGCCGTCTGCCAACTGATAGTAAATCTTACCTGTGATAGACTTGTTGGTTTCACGAAGATAGCTCAAGTTATGTCCACCGATATCCTTATTCATACGGTCCATATAAGCCTGAGCAGTTTCACTTGATCCTCGTTGATAAGCCAGCGGATCTGCTACAGCCTTGATTTGGGCATTCTCTACACCGTCAAGCTTGAGTAGAGTAGGAACATAAGAAGGAGTTCCGTACTTATTGCTTGTTGCAGCCTTGTTGGCATCAGCAGTTGCATAATCCTCTTCATCAGGGAAGACATAGCTTGCTGTAGGGAAGATGTTTTCATCTATTTCAATTCTTGTTACCTTCACATTTTCTGTCATGGCATCTTCACCAGTCTTGCGGGCGAAATAGAAGTGAAGCTTGGAAACGGCGCGAACCAGAGGAATCGAAATTCCTTTGTCCTTTGCCTCAATCTCAGTATCAGCTACGTGCTTGGCTATTTCTATATTGGTAATGGCACGGGAAATAGGGAGACCCTTGCCGGTTGGAACCACTGTAGTTTGAGCCTTGCCTTCTGTTGTAATTCCGAATGGATCATCGAAGGTTGCCTTTTGCAAATCTGCACGGGTGATGCTGCGGAAATCCTTGCCCTTCAGCTTCTCTGCCATATTGGTACTCTCTGAGTTTGCCAGAATATAGAGGTCGATGTTTTTGAGTTCTTCACCGTTGATCTTACGCAAGAATCTCAAATTCAGCGTGTAGTTGCCGTTGACGGGTTTACCGTCAACAGCAGATGGTGTATCTTCCTTGTAAGCAATCGGATTGGCGCTTTCTCCTGTTCCTGATTTAAACACCCATACCTTGATGCTATGAATGTCGCTCTCAGCGGTAGGATTAGCCTGAGTCTCGTTGTTTCCGATGTCCTCAGCTCTGCTTGCTCTGGAAGTCGTGGCGCTGGCGGTAGAGAAGCTCAGGTTGAGGTAAGCTTCATCGCCAGTTGCAGGTGCCTGCGAATCTTGGTCTGAGCAAGATGCCATTGTGCTCAACATGAGCAAGGCTGCGATAGCCATGCCTAGCCGGCGTGTCATCTTGATCAAAGTTGAGTTATAGCGTTTCATCTTTTTAATCTTTTACTTATACTTATACTTTTCTTTCTCTCTATACAGTGTGGGTAGCACTGTTTCCTTATTTGGTTCCGAGGTCTGCATTCTGCAGATTGAGAACCCATCCGTTCACCTTGATTCTAGCATCCATGTGGTAGTCGGAACCTGGACTTGGAACGTAGAATACGAGGGTGTAGTGATCCTGGCGGTCGAGGTATTCCTGATCCTCCCAGCCCTTGTCGGTGCGCTCGCCGCAGAGAGCGAGGAACCATGGCAGTGAGTGGTTGAAGATTACCTTGCCTGTGCGCTTGTCGGTGATTACGATTCGCTTGTCGTCGTACTCCTTGCTTTCGGTGTTGCGGGTGCTTACATCATCCTTGCGCTCGAACATTCTGGAAGATGACAGGTCGTAAACCAGAGCCTTGTCGATTTCTTCACCTTCTACCTGGGTATTGCCGCTGGAGTTCACCACCAGTTTCTCGTTGTAAGGCACGTAGGTAATCGGCTTGTTCTGTTCTACGCCGTTTGCATCCTTTACCTTGTCGCCCTTGTAGTCGAGAAGGGCAGCCGAACCCTTGATTCTTACGTCGAAGTTTTCTGCCACGAATCCCTGCTGGTCGTTATCGTAAGGAAGCATCACGATGCGGTAGGTCTTGGTACATTTCATCAGACTCAGTTTGCCGGATGTGTCCTTTTTGCCCTTGAAGTCGAGAGATGTCTGGGCAGTGTAGAGTGCGGTGAACTTCTTGTTGTTGACAGAAGCCTCTCCGTCTTTCTTTCCCATTTCCTCCTGCAGGTCGTTGATGGTAGAAACACCTGGTGTGAGTTGGGTGAAGCTGAACTCCATCTCGTCGTCACCGTCGGCTCTGCTACCTGTAGGTTTCTTGTCACGAGCCAGGCAGACGAAGGTGTATTTACCTTCCTGTAAGTCTGTGATGTCCATGCTGTGACCCGTTTCGAATTTGTCGGCTGACTGCGTATAGGTATCGAAGTATTTACCGTTTTTATCGAAAACATAGACGTTGAGGTTTTTCACTTCCTGGGAGAAGGCATCAGCGTTCTCAACATTATATGTATAATCGAACTTGAGCGACACCTTTGGTGCAGGACAATTCGTCATATCGTCTTTCATGCATGATGAAAGCGAAGAGAGTGCGATGGCTGAGATACAAACCACTTTGCAACCGTTTTTGATGATGAAATGTTTCATATCGTTTGTATTTTATTAATTCTTTTACTTATACTTATATCTAGTGTGCCGTAGGGCGTAAGAAGTGGGGTAGCCTGCGGCATCTTTTTTTTCTTGTTGAGTGGTGCTGATTCAGCACGATAGGGGTTCCCGCCGTCTTTGGCGGCAATATCATCTTTTTCTTTTTTAATCTCCCGGAGGCGGGGTAGCCCCCGGGAGATTGAGAGTATTGTTGTTTCAAGAATTATCTTGAGAGCGGGGGATGGGGTTACATCCCGTTTTCATCTTTTCTTTCCTATTGAAGTTCTGATTACTTCAACTCGATTGGCTGTGCATTGAGAACCCAAGGGTTGATGCTAACTGTTACATTCATGTAGAAGTTAGGATTCTTGATAGGATCGTCTGGCTCTGGACCATTAGGAACGTCCTTGCCAATTTCGCTAACCTTTGTAACATTCAAGCGATAGATGCTGTTACGCAATACAGAATATGTATGAGTTGTCTCACTTGCTATAAATGGCTTGTAAGCATTGTCAGAGATAGCCCAGCGGTAGTACATTACACCCTGGCGGTAAACCTCAATCTTGTAGGTCTCACGGAATTGAGCCAATTTAGCTTCGTCTGTGGTAAGCTTGCCATCTGCATCTGAGATCTTTGCCACTACGTCTGCAGGAGTAATGCTGTTTGTCTCGGTGAATGGGTTGGAAATCTCACCTGTTGCAGCATTATCGAAAATAGCCTGAATGCTGGTGTAAAGTCTTCCGTCATAACGATAGAATGTACCATCCTTGAAGTCTGATGCTGCCATTGCTGTCTCAGTCAAGGCAACCTTAACCTTGAAGTAAACTGCTGTAGCTTCGTCTACGTCTGTTGTAGTATTCTCGAATGCATACGTATTGTTTTTGCTGAACTTGTTAAGGTTTTCTCCTTTGTACAATGTACCAAAGGAACTCTTTGGCTGATAATACTTGTTAGCAGCCTCTCCCCATTTCACACTCAAAGTCTCGAACTTATCATCCCAGTTCTGCATGACATAAGAGTTGTTATTCAAGTTAGAAGCAGCATAACCCTCATAAGTGATGCCTGCTACAACATCTGCAACATTGATAGATGTTTTTGTATCGGTTGCAGGAGTTACGGTTACGGCCTCTTTAAATGTAGGGTTATCGATACGAGCAACTACACGATCCAATTTAATCTCGCCAGCTGCGGCTGGTGTAGCTACAGACTTAGCTGCGTCAGTGAATGTAACGGTGCTATGAGCAGCCTCCTTTGTTCCATCATTCTGGTTGAACATAACAAAGTTGTTAGCTGTAGCATAATCTGCACCACCTGAAGTTGAGGCTGTAAAGCTTTTCCCTGCTGCTAATGGGTCAGTTACAGTTGTATTGTTTGCCAGGAAGTAAACATTGTACGGCTTGTTAGTCGTAATAGCTCCAGTTACAGCAACCTTGATAGGCTTTGTAACACCTGCAGTTGTCTGAGTTGGCTTTGTATCGAACATCTCTGCGGTGATGACCTTGTGGAATACACAGGTCTGTCCATCATAGATATACAACATACCTTGGGTTATTGTACTCTCGTCTGGGTTACCATTCTCTGTGGTAGTTTTGTCGGCAGTTACACTAGTTCTGGTTCCATGGCTGGTTGCACCAGAAATCTTCAATGTCATATAGACACCGTCAGCCTGTGACTGAGTTCCACCACCTGTCAAATCATCATTACTGCTGCAGCTTGAGAAAGATAACGCTGCTGCTGATACCAAGCTCATTGCGAGCAAAT
>ERZ1034781.963-NODE-963-length-13146-cov-5.557100_pt1 | contig 13146 bp, 11 predicted proteins | sample MGYA00520700_ERZ1034781 | MGnify/ENA primary metagenome ERZ1034781 (study PRJEB33766, sample SAMN09781709) | gut metagenome | biome: gut microbiome | host: Homo sapiens | place: Madagascar | study: EMG produced TPA metagenomics assembly of the PRJNA485056 data set...
TATTATACGATTTTTGAAAATTACGGAATTGTTTTACGGCATCAAAAAGTAGAAAATTATGGGAAGCAGACCGTTTTTCTTCAGAACATTCAGAGTATGTCTCTGGAACTTCCGGCAGAAGAGTATGAACTTATGACATTATATGGAACACATGCTAAAGAGGCAAATATGCAGCGTTTCCCGATTCATTATGGGGTGCAGAAAACGGAGAGTGTCAGGGGAAGCAGCAGTCCTCAGCATCAGCCATTTTTTGCGGCGTTAAAACCGGAGACGAATGAATGCAGCGGAGATGTCTGGGCAGCGCATCTTGTTTATAGCGGAAATTTCCTCGCACAGGTGGAAAAAGACCAGTTTGGAAATGTACGGGCACAGATTGGAATTCATCCGGACAGCTTTAAATGGGAATTAAAACCAGGAGATACATTTGCTTCTCCGGAAGCGGTATTGAATTATAGCAATACGGGTCTGAATGGAATGCGCCACAATTTTCATTGGCTGTACCAACAGCATCTAATTCCTAAACGATTTGAGGAAAAGACACGACCGGTTCTTTTAAACTCCTGGGAATCTATGTACTATGATGTAACAATGGAGAAGATTGATGAACAGGCAGACCTGGCTAAAGCTGCGGGAATTGAATTATTTGTGTTGGATGACGGTTGGTTCCGTAAAGGAAATGACAGCAGATCCTCAATGGGAGACTGGATATGCAATGAACAGAAACTTCCGGGTGGAATTGCAGCAGTTGCAGATGTGATTCATAAAAAAGGTTTACAGTTTGGACTTTGGTTTGAACCGGAGGCAGTCAGCGAGGATAGTGAGTTGTTACGTCAACATCCGGACTGGGCGCTTCACATTCTGGGGTATCAATCGGTAAAAGGAAGACATGAATATTTGCTGGACCTTTCAAGAGAAGATGTCCGTGAATATTTATTTAAAACATTAGATTTTTATTTGAGAGATGGAAAAATCAATTACATAAAGTGGGATATGAACCGACCTCTGACAGATGTGAATTCTGCATGTCTGGGAGTACAGCAAAAAGAGGAGATCAGTCATCGGTATGTGATTGGATTATATGATATTTTGGAACGCATTACAGAAAAATATCCGGATGTTCTGATTGAAGGATGTTCCAGTGGTGGTGCGCGATTTGATCCGGGAATGTTGTATTATGTGCCGCAGAATTGGACAAGTGACAATACAGATGCATTTGACCGTGCGACGATCCAAAGAGGGTATAGCCTTTTATATCCGCAGATAACAATGGGGGCTCACGTAAGTATTGTTCCGAATCATCAAACCGGAAGAAGTACTTCTCTGGATGCAAGATATCAGGTAGCAAGATTATTTAATCTGGGATATGAACTTGATCTTACGAAATGTTCCAAAGAAGAAAGAAAAGAAATTGCTGATCAGATTCAGGAATATAAAGAACAGAGAGGCTGGCTGCAAAAGGGAGTGCTTAGTTATCTTGAAGTTCCGAATGAGAATTATATTGCATGGTCGGTTGTTTCCGTGACGGGAGAAGAATGCGAAGTTATTATCATGCAGAAACTGTTTGATCCGAGATATTCTCATGGAAGAATTCATCTCTGTGGTCTGCATCCGGAATGGGATTATAAAGATGAAAGTACCGGGCAGATTTTCGGTGGAGATGAATTGATGGAGATCGGAGTATCGCTACCATTAATAAAACGAGATTTCCATATATTTGCATTTCATTTTTCAAAGGTAAAGGAGAATTACGGTGATCAGATTAATTGCAAGTGATCTGGATGGGACACTTCTAAATGAGGAAAGCATGTTATCAGAGAAAACAGCGAAGTGTATAAGGACTGCACAGCAGGCAGGAATTCTGTGGGTTGCGGCAACAGGCCGTTCGCTGAAAACGGCATCTGAGCTTATGAGAACAGCGGGAGTGTCACCGGAATATCTTCTGCTAAATGGAGCCGAATTCCGAAAGAGTGATGGGACTTTGATTTTCCAAAAATCAATAGAAGAATCCTGTACGCAGGAAATTATACAGATGCTCATGGAAAAGAAGCTTGATTTTGAAATTAATACATCATCAGGAGATTTTTCGACAGACTGTGAGTTTTGCGATACGGCTCGCCCAATGCCCGCAGTGGAAAAAATTTTTGATGCGCAGATTAAAATTCAAAAGATATTTATTTTCTCAGAAGAGCAGAATAAGTTGAAAAACATAAAAGAATTTCTGAAGAAGAGACAAGATATCACAGTTACTTCATCTGCAACTTGGAATATAGAAATTACAGACCGACAGGCGAATAAGGGAGCTATGCTGGAACAGATTGCAGAGTATTACGGGTGGAGTAAAGAAGAGGTATTGGTATTTGGGGATGGAAATAATGACATTTCAATGTTTGAGAAATTCCCACGTTCCAGAGCAATGGGAAATGCCGTAGAAAGTTTAAAGAAAAACGCAGAGAAAGTTATCGAATCTAATAGAGATGATGCGGTTGCACAAGAGGTATGCAGATTGTTGCAACATCCAAGTTTTAGAGCTGTTTTGTAAGCGCTTGGTTGATATCAGAAGAAAAATGATAAAAGAACGGAGAAGTCTGATTGAAAAATGTCAGAACTCTCCGTTTTTTGTAGATATCAGTATTGTGATCTTCATTGCGTATTGCTTAGAACCATAGAGAGGTGTAGTGTTCCCAAAACTATTATCCATTTATTTTACTTTACAACAGCTGTCGCGTTCAATCAGCTGATGCGGCACGATAATCTTTGTTGCAACAAGATTCGGATTCTCAATATGATTGATCATCTGTGATGCCGCCTCGATACCCAGCTGCTTGGAATTAATATCAATTGAAGTAAGCTGTGGAGATGTCGATCTTGCAAACAGAGAGTTGTTGAATGATATAATCGACAAATCATCAGGGATTGAAACATGATTCTGAAGACAGACTCTTTCAAGTGAAACGGCAAGAATATCATCACTTACAACGATTGCAGTTGGCGGTTCATCCTGCAGTAACAGAGAAGAAATTGTTTCTGTGTTATCTCCTGATACATTCAGAACTTCCGCGCAGTATTCTGGACGGAAAGGGATTCCGTGTTTCGTCAATGCCATCTGGTAACCGGTTTTTCTGTCTGCGGCAAAAGTCAGTGAACTGTCGGAACCCAGATAAGCAATCTTGCGATGACCGAGCTGATAGAGATATTCGGTCGCGTCCTCTCCGGCAAGAAGATTATCATTGTCAATATATAATGTCTGATTCGTGTACTGTGTTGCTTTTCCAATCAAGATATAAAGAAGCCCTTCGCTGAAGAGATAATCAATAATCGGATCGTCCTTTCGAGAATAAAGAACGATGAACCCATCTACTTTTCCACTTCGTGACATAGACTGAATCGCTTTTAAGATCTCATCTTCATCTTGACCTGTCACAACAGTAGACATGTATTGTCTCTGGTTACAGTAGTGGCTGATGCCGCGAATTGCTTCAAGATAGAAAGCATTCTCATATACTTCACGGGCAGATGCCGGAAGGATAATCCCGATCGTGCGGGAATACTGAGAAGCAAGATTGCTGGCCTGAAAGTTTACTTCGTAACCAAGTTCGATCATCGCTTTACGAACTTTTTCTTTTGTTTCTGTGCTGATGGATGGGTTATTCTTACAAGTTCTGGAGACAGTGGAAGGTGATACACCTGCCAAAGCGGCCACATCTTTAATTGTTACTGCCATATTTTCCCTCCTGTGAGGAAATGAGGATGTCAGGAGTCTGACACCTATTTTCCTTTATTTTCACGTAACTGTTCAGAGCCAACCTCCAAAATGCTACGCATTTCGTCGGTGTGGCGTATCCGCCAAATAAAATTTCAAAAACAGTCTTAAAAATGCAAGCATTTTATACCTGTTTTTTGAAATTTTGCTTGGCTCTGAACAGTTACATTTTCACAAAAAATTCGTCACCTACTATTTTAGTGAAAGAACGCAATGATGTCAAATCTGTTGCATAGCTTTTTGCATAGAAACTGTTGTGAGAATGTACAAAAACAGAGCATATAAATTGTGCAAAAGGCAGAAATAGAAAATAGATCTATAAATAGAATTGCATTTCGTGCAAAACGTGCATATAATTAATGCAAACGATTGCACAGAACAATGCAACAAAAAGCGTGCCACATGATGCGATGGCATGCAGGGAGATCTAAAGGAGGAATTTAAAGGTGGAAACGAAAGGAAAGAAGAAATTCAATCTCAATTTTGATTTGCTTCAGATCTGATCAATTACAAAGATGCAGGAAATATGGAAGCTTATAAAACTCTGCTCACAACAGTAACACCGGCTCGTTTCAAAGTCGGACAGATGATCGGAGCAACAGGTCTTTTACTTGGTGTTGCACTTGCAATGTATAGAAGAGTTGATGCAGATAAGAAAGATAAATACCGTTCTATGTTTCTCTCAACAGTACTTGCAGTATTTCTTACAGGTGTTACTGAGCCACTGGAATTCATGTTTATGTTTTGTGCATTGCCATTGTATATTGTTTATGCAATTCTTCAGGGATGTGCATTCGCAATGTCAGGAATCATTCATCTGAGAGTACATTCTTTCGGAAACCTTGAGTTTATTACAAGAATTCCAATGTCGATTAAAGCCGGTCTGGGCGGAGACATTATTAATTTTGTGATCTGTGTAGTTGCATTTTTCATCATCGGATATTTTGTAGCATATTTTATGATCGGTAAGTTTAAGTTCGCAACACCGGGAAGACTTGGAAATTATATGGATGACAATGCAGATGATGAGGCTGCTTCAGCAGCAACTTCTGCAAAATCTGAAAGCGGAAAAACAGACGCTAAAGACAGCAAGGCAGAGAGAATTATTGCACTGCTCGGAGGAAGAGAAAATATTATTCTTGTGGATGCATGCATGACGAGACTCCGTGTCACAGTAAAGGATTTAGATAAAGTAGCAGAGCTTGCGGCATGGAAGTCAGAAGGAGCCCTTGGATTAATTAAGAAAGATAATGGAATCCAGGCAGTCTATGGGCCAAAAGCAGATGTATTAAAATCAGATATTAATGATATCTTATAAAAGTAGTTTGTGATGTTGCTGGTCGCACATCGTGTGAACAGTAACTTTATGACAGATAGCAGACTGGAGAAGGGAATCATAGAAACTTCTCCGGTGCTTTTTACAGGAGTGAGAAGAAATGAAGTTAATGACATTAAACACGCATAGTCTCGTAGAAGAATCTTATGAAGAAAAGAAAGAAAAATTCATAGAGACATTAGCGATTGAGCAGCCGGATGTAATAGCTCTTCAGGAGGTAAATCAGACAGCAAGTGCCGGAGCAATTCCGGATGTAATGCTGGCCGGGTATAAGAGATGTATGGATTTTGGACTTCCTGTAAGAGAAGATAACTATGCGAAAGAGGTTGTTGAAGCACTCAGAGAAAAAGGAGTGTATTACTATTGGACCTGGCTGTCTGCAAAGATCGGATATGGAAAATACGATGAAGGAATGGCTCTTTTGTCAAAGAAACCGATTATGAGAGTAAAGCAGTTTCTGATCAGCCAGACAGATGATTATGATAACTGGAAGACAAGAAAAATTTTAGGGATGCAGACAGAAGGAAGTGATGACATTTTCTTTACTGTACATATGGGCTGGTGGAACGATGAGGAAGAACCGCTGAAGAAACAGTGGAAAAAAATGGAAGAGCTGATGAAAAGCCTGGAAAAGAAAGAGCGTACCATTTGGTTGATGGGAGATTTCAACAGTCTTGATAATGTGAAACAGGAAGGGTATGAACTGATCTGCAAAAGCGGATGGAAGGACAGTTATTGCCTGGCAGACCAGAAAGATTCCGGTATTACAGTGGAAGAAGAAATCGATGGATGGCGCGATGGAGAAGGCGGTGGCGCTGTGAAAGATGCGAAACGTCTGGATTATATTTTCTGTAATACGCAGAAAAAAGTAAAGTCATCACAAGTGGTATGTAATGGTAAGAATTACCCGGTAGTATCCGATCATTATGGAGTAATGATCGAGGTAGAAGATTAAGAGGAGGAAGATAAAATGAGCGAAAGAGCAGCAGGTATTTTAATGCCAATCAGTAGTTTACCGTCAGAGTATGGAATTGGTTGTTTTTCAAAAAGCGCATATGAATTTGTAGATTGGCTCAAAGGAGCAGGACAGAGTTACTGGCAGATCCTTCCACTTGGACCGACCAGTTATGGAGATTCACCATATCAGTCCTTTTCTACATTTGCAGGGAATCCGTATTTTATCAGTTTGGATGAACTGATCGAGGAAGGTGTTCTGACACGTGCAGAATGTGAGAAAGTAAACTGGGGGAAAGCAAAGGGTTCTATTGATTACGAGAAGATTTATAATGGACGCTATCCATTACTTCGCAAAGCTTATGAGAGAAGTAAGATCAGTGAGAATCCGGAGTATCAGAAATTCGTGAATGAGAATAGCTGGTGGTTGTCAGATTATGCACTGTTCATGGCTGTAAAAGGACGATTCGACAATGTAGAGTGGACAAAATGGGCAGAAGATATTCGTCTCCGTTGGAAATGGGCAATGGATTATTACAGAGAGGAATTGTATTATGATATTGAATTCCAGCAGTATATGCAGTTTAAGTTCCACGAGCAGTGGATGAAATTAAAGACATATGCAAATGAAAATGGAGTCAAGATCATTGGGGATATCCCGATTTATGTTGCAATGGACAGTGCGGATACCTGGGCGCATCCGGAATTATTCCAGTTAGATGAGGAAAATGTTCCGACGGCTGTAGCCGGATGCCCGCCGGATGGATTCTCTGCGACAGGACAGCTGTGGGGAAATCCGCTGTACCGTTGGGACTATCATAGAGAGACAGGATATGCATGGTGGATTTCAAGACTGCATTATGTATTCCAGATGTATGATGTTGTCAGAATTGATCATTTCCGTGGATTTGATGAATACTTTTCAATTCCGTATGAAGCAGAGAATGCGATCGGAGGACATTGGGAGAAAGGTCCTGGAATCGATCTGTTCCGCAAAGTGGAACAGGCACTTGGATGGAAGCAGGTTATTGCCGAAGATCTTGGTTATGTGACAGATTCTGTCCGTGAGATGGTTCGCGAGAGTGGTTTTCCGGGAATGAAGGTTTTGGAATTTGCATTTGATTCCCGCGACTCAGGATGCGCCAATGATTATCTTCCGCACAATTATCCGGTGAACAGTGTTGCTTATACAGGAACCCACGATAACGAAACAATTGTTGGATGGTGGAGCAGTATCACAAACGAGGAGCAGAAACTGGCAAGAGATTACATGTGTGACCGGTATACACCGGAAAATGAATTGTATAAGTCGCTGATCAGCCTGATTATGCGAAGCAGTGCAAAGCTGTGTGTTGTTCCGATGCAGGATTATTTAGGGCTTGGCAATAACTGCCGTATGAATACTCCGTCTACAGTAGGGAAAAACTGGAAATGGAGAGTGAATTCAAGACAGTTATCATTGAAGCTGCAGAAGGAAATCTATGATATGGCACTCAGATATGGAAGAATGAACTGGGAGACAGTCGAGTAGGATTTTAAAAGATAGGATGTTATTAAAAAGAGGCGGAGATTTCTGATTACAAAATGTCAGAAACCTCCGTCTTTTTTCTCAACGTCCAAAGAGCAACAACCAGTGTCAATATCTCAGCTGCCGGTACTGCCAGCCAGATTCCATTTAATTCCAAGAACCTCGGAAGAACTGTCAGGAACAGAAGCAGTAGAGCAAAGGAACGAAGAAAGGTAATTATTCCTGAAATATATCCTTTGCCATATGTCATCATACGGATTGCTGCGAAGATATTGATTCCTGAAAACAAGAATCCTAATCCATATAAGCGCAGTCCGGAAACTGCCATGTCAAAGACTGTGCTGCCGGGAGATGCAAAGAAACGTACCCCAATTGGTGCCAGCAGATAAGTGCATCCGTAGAGAATGATCGGTGCGATCGCAAAGAAGCGATAAGCGTATTTCTCTAAAACACGACAGACAGAGAAATTTCTGTCTCCGTAAGCATAGCCTAATGGTGTTGACAGTCCCATAGAAAATCCAAAGTAAATTCCGATACATAAGAACTGTAAATACATGATGATCGAAACAGCAGCAACGCCGTCCTCTCCTGCGAAGATCAGAGCACTTCGGTTGAAGACAACGGTTGTGATGGCGATCGCAAGCTGGTTTACGAATTCAGAAGTTCCGTTGATCATGCTGCGAAATGCTTCCTTTACAGATAGCCCGTGGCGAGTGAAACGAAGGAAGTTCGGCCGGGATAAAAAATATATGACTCCCATTACAAAAGAAAGCAGAAGACCGAGGAAAGTTGCAAGTGCAGCACCTGTGATTCCCATATGAAGCCGTCCGATAAAAATGTAATCAAAAATAATATTAAAAATTCCTCCGGAAAGTGCCGTCAGAAAACTGTACGTCGGAGAACCATCAACACGGATGAAATAAGTGAACATTTCTTTTCCGACTACGATCGGAGCACCGAACAGCCACCAGTAGATGTACGCTTTACAATCTGCCATCAGTAGTGAGGTTGCACCAAGCATCTGTAAAATAATCGGCAGTTTCAAGAGGATGATCGCAGAAATCACACAGCCGATGATAATGGCAGCAGCCATACTTACAGAAAAAGTCCGGCAGGCTTCCTCTTTTCTCTTTCCGCCGATATGCAGAGCAGCAAGTGCACTTCCGCCTGTCGCAAAGGCAAGTGCGATACCGTACAGAATATTTACAAGCGGATAGACAACATTGATCGCGGCAAGTGCATTTGTTCCAACATAAGCAGAAACAAAGATTCCGTCAACGATTGTATAAACAGTAGTAAATAATGCGGTGAGATAAGTCGGGATAATAAAGCGCAGTAATTTGTTTAACCGAATCTCATCCACCGATTGAAAAATAAGAGTTTTTTCCATTGAAAGCTCCTTTTGTTAAAAAGATAGGCAATTGTAGCATTATAGCTGTTCTATATAGAATAAACTATAAAGGTGCTGAAAGGCAATAGGATAGTACTTTTTCTGAGTTACTGTTCTGATCATTATGAATAAGAAGAAACAATACTAGCGTGGAAAAATATGCAAAACATAGAATTCATAAATAAATCAGAAAATGGGATTGAAATTCGCAGAAACAGTGACTATAATTTTAAAATTGGTAGTAGAAGTAATGAGTGGATAAATGATGTCTAAGGAGGAGTTAGATATGAGCAATCAGGAGAACGTATTTGAAACAATTTTAGCACCTATGACCGGTACAGCAGTAGCAATCACAGAAGTACCGGATCCTATTTTTATAGAGAAGATTCTTGGAGATGGAATCGCAATCGTTCCGACAGAAGGTAAGGTTGTAAGCCCGGTTGACGGAACTGTATCAAAAGTAGCAGAGACAGGTCACATTTATGCTGTTACTTCCGATAACGGAGTAGAAGTTGTAATGCATGTAGGACTTGAGACAGTTGCACTGAATGGAAAATGTTTCCAGATTCATGTGAAAGAAGGAGACAAGGTAAAAGCAGGAGATCTGCTTGCAGATGCAGACCTTGAGTTTATTAAAGAAACAGGACGTAATTCCATTACACCGATTGTCATCGGTTCAAGCCTTGAAGGTAAAGAGCTTGTATGCGAAGAGGGAGAAGTTCAGGCCGGAAAGACAGTTATTATGAAAATTGTGCAGAAATAAGAATTCTGCAGATATTGTTCTAGAATCGATTTAGCTTAGAAAGAAGGTCATAATATGAAGGAAGAAAGATATTCAATCATCTTCAGCAGCAAAACAGGAAATACAGCAGAGCTGGCGAATGCGATCCGTGATGCACTGCCGCAGGAGAATTGTGATTATTTCGGAACGAGCGAAATAGAAGAACCAACATCAGAACTGCTTTATATCGGCTTTTGGACAGACAAGGGAAATGCAGATAAGTCTGCATTAGAATTACTTCAAAGGATAAAGAACAAGAAAGTCTTTCTGTTTGGAACAGCCGGATTTGGTGAGAATGAAGCATATTTTCAGAAGGTTCTGAATAATGTTAAGAGTTCTATGGATGAAAGCAATCAGGTAGTTGGTGAGTATATGTGTCAGGGAAAGATGCCACAAGCGGTGAGAGACCGTTATGTGAAAATGAAAGAGCAGCCGGATCATATGCCAAATCTTGATCTGCTGATCGCAAATTTTGACCGTGCTTTATCACATCCGGATAAGAAAGATCTGGATAAACTCAGAGAGCTGGTTAGAGGATAGAAATAGTAAGAGGAAAGAAGAAGTCTTCAGTACGAGGGCTTCTTTTTTTATATGTTAGGATTAGGGTGTCAAAAGGTCACAGACCTTTGATATAAATTTGTACCTTGAAAATTTAACACGATATATCAATCCTTCCGAACTTTTGATAAAATATAAATATCAAATATCGAGGTGGTTCATATGGCTTTTGTTGCAAATAATAGTCAGCAGCTTTCATTAATGGATAGCACATTTAATCTGACTGAAAGAGAACGCAAGTTTCTTGAAAAATCATGGGCAAAAACTTTTGCAGATAAGATTTTTCCGTCTATAAACGAAGAAATTTTTTCTGTATTATATAGCAGTAATGCTTCTCGTCCAAATACACCTGTAAATGTAATTGTTGGCGCTTTGATTCTTAAAGAAGCACTTGGTGATAGTGATGATGAACTTGTTGAAGCTTTAATGTTTGATATTCGATATCAGTATGCTCTTCATACCACAAGTTTTAAAGAACAGCCGTTAAGCGATCGAACCTTAAGCAGATTCCGTGCAAGATGTCTTGCCTACGAAACAGAGACTGGCATTGATCTGATTCATATGTGTGTCATCTCTTTAACAAAGGAAATTGCTGAATTCATGAAACTTACCCCATCTATGCAAAGAATGGACAGCATGATGATTGCAGCAAATATCCGAAATCTGTCTTTATTAGAACTGTTTTATACTTGCACTTCAAATTTAGCAAAAGTCATGGTTAGCAGAGGAGTAGCTTTACCAGATAACAATAAGCATTATGCTGAAAAAGATGATTATAATGCGTTTATTTACCATCAACGTGAACTGGATGCTGATGAAAGAACCATTGTTGTAATGCACGATGCTGAAAAACTACTGCAACTTTGCGAAGGAGACTTCGATGATACAAGTGAATATCAATTATTGATACGCTTGCTTAAAGAGCAAACTATTTTCAATGATGATGGAACTCGCAGATTGCGCGAGAAAAAGGAAAAAGAAGATCCATCAAAGGTTTTGTTAAATCCATCTGATCCTGAGGCTACATTTCGAAGAAAAGCTGGGGGCAAACATTTAGGATACGTAGCTAATCTTGTAGAAACCGTAGGGGAAAATAAAAGCTTAATTACCGATTATGCATACGAACAAAACATATACGGTGACAGTCAATTTATGAAAGACCATTTATCTAAGGAACCGATATATGAACAAGATGTCCTAATGGTTGCCGATGGAGCCTATGGAAGTGAACTCAATGTTGCTGAAGCTGCGAAACATGGAATACGGCTTATCACTACAAATTTTACCGGAGTAAAACCTGCTGATATTTTTGCAGAGTTTATTTTTAGCAAAGATGGACACGAACTGTTGGAGTGCATTCATCACAAAAGTCCATATACATTCCGCTATGATGAGCACAATGATCGGTGTGATGCATTATTTAAAAAAAGTGACTGCACAGAGTGTCCGTACCTGAAAGAATGTAAACCACGTTTACGCCAAAACAATGCATTAAAAGAATTATCCTGGAAAGCAGTGAATCGAGCAAAACAGCTTCGATTTATGAAAACAGAAGAATTCAAACAACATGCACATTTTCGAAATGGAGTAGAAGCATTACCATCACTGCTTCGCAGAAAATATCATGTAGACAAAATCCCAACACGTGGAAAAAAACAAACTCGCTTCCATTTCGGATTTAAAATTGCAGCTCTGAATTTTAAAAAGCTATTGGATTATGAAAATAGCTTGGTTCATTATGCCGCCAAAAAAGAGATGGCATAATGAATATGAAAAATACTGAGCTCGCATTCTGCAAATTTTCTAAATATCCTATTCTAAAATCAATTCGTGTTAAATTTTCAAGGTACAAACAAAAATCAATGAATGTTAGTGTGTCTTTTGACACCCTAATCATATTAGGAAAGTTCGTGTTTAAAGCAGAAGTAAAAAAATGCCTCATAAAAAAGAGGCATAGGAAATAGACGATTGTTAGAAAAGATAAAATCCTTCTTCACTAAAATCGTCATCATCATCAAATTCATGAAGAAAATAGTCCATATCCAAAAGGTCATTGTCACTCATGAGTTTGATATCATGGGCACTCATACCTTCAGGAGGACGAATCCTATGCTTTCTCGTGGTTTCCTCATATAGATCTTGCAAGGAGACGGGGCGATGATTGTAATAAATTTTAAGAAGCTTTTACATAATGGAGCAGAAGAACATGACCCAGCTGGAACTGTCGAGAAGAACCGGGATTGCAACAAGCAACATCAGTGACTGAAAAAGAAAAAGACGAATCCAAAAGCAAATTATCTGTTATCCATATGTGACGTATTGGATATTACACCGGAACAGCTTTTGACGGGTAAAGGAATTGATCCGGAATATAAAGATGCAGATATGGATTATGAAGTTACCAGGTCAAATATTAAGATATTGAAGCAGATTCATAGTCTTGGAGATGATCAGTATAAAAGACTGATGGCGTATATGAAGGCATTGCAGAAACTGGAACAAATGCATGTTACCTATATGGGCTGGAAATATGTCTACTAATATGGTATGATTTAGAAATCGAAACTGATTGACAAAATTATAACGAAAAAGGAGCGCTTAAAATGAGACAGACCCAGAAACCTCGAATTGTAAATCTTTTGATGCTTACGGTTGCCGGAATGATAAACGCTTTTGGCATTACACTTTTTATGACACCGGTAAAATTGTATGACAGTGGTATCTCAGGAACATCTATGTTACTCGAACAGATAACACCCTCGTGCTTATCATTGTCATTATTCTTGCTGATTCTGAATATTCCATTATTTCTTGTTGGATTAAAGAAGCAGGGTGGACT
>ERZ1034781.966-NODE-966-length-13143-cov-23.848411_pt1 | contig 13143 bp, 9 predicted proteins | sample MGYA00520700_ERZ1034781 | MGnify/ENA primary metagenome ERZ1034781 (study PRJEB33766, sample SAMN09781709) | gut metagenome | biome: gut microbiome | host: Homo sapiens | place: Madagascar | study: EMG produced TPA metagenomics assembly of the PRJNA485056 data set...
GTTACGGCTATTTTCTTGAATAAAGCTATATTTTTTGTTCAAAAATAGGTATAATTCTGCTTTTTTTTGTAATTTTGCAGCCGCAAATAAAATAGGTATATAGAAATAAAGGTATTAATAGGGATGACTGTAAGTTTGAATCACTTGGGAGATTTAGCCCGCAAGCGAGTGGCAGTTGCGGCTTATTATTTTGTCCCGGGAGTGGTGTTTGCCAGTTGGGCGAGTCGTATTCCGGATGTAAAACAGATGTTGCACTTGAGCAACGGACAACTGGGAACGGTACTTTTCGCCATTCCCATCGGCCAGCTTCTGATGATGGCTTTTTCGGGCGTTTTGGTGAGTAAGTTTGGCAGCAAGAAGATGATCCTGCTTGCTGAGGTGCTCTATGCATTTGTTTTGTTCTGTATAGGTAGCAGCAGTACGGTGTTTCTGTTGATTCTTTCTCTTGTAGCTTTCGGAATGATGGCGAATCTGATGAATATCGCCACCAATACGCAGGCATGTCTGGTAGAGAAGATGTATGGTCGCAACATTATGTCGTCGTTTCATGGCTTGTGGAGTTTGGGTGGATTTTCGGGCGGTATCATAGGTGCAGTCTTTGCGAATACCCTACTTCCGATAGAGGTGCATTTCGGAACGGTTTTGGTGATGAGTCTTCTCATTATAGCTATCGGATTCAGATATCTGGTAGATGATGCAACAGCAAAGGCAGAGGAGGAAGATGTTCCGAAGTTCTCTTTCAAGACCATCGACCCGATTCTTTTCCTCTTAGGATTAATTGGATTTGCCGGCATGTTCTGTGAAGGTACTGTTTATGATTGGAGTAGCGTATATTTTTCATCAGTAGTAAAACCCGATGAGGCTTTTATCCGTGCGGGCTATGTGGCTGGTATGGGAGCGATGACGTTGGGTAGATTCATGGCTGATGGGTTTGTTACGAAATATGGTCCAGCCAGAGTATTGAAGGTTTGTGGTGGTTTGATATTGGGCGGTTTGTGGCTGGCTGCTGCCTTGCCTTATCTCATTCCTGCCACCTTGGGTTTCCTGCTGGTAGGTTTCGGCATTTCTTCGTCGGTTCCTATCTGTTACAGTATCGCCGGAAAATTGGGAACCATCAAGGCGAGCATCGCTATTACCATCGTTTCGAGCATCAGTTTCTTCGGTTTTCTGGTAGGACCTCCGGTTATCGGATGGCTTGCTGAGGCTACCGGTCTCCGCATTGCCATCAGCATTGCCGCCTGTCTGGGTCTGATGATAGCGTTTGTTGCCGCAAAGGTAGGAAAGAGATTATCCTGAATAAGGAAACGGTTGATGTCTTCTAATGATATGATTGATGTCGTTCAGGTATATGACTGATAACGTTCTAGTATATGACTAAAATCTTCCAAACAGTTACTTGAAGTCTTTCAGATATATAGAATAAGTCTTCTGGATATATTATATAGTAAGCCGCACAACAGCTGATGTGCGCTTGCACAACAGGTGTTGTGCGAGCGTCGCTCAGCTGTTGTGCGGCTGTCGTTCAGGTGTTGTGCGCTCTCTTTGTTTGTTTTCTTAAAGCTGACACCTTGATTAGATAAACAAACTTCCTATCTGGAAGACCAGGGCTGATACTACCCATGCCAGGAGCGTGGTGTAGCCGGCGGCGAAGCCTGCCCATTTCCAACTGCCCGTCTCGCCCTTGATGGCTGCTATCGTGGCGATGCAAGGGAAGTAGAGCAATACGAAGAGGAGGAAGCAGTAGGCGGTGAGCGTTGCCTTCGATGCTGCCTCGGCATCGCTGTAACCGTAGGTCTTCTTCAAATCAGAAGTCATCTGCTTCTTCAAAACCTCATATTTTCCGTCTTCATCGTTGTAATCCTGATCATCAGAGAAACTGTCGTTGTTGCTGTAGAGCACGCCCATTGTTGAGGCTACAATCTCCTTGGCACCTACACCGGAAACCAAGCCCACATCTAACTTCCAGTCAAAACCCTGTGGGGTAAAGATAGGCTCGATGGTCTTACCGATTCTGCCGATATAGCTCTGTTCCTGCTGAGCCTGGTTGTCAAGTTCCTCATTGTGAGGGAAGTAGCCCAATGCCCAGACGATGATACTTGCCACGAGGATGATACCACCCATCTTCTTCAGGTACTGCTTACCCTTTTCCCAGGTATGGCGGCCTATCGCCTTCCAGGTAGGGAAGCGGTAAGGAGGCAGCTCCATCACGAATGGGGTATCTTCGCCCTTCACCACGAAACTGGCAAAGATGCGGCTCAATATCACGGCAAGGAAGATGCCGATGAGATAGAGCGATACCATGATGAGTGAACGGTATTGGATGGCAAAGAATGTTCCGATGACCATGATGTAGATTGGCAGACGAGCCGAACAGCTCATCAATGGCAGAATCAGCATCGTAATCAGACGCGAACGGTGACTCTCGATGGTTCTTGTTGCCATCACGGCAGGTACGTTACATCCGAATCCCATAATCAGCGGGATGAATGACTTGCCATGCAGGCCCATCTTGTGCATCAGCTTATCCATGATGAAGGCGGCACGAGCCATATATCCCGAATCCTCCATATAAGAGATGAAGAAATACAGAATCAGAATCTGTGGCAGGAATACGATGACCGCACCAACACCACCAATCACACCATCTACCAGCATATCCTTCACTGGTCCATCCGGCATTGTATTGCTGATGAACTCGCCCAGCCATGCCACGCCGTCCTCAATCCATCCCTTAGGAATCTCGCCCAGAACGAAGGTGGCTGAGAACATGATGAACAGCAGGAGGACGAAGATAGGGAAGCCTACATATTTATTGGTCAGGATGCTGTCGATGAGATGGGTTACCTGATAGGTATCCTTTGCCTTGCCCGGTTCATAGCCCGCTTCCTGCAATGCGCCATGGATAAAACCGTATTTGGCATCCATGATGGCGGTTTCGCTATCCTCCAGGGTCTCTTCTTTCACACGCTTGGCAGCCTCATCACGGGCTGCGAAGATTTCCTTGGCCGATTTCAGATGACTTACGTATTCCTCAGCATGCTTATCATTCTCCAACAACTTGATGGAGAGGTAACGGGTAGAGTAGCGCTGGCGGATGGAATCATCTGCCTTCAGATATTTCTGGATATGCTCGATGCCGTGCTCTATCTCATGTCCGTGGTTGATGTGGATATGGCGATAGTGAGCGCTGGAATCTTCCTTGCCTTCGTAGAGTTCGATGATGGTCTCGAAGAGCTTATCCACGCCTCGACCATTGGTGAAGACGGTAGGAATCATCGAGATACCGAAGAGTTCGCCCAGCTTGTCGTAGTCGATGTTATCGCCACGTTTTTCGGTTTCATCAAACATGTTGAGGGCGCAGACCATGCGGATGTGCATGTCTATCAACTGGGTGGTGAGATAGAGGTTGCGCTCCAGGTTGCTGGTGTCGATGACGTTGATGACGATATCCGGCGTATGCTCGATGAGCTGCTTGCGCACATAAAGCTCTTCCGGAGAGTAGGCAGAAAGGGAATAGGTGCCCGGCAAATCTACCAGGTTGAAATGATAGCCGTTGTATTCGGCTTCGCCCACCTTGGCATCCACGGTTACGCCGCTGTAGTTGCCCACACGTTCGTGAGCACCCGATGCGAAGTTGAACAAGGAAGTCTTTCCGCAGTTTGGATTTCCCACCAGTGCCACGTTGATGACGCGGTGGAGTCTTTCTGCTTCCTGTTCAGCCAAGGCTTCGTTGCTGGCAGAGTCTTTTCTTTCAGCCACGAGCATCTTGTCGCCGAGTGCCTTTTCATCGTTCTCGCTGGCATCTGTAGCCTGCGAATCGATTACCTGCTTGCGGCCTTCTTCATCCGCCTTGCAGAGCTGTGCATCATTTTTGGCTTCCTCGATGGAAACCACCTCGATATGGTCAGCTTCGCTGTGTCGGAGTGACACCTCGTAACCCATAATCTTGTATTTCACTGGGTCCTGGAGTGGGGCGTTCAGGAGCACATCTACCTTCTTGCCCTTGATGAATCCCATCTCGATGACTCTCTTGCGGAAGCCACCGTGTCCTGAAACCTTGACGATAACGGCGCTTTCACCAGTTTTAAGTTCTGATAATTTCATATATCTTTCCTTGAATTAACCTTATTTTCTCTAGAAACTGGCTTTATTGCCAGCTCTTTTTTCTTTTCGACTGCAAAAATACTAATAATTATTTGCAACTCGGTAGCAATGAAGTTATTTATAACGAAAATACCTAGAAATGATGAGAGTATCATCAAATCTAGGTATTCTTATCATTATTTATTGTGAGTCATCTTTTATGCCTGCAAGTTTCTGCCGTGGCAGTTCTTGAACTTCTTGCCGCTGCCGCATGGACATGGATCGTTTGGACGAGGCATGCGCTCTGCACGGTAAGGAGTGTGGTTTGCCTGGCTTGCGCCTTCACGAGTGTCTTGGTTGGCTGCAGCCTGTTGAGCAGCACGCTCTGCACGTTCACGCTCTTCGTCAATGTCAACCTTAGACTCTACATAGTTCTGCTGTGTAGGCTGTTCAGGAGCAGCCTCTTGTACAGGCTGTTGTTCCATCACAGGAATCTGACCACGCATCAGGATGCTTGAAATACGATCGTACATCTCGTTGATCATTGCGTCCCAAATCTTGGCACTCTCCAGTTTGTAGATCAACAATGGATCTTTCTGCTCGTAGCTGGCGTTCTGTACTGAGTGACGGAGTTCGTCCAGTTTGCGGAGATTCTCTTTCCAGTCATCATCAATGATATGGAGCAAGACGCTCTTCTCGAATTCCTTCACAACACTCTTAGCCTCAGACTCGTAAGCTTCCTTGAGGTTGCATGGTATCTGGTACATACGCTTACCATCTGTCAGTGGCACCATGATGCGCTCGTACATTGCACCCTGGTCTTCAAATACTTGCTTGATGATAGGGAATGCAGTAGCCTGAATGCGGTCTGTCTTGCGCTTGAACGCTGCCATTGCCTCCTGGAAGGCACGCTCTGCCAAATCTTCACGTCTGCCAGATTCGTATTCTTCCTCGGTAAATGGAATCTCCATAGCAAGAACCTTGAGGAACTCTTCCTTTGCACCATCGAAATCATTGTTATTGATGATATTCAAGCAGCGGTCCCAAATAATGTTGGTGATATCCATGCCGATACGCTCACCCATCAAGGCGTGACGACGCTTTTCATAGATAACGGTACGCTGACGGTTCATCACGTCATCATACTCCAGGAGGTGCTTACGGATACCGAAGTTGTTTTCCTCAACCTTGCGCTGGGCACGCTCGATGCTCTTGCTGATCATAGGACTCTCGATACGCTCGCCATCCTCGAAACCAAGACGGTCCATTACCTTTGCAATACGTTCAGATGCGAACAGACGCATCAGCTTATCTTCCAATGATACATAGAATACTGATGAACCTGGGTCACCCTGACGACCTGCACGACCACGGAGCTGACGGTCAACACGACGGCTCTCATGGCGTTCTGTACCGATGATAGCAAGACCACCTGCAGCCTTTACTTCTGGAGTCAGCTTGATATCGGTACCACGACCTGCCATGTTGGTAGCGATGGTTACGGCACCCTTGCCATTTACTGAGCGACCTGCCTCGGCTACAATCTGAGCCTCCTGCTGGTGCAACTTGGCGTTCAATACATTATGAGGAATGTTGCGCATCTTCAACATCTTGCTCAACAACTCTGAGATTTCTACAGATGTTGTACCCACCAAAACAGGGCGACCAGCATTGCGCATTTCTTCAATCTCATCAATGACGGCACGATACTTTTCACGGGCTGTCTTATAGACGCGGTCGTCCAAGTCGTGACGTGCAATAGGACGGTTGGTAGGAATCTCAACTACGTCGAGTTTGTAAATATCCCAGAACTCACCTGCTTCTGTGCTTGCAGTACCGGTCATACCAGAGAGTTTGTGGTACATACGGAAATAGTTCTGGAGTGTGATAGTTGCGAATGTCTGAGTAGCAGCCTCAACCTTTACATGCTCCTTAGCTTCGATAGCCTGATGCAAGCCATCGCTCCAGCGACGACCTTCCATGATACGACCAGTCTGCTCATCGACAATCTTCACTTCGCCATCCATGACAACATATTCGTCGTCCTTATTAAACATGGTATAAGCTTTCAGCAACTGCTGAAGTGTGTGAACTCGTTCACTCTGTACACCATAGTGTGCCAACATCTCGTCTTTCTTGTCGAGACGCTCCTGGTCAGAGATGTCTGTGCGAGCTTCCAACTCACTCATCTCTGTAGTGATATCAGGCAATACGAAAAGTTCCTTATCGTTTACCTGTTTTGCCAACCAGTCTGTACCCTTGTCGGTGAGGTCGGCTGAATTCAATTTCTCATCTACCACGAAATACAAAGGCTCTACAGCCTTAGGCATCTCACGGTTGTTGTTAGCCATGTAGTATTCCTCGGTCTTCAACAAACCTGCCTTGATACCTTCCTCAGAAAGGTACTTGATCAATGGCTTATTCTTAGGCAATGCCTTGAATGAACGGTAAAGAGCCAAGAAACCAGCCTCAAGTATTTCCTGATTCTTGGTCTTGCTTCCTTCGCTAATCTTCTGCTTAGCTTCTGCGAGCAATTCTGTTGCCTGTTTGCGCTGTACTTCATAGAGACGCTCTACCAATGGCTGGTATTCCTCAAACATCTGATCGTCACCCTTTGGGATTGGACCGGAAATGATAAGTGGAGTACGGGCATCGTCAATCAAAACGGAGTCAACCTCATCGACGATTGCATAGTTGTGCTGGCGCTGTACCAAGTCTGCAGGACTTGTTGCCATATTGTCGCGCAAATAGTCGAAACCAAACTCATTGTTTGTACCAAAGGTGATATCTGCCAAATATGCTTTGCGACGCTCGTCAGAATTAGGGCGATGCTTGTCGATGCAATCTACAGAAAGACCATTGAACATATAGAGAGGTCCCATCCACTCAGAGTCACGCTTTGCCAAGTAATCGTTGACAGTAACGACATGTACACCATTGCCAGTTAAGGCATTCAGGAATACAGGACAGGTACCAACGAGTGTCTTACCCTCACCGGTAGCCATCTCGGCAATTTTACCTTGATGCAAAACGACACCACCGAAGAGCTGAACATCGTAGTGAACCATTTCCCATTTTAGGTCGTTACCACCTGCTGTCCAATGGTTGTGATAGATAGCCTTATCACCATCAATGGTGATGAAGTCATTCTTAGGGTCTGCTGCCAACTCACGGTCAAAATCAGTAGCTGTAACGATGGTCTCCTCGTTTTCTGCAAAACGGCGAGCTGTATCCTTTACAATACTGAATGCAGTAGGGAGCACTTCATTGAGGGCAATCTCATATTTGTCGAGAGCCTCCTTCTCCAACTTATCAATCTGGTTGAAGATACCTTCACGCTCGTCAATAGGAGTTTCTTCTATCTTAGCCTTGAGTTCTGCTATCTTAGCTTTCTCCTCGTTGGCATACTCCTGTACATACTTCTGGATTTCTTTTGTCTTAGCACGAAGCTCGTCATTGCTCAAGGCCTTGATATTAGGATATTCTGCCTTGATTTTCTCTACGATTGGCTGGATCAACTTCATGTCGCGAGTTGATTTGTTGCCAAACAATGACTGAAGAATTTTGTTAAAGTTCATTGTTATATTTATTTTTTTTGTTATTCGAAATTTATCGGGAGTAATTGAAAATAAAGGAGTTATGAGTCATTTGACAAGTACTTGTCGCTCTCTTTTTCTCTATTTCTTTCTCCACATTATTTTTATTGTCTGCAAATTTACAAAAAATATCTGTAAATCAGCAATGTTTTGTTAATTAATGCTCGTTTGCAAGTGATATTTGTGAGATTCTGTCCTTATATGACTTGCAATGGGATTAAAAACAATCAGGTCCTCGAATAACAATACTACCATAAGGAGCCTTATATTTATGCTCCAGAATAGGGTGGAAATAAATATTAGAATGAATGTCTGTCAGAATGTCAGAAGTATCTGCTGTTAATGAAGCAGATACTGAGTGAAACTGAGGTCTTGTATGGTTTTCATCAGAGGCTTCTTTAATAGCCTTGATGACATCGAGAATGTCTTCCTCTAATGCCTTCGCCTCAGGTTGCTGGATAAATTCGTCATAGGATATATCAGTCAGCGCAAACTTCAGTGCCTGCTGATAAGTCTGCGCTTCCATGCCTGTTGCCGCTAAGACAACCAGGAGGGCGGTAATATATCTGTTGACAATCATAAATCCTAATTTATTTTATTTGTTTAATTGTTTTTTCTGTTTACGGAGATCATATACTATAGATCTTATGACATATCGCATTAGCAAAGATAATGCCAAGATTTCCATACCTTCTGCATAGTGCTGCCAGATTTGCATAAAGAGGGACACGAAAAGAAGTATTCCCCATATATTATAGTACCAATATATTTTACCTTTATACAGATTTCTGCAGGTTTTCCATGCAAAGATGAGATTGAGTGGATTCAATATCAAAATCTGGAAATTGATCTGAACGGTAGGGTGCTCTGATAATATCATCGCCAGAAGTATAAATCCTGGAATACCTGTAAGTATCAGAAGAGTCATATCTAACCACCAGAAGTTCTTTCGCTTGAAGACTTCTATGATGGATAATAAGAATATGACTGCGCCCAGAGCGAGCGCTACTCTGAATGGAGTGATGCTTTCGCTTTCTGTTGCATGGTCTGCTTGTACCGGTATCAGGTAGAATGTACTATCTACTAATTTGATATATCTTTTTTTAGTTGGATATACTTCCGCCATCGTTTTTTGAACGGTTGTGTCCTTTCTTGCTTCTGTAGCAAAGTCCTTACTGAGGTTTTCTGGCAGGAACTCCCATTCTTGTTTACTGATAGGGCGGTCTGCCATGAATCCTAAAAGTAAATCATTTCCGAATCTGGCCCATTTATGATTTTCGTTCAGGCGATGGATTTCTTTACGATAGGTTGATTGGGCATCAACGTCCTTGAAATCTGTGATATGTTGTCCGAGATTTCTGATAATCATATCACGGGCTCTGGTAGTACAGTTGTCAAAGAAGAAATTGTAGCGGTAAGTGCGATTCTCTTCTTTGTTATTCTCGTCAATAGCAGAGAGAATCTTTATCTTCTCCTCTCTGGTGAGTGCCAGTCTTTGTTGTCTTACCCATCTTCCTTCGCTTGAATATTCTGCTATGAAATGCTCCATAGGGAATATACCTATCTGATAGTCGGTCATGCCGAACACAAACCGAAGAATGAAAAAGGCCTGCTTGAAGGAGAACATTCCCCAGTTGACAGCAAGGTCTGTACCGTGGACATGGTCTTCAATGCGAAGGGCGGTGTGTCCATAGTATGACCATACTTCTTGTCCTGGTCCGCAAGTCAGGAGAGATATATCTACAGAGTCGAGCCATGCTTGTGACTCTGGGGATGACATATAGTTTCTCTCAGGATTTTCTTGAGGTCTGTTACCCTGAAAATCCTGTGCGTTAGCCAAAGTCGTTAAATTGATTAACAAAACGGCTAAAAAAGCTCTAAAAATATACTTAAATCGTTTCACGATGCAAAAATACCTTATTATTTTCAATTATCCTTCTTTTTTCCTAATTTTTTTTAATACTTTTGCACTCTGAATATAAATTTGAATGATAATTATCAATGAGAAAGCTTATTTTAGCTACCCTTTTGTTGGGTACAGTTATTTCGGTTAATGCCCAAAGTGGTACTAATTCTCCATACAGCCAGTATGGTCTTGGCGTGTTGTCAGACCAGACTTCTGGTTTCAATCGTGGTATGAATGGCGTTGGTCTCGGTTTTCATGAGCATAACCAAATCAACTATTTGAACCCTGCTTCATATTCAGCTATAGATTCCTTATCTTTTATTCTTGATGCAGGTATCTCAGGTCAGATTACCAATTTCGAAGAGAATGGAGTCAAGAAGAATGCTAATAATGCTAACTTTGAATATGTGGTTGCTGGTTTTAGAGCTGCCAAGCATTTAGGTGTTAGCTTTGGTGTGCTGCCATTTACTAATGTAGGTTATAACTATACTTCTACAGAAAAAGTAGGCTCACAGTTTAATGATGCTACTTATACCAATACTTATAATGGTGAAGGTGGACTTCATCAGGTTTATCTCGGTGTCGGTTGGGCTCCGGTTAAGGGATTGGCTGTAGGTGCTAATGTGGCATATATTTGGGGTGATTATAATAAGTATGTTTCTAATGCTTATAGTAACTCCAATTATAATACGTTGATTCGTACTTATTCTACTCAGGTCAACAGCTATAAGTTGGATTTTGGTATCCAATATACAGCCAAACTCTCCAAGAAGGATTGGGCAACAATCGGTGCAACCTATTCACCAGGTCATAATCTTGGTGCAACTGCCGACATGAATATTATTTCTAATAATTCTCAGACAAGTGCATCGGATACAGCCTTTTTCTCTATTGATAAAGCATTTGAGCTGCCTCATATGTATGGTGTAGGTTTGATGTGGAATCATAATAATCAGTGGAATATAGGATTTGATTATACCTTGCAAAAGTGGGGTAGTTTGGAATATCCTCGAAGATATGTAAATGTCAATGACAAGAATCATGTCCTTGATGTGGATGGTGCTTACACAGACCGCAGTAAGTTCAATTTGGGTATGCAGTATTGCTATGGCGAATATAACCGTAGTTTCTTCAAGCGTTTGAGATATCGTGCCGGTGTAAGTTATGCAACTTCATATTATAAGGTAAATGGTATTGATGGACCTAAGGAAATCTCTGTTAGTGCAGGTTTCGGTATTCCAATTATGAACAATTACAACCACCGTTCTTTCCTCAATATCAGTGGACAGTGGGTGAAGAGTTCTGCAAAGGATTTAATTAAGGAAAATACTTTCCGCTTGAATATTGGCTTTACTTTCAATGAAGAGTGGTTTAGAAAGTGGAGAATGAAGTAATATATAATAATGTATAAGATTAAAAGCACTTTTTTAGGATTATTGATGTTCATTTGTTTGGTGGCTTGCCAGGAACAAGTGGAACATACTGCACCTGCAATCTTGGCGCGTGACTCTGTTGCCATGATGACTTCGTATGGTGTTAATACGCTCATCAGTGATTCGGGTGTGATGAAATATCGTATTGTTACGGAACGATGGGAAGTGAATACCAGTAAGAATCCTTCTCAATGGATTTTTGAAAAGGGTATTTTGCTGGAACAATTTGATGAGAAGTTTCATGTGAATAGTTATATTCAGAGTGATACGGCTTATTATTATGACCAGCAGAAGATATGGAAACTTTATGGAAGAGTCCGTATTTTGACTAAAGATGGATTGAAATTTACAAGTGAACAACTCACTTGGGATCAGAATAAGCATGAGCTTTCGAGCAATGTCTTCAGTAAATTAGTTACTCCTGAACGTACCCTGCAAGGGTCATATTTCTGGAGTGACGAGAAGATGACGCGTTATTTTGTTAGTAATTCTAAAGGTAGTTTTGAAAAGGGTGATGTGGCTGGTACACAGAGTGATACTATCTCTTCTCAGCCAGATTCTGTAAAGCAGAATTTACGTCCGCAAGCTACACCGCGAAGTGCGACAAATTCGATTCCGCTTATGCACTAATATTGAAAAAAAGAAAATGGAAGAAGTAGGGATTAGTCTCATAATTGGAATCTTGGTGACAATGGTTTTTTCTGCCTTTTTCAGTGGTATGGAAATTGCCTTTGTTTCATCCAACCGTATGTTGGCTGAGATGGATAAGGAAAAAAACGGATTTACACAACGTATTATTTCTTTGTTTTACTCTCATCCTAATGGTTTTGTCAGTACCATGCTTGTGGGTAATAATATTGCCTTGGTTGTATATGGTATTCTGATAGCCCGTCTCTTTGATAACACTATTTTCATTGGGCTGGATGATGGTCTGAAGGTTTCTGCTGATACGATTTTATCTACATTAATCGTGCTTTTCACAGGTGAGTTTTTGCCTAAGACTCTTTTCAAGTCCAATCCTAATAGATTGTTGTCTCTTTTCAGTCCTTTAGCTTACTTATGTTATGTCGTCCTTTGGCCTATCAGTAAGTTCAGTACTTTTTTAAGTAAGATGTTGTTGAAGATTCTTGGTGTTAAAATGGACGATGAGACTGGGGATGAAGGATTTTCTAAAGTGGATTTGGATTATCTTGTCCAATCCAGTATAGATAATGCAGAGAAGGATTCTGATATTAACGATGAGGTCAAGATATTCCAGAACGCATTGGATTTCTCGGATACCAAAGTAAGGGATTGTATGGTTCCTCGTACTGAAATTCAGGCGGTTGGTCTGGATGCAACACTTGAGGACCTGCGTCAGAAATTCGTGGAAAGTGGTAATTCTAAGATTGTGGTATATAAGGATGATATAGATCATGTAGAAGGATATATTCATAGTTCTGAGTTGTTCCGCAATCCGAAGAAATGGCAAGAGCATATTCGTACGATGCCTTTTGTGCCAGAGACGATGCAGGCGCAAAAGTTGATGCAGATTTTCCTACAGCAGAAGAAGACGTTGGGCGTAGTCGTTGACGAATTTGGAGGCACCAGTGGACTGGTCAGTTTGGAGGATATTGTAGAGGAAATCTTTGGTGATATTGAGGATGAGCATGATTCAGCGAAATATGTCGCCAAACAAACTCCTGAGGGTGATTATCTTTTGTCTGCTCGTTTGGAAATAGACAAGGTAAACGAGATGTTTGATTTAGACTTGCCTGAAAGTGATGAATATATGACTGTTGGAGGCTTGATACTTCATGAATATCAGAGTTTTCCAAAGTTGAATGAAGTAATAAGCATTGGTAAGTTTGAATTTAAAATTATCAAGTCAACCTCTCGAAAAATAGAATTAGTTCACTTGCATTTGTTGAAGTAAACTCCTGAAAATAGAGCAAAAAGCACTTGTCGTTTGCGATAAGTGCTTTTTTCTTGCTATTTTTGGGATTTTTTGGCATGTATGTCCAAAAAAGGCATAAAAAAATTCCCTTATTTCCGATTTTCTTTGTATTTTTGCAAACAATTGGCTAAAGTCTTCCCTTGCTTTCATTGATTCGGAGCAGGGTTATGGAAAGAAAAGCCTATATAA
>ERZ1034781.975-NODE-975-length-13069-cov-10.053711_pt1 | contig 13069 bp, 10 predicted proteins | sample MGYA00520700_ERZ1034781 | MGnify/ENA primary metagenome ERZ1034781 (study PRJEB33766, sample SAMN09781709) | gut metagenome | biome: gut microbiome | host: Homo sapiens | place: Madagascar | study: EMG produced TPA metagenomics assembly of the PRJNA485056 data...
GCCGTTGAATGGCGCGGTCACCATCGTGTTACGCACCAGTTTGCTCACGGGCACACCCCCTTTATCCGCCTGGTCGCGCCGTTGCACTTCGGGCGTGCGGTCAAGCACATTATAGCTAATGTCGCACTGTTCGTCCATAAGGGTAATACCGCAGTTCGTCGTGTGGCCAGTTGTTTGCGGTGCGCAGTCAGTGTCTTTGCCCATGCGTTTTTGCGGCTGGGGTGTTTCAGCTTTTTTAGTTTGTGGTTCCGCGCTATGTCCGATAGCGTCTATCAGTTTGTCCACGCCACGTTTCACAATGGCATCGGCATAGCGCAGCATTCTGTTAAGCATTCGTTTCATGGTAGTCAATACAATTTAGTTTTGTACAAAAGTGTTGCAAAGGTAACACCAAGACATTGCACCTATCAAAAAAAGTGTACAATTTGTACACAAATATTTGTCCCCTCCCCGTCACCCCTCATGTAAAAGAGTGCGTGTGTTTTTACTGCCATCTTACACTTTTCGTGCGTAATAAGTTGATATACAGAGATTTCAAGAGTGTAAGATGATTTCAACGTATCTTACACTCCCTTGCATACATCTTACACATCACACCCCGCTACCACGCAGCCGATTTGGACGTATGCGGCGGATTTTATGCCATAGGGAAGTAGAAGAATCTGTCGGAGCAACAGACTTTTCTGTTCCCCTATGCCGTAATATCCTCCTCCCGTGCTTGTGCCGTGTGGCAGTATGTGGGGTGTGTAGGTTGTGTGTAGGTGGATTTGGCAGCATCTTACACTGCGTAAGATATTGATAGCCAATGAGTTATGACGCATTTGTGTAAGATGTAAGATATTCGGTATATAGAGCTATTGTAGCATTGTAAGCTAAATTGCACATATTTATAAGTGTTCAGTTAATGCCTTCAGCGGGAGCACGCATTAACAGAACAATCCTGTTTTAGGGGGCCTAAATATGTTTTTTCGGTTTTAGTATATGATTTTATGTGCGAAACGTGACAAATGTAATTTTTTATCACTATGTTTGTAAACAAAACGAGATATAAGAATATATGGTGAAAAACGATTTTCCGATAAGGCTGAAAGAAGCGCGTTTGATGATGGGTTTCAGCATGGACAAACTTGTGGAGCGCGCAGGTGGTGCCATTACCAAGCAGAGCATATCACGCTATGAGAGAGGCATAATGCACCCGAAGCATAAAGCACAGGTTTCCTTGGCCAAGGCTCTCAACATCAGCATGGATTACTTCAATGGTACCAATCTTAAGATTGACCTGCCAATGCTTCGTACCACCTCAGGTAACCAGCTGACAGAAGATGAACTTGTTGCTTTAGAAGCCAAGCTCTCCTTTTGGGCAGAGCAATATCTTGACAAGGAAAAGGAAGCAGGTATTTCCACTTCTTTTACGAATCCAATTCCGAAGACTCCAGTCTCAGAATTGGAAGACATCACACGCATGGCAAACTTCCTTCGGCAGGAATGGCACTGTGGCGACGGCCCCTTGCCATGTATATTGCGACTGTTGGAGCGAAAAGGTATCAAAGTTTTGATAACAGAACTTCCTGGCGATGTGTGGGGCGTGAGCACGTGGGCCGACAAAGTGCATCCGCTCATCGTGATAGACCCATGTCCTGGTAAGACTACCACAGATCGCCTCCGCTTTACTGCGGCACACGAGCTGGCCCATCTGTTCCTCACCTTTCCGAAAGATATGGAGCCGGCACAAATAGAGAAGCTATGCAATATGTTTGCCGGTTTTTTCTTGTTCCCGAAGGACACGTTCATCGACGAGATGGGAGGCACCAAACGCGCGCAGCTCACACTGGAAGAACTGATAGACCTCAAGGAGGCGTATGGTGTGTCGGTTTCCGCCCAAGTGCACGAGGCCAAGGACTTGCAGATGATATCCGACGAGCACTACAATTGGTGGTACAACGAGCGAATTAAAAAGAACAAAATGGAAACAGGGTGGGGAGACTACAAGATTCCAGAAACGATTGGCAGAGAGAGAAGGATAGATTCGAGAATAGGAAAAAAGGAAGATTTATGAAATACATATCTCATATATATCAAGACCAAGCAGGACATTGGATTATACAATCCAATGAAGTCCATACTGCTGGTGTCGCAAAACTTAGTTCTCAATTTGCTGCAGAATTTGGCATGGGGGCGTGGGGTAAGGTTTTAGGCCAATTCCATGATAAGGGAAAAGAAACAAATGCTTTTCAGCAACATATTAAGAAGGATAGTGGATTTGCTCTAGGAACTAAGGTTGTAGGTGATTACCATCATGCCTATATAGGTGCTATTATTGCAAGAAACCTTTATGGAAAAACTGCTGATAATTTCTTTGTAAACCAAATATTGTCTCATCATTCAGGGTTGCATGATTCGTGTGAATTGGACGGTGAAAAAAGCGAACTTAAAAAGGATATACCAGCGGAGGTTAATACAAATGCGGAGAAAGATGTTTTAGATAAATTATCTTTCAAATGCGGAGCAAGTGATATTCATCATTTGTCTCGTATGTTGTACTCTTGTCTTGTAGATGCAGACTATCTTGATACTGAAGCTTTTATGGACAAAGGGTCCTCGGAGTTGCGTGCAAATAAGACTGCATTAAAAGATTTGCTGCCAAAATTGGAAGCCTATCTTCGCAATCTGAAAGATAGAGCGGAGAATACAGAGGTGAACCATATAAGGTCAGAAGTGCAGTTGCGATGTGTTCAAACAGCTGTGTCGCCTATAGGTTTTTATAGTCTGACAGTTCCTACAGGTGGGGGCAAAACGCTTTCATCGTTGGTTTGGGCCATGAAGCATGCTATCCATAATGGACAAAAGAGAATTATTATAGCGATACCATATACAAGTATTATCGTACAGACTGTAGCTATATTGAGAGACATCTTCGGGACAGAGAATGTATTGGAGCATCATAGCAATGTTGACCCAGAGCAAATAAAAGATGAGAAGCTCAGAGAACAGATGAAGTTAGCGACCGAAAACTGGGATTATCCTATTGTGGTCACAACCAATGTGCAACTGTTTGAGTCGATGTTCAGCAACAAGCCGTCTGTTTGTCGCAAACTGCATAACATTGTCAATAGTGTACTGATTTTGGACGAGGTGCAGACGCTCCCCATGGGTTATTTGCAACCAATTGTAGATTCTTTGAAAACCTATAATAGCTTATTCAAGGTGTCTGTATTGTTCACCACTGCAAGTCAGCCTGTCCTGAGTGGCCTAATAGAGGGGTGTAATCCAATGGCATCATTTCAAGGAATAAAAGCAATCAATGAAATCATTCCCAAAGACTTTGGACTCCATGAGCGATTGAGAAGAGTAAAACTTGATATAGACAATTCGGGCAAATCATACGATGAAGTAGCGGAGATGCTGAAAACGCACAAGCGGGTGCTTTGCATCGTGAATACACGAAAGGACGCTAAAGAACTCTATGAACGTTTACCGCAAGAAGGCATAACCCTGCACCTTTCGAAGATGATGTGTCCTGCACATATTAGCGAGACAATAGAGCAGATAAAGACAGCACTCAAAGATGATGACAATGAAATTATTCGTGTGGTTTCTACCCAATTGATAGAAGCTGGAGTAGATATAGACTTTCCCATTGTGTTTCGGCAAGAAGCAGGTTTGGACTCCGTATTGCAGGCAGCAGGCCGTTGCAACAGAGAAGGAAAGAAGAAAGTCTGTACTACATACGTTTTTAGTCTTGCTAAAGAGCACAACCTTCCTAAGGGCGGAATACAAAATGGTAACAATGCAAGGCTTAGCTTGGATCCGTCATCTGATTGGTTTGCTCCCGAAACGATGAGTAGTTATTTCCGTCAACTCTATTGTCGAAATGATAGTTTTGACAGAAAGGACATAAAGCATTACTTATACGATGTGCATAATATGTGTTTTGCCAGTGCAGCAGAGAAATTCCGGCTTATAGAAGATGCAGGAGAGACGGTTGTTGTATGTTGGAAAAATAGCATGGAACTGGTGCAGAAACTTCTGCAGAACGGGCCTTCATATCTGCTAATGAAGAAAATCTCAAAATACTGTGTCAATATCTATCAAAGAGACTTTGAGGCATTATGCAAGATGGGAGTCGTGACAGAGAAACGAGAAGGGCTGTTTGTGGTAGATTACGCCCAACAATATGATGAGCATATCGGTTTGCGCATTGATAACAATTGGGCAAATGAGTCGCTGATAATTTAAGAACTAACAATAAGAATAACTATGAAATATACAGACAAAGAATATTGCTTGGAAGTTTGGGGCGATATGGCTTGCTTCACTCGGCCAGAGCTAAAAGTGGAACGTGTAAGCTATGACGTTATTACGCCATCTGCTGCACGTGCCATATTTGAGGCTATATTTTGGAAGCCTGCCATTCATTGGCAGATAACCAAGATAGAAGTACTGAATCCTATAAAATGGACATCGGTACGCAGAAACGAAGTGGGTGCAGTTGCAAGCACTTCCTCTAAATCTCCCATATATATTGAGGAGAAAAGACAACAGAAAAACAGCCTCCTTCTGAAAGATGTACACTATCGTATTTGGGCAAAAATGGAATATCGTTCGGTTGCCAAACGAAAAGCGGAAGGAGATTTGTTCTCTCACGAACCGGGCAAAGATGAGAATCCTATGAAGTATTACCAAATGTTTGAGCGAAGAGCAAACAATGGCCAATGCTTCAACCAACCATACCTTGGAAATCGTGAGTTCTCGGCTTCGTTCCGTCTTGTCAATACAGAGGCTGATGACTTGAAACCTGCAATATCACCTGAGCAGGGCGGCAACAGAGATTTGGGAATTATGCTCTATGACATGGATTTTTCAGATCCAAAGAATGTTCAAGCTATGTTTTATCGTGCAGAGATGAAACAAGGTGTAATCATTGTTCCACCATTAAATAGTGAGGAGATTTTAAGATGATACTAAAGGCATTGTATGATTATTATAATAGGTGTGAGGGGCTCACTCCAAAAGGATTAGAAAATAAGGAAATCGGCTACTTGATTGTAATTGAACCAGATGGCACGTTTGTTCGGATAGAAAGTAGAATGCAAGATAAAAAGACTGCAGCTTCATTTGTTGTTTTACAATCTGTCAAACGATCAGGAACCAAATTTACTCCTAATTATTTTTGGGACAATTACGAGTATGTTATTGGAGGTAAAGAAGCAAATATTAAAAAACATAATGCGTTTATTCATATTATTGAATCTTTCAAATCCGGACTTCCTGAAAATAAGAATATAAATGCTATTTCAAACTTTTACAAAAAGTATAATGACATAGAAAAAGTTATTGAAAAGGATTCTTTATATGAGGATTTCCACAAGTCCAAAAAGAATATCTCGTTTCTTATAAATGGAGAATGCAAGATTGCCGCAGAAGATCCTGATATTCATGACTTAGTTTTGGCACAAAAGAATGAAGATAATAAAAAGGGTTTATGTTTGGTGTTAGGTGAAGACAGAAGTATATCAAGACTTCACACTACTATAAAACTTACAAAAGATACAGGGCCTTTAGTTTCATTTAAGACAGACCGAGGTTACGATTCGTATGGAAAAGAACAAGGTTACAATGCCCCAATCAGTGAAGATGTTGAATTTGCCTATACTACGGCTCTTAACACGATGTTGCAAAAAGGCTCACATAACAAGTTCATGGTAGGCAACCGTACCTTTGTGTTTTGGGCTTCGTCAAGCAAAGAGATCGCAGAGGAGGCAGAGGAGAGTCTTTTTGATATGTTGGGTTATTCAGATACAAAAGCGGATAATCCTAATGCCAAAATAGAGCAGGTTCGAAAGGTCTTTACCTCAATTTACTCAGGAGTGCTTAAAACCAACTTAGATGATCGATTCTATATATTAGGACTCGCTCCAAACTCAGCCCGAATAGCTGTAGTCTATTGGTCGGACACTTCTTTGAGAGATTTTGCAGGTATGGTTATTCGCCATTTTAATGACATGGAGATTGTGGATAACACCCGCAAGGATAAGAGGCCCTATATGGGTATAAGAGAAATGCTATCAGCTGTCACCCTCGGCGGCAAACAATCTGATGTTACTCCTAATTTGCCAGAAGCTGTAGTTAAGAGCATTTTTCAAGGAACACCTTATCCGTACACGCTCTTTTCTTCATGCATTAGGCGCATTAGGGCAGAAATCGGGGATAATGGAGCTAATAGAATTACTCGTATAGCAATTATAAAGGCCTATCTGAACAGACAAAATGATAACAACAAAAAAATAGAAGTTATGTTAGACAAAAGCAACACAAACCAAGGCTACCTTTGTGGTCGCCTCTTTGCTGTTCTTGACACAATTCAAGATGATGCAAACAGAATTCATAGTATTCGTGAACGTTACATGAATGCAGCAAGTTCAACGCCAGCTTCGGTGTTTGCAACCATTCTGAACCTTTCTTCTCATCATTTGGAGAATCTTTCCAACGAGGGAACGAAAGTGTTTTATGAGAAACTAAAGCAGGAAATTATTGACAAAATTTCTGCTGATGGTTTCCCCGCGCATCTTGATTTGCAAGACCAAGGACGTTTCTTCGTAGGGTATTACCATCAAAGACAGGACTTCTTTACGAAGAAAGAAAAAGAGAATGAAGACTAAAATATAAACACTTAAAATATAAATATTATGGCAACAATGAATAATCGTTTTGATTTCGTTTACATGTTTGATGTACAGGACGGTAACCCTAATGGTGATCCTGATGCAGGTAATCTTCCCCGTATAGATGCAGAGACGGGCATGGGATTGGTAACAGATGTGTGCTTAAAAAGGAAAGTGCGCAACTATGTGCAAATTGCCAAGGAGCTTTCCGACGGATTTGATATTTTTATCAAAGAGAAAGCTGTTCTCAATGACGAGATTGACAAGGCACATGACGATTCTGAAGTAAAGGGAATTAAAGATGCTAAAGAAAAAACTGCAGCTGCCCGTCGTTTTATGTGCAAGAACTACTATGATATTCGCACATTCGGCGCAGTGATGTCAACAGGTAAGAACGCTGGCCAGGTAAGAGGACCTATCCAGTTGACTTTTGCTCGTTCTGTAGATGCTATTGCGACAGCAGAACATTCTATCACACGTATAGCAGTAGCAACTCCAGGTGAGGCTGAAAAGCAAAATGGAGAAAACCATACAATGGGGCGTAAAGCAACCATTCCTTACGGGCTCTACGTTTGCCATGGCTTTATCTCTGCCAACCTTGCCCGGCAGACCGGTTTCTCTGAGGAGGATCTCCAACTCTTTTGGGAGGCTTTGAAGAACATGTTCGATATGGATCGTTCTGCGGCTCGTGGCCTGATGAGTGCTCAGAAACTTGTTGTATTCAAACATGATTCTGTGCTTGGAAACGCTCCTGCTAACAAATTGTTTGATTTGGTTAAGGTTGAGAAGAATACAGACTCAGCACCAAGATCTTTCAAAGATTACAATGTAACGATTGACAAAGATGCCTTACCATCGGGTGTGACTGTTGAGGAACTCATTTAGTATCATTATGTATACTGAAGATGAAATGCTCATGTTGTCGGGGATACAGCACTTTATGTTCTGCCCCCGACAATGGGCTTTGATTCATATTGAGCAGCAATGGGCCGACAATAAACTGACGGCGGAAGGGAATATCCTGCACCAGAATGTGGACAACCCTTTCTATCGTCAGAAAAATGGCGATGTCATAACCCTCCGCTCCTTGCATATAGCGTCTAAGGAGCTGGGGCTTTATGGCATAACCGATGCGGTGGAACTGCTGCCTTCTGACTCAGAAGAAGATGCCATCACTCATCAGAGATACAAAGGATATTGGAAACCTTATCCTGTGGAATATAAAAGAGGACACAGTAAACCTGACGAAAGAGATGAGGTGCAATTAGCCGCACAGGCTATGTGTCTGGAGGAAATGTATGGTATCAGCATTCCCTTTGGTGCGTTGTACTACGATGAGGTTAAGCACCGAGAAACTATTGCCATCTCAGACCACTTGAGAAAAACGACCCGGCAATGTGCCGTTCAAATGCATGACATCTTCAAAAGTGGAAAGATGCCGCCAGCAATAAAGAAGCACCATTGTAAGAACTGTTCACTAAAAGACATTTGTATGCCGGAAATGACTGATTGCATAAAAGTTTCAACGTATCTAAACAAAAATCTATATGAGGATATTACTTAACACATTGTATGTCACTACGCCGGAGGCTTATCTCAGCAAGGATGGGCTTAATGTCGTTGTGTCAGTCAAGCAGGATGAGGTGTTTCGCATACCAGTCCACAATATAGAGCAAATAGTGACGTTTGGCTATATGGGGGCAAGTCCTGGACTGATGAAATTGTGTGCGGACAATGGCGTAGGTCTTACCTTTCTTTCTCCACAGGGAAGGTATATAAGTCGTTCACAAGGGCCGACAAGGGGAAACGTGTTGCTTCGTAAGGCACAATACAGGCTCTCAGACGAGCCAAACTATGCCTTACATCTCTCCAAGTTGTTCATAGCCGGTAAGATACAGAACTACCGGAATATTCTCAGGCGGTTTGTGCGTGACAATGGCAGTGATGAGGCTGTAGAGATTGCGGCACAAAGCCTGTTACGGTGTAAGCGTAAGGTGTTGAATGCAGACAATGTCGACAGTGTGAGAGGTATAGAAGGTGAGGCTGCAAATTATTATTTCGGTGTGTTCCCTCGGCTTATTTTGAATCAGAAGGCAGACTTTGCGTTTGATGGGCGTAACCGCCGTCCGCCAAAGGATGCTGTTAATGCAATGCTGTCGTTTGTATATACACTTATATGTAACGATATGGCTTCAGCTTTGGAGACGGTGGGACTTGATCCCTATGTGGGATTCTTGCATACGCTAAGGCCAGGACGGGTTTCGTTGGCCTTGGACATGATGGAGGAATTGCGTGCCTACTTGGGCGACAGGCTCGTCCTTTCACTTATAAACAGAAAGCAAATATCAATCAAGGACTTTCTGAAACAAGGTGACGAGGGGATTGTCATGACTGACTCTGGACGTAAAACGATAATCTCTGCATGGCAAAGTCGCAAGAGAGAACAGATTACCCATCCTTATTTGAATGAGAAAGTGAGCATTGGTTTGTTGCCTTATATACAGTCAATGTTGTTAGCAAGGTTTATACGCAGGGATTTGGAAGATTATCCTGTATTTTTAATAAATTAGTTTGCTTATGTTTGTACTGATAACTTACGATGTGAATATAACGTCACCGAATGGTGCAAAGCGTTTGAGAAGGGTTTCAAAAGTTTGTCTGGATTATGGGAAAAGGGTTCAGAATTCGGTGTTTGAATGTGTGTTGACCGAAACTCAGTTCGTTCTTCTTAAAAATCAGTTGAAAGGTCTTATTGAAGAAAAGCAAGATAGTGTGAGATTTTATCTTTTGGGGAATAACTGGAAACGTAGAATAGAAACGATTGGTAAGAATTTTGGACTTGATTTTACTGGTGAATTGATTATATAGAACAATGAGAGTGCGAACCTCGAGTGCTGCATAAAAACATGGGAGGTTCGCAGTTGTTGTTTCTCAATATTTTATATTCATTTTTTTGTCTCGCATTTATTATATCAATATTTTTTGACTAACTTCGCGAAATGCTTACCTTATTAAGTTGATATTCAGACATTTGCTGAATATACAGTCGCACCCCGTGTGGGTGCGTGGATTGAAACGGGCACACCTTGACCAAGTAAGGCGTACTTTTGTGTCGCACCCCGTGTGGGTGCGTGGATTGAAACCTTGTTTCTTGCAAGATTGCTTGCCAGGTGACAAGGTCGCACCCCGTGTGGGTGCGTGGATTGAAACTAAATTGTATGTCCAGAGTCTCGGCAATACTAAGTCGCACCCCGTGTGGGTGCGTGGATTGAAACAAGGGCCGCGAGCCACTACCAGCAGAGGCAGTCAGTCGCACCCCGTGTGGGTGCGTGGATTGAAACAATCTATGAGCGTCTCACGAATGTGGGCGGAGAAGTCGCACCCCGTGTGGGTGCGTGGATTGAAACATGTAAAGCAAAAGACAGTCGAACGCGTAATAAAAGGTCGCACCCCGTGTGGGTGCGTGGATTGAAACTTTTCACCGGTTAACAAGTTAGCTTGCGACAATGTCGCACCCCGTGTGGGTGCGTGGATTGAAACTAAGTTCCTCGAGCCTCTTACTTCTCCAGCTTCGCGTCGCACCCCGTGTGGGTGCGTGGATTGAAACCCGTCTTATTTCTCTAACGGACAAATACCCTTTGTCGCACCCCGTGTGGGTGCGTGGATTGAAACTATCGTTTTTCGCAATGGGAAAACGAACAAGCAAGTCGCACCCCGTGTGGGTGCGTGGATTGAAACTTCCTCTCTGGACAACGCTCTAAAAGTTATTTCGGTCGCACCCCGTGTGGGTGCGTGGATTGAAACTCGTACTGCTCCGCTTAATACCGCTGCTTTCGCGGTCGCACCCCGTGTGGGTGCGTGGATTGAAACTGCATATTTTGCAATAGCATACTTTTGTTTGTTGTCGCACCCCGTGTGGGTGCGTGGATTGAAACATCGGTTAGTTTTCTTGCAATTTCTGACGAGCTAAGGTCGCACCCCGTGTGGGTGCGTGGATTGAAACACGGACACGGGCAATAAATCGTTGTATATCAGCGTCGCACCCCGTGTGGGTGCGTGGATTGAAACATACTGATTTTGTAATTTCAATATCTCCAAACGGGTCGCACCCCGTGTGGGTGCGTGGATTGAAACCGATAATGCTGCTAAATCTCTTTCGATTATTTCTGTTGCACCCCGTGTGGGTGCGTGGATTGAAACTTGAGGTTACATTGTCTAACAACTCGGACTATAAGTCGCACCCCGTGTGGGTGCGTGGATTGAAACCAAGACTGAAAAAGATCAGCAGCGTCAGTAAGTGTCGCACCCCGTGTGGGTGCGTGGATTGAAACCAATTAGTAAAGTTTGACTTTATAAAGTCATAAATGTCGCACCCCGTGTGGGTGCGTGGATTGAAACTTGATTAGACTTTTCGACAATAGAAGGGGTTAATTTGTCGCACCCCGTGTGGGTGCGTGGATTGAAACATATCCTAAGCGGTCATACTCGGGCAAAGCGAAGGTCGCACCCCGTGTGGGTGCGTGGATTGAAACTACTTTGGATAATACTGCCTCTCTTGCTGCTGTGGGTCGCACCCTGTGTGGGTGCGTGGATTGAAACTAAAATTATAGTTATGATTTACGGCATTTATGTTGTCGCACCCCGTGTGGGTGCGTGGATTGAAACATCATTTCGAACGAAAAGAGAAGAAATAGGGATGTCGCACCCCGTGTGGGTGCGTGGATTGAAACTCCCATACGACAATTCTTGTACTCAAACCTTTTTGTCGCACCCCGTGTGGGTGCGTGGATTGAAACAGTTGGGCACAATACCGATTTGCCTCCGAAACCATGTCGCACCCCGTGTGGGTGCGTGGATTGAAACCGGCCATGTCGATACTATGTGCAAAAGTCAGGATCGTCGCACCCCGTGTGGGTGCGTGGATTGAAACCTTAACACGCTCGGCATAGCCCATTGCGAACTTTAGTCGCACCCCGTGTGGGTGCGTGGATTGAAACTGTATTTGCTTGAACCTTTCCGCGAAATTCTTAACGTCGCACCCCGTGTGGGTGCGTGGATTGAAACTTATAACTTTTTGTATATTTTGATGGCTATTTTTGTCGCACCCCGTGTGGGTGCGTGGATTGAAACGTTTACGAGGTCATTTTGTGCCTTTATACCTTCGTCGCACCCCGTGTGGGTGCGTGGATTGAAACTTTGGATCTGACGACCGACGGAGTATCTTGATGGTGTCGCACCCCGTGTGGGTGCGTGGATTGAAACAGAATAGGGGCGGGCACTTTCCAAGGTGCCCGTTGTCGCACCCCGTGTGGGTGCGTGGATTGAAACATAATGTTGATTTTATGTTAGACAGCGCAAATATGTCGCACCCCGTGTGGGTGCGTGGATTGAAACACAATCCTATCGAACAATACATTAGTGGTGTATGTCGCACCCCGTGTGGGTGCGTGGATTGAAACAGACGGACAGAGGTCATTAAATCCAAACGAGAGGTCGCACCCCGTGTGGGTGCGTGGATTGAAACAGACGGACAGAGGTCATTAAATCCAAACGAGAGGTCGCACCCCGTGTGGGTGCGTGGATTGAAACTGACCATGCTTGTTGACGTTTAAGTAATCTGCCTTGTCGCACCCCGTGTGGGTGCGTGGATTGAAACAGTAGCAGTCTGAGCACGTGAAAGACCAGCAGCGTCGCACCCCGTGTGGGTGCGTGGATTGAAACTTGGAACATGCCAGCAGCATCAGACCACGAAAGAGTCGCACCCCGTGTGGGTGCGTGGATTGAAACGGGATTTGCGCCCCAACTAGACAACACCTGCAACTCGTCGCACCCCGTGTGGGTGCGTGGATTGAAACAATTTAAACACAGTCACTAACACTAATCTTGCCGAGTCGCACCCCGTGTGGGTGCGTGGATTGAAACATCACCAAGCAGGGCGTGGCATTCCGTGCACTCGGTCGCACCCCGTGTGGGTGCGTGGATTGAAACTCCGATATGGTAGCGAGTGGATTGAAACCGGCATGTCGCACCCCGTGTGGGTGCGTGGATTGAAACCAAATAGTTATTATTTGGTATATTTGCAAGCGAAGTCGCACCCCGTGTGGGTGCGTGGATTGAAACATGTTAAAACTGTCACTCCAAATGTCACACCAAGTAGTCGCACCCCGTGTGGGTGCGTGGATTGAAACGACTTTGAAGTGCGCGAACATGGTTTGATAATCGGTCGCACCCCGTGTGGGTGCGTGGATTGAAACTTTGCTCTCTGGTATTGCTAATGCCTTTGGCGGTGTCGCACCCCGTGTGGGTGCGTGGATTGAAACTGAGGCCGAAAGAGGCGGCAAAGTGAACGCTTGAAGTCGCACCCCGTGTGGGTGCGTGGATTGAAACTCAGAGGTTGACAAGTCCTT
>ERZ1034781.978-NODE-978-length-13049-cov-8.838541_pt1 | contig 13049 bp, 8 predicted proteins | sample MGYA00520700_ERZ1034781 | MGnify/ENA primary metagenome ERZ1034781 (study PRJEB33766, sample SAMN09781709) | gut metagenome | biome: gut microbiome | host: Homo sapiens | place: Madagascar | study: EMG produced TPA metagenomics assembly of the PRJNA485056 data set...
TTTGCCGTTGTTAAGAGGGAACTCGTAACACATTACAAAATATCTTATCATAAAATCAGAAAGGAGCCCACTTTAAAAAGGGGCATATTTTGAATCCAGCATGACCTGCGTAGTCATTCTGAGTGAAACATAGCAATCGGCTTCTCAGGTTCATCCACATACATCTGCTATATGCATGCATACGATGTTTGAGCAAGCCCCTATATCGGGTTTTGCCATTACGTGTATGAAAACTGTATTAGAACATGGCAGCTTCTACGTTATTCCGTTTATGCTGTTCCTCCAAAGAATACTTCTTTGAAGCACGACTTCCTAACTGCATTGAGGGAGCCGTGAATATATCTAACTGAGGATTCGGATCTGTCTTTTTAAACATAGTCATTCTTTTAATTGATGGTGTAAAGATACGAAAAATATTCCAGATAACAGCATAAAGCAGAGATTATTTTCGTGAAATATAAACATTTTAAACAGGCCTTACTTTTTAAAGTGGGCTCAGTATATCACATCCACACACTTTTGCAGGTGACCCCAAAAAGTGTGACACGTTAACACAACGTGCCACACTTTTTATTTTATAGCGCCTTTATTCTGATAGCGCTTCCACCGCTTGGAGCCAAATGTAGAGAGAGATTCGAAGTGTTTGTCACCTTCAATCGTTTATATAGGATAGGGTATGGATTGGTGCGATAATCGGCACCTTCACCATCCGCATAGATTTCAGCATAATATGTCCTATCCTTATCCAAGAAGTCTAATTTCAAATTCAAATCGCGAGCATCAGCATCGGTTGCCGCACCCACATACCAGTCATCACTCGCCTTGTCTTTACGAGCCATGGCAATATACTTACCAATTTCTGCATCCAAGACCAAGGACTTTTCCCAATCCGTAGGCACACTCTCGATGAAAGAGAAGGCTGGTTGGTTCTCATAGTTCTCAATCATATCCGCAGCCATCTGCCAAGGTGAATAAATCAAGATGTACTCAGACAACTGCTTGGCAAGTGTGGTTTGAGGATGAGTGGTTGGTTTCACCTTGTTCTCAAAATTGAAGATACCCGGCGTAAAGTCCATAGAACCTGCCAATCCTCTGGTAAATGGCAACACACAGATATGATATGGAGGATTACCACCATCTGGGCTCCAAGCATTATACTCTTGTCCTCGCATACCCTCGCCTGAAACCAAGTTCGGATAGGTGCGGCACAAGCCTGATGGCATAGCTGGCTCATGATTCACCACCATGAGGTGATACTTAGCAGCCGTTTCCACTACCTTGCGATAATGGCGCACACCATACTGGGAATGTTGCAACTCCTTGTTGTCCAAAAGTGCATTCACATAACCCGTCTTGATGGCACGAATGCCCAATCGATGATAAAGGGAGAATGCACTATCCAACTGGTTCTCGAAGTTCTTGGCAGCACCACCCGTCTCGTTATGGGCTATCAAGCGAACACCCTTGCTGAGTGCATACTTCTGCAAACCTTCGAGATCGTAATCAGGATAAGGTTTGGAGAAATCAAACTTATCGCCTTCCTTGGTCCAATCACCATCCCAACCATAGTTCCATCCCTCTACCAATACACCGTTCATGCCATGCTTGGCAGCGAAATCGATGTATCGCTTGGTATTGGCTGTAGTGGCACCATGCTTAGGACCTTGTGCCCAAGTATAATCTTCCATGTGCATGCCCCACCAGATGCCCACATACTTACCTGTGGTTATCCAAGAGGTATCGGCAATCTTGCAAGGTTCGTTGAGATTGAGCATCAACTTGGATGTAATCAAGTCGCCTGGACGTTTGGTGATGAGGATGGTGCGCCAAGGAGAAACGAATGGAGTCTTGGCATAAACCTTCACACCATTTTGCCATGGAGTCAATGCAGCAACCAATGTTACGGCAGCACCAGGAAGTTGGCGTGGGGTATAGTTGATACTCGCATAATCAGTGAGGTTAGCCTCATGCAATGCCATATAGAGCGAATCGTTTACCTCGATGGTTATCGGCGTACTCACGGTATCCTTCTTGCTGAGCAAGTCCTTGGTCCACAATGCCTCATAATAGGTGGTACCATTGGTTGGCTCTGTCCATGCCTGTGCATCGGTAGGCATCGCAATCTGCGTCATCTCGTCCATGATGCGGAACTCGCCTAAGTTTTTCTGCTTAGGAAACTCATAACGGAAACCGATGCCATCGTTGAAGGCACGGAACACGATGTTGAGCTGGCGCTGACGCTTATCTGATTGTTGCAAGTGCAACTTAAGTTCATTATAATGGCAGTTCACCACCCTATCTTCTCCCCAAGGTTGCGTCCAAGTCTCGTTCTTGGTATCACGTGACTTTCCTATCACCTTAAATCCATTGTCGAAAGCACCATCGTTGAGGGTGAATCCCAAGAAGGAGCGATTCACGATAGGCTTGCCGTCTCGCGCTATCATGTAGAAAGGCTTGCCACCCTTTACGCCCACGGTAACCTTTAAGTGACCATCTGGCGAAGAAAGTACATCGGCAGCATGCGCCAAAGAGACCGACATGAAGAGCCCCACGCATAACATCGCTGCCCTCATCGTCTTAGATATATTCTTTATCATATAATTATTCAATTAGTATTCATCTGATTACAAATCTTTCATCAAGTCCTCAGCCTTGTTAGGGTCCAAGTTGGCGAACGCCTTATAAGCGGCATTGAGCTTAGCGGTGGCAGCGGCATCCTTGGTATACTTGCGGCGCAAGGTATAATGGCGATAGATGCTTTCAAGCACTTTCTTATCATACTTAACCTTGGCAAACTGCTGTACCATCTCAAGATATTTGAAGCCATCCTCTACGGTAGGTTCAATCTGAGTACCCTCACCAAAATCGTTCCAAGTAACCAACTGCAACATAGGAACCTTCTTGGTGTCAGCCACATTCAGCTGGTCACGAAACTCCTGTCCGTCTCGATAATCCACAGCTGTAATGTTGTCGCCCCAACCACCTTCCTTGTAGTAATCCTTAAAGCCTGGATAAGCAGAACCCATATAGGTAGAGAAATTCTGCTTCAGGTTATCCAAGAAAGAAGAATTGTTGGCATTGACCCAAGTAAACTCGCCCATGGCATTATGGTTGCGATCATCATTGGCATTCTTGGAAGCACCATAGAGTGCCAAGAAACATGGAGTGGTCTTGCGCACCGTGAGTGGAGAGAAGATTTCGGTCCACATGGAAGGAGCACGCTTGAAGTTTTCCGTGCTGACATCGATAGGACCAAAGCACATCAACAATGGGTTGCCATCCACCTTCACATAGTTAGGACTCTTAAAAAAATTATTATAGAGATAGATCATATCGTCCTGCCCCCACTTGATCTTTTGGCTCTTGGTAGGCGCACCGTCCAGGTTGTTGCGATCCTCATAAACGACAGCCAACTGCAAGCCTGCTCGCTTCATGGCATCGAAGAGGGCCTCTGTAGATTCGGCACCATTACGAGAGCCATACCAGTCGACCAAGACACCCTCTATACCCGAATACTTCATCAGCAAGGCATGATAATCGAGCACCACTGGGTCGCTGCTATCGTATGGTTCTGCCAATGGGTAGAAGTGAGAAGCAATCTCACGCTTGCCATCCGCCTTGATGTTATCTGGGTTACAGCGATCCATCTTCCAGTGCATACCCCATTCACCACTAAACTCTTTGCTTTGGAACCATGGCATGTAATGCACAAAAATACGCATGTCGCTACGCTTCTCCACCTGTGCCGAGCTGGCAAAAGAAGAAGAGGATTCTCCAGATATAAATACAGTTTCCTTCTCAGAGCAAGAGGTCATCGCCGCTAAGGCGATGGCACTCATTGCTAATATATTCTTGAATGATTTCATTTCGTAAGTATTATGATTTTCCCACAAGGGGATCTTTTCTAACTAATTCTTTGAAGTTTACTTTCCCTCATAATCAGGATTTTGCTTCAATGCAGGATTCAATGTCAGCACATTGGCTGGGATTGGGAACACACGGCTGGCTTTCGTTGCATCATATTCAGAGACTGGCTTCTCCCACCACTCCTTGAAGTAAGTTCCAAAGCGAACATTGACTGTACGGCGCAAGCCCTCGAAGATAAACTCGTGCAACCACTCCTTATCCAAATCGTCCAAAGTGATGGAAGACAAATCCTTCAATCCGGCACGACGGCGAACCTGGTTAACCAACTCTGTTCCGGCATCAGGTGTACCCAAACGTACATAACATTCAGCCTTCATCAGCAAGATTTCTGCATAGCGCATCAATACCCAGTCGTAATCACGCTCCCATTCTTCATCGTCACGCACCTCATACTTGAACAAACGGGCACCTTGGCATTCAGACCCCTTCAAGTCCTTGCGGTTATCAATAGAAGTTACCTCCTCGGTATAAATCAACTGGTTACCATTGGTAGTCATGATGGTGCTACCATCTGCCTTGCTACGCTGTTCACCGATGAGCATAGACTCACGGCGCACATCATTCTCATCAAATGATGAATATACACCAGGCTGCGCACAGATACCATTAGCCGACCAGTTGCCACCATACTGTTTCACAGCAAAAGCCTTCCACTGCTGGTCATTGAAACTCATCGAGTTGAGATAGTTGCCCAGAGTTCCCTGCTTATGGTCGTAAGGAATAGCAAAGATTATCTCACTACTTGATGGCTGGGTAGCATCCGTGAAGTTGCTCTTATAGTTAGCCTCCAAAGAATAATCCTTCACCTTATCACAAGCGTCCAAGCACTCCTGCCACTTCGCCTCTCCGGTATAAGTCTCGGCGTTGATATACAGGCGGGCAAGAAGGGTATTGGCAACATCTTGGGTAAAGCGACCATACGATTTAGTGGCGCTCAGATAAGGCATCACATCCTTCAACTCGCTCTCCACAAAAGCATAAACCTGCTTGCGATCTGACTTGGCAGGCAACTCCGTCTGCTCAAAGTCGGTAACAATAGGCACATCACCGAAGGTATTGAGCAACAACCAATAATAGTAAGCTCTCAAAGCACGTGGTTCAGCACCAATACGGATCAAAGCCTCACCGCTCTGTCCTGACTTTTCTATCTGATACAGCACACTGTTACAGCTGGTGATACCATTGTAGCAATACTTCCAATAGCTCTCCAAGAGTTTGTTGTTGGAAGCCCAGTTGTGGCGCTGCATCTCAAAATACACACCATTATCATACCAGTTGTCACCTCGTGCAGGAATACAAGCCTCATCAGAAGCAGCCTCATCGAGGAAGAAGACGAACTCACAGGTAGGATAGCTGGCTATACCCGTGGTGGCATCGCTCAAACCGCGCAACGATGCATATACGGCAGCAGTAATGGTTTGAATCTCAGATTCAGTCTTGCCGTAGTTGTCCATAGGCACCTTGTCGAAGATTCTTTCGTCAAGGTCGGTGCATGCGCTCAACATCAGAGAGGCGCAAGCCATGGATAATATGATTTTGATAGGTTTCATATACTCAATATTTTAGAATGATACATTAACTCCAAAAATGAACGAACGTGTTCTTGGATATACATTACACAAGTCGATGCCAGGATTGTCGAGACCACTGGTGCTAATCTCTGGGTCCAAACCGCTATAGCCCGTGATGGTACATACATTATCGATGGTACCATATACACGGAGGGTTTCCAATCCCCATTTCTTGGTTCCAGGAATGGTGAAGCCAAGGGTTATCGACTGCAAGCGCAAGAAGGAACCATCTTCTATCCAATAGTCAGAATAGGTAATCTTGTCTGGCTTGATGCCTTGCTTAGCAAACTTATCAGGAATATTCTTGTTTGGCATACGGGTATCGGTGAAAAGCTGCATGTTGGTAGCATTCAAAATCTTCTGTCCAAACATACCATAAGCAGCAACACTCAGATCGAACCACTTCCATGTGGCATTGGTAGAGAAACCAAGATTGAACTTGGGCTGTGCAGAACCCAAGTAGGCCTTCTCGTCTGGATCATCAATCACGTATTCACCATTCTCATCGATACCACGGCAATGAGGACCGAAGAATGCACCCGTAGGATAGCCTTCCTTGACAATCTGGGTATAAGCATTAGACAAACCATCGATACCATGCAACTGTCCAGCTGGTGTACCTACATCTTGGAAGGTATCGTTAGACAAGCTGGTTATCTCCTGATGATTGTAAGAGAAGGTCAAATCGGCTGTCCAATTGAAATCCTTCAACTTCAAGACATCTGCATTCAATGTAAACTCCACACCCTTGTTAACAAGCGTACCTACATTGGCAAGCATAGAACTGTAGAGATAAGGAGGCTGAGATACTGGATAATTCCACAACAAGTCGGAAGTCTTCTTATAATAGAGGTCGATGGTACCACGGATACGGCTGAGTACACCGAAGTCGATACCAATATTATATTGGGCTGTAGACTCCCACTTCAAGTCAGGGTTGGCATTCTGAGATGGAGAATAAGAAGCCTTCCATGTTCCTGTGGCACCATCATAATAGCCGCCGCCACCTGCACCCAAGAGTGCCAAAGACTTATATTCACCGATGCCATCCTGGTTACCCGTTACACCATAACCGAATCTCAACTTCAAGTTATCGAGCCATTTGCGAGTACCCTTCAAGAAAGATTCCTCAGAGATACGCCAGCTGGCTGCTGCTGATGGGAAGTAACCCCACTTATGGTTGTCACCGAATCGAGAACTACCATCCGCACGAAGGGTAGCAGTAAACATATACTTACCATCGTAAGAATAGTTGACACGACCAAAGAATGAAGCCAAACGAGCCTCGCCCTTGTTGGAATAAACATCATCCTTGCGATAATCTACACCGGCACCCAAGTTGTTGTACAAGAAGCTATCGGTATCGAAACCACTGCGAGATGCACCAAAGCCTTCGTATACATATTTAGAATAAGAGTAACCTGCCATGGCGTTAAACTTATGCAACTTGGCGAAAGTCTTGCCATAACTCAAGTAGGTCTCCAACTGCCAGTTCTCATTATCAGCAAGCTGACGACGACCAGTACCGCCCACACTATTATTAGCTGCGTAAGAAGGCTGGTAATATCGGTTCTGCCATGATCCATACTCATAAGAGAGGTTAGCCACAGCATTCAAGCCCTTGATAATCTCCAAATCTGCCTTACCGAAAGCAAGCAAGCGATGGCGAGTCTGCTCTGAGTAATAATTGTCGTTATACTCCACAGGGTTCTGCATGTTGGTACCGCCCATACGGGTATAATTGCCATACTCGTCCTTAACAGGAACTGTAGGGTTCTGGTTGAGGGCATAATTGAAGATACCATAGAAGCCATAGTCTGGAGCACGATACTTATCATAGGTCATGTTGACGCCCAAGTCCATCTTCAACTTACCATTCAATCCATACTGATAAGCAGAAAGACTACCTGCCAAGCGGTTCATGTAGTTATGCTTCACGATACCCTCGTTAGCCTGATAAGAAGCAGCGGCACGATAACCACTTTTCTTGCGAGAGTTGCTGATATTGAAGTTGTGCGCATGAGAGATAGCAGTCTGTTCCAACTCCTTAATCCAATCGGTGTTAGCACCATAATCCACAGCATCGAGAATCTCATTTTTACGAACATAATCACGCCATTGGTCGGCAGAGAGCATATCTACATTCTTGGCTGCCTTGCCCACTGATACCCAACCACTATAACTCATCTTGCTTACCTCGGTATCGGTGGCACGATTGGTTGTAACAATGATGACACCATTGGCACCACGGCTACCATAGATAGCTGCAGCAGAGGCATCCTTCAATACGTCCATGCTAACGATTTCTGATGGCTGCACAGTATTGATATCCACACCAGGAATACCATCTACCACGATGAGTGGAGAGTTGCTGGCACTGAGAGATGTACCACCACGAAGACGAAGGGCAGAACCTGTTGTCGGGTCACTGGAAGCCTGGGTTACAGAAAGACCTGCTACCTTACCCTGCAAAAGCTGTTCGGTACTGGTTACCAATCCCTTCTTCAAATCCTTAGAAGAGATAGAAGTGATGGCACCCGTCAAATCAGACTTGCGCATCGTTCCATAACCTACACCTACGATTGTGGCTTCTTGAAGCATAATCGCATTCTCCTTGAGCACCACCTGAAGCTGGTCTTTCGCCTTTACCTCCTGTGTCTCACAACCGATATAGCTGATTGTAAGTGTTGCACCCTTGGCAACCTGCAAAGTGAACTTTCCGTCCAAATCGCTGACAGTACCATTGTTTGGCTTAGACTTTTCGATAATGGAGGCACCAATAACTGGCTCGCCATTGCTATCGCAGACAGTACCCTTAAGTGTTATATTTTGAGCGGAAGCTACCATTGCCGTGAGTACGAATGTGGTACCTAAGGCTATCTTCCTCATATTTTGCTGTATCATTGTCTTATCATTTAAGAAGTTAGATTATTCGATTTCTGAAACTGGTACCAGTGGAATGGTTCTGTCTTCTACCACATTGCCATTGCGTGTTACAACGATGTGGAGACGGTCGAGGTTTTGCTCAGACTTGAAACCATCCAACAAGTTAACGGTTACGGTACGCAACTGGCGTGTTCCACCAAATTCACCACGAAGTGTGGTATTGCCACCAGTAATCTCATAGTTGAGATTGGTCATACCATCATCATACAGACGCATGATGGTCAAGAAATCGAGTTGGCTCAAACGGGTTGGGAAGGTTGAGAACACAGGGTCTGGTTCTGGCTCTACCTCACCACACTGCAATACAAAGTTATCCCCACTTGCCGCTACACCCATGGCTGCCCAATCGGTAGTAGGCAAAAGGAACATGATGTCTCTCATCTGATAACCATTCATCACCTCTTCGTCGGTTATACCATAATACTCCATTGGAGTCATGTCCATCTTATAGATACTTCCATCACCAAAGTTTACCTTCTTCAACATGGTTTTCTGCACCAACTCAGGTACACCCATATTGGCTTCCACGATGTGGTCGGCAAAGTCGTTAGGACCACTGTGCATATGAAGGTTTCCGAAGTTCTTTCCTGCCAAGGCACCTACACCCTGTCCACTGATGTTCAGTTTATTCAGATTGACGAGAATAGAAATATGATCCTTCATCGTAAATGTAGATGGATAAACCTGGATGTCCTTTTCGGTATCAAGGAAGTTTTGGAATTCGCTATTGAATGGATGAGGAGCCTGCAAAGATCCTGTTACGTCTTCCTTGGCATCATTACGGATATTCAGCCAAAAAATATCACCATTGGCATAAAGTTGCTCGGCTGTTACACCATAAAACTCGGTAGGAGTCATGGTGAGCTTATAGATACCATTGCCCACATATTTCAAGGTACAGGCATCAGAAGGATTATTCCATGCGTCTGGCGTTCCGAGGACATCCTCAGGGTTGCTTGGTGCCCATGTCCAGATATAGAATGGTTCGCCCTCTACCTGCATTTTCTCTGACATATCAAAATACCATGTCACCTCTTCATCTGGTGCATATACCACAGGGTCGCTAGTAATCGTCACTTGTCCCATTGTTCTTATTACGGACAACAAGACGGTCAATATCAACAATAATCTTTTCATAGCATTACTCATTATTATTCATTACAGGAATCAATGTATACACGTACGATACGAACGATGCACCGTTGGTTGAACGTGTCTTGGTAAGCTGCATGCTTGGCACAGAACCTGGCACAGAAGTGATAGATACCTCACCTATCTTTACCGTACGATTTGCATCAGAGAAGAATTGCACCTTTACAGGAGCACCATCCCAATTTTGGAAAGAGCGGTCTAACTTCCAATATCCTTCTGTTGGCAATATGGCTGGAGCACCAGAGGCCGTGAAGGTGGTTGGCTGGTTACCATTCTCCTCATTCAGAGAGAGGGAGAAATTCTCAAATTGGTCGGTTAGGTCTAATTCGGTCATACCCGACTTGTTGGCTACGGCAAGTTCATCCACTTGCTTGATTTGTGACAAGTTCCAAGTGCCACCTACCTTCTCATACATAGTAATAGGATCGGTATAAGACCCATCATCTAAGGAAGAGCAGGAAGCTAAAAACAATGCGCACAAAGTTGCTAAAAGCATTCTAGTTTTTTTCATACCTTTATTTTTTGGTTACTAAATCTTTTAATCTTGCTAGTTGAATCTTTAGTTATTTCATTTCAACGCTGCAAAGGTAGGAGTTTTAGGGCAAAACGACAAAAAATCAAGAAAAAGTATAATCGGTTTAAGGCAAATATTAATGTAAGTATCTGATAATCAAGATTAGAATTTTTGGATTGTATAACATCTATATGGCACTGTATTTAAGCATAAATGGCAGAGATTTCAACGAAAATCCTGCCATTTGTGCTATTTTATATCTCCATGATACGTTGCTCGAACTCATCATTGCTAACTATCGACTTGTTCTTCACTCTCGTTTTGTAGGTATTGATGGTATTCACCGAATAATCCAAGAAATGGGCGATACGGTCGGAATCCGTTACACCCAAACGTATGAGGGCGAAGATTCGCATTTCCTTAGTGAGCACTTTCTTATCCCCCAAAGGTTTGCGGTCCTTTTCCTCAAAGAGGGCATTATACTTATCCACAAAATCAGGGAAGAGACGAAGGAAGGTCTCATCAAAATCACTATACATATTCTCTCGTTCCTTAAACAGCGAGGTGGCAGACAGGGAGCGGATGATGTCATCATACTGGCGAGCAATCATCTTACGCTCTATCGACTTATACAGTTTCTCCAACTTTTCGATATAATCAGCGCTGGCATAAAACGACTTGCCGATATATTCAGTCTTAATCTTGTTAGATTCAGACAGCAGACGATTGGCTTCTTCCAACTTTTGGTTTCTCTCTCCAATCGTTCGATAAGCCAACTTCACCTTCTTCACCTGTTTTCTAACCAAGATGATGCTGATAGCCAACACAACCAACAAAGCGAAAGCCATTGCTACGCAAAGCAACATGATATTGCGCTGCGACTCCAAGTCATTGTTTCTACTTTGCTGGATAACCGGCAAAACATTTCCGATTTCTATCTTTCGTTGACGGGCATTATAGAAATTCGCATCGTCCAAAGCCTTCTGTACATATTTGATGGCAGTATTCACATCTCCCCTTTCATAGAGCATGGCACCCACCTCACGCAAAGCCATCGTTTCCTTTGTTGATGATTTCAAATCGCAAATCGCCGATTCTGCCAAATAGCGAAGCGCCTGGTCCTTGTTGCCTTTCAATTGATTGAGCCATCCCATGCAAGATAAACAGATGGCACGGACATGGGTATCTATCGTTTTATCGTTAAGCACCTTCAGAAAAGCCTTTTCACTCTTATCACACTTACGCTCTTTCATCAGTTGCATTCCTTCTACATAATAATACCATGTAGTATTCACACCCGTATAACGCTTCAAGGTATCGGTAAAGATGCGCGACTGCTTGACATAATAGGCATCATAAGGTGCTGTTCGGCAATAATCCGCCATATCGGAATAGAGGCGCGACTTCACGGAATAATACTTATATATATAATAAGGTGTAGTAACCTCCGACATATCCACCTTATTGATCTCATCAAAAGCTTCCTTATAAAGTCCTGCCGACAAAAGACAGAATACTTTGGCGCAAGTTGCTTCTACCAAATAATTCTTGTTCCGAAGACTATGAGCTACCATAAGCGCCTTATCGGCATAAACAGAAGCCGAATCGTACTTATAAGATTGGTAAGCCTTGAACAACTGGATATAAGACTGATATTTGTTGACTGCCGTCTTAGCCAAAGATGCTTTCTGGTGCAATTTCTTTATCTCCTCTATCTTCTGCGCATCATACTTTTGGGAATTCTTGATTTCCTCTCGCAAGCGTACCAAGACATCGTCATTGGCTGCTTGTATGGATTGCGCATAGCAGAATAACTGGAAAAATAATAGTATCAAGTATTTCATATTTAGTTATATCATTAGGAACCTATCAGCGCATTTTCTGACAAGTTTTGTTTCACGGCGCTAAATTACGAATATTTTTTCAAACAAAAAAACTTTCGGCACTTTAATTTCGAAAAAAGAGCCATTGGTTCATAGACTTGTAGCAAAAGTAACGATACCGCATCATATTTCTTGCATATATATCCATCTGTAAGGCAAAACTAAGTTTTTTCTTGCATAAAGTTTGCAATTATCAATAATTATACTTACCTTTGTACCACCATTGTGATAAATAACTAAGCAAGAAAGGAAATAGCGAATGGAACTGAAAGAGACTTTCCAAAAAGTGAAGACGGCTAGCAAGACTTTGGGCTTGCTCAGCGACGAACAACGTAATGAAATCCTGCAGGCGGTGGCTGATGCCATCATCGCAGAGACTCCAGCGCTCTTGAAAGCAAATGCGGAGGACTTGGCGAAGATGGACAAGGCGAACCCGCTCTACGACCGATTGCAACTCACCGAGCAGCGACTCCAGGATATTGCTTCGGATATGAGACACGTAAGTACCCTGCCCTCACCGCTCGGAAGAGTTCTCAAAGACAAAACACTCGATAACGGTTTGCACCTACAGCGAGTAGCCGTTCCATTCGGAGTTATCGGCATGATTTATGAAGCCCGTCCTAATGTGACTTACGATGTTTTCTCACTCTGTTTCAAGAGTGGAAATGCTTGCGTACTGAAAGGTGGAAGGGATGCAAACGCCTCAAACTCAGCGGGTGTCGAACTTATCCACAAGGTGTTGATAACTTTCGGTATTGATCCGAATGTTGTTACACTGCTCCCTGCTACCCATGAAGCTACCGGCGAAATGCTGAATGCTGTAGGCTATATCGACCTCTGCATTCCTCGTGGAGGAAAGAAGCTCATCAACTTCGTTCGTGATACCGCCAAGGTGCCGGTTATCGAGACAGGAGCCGGCGTGGTACACTGTTACTTCGATCAAGATGGCGACCTGGAGATGGGCAAGCGCATCATCACCAATGCGAAGTGCAGAAGAGTGAGCGTATGCAATGCACTCGACTGTCTGCTGATTCACGAAAGCAGATTAAGCGACCT